>Ga0134128_10012648_pt1 | contig 10060 bp, 8 predicted proteins | sample KB31754_FD_96462 | JGI IMG/M metagenome (GOLD analysis project Ga0134128, IMG submission 96462) | Terrestrial soil microbial communities with excess Nitrogen fertilizer from Kellogg Biological Station, Michigan, USA - KB3-175-4 | ecosystem: Environmental > Terrestrial > Soil > Unclassified ...
GAGACAGGCTCTGGGGAGAAGACGTATGCAGAATCATGCCGTAGCACTCAAAGTCACGCCGTTTGTGCGGATCGAATGCAAGTTCTGGCTCACGGATGATGGCTGGAATGGAAACTGCGAACAGCCCTCCATCACTGTTCAGGCGGGTAGCTTTGAACAGGCGAAGTCTGAAATGGAAATCGCGCTGGGGAAATATCTTGAGTCGGTCCTACGCGACTCCCAGCGAAGAAATACCGGACAGGCTGCTTAAAGCTGACTGTCGAGATATCTCCATATCACTTATCAACGGGAAAAAAGGCGAATGAAAAGCGCAAAGTTGCGCCATTGCCTGGTATCAAACAACCATGTGAGTTCCGCAAGTCAGGTCGTGCTCGTCATCTCGGCGTGCCCACTATCGCGAGTCCACATAGTTCACGGATTCGATCCTGCAAACGCCTGTTCATGCCGATGATTTAGAAGCCATCCATCTGATTGCAAGAGTTGACTTCCGAATTGCGCGTGATAGGTTCAGGACATCGGGAGCTGTTCAAGAAAAAATTCGTCCTTGTTCTCCGTTTAAAATACGGCAACCGGAGGTTTCGACGAAAAGGTGAGGTATGAATAGAACCCGCACGGTGATTGTGCTGGTGATGTTGATGGTGCTGGCCGTCACTGTCATAAGTGCGTTTTTGACCCGGGGGGTGATGGCGGATCTTCCCTTCCTGCAAGCCAGGAAGGGGAGGTGGACGGGAGCCTACGTACCTCTCGGAATTGTGGATCAACGGCCTTGGCAAACCGCTGCGACTCTGGCCGCGCTGGCGCAGTCGGCAGAGGAAAAAAAGCTTGCTAGGGACGCCGAGCGTCTTGCGGATCACGAAGTCGACCAGGCCTTCTCGCAATCGCTAAGGCAGGCAAGCCTTGCACAACCAAAGCTGAGCGACAAGGCGCTCGCATTGCAGAAAAGGGTCAACGATCTTCAGCAGACGGTCAAAAACGATGAGGCTCGGACCGCTGCTCTCAGTGCAACGGTGCGCGCGAAACCCGCGGCCACAATCTCTAATAACAGCGAGCTGGAGATTGCGAAGGCGCAGCTTGGTCTCGACCAAACCGAACTGGCCGATTCGATCGAAGACCTCGCCCGCGAAAGCGGAGATCAGAGACCCAAACTTCAACAGGAACTGGCGGCGCGCCAAGCCGCAATGAAGCAGTACCAGGATCGTGCTTCTCAGGAGGACGGTCAGACTGCTGTCTCCTCAGCGGAACAGTACCAAACACTAGCTCAGCAGCTATCAACATGGCGCTCTCTCCGCAACCGTAGGCAGCTGATTGCGCAGGCTGAGCAGCTGGCGAAGGACGACGTCGCAGCGCTCACCGGCGATCGTGACTCACTGAAAGCAGAAGCCGCCAGTCTTGCTGGCACGCGTGCCCCAATTTAGATTTCAATTGGTGCGCAAAGCAATCATTGGATGAATCTTAGAAGCCCTTCGTGCTGGAAGATATCCGGCCAGCAATCCCACAGCCCCCAGCAGAATCACCATGCCGACAAAGGTTATCGGATCAGTCTGTGCAGTCCGGAATAGAAGGGACGCGATCAGACGGGCTACTACAAACGAAGCAAAAGTTCCAACGGCAATGCCAACGAGCGCAAGGCGTAGCGTCTTCCAGATCACGTCGCGGCGTACTCGAGCTTCCGTTGCACCCAGGGCCATGCGTATCCCGATCTCCTGCGTTTGCCGTGTGACGGAATACGAAATGACACCATAAATTCCTAAGGAAGCGAGAAGCAGTCCCAGACCCGAGAAGATTCCGACTAGCAGCACAAAGAAACGCCTGGGAGAAGTCGCGTGGTCTACTAGCGCCTGAATTGGTTTGAACTCAGTTGCTGGCTGCCCAGGATTGATTTGTCGTAGCGTCTTCATCACGCTGATGGCAAGCGAAGTGGGAGGAAGTTTTGAGCGTACCACCAGATTTACGCCCTCGGGCCCAAACTGTTTCGTTGCCGGAAGATACATTTGCGCCCCAGAGTTGTCTTCTGCGCTGCTTTCCCGAACGTCAGCAATCACACCGATCACCTGCGTCTCTGTCCCGCCCGTAACCGCTGTGCGTCCAATTGGGTCCTGACCTGGCCACAGTCTTCGCGCGACAGTCTGGTTAATAATTACGACGTTCCTATTGTTTGCAAGGTCGTCCCAGGTGATGTCGCGTCCTTCCATCAGGCGCATACCCATAGCCTCCAAGTAACCCGGCGAGACAATGTAGACGAATATGTCAATGTAATTAAGGGTTTTCTGCTCGCCCTTAGCTGCGATCCCCCAACTACGGTTGCGACTCATGGGCAGGTTATCGGATATGCCGGTGACCTCCACCCCCGGAATTGCCGTGGTGCGGCGCACCACTTCCTGCCATATTGAAGCCCGCTTCGCCGCGTCTCCGCCATCATCAGAATCAACACTTATAGCGGCTGCATGGCTTGGTTCGAAGCCAAGGTCAACGTCCAAAACATGGAGAAAGCTGCGCAGGAGCAAGCCCGCACCGACGAGTAACACGCAAGCCAGCGCAATTTCCGAGACGACTAGTGTCGAGCGCAAACGGTCATATTTTTTCCCGTCACTGGGTCCAGGCCCACCGGCACTGGCTTTTAGTATCTGTTGGGGGTTGCCCCCGGACATGCGCAGCCCAGGAAGAATTCCGAAAAGAACCGCTGCTCCGATTGCGATCAACAAGGTCCATGCCAGCACTGGTCCATCCACGCGCACCATTCGAAGCAGTGGGAGCGCAAGAGATCCTTGATGAGCCAAATACAAGAGAACCACGTAGGCAAGTCCCAACCCAACGATTGCGCCCGCAATTGCAAGTACCAAGCTCTCAGTTAGTAACTGCAGTACAAGCCGCCGCCGGCTCGCTCCCAAAGCGATGCGCATCGCGAATTCCTTGTTGCGCGCGGTCGCTCGGGCCAGCAACAGGTTGGAGAGATTAACGCAAACGATCAGCAGGATGAGACCAACAGCACACCAAAGCACAATCAATGACCGCCGCAATTTGCCGCTGACGTATTCCTTCAGTCCGGTGAGCTGGCCTGTATAGCCTTTCCCATATTCAGGGTGCTTGTGCTCGAAATACAGCTGCGGAAACAATTGATCGGCCTCATTCTGTGCTTTGGCCAAACTCACGCCTTGCCTCAGGCGCCCGACCAATGCAAGGTCATTCCCGTCATCGCGGAAATCATCCATGATGTAGGGAACGAAAAGGTCGACTTTAGCGCCGGGCGAAAAGACTGAGCCAAAATCGAATGTATGCGGCAGCACGCCAATTACTGTCACCGAAGAATTGCTGAGATTGATTGAGCGTCCAACAACGCTGCGATCACCACCAAGCTGAGTCTTCCAAAACGGATAGCTTAATAAAGCCACCGGCTGAGCGTGATTCACGAATTCTTCAGCCCTGAATAAGCGACCTAGCGATGGTTGTACGCCGAGTGTCTGAAAGAAGCCTTCCGCCACAAGGATGCCTGTGGCCGGTATTGACTGGCCGCTCCCTTCGAGTTTGAAATTATCGGGCGCCGTAAATGCGAAGTAGCCGCTGACTGACTCGAACGAGTGGTTCTGCTGTTGGAAATCCTGCGTAGCATCCGCTGTGTAGGTTTTGGTGGATTCGCCAGCCTTCGGATTCTTCTCCACAATCCGCACCAACTGTTGAGGATCGCGAAATGGTAGCGGTTGCAACAAAATTGTGTTGACCACGCTGAAGACAGCGATATTTGACCCGATGCCGAGCGCGAGAATCAGCACCGCCACCGTTGTGAACCCGCAATCCCGTTTCAGTATGCGGAAGGTGTAACGCAGGTCCTGCACCAGGACGTCGAGCCATGGCAATCCTCGGGATTCGCGGTGCAACTCACGCGCCTGCTGCACTCCGCCAAATCGGACAAGGGCCTGACGCCTGGCTTCTTCCGGAGACAAACCGCGGCGCATGTTTTCTTCTACGGCCATCTCGAGGTGTGAAGCCATCTCTTCATCGAGTTCCTGATCGAGCAAATCTTCCCTGAGGAAGGCGCGGACTCGATTCACTGCTTCTCGGAGCAAATGCCTCACTGTTCAAATCCTTCCGCCTGCATAGCAAGAACCCGCCCCACAACTCCTGACAGCCGTTGCCAATATGCCGTGTCCTGCGCCAATTGCCTCTGACCGGCCTTTGTGATTGAGTAGAACTTCGCTTTGCGGTTGTTGTCTGAAGTGCCCCACTTCGCCGCGATCCAGCCGCGCTGCTGCAATCGCACCAGTGATGCGTAAATGGTCCCTTGATTAAGCAAGACTTCATTCCCGCTTACCTGCTCAATGCGACGCGCAATGCCGTATCCGTGGAGAGAGCCCATGATCTCCAAAGTCTGAAGGACCATTACATCGAGCGTTCCTTGCAAAAGATCTAGTTTGGATTTGCCCATGAGAACTCCTGTGTTAACGCCACACAAGTGTCCCATAGCTTGTGTGGGAATGCAACACGAAAGTCTTTTTCAGCCAATGTTTGTCCAGGCTGGCGACTTACATAGAGTTTTGCTCGTGAATTCCTCCTGGCTTTGGAGAATATTTGGTTCCCGAAAAGTCAGGCCGCACAAATCTTCGCGGCCCCTCTTTGAGCATTGTGGGAGTATCCGTCTCGTATAGATGGAAATGTGATCGGCTGATTACGATCCGGTGCCGGTCGGAATCCGCCGGGCGTTTATATATCGAATCCGCCAGGGTTTTGCGCTGGAAGACGGTCGCGTAATCAATGGACCGGCAGTGCATCCTCAGTCCTGCTTGGAGGTCCGCATCCACGAAGGGCAGATTGAGATCCGCAAACCTCCTTGCGGGACGACTGCTCGCTTCGAATGACGCTTCACTAATTGGCACCATAGGTTCGCAACCAGGAGTGCAAGGTGCGCACTGTGCGAAATCTCTCGGCGCTTATCGCAAATTGGCGAGACAGACCCGTTCTGGAAGGGTAGGATTCTGGTGAGTTGCTCTCTTAAGGAAGCGGAGCACTATTATGCCAAACCGCGTTTCCCGCCGGAAGTTCCTGGGTGCCGCCGGCACCGTCGCTGTCGGCTCTCTAGCGTCGAAGGCCAACGAGGAAAATACGCTCGTAAGCCCGGACGGACAACTGCCTGAATCTTCATCGCATGCCGACCGCATCGTTGACATGCACGTGCATTTCGATGAGGAAAACCCCAGCTTCATCAGTGACCTGCTGAAGGTCTGCAGCTCGCTCAATCTCACCGCCTGTGTCTTGACGCCATTTTCCTCGCGGAAAATAGTGGCTGAGGCAGCCAAACAACATCCTTCCCAGATTGCTCCGTTCGGGTACGTTGATCTCGATGCTCCTGACGTTGTGCAGCAGGTGGAAGAGTTCCATTCCCTGGGCTATCGCGGTCTTGGTGAACTGGAGTTTGTCAAAAAGCCCTTCAACGATCCTTCTTACTTTCCTGTATACGAACTCGCCAACCGCTACGCCTGGATCGTGCTTTTCCATACCGGCATCGTTTTACGCAAGAAGTTCGACGAACCTGAGGACGTGGCGTCGGGCAGGATGCGCCCTATTTACCTGGAAGAAATTGCGCGACGATTCCCGAACATTACGGTCTTGGGAGCGCATTGCGGCAATCCTGAATACGAGTGGGCGGCGGAGATTGCTCGCTGGAACCCGAATGTATTCTTCGACCTCAGCGGATCGTCGCTAACTAAGATGCGAGACCGCCTGGCTGACTTCCGAAAGATCTTCTGGTGGTCGGGAAGTGATTGGGGAACGCGCAGCCTGACGAACGATCCCAGCGCTTACAGCAAGATTGTGTTCGGATCGGACGTAAAGCCAGGCGACATCGCGTCCGTTGTGCGCCAATATCAGGCAATGTTCGATGCCTGCGATGTTCCGCCACAGACGCGCACGATGATTATGGGCGGCACGCTGGCGAAGATGTTGAAGCTATAGCGCCGCTGTTCGAAGGTTGCGCTACACTCTCCTGCATGCACCAAGAACGCAGAGACTTTATGAAATGTGGCGCCCTCTCGGTCCTGGGTTTGGCGGGCGTGCGTGCACTCGAAGCCGTTCCATTCGATCACCATCAACTCATGGGAGCGGGCATAAGCGATCGCTCAACAGATAAGGGCCCCAGCGTCATCGGCACATACGGTGCGTGGGCTGCGTCGTTGAATCGCGATCGTTTGCCCTCCTTTTCTTTTAGAAACGAACATAGTTTCTTCCGAAGGGTTAACTCTCGTTGACAACTGCTGCATAGGGCCTCTCTGGGAGAGCAGGTTATCAGCTCATTTTTCGATCGAATGCGATACGTCGCGGAGTCTGGAAGACTCCACTCGGCCGCCATTCTAAATGGCTGGTTGGCGATAATCGCCATAGCACTCATTGGCGCAGGTCGGAGCGAAGATTATCATGTTGGTGGCTGAGACAGGCTGTGGGGAGAAGGCGTATGGGGAATCATGCCGTAGCACTCAAAGTCACGCCATTTGTGCGCATCGAATGCAAGTTCTGGCTCACGGATGATGGCTGGAATGGAAGCTGCGAACAGCCCTCCATCACTGTTCAGGCGGGTAGCTTTGAACACGCGAAGTCTGAAATGGAAATCGCGCTGGGGAAATATGTTGAGACGGTTCTACGTGAATCCCAGCGAACAAATACCGGACAGGCTGCTTAAAGCTGACTGTCGAAAGGTCCCCATATCACTCAAGGGGGCTGGCAAAGGCGAATGAAAAGCGCAAAGTTGCGCTATGGCCTGTTAACAACAACCCCCATCGAACAAAATCGATGGTATGGTCTCTTTCACGACTGCTCGACGAACGTTGTGTTTAACTAGGATAGGTTTGAGTTTCGTGGGTATCGCGTAGCCGGACATTAGTTGCATCCGCGACTTGAGACGGTCAATCGAAGTAGAAGGAATCTTTCGGCCGGACGGTTCACCGCATGCAGGCCGGGCAAAACATCACATTCGGGCGATTTCGACTTGATCTGACAAACGAGTGCCTGTGGCAAGGCACGCGCGCAATATCCTTGCGACCCAAAGCTTTTGCGGTCCTCAAACTGTTAGTGGAGCGTCCGGGACTGCTCGTGACCAAGCAGCAGGTTCTGGATGCGGTCTGGCCGAACACGTTTGTCGGAGATGCGGTTCTAAAAGACAATATTCGTCAGCTGCGCGAAGCGCTTCACGACGATGCGGCTGAACCGGTCTACATTGAGACGGCACATCGCCGGGGTTATCGATTTATAGGAAAACTCTCAGAGCCGGCATCCAAAAATCCTGCCGTATTGTCCATCTCTCGCGAATTTGAATATTCGTCCAGTATCGCGGCTAATGCTTCGTCCAGAGACACCCAAGAAGTGCTGGGCCGGGACGCAGAGTTGGCGAAACTGCGCATGTGGCTCGAGCGGGCGCTGGCTGGCGAACGTCAAACTGTGTTTGTTACTGGCGAACCTGGAATCGGAAAGACCACCCTGGTTCACGCTTTTCTGCGGGAAGCTTCTCTGCGCGCGGCAATGCTTGTAGCACGAGGACAATGCCTGGAGCACTATGGATCCGGCGAAGCTTACCTGCCAGTTTTGGATGGATTCTCTCGGTTGTGTCGCTCAACCGCAGCAACGGAGGTGTTGAACTGTTTGCGCCAGCACGCCCCGAGTTGGCTGGCCCAGATGCCTTCTGTGATTCCGCCCGCCGAGAGAAGCGCATTGCAATCTCAAGCGCAGGGGGCGACGCGCGAGCGAATGCTGCGCGAAATGGCTGAAGCAATTGAAACGCTCGCCTCGAAGTCTCCGTTGCTGCTCGTGCTAGAGGACTTGCATTGGAGCGACTATTCTACGCTTGATTTGATTTCGTACTTAGCTCGGCGGCCGGACCCAGCACGCTTGATGGTCATTGGTACTTATCGGCCAGTCGATGTAATTCTCGTGGATCATCCTTTAAAGGGTGTAAAGCGGGAGTTGCAGGCACACAGCCTCTGCCATGAACAGCCGCTGGAGTACCTCGCTGAAGAAACGGTCGCGGAATACCTGAACACGAGATTACCAGGCCACCAGCTTCCGGCCCGCTTACGATGGACGATTTACCAGCGGACCGAGGGCAATCCGCTCTTCATGGTTAACCTGGTGGAATATTTGATTAATCAGAAGATGATCGTCGAAGAAAAGGGAGTCTGGAATTTGCGCGTTGAGTTATCGGATGTCGAAAAAGGAGTTCCAGCAAACCTTCGGCAGCTGATTGAAAAACAGATTGAGCGGCTCGATCCTGAACAGCGAACGGTGTTGGAAGCAGCAAGTGTCGCTGGAATGGAGTGTTCGTGCATTGCGATTTCCGCCGGACTGAATATGCCAGTCCGCTCGGTCGAGAAACATTGCGAGGAACTGGCCGCTCGGCACCAGTTTTTGTCACCAGCCTGGCTGGTGGAATTGCCCGACGGCAGCACCACTCCACGTCATCGTTTCGTTCACGTGCTCTATCGCGATGTGCCTTACCGGCTGATGCCGGCGATGCGCCGTTCGCAAATTCATCAACAAATTGCCGAACGCGGTATGGCGATCTACGGCGACCGCAGCAGCGAAATTGCAGCTGAACTGGCCATGCATTTCGAACAGAGCCGCGACTGGCCGCGCGCGGTGCAGTATTTGGTGCAGGCCGCCGAGAATGCCATGCGCAAGTCTGCCCATCACGAGGCCGCAGATCTCGCGCAGCGCGGGTTAGTGGTTTTGAAGTTGGTGCCGGGATCTGCCGAACGAGATCAACAAGAGGTGGCGCTGCGCAAGATTCTGATTCTTTCCCTGATGGCAGTCAAAGGCTTTGCCTGGGCCGGTGTGGAGGAGATTTATGCCGACGGGAAAGATTTGTTCCGTTTGAGCAAACCTTCGCCAGAATTGTTCAATTGGCTGTATCTGCTTGGCCTGTTCCATATGTTCCGGGGCAAGATCAGACCTGCTCTGGGGATTGCAGATCAAGTAGTGGATCTTGCCGAGGTACTCAAGGATCCGACACTGATCATGGAAGCCCACCGCGCAAGAGGTTCTACACTTTTAGAAATGGGCAGATGCAGCGAAGCGCTCCAACACGTGGATCGGGCTTCGCAGCTTTATTCTGTGAACCCTTCTCCCCAGACTCTGATCAGCGGTCGTGATTGCAAAGTGCTTAGTGAATGTTCCGCAGGAAAAGCATTGTGGGCCCTGGGCTTTCCTGATGCTGCCATGCGGCGAGTGCAGGCCGGCTTAGAATTCGCTAGACAGATTGCTCATCCGCAGAGCCTGGCTTATGCCGCTCACTTTGCCACCCATTTGCATCAGTTGAGGGGCGAGCCGCTGCTTGCTCAAGAGCGTGCAAGAGAAGGCATCAGTGTTGCTGAGGAATATTACCTGGAACTTTGGGTGGCGTTTGGCAAAATTGCTCTTGGTTGGGCTGACGCTGAACTCGGCGACGTGGAGCAGGGGATCGAAGAGATGCGGCAAGGACTCGCTGCGTACGAAGCTACCGAGACGAAAATTTTCTATCCTACGTTTCTGTGTTCCTTGGCTGATCAATTAAACAAAGCACAAAGGATAGAGGAGGGACTGGCGGTGATCGCGCAGGCCTTAACTTGCGCTGAGCAGACCGAAGAGGGCTACGCGATTGCGGAGTTGCATCGGATCAAAGGCGAACTGTTGATGAAGAGCAGCGGACCAGCACGAGCCGGCAAGCTTTCCGCCGATTCATCTGGAATTTCGACTCTGCTTGAAGCGAGGGCGTCCTTTGATGAAGCGTTGACGATCGCGAAGCTACAAAAAACAAGATCATGGGAATTGAGAGCTGCATTGAGCATGTACCGTCTTGATCTGATGCTTGGGACTCCAAAGCACGCGCGACTTGCGGAGATTTATTCTTCCTTCACCGAAGGCTTCGAAACGGCAGATCTCAAGCAAGCCCGAGTGCAGCTTAAAGCAACTGCGCCGGCCTGATTCACTTGGGGCGAGATCGATCCAAATAGGCTATGGTTTTCATCGCTTGTGAAGTAGACAGCCACTAGGGAACAGATGTCGCAAGGAGAAACTTGGACACCAACAACAAGAGAGCAACTAGTGA
>Ga0134128_10012650_pt1 | contig 10059 bp, 10 predicted proteins | sample KB31754_FD_96462 | JGI IMG/M metagenome (GOLD analysis project Ga0134128, IMG submission 96462) | Terrestrial soil microbial communities with excess Nitrogen fertilizer from Kellogg Biological Station, Michigan, USA - KB3-175-4 | ecosystem: Environmental > Terrestrial > Soil > Unclassified ...
GCACCGTGAAGGCCGAATGCAGGCCGCGGCTGCGCTTGGCGATGACGATGCCCTCGAACGCCTGCACGCGCTCGCGGTTGCCTTCCTTCACCTTGACGTTGACCACCACGGTGTCGCCGGGGCTGAATTCCGGCAGCTGGCGGGTGATCTGCTCGGATTCGAACTGTTCAATGATCTTGTTCATGGCGCACCTGTCGGTTCACTTTAGCGATATCAAGGGCTGCGGCCGTCACTCGGTCGCATCGTCTTGCCGCGAATGCTCGCGGCGGAATTCATCCAGCAAGGCCCGGGATGCCGCATCCAGCCCACGCTGTGACAACAAGTCCGGGCGCCGCAACCAGGTTCGTCCCAGCGACTGCTTGAGGCGCCAGCGGGCGATCGCCGCATGGTCACCGGACAGCAACACCTCCGGTACATCACCCAGTGCGTCATGCACCGGTTTCCCATAATGCGGGCAGTCCAGCAGGCCATCCGAGAATGAATCCTGCTCGGCCGACTGCGCGTCGTTCAACGCGCCGTCCTGCAAGCGTCCCACCGCGTCGATGACCACCGCGGCGGCCAGCTCACCGCCGGACAGCACATAATCGCCGATGGAAAGCTCCTCGTCGACCTCGTGCGCCAGCAGACGCTCGTCCACACCTTCGTAACGTCCGCAAAGCAGGCCGATGCGCTGCAATTTCGCCAGCGCTTCCACCCTGCCCTGCGTCAGCCGCGTTCCCTGCGGACTGAGATAAATCAGATGCACCGGTTCCGGTGCCGCCTCGCGCATGGCCGCCAGGGTCGTGCGCAAGGGCTCGATCATCATCACCATGCCCGGACCGCCGCCATACGAGCTGCTGTCCACGCTGCGATGCTTGTCGCTGGCATAGTCGCGCGGGTTCCAGGCCTCCACCTGCAGCAACTCGCGTTGCTGCGCGCGTCCTACGACACCAACGGCGGCGCACTGGCGCACGAAGTCGGGAAACAGGCTGACGACATCGATGCGCATGATCCTTGTCCTCATGTCCCGCAACCCGGCGACGTCAGAATTCAGGATCCCAGTCCACCACCATGCGCCCTGCGGACAAGTCCACCGAACGCACGTACGAACCCTGGATGAAAGGAATCAAGCGCTCGCGAGCGCCGTCCCTGACCACCACGACATCGTTGGCGCCGGTGGCGAACAGGTGACTGACCCGCCCCAGCAGCACGTCTTCCGTGGTGACGACCTCGAGTCCTTCGAGATCGACCCAGTAGTACTCATCCTTCGCGGGAGGCGGCAACTGCTCACGGGCGACATAAATGTCGTTGCCGATCAGCGCGGTTGCCCGTTCGCGATCATCCACTCCGGGCAGTTGGGCCACCATGCCCTTGCCCTGCGCACGACCCTTCACTCCCGAAATCTGCGTCTCCACACCCGGCGCTGCGGTGAGCAGCCACGGCTGGTAGTCGAAGATCCGCATGCGCGGCTCAGCCCAGGATTCGATCTTGAGCCAGCCCTGCACGCCGTACAGCCCGACGATGCGCCCGATCAGGACGCGCCGACCGGCTTCAGCCATTTCAGGCGGCCGGCTGCTGCAGCTTGCCGGCTTCCTTGACCAGGGCAGCGACCTTGTCGGTCAGCTGGGCACCCTTGCCCACCCATTCCTTGACGCGCTCGACGTTCAGCTCAAGGCGCTTGTCCTTGCCCGACGCGACCGGGTTGTAATAACCGATGTTCTCGATGTTGCGACCGTCGCGCTTGCTGCGCTGATCGGTCACCACGACGTGGTAGAACGGACGGCCCTTGGCGCCACCGCGCGAAAGACGAATCTTGACCATGGTAGAACTCCAGAATTGCCGAATCAGCGGCAGGCACACGAGAGTCGTGCGCGGTAAACGGGGCATTTTAGCGGGTTTTCACCAAAATGGAAGGGGCGAGCATGCCGAAGCCAGCCGCTACTGCGCTTGGCTGCTCGCCCCTGACCCTGCTCAGCGCATCGGCGGCAATCCACCCATTCCGCCCATGCCCTTCATGGCGCCACGCATCTGCCGCAGCAGGCCCTTGCTGCCGCCCTTGCCGAGCTTGGACATCATCTTTTCCATCTGCATGTACTGCTTCAGGACCCGATTGACGTCGGCCGGCTGGGTGCCCGAGCCGCGGGCCACGCGTGCACGGCGCGAGCCGTTCAGCAGATCCGGATGACGGCGCTCTTTCGCCGTCATCGAGTTGATGATGGCGATCATCTTGTTCATCTCGCCGTCGTTGACCTTCGACTTGACGCTGTCCGGCAGGCCGGACACACCGGGCAGCTTGTCCATCAGGCCGGCCAGGCCGCCCATGTTGTTCATCTGCTCCAGCTGGTCCTTCATGTCGTTCAGGTCGAAGCGCTTGCCCTTCATCACCTTCTGGGCAAGCTTCTGCGCCTTGTCCTGGTCGACCTTGCGCTCGACTTCCTCGACCAGCGACAGCACGTCGCCCATGCCGAGGATGCGCTGGGCCAAGCGGTCCGGATGGAACGGCTCCAGCGCGTCGCTCTTTTCGCCCGCACCGAGGAACTTGATCGGCTTGCCGGTAACGTAGCGTACCGACAGCGCCGCGCCGCCGCGGGCGTCGCCGTCGGTCTTGGTCAGGATCACGCCGGTCAGCGGCAGCGCCTCGTTGAACGCCTTGGCGGTGTTGGCGGCATCCTGGCCAGTCATCGAGTCCACCACGAACAAGGTTTCGATCGGCGTGATCGCGGCGTGCAGCGCCTTGATCTCGGCCATCATCGCCTCGTCCACGTGCAGGCGGCCGGCGGTGTCGACGATCAGAACGTCGACCACTTCGCGGCGGGCCGCGGCGATGGCATCCTTCGCGATGCGCACGGGGTCCTGTCCTGCCTCGGACGGGAAGAACTTCACCCCGACCTGCTCGGCCAGCGTGCGCAACTGTTCGATGGCCGCCGGACGATAGACGTCGCAACTGACCACCATCACCTTTTTCTTCTTGCGCTCGGTCAGCAGCCGCGCCAGCTTGGCCACCGTGGTGGTCTTGCCGGCGCCCTGCAGGCCGGCCATCAACACCACCGCAGGCGGCGTCTGGGCCAGATTCAGCTCGGTGTTGGCGGTCCCCATCACCACGGTCAACTCGTCGCTGACCACCTTGACCAGCGCCTGGCCGGGCGACAGGCTTTTCGCCACTTCCTGGCCGACCGCCCGCACCTTGATGCGCTGGATCAGCGCCTGCACGACCGGCAACGCGACATCGGCCTCCAGCAAGGCGATCCGCACCTCGCGCAGCGCCTCACGAATGTTCTCGTCGGTCAATCGACCGCGACCGCGCAGGCGATTGACGGTGGTGGCAAGGCGTTGGCTGAGCGATTCGAACATGGCGAGGCTGGGAATAAAGGCCGGAGCGGACTGGCAAATATAACAGACCCGCCCTGGCGCTCAGAAATGCGCCGGCTGCGCCTTCACCCACGCGGCAATATCGCGGATCACCCGCGCATCCACGTGTCCCGGCTTGCCGTAATCGGCCGGCGATGGCGGCTGGCTGGCCGGCATGAACAGGTGGCTCAGACCCGGGTACTCCTTCAGCTCCACCCTCTGGCTGTGTGCAAAAGCCGCCTGCCAGTGGATGAAGTCACCTTCCGGTGTCACCTGGTAATCCCCGCTGCCTTGCAGCACCAGCATCGGCATATGCAGGGTTTTCGCGACGGCGACCGCGTCGTAGTCGCGCAGGCTGAGCCAGTAGCTGGCCGGTGCATTCAGGAACGAGCCTTGCGGTGGCTTTGCGGAATCGGCGCGGGCCATTTCGTCGCGCGCCTTGATGACGGGTGCCAGTGCCTTGTCCAGCTCAGCCGCTGGCGTGCCTTGCAGGTGCCCGATGTACTGCATCTGACGTATCACCGTGTCCAGGCCGAAGCTCGATGGGGCCGCCAGCAGGATCAAGCCGGAAAGCTGCGGATCGCGCTCGCCGATCCGCGGCGCCATCAATGCCCCCAGGCTGTGGCCGAGGACGAATATCCGATGCGGATCGATCTGCGCCTGCTTGCCCAGCACATGCGCGGCGGTCAGCACATCATCGGTCACCTCGTCATCCACGGCGATCGCCTTGCCCGCCATCTGCACCGCATAGGCATAAGTTCGCTTGTCGTAGCGCAAAGATGCAATGCCATGCCTGGCCAGCCCGACGGCGAGATCGCGGAACGGCTTGTTCGGGCCGATCGTCTCGTCCCGATCGTGTGCACCTGAACCGCCCACCAGCACCACCGCCGGAAACAGCCCCTTGCCCTCGGGCAAGGTCAGCACGCCCGGCAACGGCCCCAGCGGTGAAGTCACGGCCAGCGGCTGCAGCTGCACTCCATCGCCCCCTGCGTGCGCACTTGCTGCCGGTGGCGCAATACCACCCGCAGCCGCATGGGACGGGATGAATCTGAACGTGCTGATCTTGCCGTGCTCGTCGCAGGCCACCACGAAATCCAGCGACATGTTGGCGAAGCTCACCGGCGTGACAACGACTTCATGGCCACCCATGTTCTGCCGACGCGATTCGGCATCTTCCCGGTAAGCACCCGCCTGGCTCTGGATCTTTGCCCAGACCTGCTCAAGCCGGACGACATCCACCGCCTGGCCGACGGCGGCATTGAAATCCTTGCGCGCACCTGCATAGTCGCCACGCACCAGGGCATCCAGCGAAGCGCTGGAACGGGCCACGCACGGATCGGTCGGCGTATCGGCAGCACGTGCGGTCGGCGCCGCGAGCAGCACACCGACGAGCGCGGCGGACAGGAAGGAATGCGGCAGCATGATCAACCTCCTCGAAGCGATGACAATCAGGAAGCGGCTCGGTCGTCCTCGCCCAGCCTGCGATAAACCAGACACGAGTACACGCAGGGAATCAGCGCCGCCACCGCAATCACGGCCGGCATGAACCACGCTGGCACACCGAACAGCACGCCGAACACTGTCACCAGTCCGGCCAGCATGAACAGCCAGCCGCCCAACCGGTGCGTGCGCTCCCACACTGCGTCGCTGGCCAGCGTCCACGGCGTGCGGATGCCGATGAAGAAGTTCTTGCGCAGCTTGCCCATGTAGTTGCCCAGCACCATCAGCAATACACCGACCGACAGCATCGCGATGGTCCGCATCGGCATGGCATAGCCGGCGCCGCCCAGCAGTGCGGACAAGCCGACCACCAGCATCACGCCCTGGATCGCCAGCATCACGATGCCGTAGACGTGGGCAAACGGGGTGATCTCGAACCGGCGCGGCGAGATCCGCGGCAACAGCGGCGTGAGGACACCCAGCGCCAGAATCATCAGCGCGGGAAAGGCCGCGCCCCAGAAGCGCGGCATGCTGCCGTTGACGTGCCCCTGCAGATCCCAGTGCGTGGGCACCTGCGCCGGCAATTGCGGATAGAGCCACGCGGCGGCGATCGCCGCGATCAGGAAAAACACCGCCGACACGATCAGGGTGCGGGTGAACATCATCGTTTGCCTCCGGAACTTCCCTTGGGTGGTTTTTCCCTGGTCGGGAAAAGGTCGAGCACCATCCGCGCCAGATCCTCGAACACGGTACTGTTGAGCGAGTAGACGATGTACTGGCCGCGCCGCTCGGTACGCACCAGATCGGCCTGCTTGAGCACGGCGAAATGATGTGACAGCGAGGCGGCCGTCATGTCGAATGCCGCGCCGATCTCGCCGGCGTTCAACGCCCCGCCCTGCAATCGCTTGAGGATTGCGCGACGGGTCGGGTCGGCCATCGCCTTGAACACTTCCTGCTGTTTCATTACTGGCGTCGGCGGTTCGTCATGTGTAGATAATTAGACAAATATCTAAATGTTGCAAGTGCCTTGTCCGACTCGGATGCATTCACGCCGGGATCGACGCTGTGCGACACTCCTTCGCCATGTCACTCATCCTGCCTTCCATCCTCGCCATCGTGCTGTACGTCGGTGCCGCTGCCCTGCTCGCCGCCCCCCTGACGGGTTGCCCACGGACGCCGCGACGTCTCGGCCTCGCGACGGCGACCGTGGCGGTGCTGCTGCACGCCGGTGTTCTGCTGGGCGCCCATGGCGGCCGCGTCGACCTGCATTTCTTCGCGGCGCTGTCGCTGGTCGCCGGCGTGGTCGCCGCCTTGACCCTGCTGGTAAACCTTTCGCGGCCGGTCGCCGGACTCGGCGTGATCGTGTTTCCGCTGGCCGCGCTGTTGCTCGCGCTGGACGTTTTCCTGGCGCCGCCCACCACGCCCACGCCGATCGACTGGCAGATCAAGCTGCACGTGGTGATCGCGTTGCTGGCCTACAGCCTGTTGTCGATTGCCGCCGTGCTGGCGCTGCTGCTGGCGGTGCAGGAACGCGCGCTGCGCTCACGCCGGCCGGGAATGCTGGTTCGCGCACTGCCACCGCTGACCCAGACCGAAGCGCTGCTGTTTCGCCTGATCGGTGCCGGCTTCGCCCTGCTCACCCTGACCCTGCTCAGCGGCCTGCTCTTCATTGCCAACATCCGTGCCCAGCACCTGGTGCATACCACCGTGCTGACCATCGTCGCCTGGCTGATTTTCGGCGCCCTGCTATGGGGCCGCTGGCGCCACGGCTGGCGCGGTCGCAGCGCAGTCAACCTCACCCTGATCGGGATGGCGATGCTGGTGCTGGCTTTCTTCGGTTCGAAGTTCGTGCTGGAAGTGATCCTGCATCGCACGATGGGTTGATTGCGTTCAGCGGCAGGCGTCGATCGCCTCGCTCAGACGCTCCACGCCGACCACCTCCATCTCGCCGACCTTGCCCTTCTTCGGCGCGTTCGCCTTCGGCACGATGGCCCGGCGGAAGCCGTGATGGGCGGCTTCCTTCAGACGTTCCTCGCCGTTCGGCACCGGACGGATCTCGCCGGACAAGCCGACCTCGCCGAAGGTGATCATGTGCTCCGGCAGCGGCCGGTCGCGCAAGCTGGACAGCACCGCCAGCAGCACCGGCAGATCGGCTGCGGTCTCCTGCACGCGAATGCCGCCGACCACGTTGACGAACACGTCCTGGTCGTAGGCCGCCACGCCACCGTGCCGATGGAGTACGGCCAACAGCATGGCAAGGCGATTCTGTTCCAGACCCAGGGTGACCCGGCGCGGATTGCCCAGCGACGACTGGTCGACCAGCGCCTGCACCTCGACCAGCAGCGGACGGGTGCCTTCGCGGGTGACCATCACCGCGCTGCCCGAAGTGGGGCCGGAGTGCGACGACAGGAAGATCGCCGAAGGGTTCGGCACCTCGCGCAGGCCCTTGTCCGACATCGCGAACACGCCCAATTCGTTGACCGCGCCGAAGCGGTTCTTGAACGCGCGCAGCACGCGGAAACGCGAGCCCGATTCGCCCTCGAAATACAGCACGGCGTCGACCATGTGCTCAAGCACGCGCGGACCGGCGATGCCGCCCTCTTTCGTCACGTGGCCAACCAGGAACACCGAGGTACCGGTCTCCTTGGCAAAGCGGGTGAGCTTGGCCGCCGACTCGCGCACCTGCGACACCGAGCCTGGCGCCGCGGTGAGCAGCTCGGTCCAGATGGTCTGGATCGAGTCGATCACCAGCACCTTCGGTCGGGTCGCCATCGTCTGTTCGAGAATGCGCTCGATGCAGGTTTCCGCCAGCGCCTGCAGCGGTTCCAGCGGCAGGCCCAGGCGCTGCGCCCGCGCCGCCACCTGCGCCAGCGATTCCTCGCCCGTGACGTACACGCTCGGCAGTTGCAGGCCCAACGTACCCAGCACCTGCAACAGCAGGGTCGACTTGCCGATGCCCGGATCGCCGCCGATCAACACGACGGAGCCCTGCACGAGGCCACCGCCAAGCACGCGGTCGAGTTCGCCGATCCCGGTCAGCGTGCGCGCCTCGGTGGTCAGCATCACCTCGGTCAGCGGCGTGATCTTCGGCGAACCGGCGGCGGCGCCGGCATAGCTTGAACGTTGCGCCCCCACCGACGATTTTCCCGCCGTGGCCGGCTCCAGCACGATTGCACTGAGCGTGTTCCACACTCCGCACTCGACGCACTGGCCCTGCCACTTGCTGTGCTCGGCGCCGCATTCGGTGCAGACGTAGGCGGTCTTGGCTTTGGCCATGGGCGGTTCCGGATCAGGGGGTGGGAAAGGGCTCAGCTTAGCCCGGGCGAATCGCAGGCAGCGAGACGTCGCGGTCAAAGGACCTGTCAGCCTTCGTCTTCCACGAACAGCACGCGGCGCGTCATGCCGCAGGTGAGGTCGTAGGAAATCGTGGCCGCCTGCGCTGCGACGGATTCGACCGGCAGTTCAGGCCCCCACAGCACCACGCGATCGCCGATGCTGGCTTCGGGTGCGTTGCGCAGGTCGAGCGTGATCAAGTCCATCGACACGCGCCCGATCAGCGGCACGCGCTGCTCGCCGACCAGCACGGGCGTGCCTGCCATCGCGCTGCGCGGGTAGCCATCGCCGTAACCTATCGCGGCGACGCCAACCGGCATGTCCTCGGGGCAGGTCCAGGTGCCGTTGTAACCGATCCGCCCGCCCTTGCCGATACGATTGATCGCGATCAGCCGCGTGCTCAGGGTCATCGCCGGACGAAAACCGAAATCGGCGCCGCTCCTGCCCTCGACCACCGACAGTCCGTAAAGCAGACCGCCGGTGCGCACCCAATCGCCGCGGGCATCGGGCCAACCCAGCACCGCGGCGGAATTGGACAACGAGCGCGGGCCGGCAATACCCGCGGTGACCTCGGCGAAACGGGCCATCTGCGCCGGCGTCCGTGCACCGTCGAACACCTCCGAATCGGAGAAGTGGGTGAGCAGGCCGATCTCGGGATCGATACCCGGCATGGCGGCCAGTCGCGCATGCACCGCGGCCACCCGTTCGGGCGCAAACCCGAGCCGGTGCATGCCACTATCGATCTTCAACCAGACGTGCAGAAGCCCACGTGCGGGTGCGGCCTGCGCCAGCCACTCCAATTGCGCCTCGTGGTGGACGGCCGCATCCAGTTGCAGGCGCTGCATCTCGGCGATGTCATGCGCATCATCCGGGCCGGACAACACCACGATCCGCTGCCGATGCCCCGCCGCACGCAGTCGCAAGCCGTCGCCCAGCGCCGCCACCGCAAACGCCTCGGCCTCGGCATCCAGCGCGCGCGCCACCCGCTCCAGCCCGTGCCCGTAGGCATCGGCCTTGACCACCGCCATCACTTTCGCCGGCGCAGCAAGCGCCTTCAGGCGCGCCAGATTGTGGCGCAAGGCAGCGAGGTGGATCGTGGCGACGGTAGCGCGACTCACGGCTTTGGGGAGCGGAGAACGGGAAACGGGGAATGGGGAACGGGGAAATCGCACGCGACCATGAGCCACGATGCTTCACGGGAAATTTGCGCAGGCGAAAGTTTGTCCACACACGCGGACTGCATGTTCCCCGTTCTCAATCAAAGCCCCCCACGAACGAATCCGGCGCATAGTTCACGAACTTGGTGTAGTGGCCGATGAAGGTCAGCTTGCAGGTGTCGGTAGGGCCGTTGCGTTGCTTGCCGATGATGATTTCGGCGATGCCCTTGTCGGACGATTCCTTGTTGTAGTACTCGTCGCGGTAGATGAACATGATCACGTCGGCGTCCTGTTCGATGGCGCCGGATTCGCGCAGATCGGACATCATCGGGCGCTTGTCGGCACGCTGTTCCAGCGAGCGGTTCAACTGCGACAGGGCGACCACCGGCACGTTCAGTTCCTTGGCGAGCCCCTTCAGTGAACGCGAGATTTCTGAAATTTCGGTGGCCCGATTCTCCGTGTTGCCGGGCACCTGCATCAGCTGCAGGTAATCGATCACGATCAGGCCGAGACCACCGTGCTCGCGATGCAGCCGGCGCGCGCGCGAGCGCAGCTCCACCGGCGACAGGCTGGGCGTGTCGTCGATGAAGATCCTGGCGTCCGAGAGCAGTGCGATCGCGTTGGAGACGCGTGGCCAGTCTTCCTCCTCCAGCGTGCCGTTGCGCAGGTGCTGCTGGTGGATGCGTCCCACCGAGGAGATCAGGCGAAACGCCAGCTGCGAGGACGACATTTCCATCGAGAACACCACCACCGCCTTCCTGCCCCCCAGCGCGGCGGTCTCGGCGATATTCAACGCGAACGC
>Ga0134128_10012652_pt1 | contig 10058 bp, 10 predicted proteins | sample KB31754_FD_96462 | JGI IMG/M metagenome (GOLD analysis project Ga0134128, IMG submission 96462) | Terrestrial soil microbial communities with excess Nitrogen fertilizer from Kellogg Biological Station, Michigan, USA - KB3-175-4 | ecosystem: Environmental > Terrestrial > Soil > Unclassified ...
AACCATTGGACGCGACGTTACGAAGCTTGAAAAAATTTCCTCGCCGTTCCCACGCATCACCTACGACGAAGCCGTAAAGATGTTGCAGGAAGCTCACGCCAAAGGCGCGCTGGAAAATAAGTTTGAATACGGCGGAGATTTTGGCTCGCCCGATGAAACGTATTTGTCAGCCCAGTTCGATAAACCGGTGATCGTGAACCGCTATCCCGCTGTCGTGAAAGCGTTCTACATGGAGCCTGATCCGGAGCGGCCTGATCTCGCTTTGTGCATGGATGTGCTTGCGCCGGAAGGTTACGGCGAGATCATCGGCGGGTCGCAGCGCATGGCTTCCTACGATCTGCTGGTCAAGCGTATCCGCGAGCACAACCTTCCGGAAGAAGCTTTCAAGTGGTATTTAGACCTGCGCAAGTACGGCAGCGTTCCACACGGAGGGTTCGGCATGGGTATTGAACGCGCGGTCGCATGGATTTGCGGACTGGAACACGTGCGCGAGACGATCCCGTTCCCGCGCATGTTGCATAGGCTTTATCCGTAAAGACTACCTCATCACCGCCGAGCGCGCAGAGGTCGCCGAGATGAAAGATAAAAATAAGCTCGATCTCATTACGCAAACAGTTATTGGCGCGGCGATTGAAGTGCATCGCCGATTAGGACCTGGCCTTCTTGAATCCGCTCACGAAGCATGTCTTGCGTTTGAAATTCGTGATCATCACCGCCGAGCACGCAGAGGTCGCCGAGATGAAAGATAAAGAACAACTAGATCTCATCACCCAAACAATTATTGGCGCGGCGATTGAAGTGCATCGCCGATTAGGACCTGGCCTTCTTGAATCCGCTTATGAAGCATGTCTTGCATTTGAACTACATGATCGTGGATTGAAAATCGAACAACAGAAACCGCTTCCGGTAATTTACAGAGAGGTAAAACTTGATTGCGGATACTGGTTGGATTTAGTCGTGAAAGATTCAGTGATCGTTGAAATCAAAGCGATAGAGCAACTTCTACCAATCCATGATGCGCAACTTCTCTCCTATTTGCGACTGGCTAATAAGAACGCAGGATTGCTCATTAATTTTCATGCTCGCCTGCTCAAGAACGGCGTTAAGCGCATGGTGAATGAATTTCCTGACTCCGCGCTCTCTGCGATCTCGGCGGTAAATAAGGTTAGCTAATATGCCCACAACCGCATCCTTCTCCAGCATCAGCCCGAAGAAAATACGGGTCATTGGCGTCCCGCTTGATCTCGGCCAGTCGCGCCGTGGCGTGGATATGGGCCCCTCCGCTGTCCGTGTCGCCGGACTCGAAGCTCGGCTCGAGGCGCTCGGGCATGAGGTGGAAGATGGCGGCAATGTCACGGTCGCGATCGCGGAGCAGAAGAAGGTTGGCGATCCTCACGCAAAATATCTCAAAGAGATCACCGCCACCTGCGTTAAGAGCGCCGATCTTGTTATTAAGGCGCTCGAGTCCAGTCACATCCCGTTAGTTTTGGGCGGAGATCACTCGGTTGCTGCCGGAACCGTCGCCGGAGTTGCCGAATTTTACCGCCGCAAACAAGAGAAAATCGGACTCATATGGATTGACGCCCACAGCGACATCAATACTCCCGAGAGTTCTCCCAGCGGCAACGTGCACGGCATGCCGCTGGCCGCCATCATGGGGCTTGGCCCGCCCGAACTCACCAACATCTTGAATTTCTCTCCTAAAGTTCACCCGGAAAATTGTGTGCTCGTCGGCGTGCGCGATATTGACGCCATCGAAAAAAGCAATATCCGCAAAGCCGGGATCGAAGTCTTCACCATGCGCGACATTGACGAGCGCGGCATGCGCGTCGTTATCGAAGAAGCTCTGCGCATTGCCGGGCGCGGCACCGCCGGTTATCACGTCTCGCTCGATATGGACTGGGTTGACCCGGAAGACGCTCCCGGCGTTGGCACTCCGGTGCGCGGCGGTGCGACTTACCGCGAAGCCCACCTCGCCATGGAAATCATCTCCGACCACGGCCGCATGCTGAGCTTTGAGATCGTAGAAGTGAATCCAGTAATTGACGAACACAACCGCACCGCGCAGCTAGCAGTCGAACTCGCCGCCTCCGCCTTCGGAAAAAAGATTCTATAAAAAAGGCGAAGCGCCTGAGCGCCTCGCCTTAAAAGCAACAGATAATTTGTTCCTATTGCGTGATCGTCTTTACTGCGTCTCCGACTTTGAATCCTGAGCCGGAAACCACGCTACAAACCGACGAAACATCGTCCACATCGGTCACTTTCACCACTCCTACGGGCGAGGTCATTTTGCGCAGGACGTTGCCGGTGGCGGGATCTTTAATCTCGCGCGTCACCCGTTCCACGTTCAATTGGTCGCCAACTTTCACACCCGATTTTGCGCCGACATTTAGGATTACCTGACCGCTATCCACCGCTGCGACCAGACCCTCAACTACGATTTGCCGGATTTCAAGCTTGGCATTATCGGCTACTAGTCCGGCGCTGAGTTGGTCTGTCGCCAGTTTCGTTGCTTCCCCGATGATGGTGTTCTGAAAATCGCTGCTGCCAAAATCGGCATGGCCTGCGCCAAAGCCGTGCCAGTTGCCGCCGCCGCCGAGCAATGACGTGCTGGAGCGCGAAGATTCCCCTTTGCCATCAGCTACGCCGAGAATCTCGCCGGTATCAATATCCACCAGGCGCGCGGAAATTCCGACAATGGCCTTGGTTTTCTTGTGGCCGAAGCCGCCCGCGCCAAAGCCATGCCAGTTTCCGCCTGCGCCGCCAATATTTCTGTTTTGGGTTTCATCGCCAAACTGCGTAATGCTGCCCACAATAATGGCGTCTACGCCGAGCATCTTTCCGATCTTCGCCGCGGAAGCAGGATTGGCGCGGTCGCTGTTGGAGAAATTCTGCTCCGCCAGAATTTTGTCGAGCGCCTTGCGCTCAATGACCGAGTAAGTCCCGTCCTTCACGAGGTCATCCACCAGCAGGTCGGCGATCCCCTTGCCGATATCAATGTCCTGCCCAAAAATAGCTGCCGAGCTGCTGTGTACGGTGGCGTAGTCAAAGTCCATGATGGCGATGCGCTTTTTGCGTTGCGCTCCGGCGAGCAGAGCGCTTGCGCACACAAAAATTACCAATATCGCTGCAAGCAATCCTTTTTTCATCAGTAGTCCCCTAGTGTGTGGGTTTACGGAGAAGGGAGGGCTTGTCCCCGTGCTGCGCGGAAGATTACTCCGAGGTGCAGCCATTGTCAACGGCGATGTGCCATGGGCTATGCAAAAATAGATACGGAATTAAACAGGAATGAAAAAACTTCGAGTCGGGATTTTATTTGGCGGGCGTAGCGGGGAACATGAAATTTCGCTGCTCTCGGCGGCTTCGGTTTTCAAGGCGATTGATCAGAGCAAGTTTGAGGTTGTTCCCATCGGCATCACCAAGGAAGGCCGATGGGTCACAGCTGGCGATGCCGAACGCCTGCTTTCCGGCAAACCCGTTTCTGACCAAACAAAAGACAAATCGCGTCATCTGCGCGCGGGTGATCCTGAAGCGACTCCCGCAGCGGCCGTTTTAGCAAACGGTGAGGGCGTGATTGTTCCGCCCGAGCCACAAAAGGCTGGATCATCACTCACTCCGTTTCAAACCGAGAGTCCCAACCGCCGTTCTTCCGACCGCGCCATCAATGTGGACCTCATTTTCCCGGTGCTGCACGGAACCTTTGGGGAGGATGGCACCATCCAGGGGCTGCTCGAACTTGCCGATCTTCCTTATGTTGGCGCAGGCGTTCTCGGCTCCGCTGCGGGCATGGATAAAGACATCATGAAATCTTTATTTATCGCCGCACGCTTGCCGATTGTGAAGCACGTCACCGTTTTGCGCAGCGAGTGGGAGAGCGAGCCAAAGAAAGTTCAAAAGCGCGTTGAAAGCAAACTGAAGTATCCCGTGTTTGTGAAGCCGGCGAATTTAGGATCGTCCGTAGGAATCTCCAAGGCGCACGACCGCAAGGAACTCGGCCCTGCCATCGAGGAAGCCGCGAAGTTCGACCGTAAAATTGTGATTGAACAAGGAGTCGGCGGCAAAAAGAACAAGGCCCGCGAAATTGAGTGCGCCGTCCTCGGCAACGACAGGCCGGAAGCCTCGGTTCCAGGCGAGATTGTCCCGGGCAAAGAGTTTTACGACTACACCGCGAAATATCTGGACGAAGGTTCCAAGTTGATTATTCCAGCGAAACTCACGAAGGCCGAAACCAAAAAATTTCAGACGCTCGCCATTCAAGCTTTCAAAGCCGTGGATTGCTCCGGCCTCGCCCGAGTGGACTTCCTCATGGACCCCAATACCCGCAAAATTTATCTGAACGAAATCAACACCATGCCGGGATTCACCTCAATCAGCATGTATCCCAAGCTCTGGGGAGCCACGGGGGTAGACTATCCGCATCTGATTGAGCGGCTGATTCAGCTTGGCATGGAACGGCACGCGGATAAGAAGAAGAACCAATACAGCCGGTAAACCCTTGTGAAATCACGGCGAAAATTGATGCTTCTCATCGAAAAATCAATCTTGACGCGCTATTCGCCTTCTCGTTACCATATTGTCAGTCGGCTCCTCGGGGCAGACTAGGATTTCATGCAGAGTGGCTGAGGGACGAGCCCTAAGACGCCACGGCAACCGGATCGAGATCATATATCTCTATTGCAGGTGCCAACTCTCGCCCGGTATGATCGGGGGAACATGAGATTCGGGATCGCACAGTTCAGCATCTCGTTTCCTCATTCCTCTTTTCATCCGGGAAAGAGGTTTCGTATTTTAGGGACATTTTTCGCTCGTCCACAGCGGCATGAAACCGGAAAAGTGAGCGCCAATGCCGCATTACGAATTACGCTGCCGGGAATGTAACAAGGCGTGGGGAAACCGCCCCAGCTCGATTTGTGAAGAGTGCTTTTCGCCGCTCGAAGTCTATTACGACTACGAAGCGATCCGCCCCCGCATTAGCCGCGAGAAGATTTCCGCAGGCCCGGCCAGCATGTGGCGCTATTCTGAGCTGCTTCCGCTGCCGGAAAACTATCAGCCCTCCCTCCCTGTAGGCTTTACCCCACTGGTGAATGCGCCGCAGCTGGCAAAACAAATTGGCGCGAACCCGAACAATTTGTACTTAAAGAACGACGCTGTCTGCCTGCCCACACTGAGCTTTAAAGACCGCGTGGTGGCTGTGGCGCTGGCGCAGGCCAAAGCCTTTGGGTTCGAAATCGTCTCCTGCTCTTCCACCGGAAACCTGGCAAACGCCACAGCGGCCCATGCGGCGCGTAACGGCTTCAAAGCGTGGATTTTTGTTCCGGCCGACCTCGAAGCGGCGAAAATTCTGGGCACGCAGGTTTTCGGGGCGAAGCTGGTTCGCATCTCCGGCAGCTACGATCAGGTAAACCGCCTCTGCTCACAGATTGCCGACGAACATCACTGGGGATTCGTGAATGTGAATCTTCGTCCGTACTATGCAGAAGGTTCGAAGACGCATGGCTACGAAATCGCCGAACAACTCGGCTGGCGCTTGCCAGACAACGTTGTGGTTCCCATGGCTGGCGGATCGTTAATTACTAAAATCAAGAAGGCGTTCGATGAATTAGTCCTGCTCGGTTTAGTGGAACCGAAAAAAGTTAAATTTTTTGGCGCGCAGGCCACAGGATGCTCGCCAATCTCTACTGCGGTAAAAGCCGGGAATGCTGACATCGAACCGCAGCGCCCTTCGACCATTGCGCGCTCACTCGCGATCGGTAATCCGGCGGATGGACATTACGCCATCAAGACCATCACCAAGAGCGGTGGATGGTCGGAAGATGTCTCCGATGCGGAAGTAGTCGAGTCCATGCAATTGCTGGCGGAAACGGAAGGCATCTTTACGGAGACTGCGGGCGGAGTGACGCTGGGTTGCGCGCGCAAGCTGCTGGAGTCCGGCCGCATCTCTCCCGATGAAACGACGGTTTTGAGCATTACCGGCAACGGCCTGAAAACAACCGACGCGCTGGCGGACAAGTACGAAGCGGAAGAGCCCATTGCGCCGCGCTTCGCGGAGTTTGAAGCTTATTTGCAGAAGACGTTAAATGTTCCAGAAGCTGTGGAGGCTTAATTTTCGAGGGTTAATTTTCTATGAGCATTACCGTACAAATTCCTACCGCATTGCGCCGCCACACCTCTGGCACGGCGAAGTTTGAATGTTCCGTGAAATCTCTCGATGAGCTTTTTTCCGCGCTTGACCAGCAATTTCCCGATCTCAAGCCACATCTGCGTGACGATGCCGGCCAGATTCGGCGTTTTCTTAATGTTTACGTGAATGAAGAAGACATCCGCTTTTTAGGGGGAACCTCTTACGCTTTTAAGGATGGCGACGAGGTATTGTTGGTGCCTTCGATTGCCGGCGGCTGCTGATTTCCGTCGCTCGTTCCCCGATATATATCAGTAGCAGCTACTCTCATTACAAATCTACTTTTGGCACATTTTCCCCTCCTTTGAACCTGCACAAAATAGAGCAGTTCTCTTGGGGCTCATTTTTCACGAAACCTGCAAGCAACCGGAGTTGACGGCCATTGTTCTAAAGTGCGGCCCAAAGGGGGGTTCAGTTTATGCGGATTTTGTCGTTAAGTTTACTCACTTTGCTGGTCGTTTCTTGTTTTTCAAATATGGCCTCAGCTGACTGCACAGCCCCGGAACAACCGGGTGTACGCATCTGCTCTCCCAGCCCCAATTCCACCGTCTCCTTCATACCCGCGATTGATTTCAATTCAACCCCGGCTTTTGGAGCTTCCATCACAAACTTTATTATTTATGTCAATGGACAAAAAACTGTTGAAGGTGTAACGGGCCAAACCGGAGAAACTGTAATTAATACTGACACTCGGAATGGACATCAAAAGGTCACAATTCATGCCTGGGATACCGCCGGCAACCTCTACTCCGCTTCAGTGTCATTCACTGTAGTGGGAGATAGCTATCCTTCCAGTTGCGCAGTGCCATCTTCCCCCGGCGTTAATTTTTGCGAGCCGCCCGCAGGAACAATCCTTGGACCCTCCTATAGCGTTGCTGCGTCGGCAAAGGGAAATTCCAAAATTTCCGCCATGCGCTTATATGTAGATGGAAAAGCCCAGGCGACCCAGGCAGAAGCCACCCAGCTGAACGTTGTTGCGACCGTTGGCGCTCAGGGAGATCATAAAGTCGCATTCGTAGCCTGGGACACAGAAGGGCACGTGTTTTCAAAAACGCGCACGATTCATTCCACGTACACATACTCTTATGTCGATTGCGGCTCTCCCAAGTCAAATGGTCCTTGCAGTCCGGGTTTTGACACTGCGGTCAGTCCCGCACCGAATACTTATGTAGGAAGCTCTTTCACAATTCAGAATCAAATCCAAAATAATCCTCGCCCGATTACTGCAATCAAGGCCTACATTGATGGCAAGGTCGTAGCAACGTCTTCCGGCCCTACCATGATTTCTCAGGTCAACAATGCCTACCGGCACCCATATTATTACGCTGCAAGCATGGGACACGGCGGGCACCCTTTACAGGGTTCAATATAACGTGAATATTAATATGTCCCATTGATGTAGCTTGTGCTCATCTGCTGGAGAGCCACTCGTATGGCACTCGATACTTCGGGTATTTCGGTCATATCTACCGTGCCTATAGCTGCCCTCGTCGTGAGATGGTTGGTATTTCCTGGAATTTTGGGTACGGCTGTTCTCAGCGTTGCGATGTGGTACTTCTGGTTTAGTTTCGACCGTTCTTCGTGGGCGAAAAAAATGATGTGGTTTTTACCTCTTTACCTGTTGCTTGGGATCGGCCCAGTTTGTACTACTTCTTCGTCTACCGACGTACTCAAGACGCTGCCCAAACTCCGATGCCAGCGCAAGACTCTGGTCGCCTGCAAGGTTCAAGCCTCCTATAGCTAGATTACAAGCGTTTCAGGACCATTCACCGTAATCAATTCTGTATGAGGGTCTCAAAAAAACGAGCCATACGGCCGAAGCTGTATTGCTAGTCTTTGTAGTGCCTGCATATACTGCAAACAGATTGTTGCCTGCAAAGCTTTCCTGTAGGAGAGCTTAGTTGTTTAGCTGAAGCGGGCGCAGAAAGTTTCGACCGTCGTACGGAGAGTGCCATGAAGCCCGTTTCTTCCGCGCTCGATCCAAGCCAAATTCACCAATCCAGTCCCGGCCAGGCGAATGAGCACGAAGTCAATCCCTGGGAGGCGCAGGCCGCCCGCTTTGATCTGGCCGCCCGCAAGCTCAATCTGGATGAAGGACTTTGGAAGGTGCTGCGCTATCCCGCCCGGGAGATCATTGTGCACATTCCTGTCGCCATGGATGACGGCAGTCTGGAAGTCTTTACTGGATTCCGTGTGCAGCATTCGATTGCCCGCGGCCCCGGGAAAGGCGGAATCCGCTATTCACCGGATGTCAATCTGGACGAAGTCCGCGCCCTGGCCAGCTGGATGACCTGGAAATGTGCTGTGGTGAATATCCCTTTTGGAGGCGCGAAGGGCGGCATCATTTGCGATCCGCACAAAATGTCGCAGGGCGAGCTGGAGCGCATGACGCGCCGTTATACCTCGGAATTGATCGAATTCATCGGCCCGGAAAAAGATGTGCCCGCGCCCGACATGAACACGAATGAACAAACCATGGCCTGGATCATGGATACGTACTCCATGCACATGCGTCAGACGGTCACCTCGGTTGTGACCGGCAAGCCGGTGAATATCGGCGGATCGCGGGGACGCAGGGAAGCCACCGGCCGCGGGATTTTAATCGTGTGCAATGAAGCTGTGGCCAAGTTGGGCTTCAATCCTGACTCGACCCGGGTCATTATTCAGGGATTCGGTAATGTGGGCTCCAACGCCGCGCGGCTCATGGCCGAGACGGGATACAAAATTATCGGCATCGCGGAAGTGGATGGCGGCCTTTATAACCCGAACGGATTGGATATTGAAGCACTGTGGGAATTCCGGCAGCGCATAGGCAGCGTGCAGGGCTTTAAAGAAGCCGAGAAGGTGGACGCGGCAGAGCTGCTGACGCGGGAATGCGAAATCCTGATTCCCGCCGCGACGGAAAACCAGATCACCAGCAAAAATGCGGGACAACTTCGCTGCAAGATTTTGGCGGAAGGGGCCAACGGTCCCACCACGGCAGCTGCGGACGACATTCTGAGCGAAAAGAAGATTTTTGTTATTCCCGATATCTTGTGCAACGCCGGTGGCGTGACCGCTTCTTATTTTGAATGGGTGCAGGACCGGCAGGGATATTTCTGGAAAGAGTCTGTGGTGAATGATCAATTGGAGCACATCATGAAGTCCTCATTCGCGGATGTGGTGCGCTATGCGGAGACGCATTCGGTGAACAACCGCATTGCCGCTTACATGCTGGCCATTGACCGCGTGGCCTACACCATACGGCAGCGCGGGATTTACGCGTGAAACGCGCTGGCGGCGCGCGCCTGTTCCGGAGCGGGCATAGACTTCCTCTCGCAAAATTGCGCGAGTAGCGCGTCCAGTTCTGTGGAGTGGATAGGCTTGGTCAGATAAAAGTCCATGCCCGCTTCCAGGCACCGTTCTTTATCACCCTTCATGGCGTGGGCCGTGAGCGCGACAACAGGCTGATGCGCGCCGCTGGTTTTTTCCTTGTCGCGGATGACTCCGACGGCTTCAAATCCGTCCATCTCCGGCATTTGCACGTCCATCAATACCAGATCGAAATATTGCCGGGCCAGTGCTTCAACTGCTTCCCTGCCATTGCCCACTACGGTGACGCTGTGGCCGCGTTTTTCAAGAAGGCGCGTGGCCAATTTTTGATTGACGAGGTTGTCTTCCGCCAACAGCACGCGCAGGCTTGCAGGAATCTCTGCCGTTCGTGGCGGGGATAAAGCAGTCCCTGACGAAGCTGCTCCGTTCGCATCCGGCGCGATTGCTCCTGCCAGTTGTTTTTCCGCACCGGGATCCGAAGGTTCCTGGGATTGCATGGAGCGCACGATGGCGGCGCGCAATTCTGACTGGCGAATGGGCTTCATGAGGTAAGCGGAGACTCCGAGCC
>Ga0134128_10012653_pt1 | contig 10058 bp, 9 predicted proteins | sample KB31754_FD_96462 | JGI IMG/M metagenome (GOLD analysis project Ga0134128, IMG submission 96462) | Terrestrial soil microbial communities with excess Nitrogen fertilizer from Kellogg Biological Station, Michigan, USA - KB3-175-4 | ecosystem: Environmental > Terrestrial > Soil > Unclassified ...
ACTCCAGAAATTACAAACCAAATACCAGGTAGATTTTTTTGACGATCGAAATATCTTTACCACCACAGTAGTCGTTTTAAACAGAAAAATTAACATCAACACCTTCGAAAATGGTTGGGAAGAGTATATGTGCAAAAAAGAAATAAATAAATTCCTGATCGAGGTTTACGAACAACTACAAAGATTAACCAACGAACCGCGAATTAATAACATCACCACAATAGACCAATGATACTTGTAGAAATAAAAAATTCTATCTATTGCTTGGTGGTTAATAAGCGTGTTATTTTACTATGATGCCTTAAACTTTGTCAGTACTCAACATCTTCTAACCTAGAAGATAAAAAAGAAGCCATTGAGCCGGGAGCTACAGAATTTATTACAAAACCTTTTTCAATAAGAATTTTAAGGGGAATTTTAACAGAAATCATTGAAAGTAAACTAGCTCACGTTGTAAAACTAAACTAATTAAAATGGCGTTAATTAAATAATTTAGGTTGATTACTAAAGCCGCCCTCAAAAGAGGGCGGCTTTTTTATTTCCTGTAAGCTAATTTACAATCTGAGTGTAAAGAATAGACTGGAGAAAGGGCTAAGTAAACCTGAAAATCTCAATTTAAAAACATTTGCAAAAAAGGAATATATTAAACTGGAATGCAGAAGGATTTTCTAAGGCAAAAGAATTATTTAATAATGATTATTTTTTTATTTATAATTCCTTTACTAGTTATAACACTTATGGTATAAACTCCCTCATTTAAATTGCTTGTATCTATGATTGTTTTATCACTTATCGTTTGATTTAACACTATTTTACCGTTTATATCATACATCCAAACATTTGCTTGTTCACCTGTAGCAGATATCTGAAAACTATTATTAGCGGGATTCGGGTAGATCAAAATTTGTGCATTAGTTTTAGTTTTTTCAATTCCAGCTGCTGAAGAATAATTAATAACACTACCAGCGGAAGTTCCTGCATTGCTTTGGATCAATCCTGCGTTATCATTTGGATCATCTGGAGGATTTGGTACTCCATTATCTGAATTAACCCAAACACCCAATCTATAAGTTCCATCTGACAAACCCGAAACTTGGCTTAAATCTACGCTCTCGTTCGAATAATCTAAGGAATGAAGCTGTTGCATACCCGTAATCTGATAAACCTTAATAATAACCGGGGTGCTGCTAGTTGGACTGCCACTATTATCACATTCTAATAAATACAGACTTACCTGAAAATCAGATATGATGTTATTAGAATTGTCACCATCCGATAATATTTCGAAAAATATTCCAGAGATCGTTTTTGTGCTATTATCATAACCTGAATAGCCGTTATTGCTGTTAAGATTAGATAGCGAAACATTTGCATCTTGTGCAAAGGCATTTATCGTAAATGCTAGACTTGCTAATAAATAGATTTTTTTCATGTTGATTTTGTTTAAGAGATTATTGTTTTTTTTACAAATGTCTGTCACGAGCAAAAAAAACTTGTTCAGGATTGTTGCGATTGCATGTACTATTGTTGCATTTAAAACAACTAATTGAAAATCAATTATTTAATAACTTAAAATTATAAATTATTTTTTACCAAACTGCTTGGTGGATATCCAAAATGATCAGTAAAATTTTTGGTAAAATACGATTGGCTTGAAAAACCACACATATATGCAACCTCAGTTACATTTCCGCTGTTGGTTTTAAGCAGGTCTTTTGCTTTTTCAAGCCTAACAGTCCTTATAAAATGGGTGGTTGATAGCCCGGTAAGGGATTTTATTTTTCTATGAAGCTGGCTCCGGCTAATAAAAAGGGCATCTGCCAACTCATTTACAGAAAACTCAGGATTATCTATGTTGTTGTCAATCAAATCAATAGCTTTGCCAATATATTCGTCTGTACCTTTTATACGCTCTTTATATGACTTTTCTTCTTCTTTAAGTTGCTCTTTATAAGCATACTGGTTATTTTTTATTGTTTGAACCAAGTTGTTCACTAATAAAATCAATTCATTTGGATGAAAAGGCTTTCCTAAGTATGCATCCATACCGGCATGCAAGCCTTGTATTCTACTTTCCTGAGCGGATTTGGCTGATAGGCCAATTACTGGAATATGGGCTATTATTGGATTAGATTTTATTTTTTTGGCAACTTCTAGGCCATCCGTAATAGGCATCATGACATCTGTTATAACAATATCAGGTATAAACTGGCTAACCAGCTTTAGTCCTTCCTCACCATTTGTAGCTGCATGAACCGTAATTTTTTCTTTTTGAAGGACAGAGGTGATAAAATTTAAAACATCTCCATCGTCATCTATTAAAACAATCACATGATCATCTTCTGTTTCAGAAGATGTTTCTACAATAACGTCGTTTTCCATCGGGATTTTCACAAACAAAGAAGTCCCTTTTCCAAGCTGGCTATTAATTGAAATTGTTCCTTGCATTGAATCGACTAACTCTTTTGTAAGTGATAAACCCAAGCCTGTTCCACCTGTTTGTTTAGCATTACCTGCCTGATAAAAACGCGTAAAAACATTAGGTAGATCTTTTGCAGGGATTCCGCACCCGGTATCCTGTACTTCAATTAATAAATTGTTTGAGGCATCTACTTGTGCTTTTATACTAATGGAACCTCCGGCATTGGTATATTTTAAAGCGTTTGAAAAAAGATTGGTAATAATTTTTTCAATAGCATCCGGCGAAAATAAATGATTGTCTTTTGTATGAACTATATCAATGCTAAGATTAATTCCTGCTTCTTGTGTGGATTTTTTAAACACAGTAACTAATTGATCTATAAAAGAAGTAACGTTCCCGAAATTTTTACTTAAAATAAATTTTCCTGCTTCTATTTTTGATACATCCAATAACTGATTTACTAAAGCAAGTAACCGGTTCGAGTTTCGTTCAATAAACAATAAATTAGTTTTTTGGTCTTCGTTTACCGGGCTTATTTTTAATTCTTCAAGCGGCCCTTTTATTAGAGTAAGAGGTGTTCTAAATTCATGTACTACATTAGAAAAGAAACGAGATTTTTCTTGCTCAATGATTTCTTCGGTCTTTTTACGCAACCAAAAAAAGTAGGCAATACCACTTAAAAGTATAATGATAATAATAGATGCTACAATAATTAAATACGATTTGTTTTTTTCTTTTGCAACCTGCAAATCGCTTGCTATTAATTCTATTTCTTGTTCTTTTATTTTTTTATCCTTTACAGAACTTTTAAATTTTGTTTCAAGAGCTGCAATAGTTTCTTGTTTTTCCTTAGCTGCAGTAGAATCCTTTATAACAGAAGCCTTTATATAATATTCGTAAGCACTTTTATAATCGCCAGCCGTTTTATACATATCACTCAATGAGTTATAAACAGCCATTTCGAAACTTGCCCGCTTATATTTTTTAGCTAAAACCAAAGCGCTGTCTAAATATAATTTTGCTATGGTTGTTTTATTTCTTGCAGTTTCTATTTGTCCCAAATTATTTAACACGCCAACCGAATACTGCTCTAACTCGGGTGTCCTTAAAATTCTAATGGCTTTCTTGTAATAAAATTCTGCCGAATCAAGATTTTTTGTAGCTGTTTGATGAATAGAGCCAATTGAGTTATAAAGATTACCGAGTGTAGCAAAATCGTTTTCTTCTAGTAGAATCTTTTCTGTTATCCTGCTGTAGTAAAAAGCACTATCATATTGTTGCAATATTTGATACATGCCAATGCAGTTTGCCAGACTCATGGCATATTCTCTCTTTCGCCCCATTTGTTTTTGTATGGCAGCCGCTTTTAATATATACTCTTTAGCTAGGGCATAGTCTGCCAAATAATAATAATTAATACCGATAGCATTATATATAGTCGATGTTTTAGATAGTGTCTTTTCTTCTAACGAAAGTGAAAGAGCTTGGAGATAATACTCCGTCGATTTATCATAAACCGATTTATATTGGGAAGCATCTCCTAATACAATAAAGGAATTTGTTTTCTGTTTTTTGTTATTGAATTTATCGCAAAGTGGTAGAGCAAGTTTTGCATAGTAAATGCCCGAATCAGGTTGATTAAATACGCACAAAGCCCCAAGTTTGTTATAAATAGCTGCTTTATCCTCGTCTTTAGCCTGTATTAACAGTTGTTTAAGGGAATCGATCTTGATAAAATTAGTTGCGTAACATAACGAAGGCACGATAAAAGAAAAACAAACTATGAACCGAAAGAAAACTACGTTTTGATATCCTATTACTTTCTTTAAAGGGGTTGCGCGTTTCATTTTATAAATAATATATAATCTCTTCAGCAAAATTTATTTGTAACAATCTTCTGAAATACAGCAATAAATATATAGATTAATTAGAGCTAGATTTGCTTTTGATTTAAAAATAAATTCCTTTATACGTCAAGGAGCAGGTATTTGCACGGATAAAGAAGGCAACCCAATGTTTATTTCACCCAAAAACAATTACTTAGTCGTGATGAATCTGTTAATCAAATGAATTAGTATTGGAAGGCCAGATGGTATTACCTCTGTAACCTGCAAATAAATATAAGATCAATTAATCAGCGATTTATAATAATCTTTTGTACATAATTTACCTGATCGCTTTGCATGTGCACAAAGTATGTTCCACCAGCCATATTCATTAAATTGATTTCCTGTTTAGTTTTTGTAACTTTATTTTGTTGCACAGCATAAACCTCCTCACCCAAAATATCAGTTATTGTAACCCGTCCCAAGCATCAACGCCAAGTAGAAATTTCCATTGTAAATGGAAAAATGACCTTTCTTGCATGTTGTAAGGAATTTGAAAACAGTATCATACAAGCCAAAAAAGAAGTAATCCAAGACTACTTAATTAAAAGCAAAAAACGTATGGATTAGAAAATATATTTTGTTTTATTTTTGAGTATTAAATATCTTCACACCTTGCGATTATAAAGGTTAATACCGCTTCCAAAATTGCCACATCTTAAAGAACCAATTGCTAAAAAAAGGACGCATATTATATGCCTCCTTTTTTTATAAATGAAAGGCATGCTATTCAGAAAACTAATTCGTGTAATTTTTTACCCTAATAATAAGAATTTTTGAATAAACCTCAAGAAACCATATCAGAACGCTGGTATATTATTAGCTTAATAGCTAAAAACGGATTACTAACCTTAAAAATCAAAAGTTATGTTACGCTGGGCCGCCATATTTTTTGTGATAGCAATTGTTGCAGCACTATTTGGGTTCACTGGTATTGCAGCAGGCGCTGCAAGTATTGCTAAGATCATATTTTTTGTCTTCGTTGTCATGTTTCTATTAGCCAGTATTGGAGGAACGATGCTGGTAAAGAAAAAATAAAGACGCTTTCAATCAAAGTCTTGTTATTTTAGTAAGTAACGTGATTTTTATTGTATAAACTTAATATGCAAGAAGCATTGAACAAAACAACTACTATAAAACCCAAAAAAAGAAGGAAATGGTTGAGAGCATTGATCATTTTTGTATCAATCCTAGTTGTTGTAAGAATAGCACTACCATATATTGTACTTAAATATGTAAATAAAACCCTTGGTAATATTCAACAGTATTACGGACATGTCGAAGATATAGATATTGCGCTTTACCGGGGAGCATACGTTATTAAAGACCTTAAGATTGTAAAAGTAGATTCTATAACCCATCAACGCGATACAACCCCTTTTTTCAAAACACCCGTTATTGATCTTTCTATACAATGGAAAGCTATTTTCAAGGGAAAGATTGTTGGAGAGATTGAAATTGATGATCCTGTTCTGAATTTTGTTCAGGGACAGCATAAAAACGAAAATGCAAAGGCAGATACTACCGATTTTAGAGTAGTAATTAAAAAACTGATGCCTTTAACAATAAATCACTTTGCTATTAAGAACGGACAAATTCATTTTGTTGACCATTATAGCCATCCTCCTGTTGATGTTCCGCTAACCCATATTGAAGTCGAAGCAACAAATTGGTCTAACGTAAATGATAGCAATAAAATTCTTCCTTCAACTCTTATAGCTTCCGGCGATGCCTATAATGGTCATTTTAATCTTAAGGCTCGTGTAAATCCTTTAGAAAAAAAGCCAACCTTTGATTTGGATGCAGGAATCAGTGATGTGGATATGGTTAATCTAAATAACTTCTTTGAAGCGTATGGCAAATTTAAAGTTGATAAAGGAAACTTTGGTCTATATACTGAATTTGCTGCTAAGGATGGAGCATTTAAGGGATATGTAAAGCCATTGATCAAAGGACTTGATATTAATCATGACGGTAATTTTGGACAAATACTTTGGTCCGAAGTGATGTCTGCCGGTGCTTGGGTATTTAAAAATCATAAAAAAGATCAGGTTGCTACTGAACTTCCTATTGAAGGCAGGTTTGATGCTCCTGACGAAGGATTGTGGACCGCTATAAGTTATGTATTGAAAAACGCTTTCATATATGCATTGCAACCATCTATTGATAATAAAATAGACATTGGAAAAGTAGAAGCTCCGCCTGATAAAAAGAAAACCTTTTTACAAAAGATTTTTGGAAAAAAAGAAAAAAACAAAATAAGAAGTAGCATTTAAAGGCGTTCAATTTGTTGATGAAACTGAAAAAGAGAAAAAGGAGCACAGCGCCGCCTGAATGCCTAGTCAATTTAAGAAAACATGAACGAATTATATAAGTAATGAAATTCCCTAAAACATATACTAAAAAAGGTGATTGCGTAAATGTAATCATCGAAACGCCATACAAAAGCCGTAATAAATTCGATTACGATAAAGAAAGCAGCCTGTTCAAGTTTAGTAAAGTAATCCCTACAGGTATGGAGTTTCCCTGTGAGATGGGCTTTATACGTCATACAAAGGGTGAAGATGGTGATCCTTTAGATGCTTTGGTGCTTATGGACGAACTGACATACCCGGGTTGCCTTGTCGAAAGTCGGTTGCTGGGCGTAATTAAAGCCACCCAACAAGAAAAAGGAAAAAAAGAAGAACGGAACGATCGTTTTATTTTAGTTCCTGCCAACATGAAAGAATATGATCATTTACAAAGCGTAAGTGATTTAAATAAAAGTAAAGTACAAGCGATAACTTGTTTCTTTGAGAACTATAATAAAGCGGAAGAAAAAATATTTAAACTGATTGAAGTTGCTGGCGCCAAAGAAGCACATAAACTGATAAAAAAATCAAAAGTTTAAAGTATGGAAACACTCATTGAAATTTTCGGAAGAGGAAAAAACCTGTCGGTCTTTCAAATGTGCATGCGCACTATTCTTGTGTTTGGGATTACTCTTTTATTCATCCGTATCTCGGGCAAGAGGGCTTTCGGGATGAGAATGCCAATGGATAATGTAATTACTATTTTGCTTGGTGCTTTATTAAGCAGAGCAATTGTTGGAGCATCTCCGTTTATAGCAACTATTGCATCAGGTTTTACCATCGTTATCTTATATAGACTTTGTTCAAGCTTCAGCGTATTGAGTAAATTATTTGAAAGAATCGTTAAGGGAAAAGAAAAGCTTATTTATAAGAATGGCACAATATTAAAAGATAACATGAAAAGATGTATGGTCACTGAAGAAGATTTAATTGAAGAGGTAAGAATAAATAGCAACCTTAGTTCGCTCCAGGATGTTGAAACTGCTTATGTAGAACGTAACGGTGAAATAAGCATCGTAAAGAAAAAAGAATCCCAAATTTTATAACATGAAAAGTAAAAATCAAATTAGTAGAAGAGAAGTCATTAAAGGTTTAGGTGCGAGTTTAACTTTACTTGCAGCGCCGTCTATTTTCTCTGAAAATTCTTTGGCCGAAGAGAAAAATATAGTAATACCTGAACTGGAAGACCCGCGGGGCAAATATCCTAAGCCGCCTTTCAAAAGCCAATCACAGGAATGGCCTGGATTATGCAGTAAAATGAATCCCCGTCCTGATCATGGAGAAAAAAGCTACAAGGGCTCTGGTCGGTTGGCAGGGCGAAAAGCATTAATTACAGGAGGTGATTCGGGTATGGGACGTGCCGCTGCTATTGCATACGCACGTGAAGGTGCTGATGTCGCCATAAATTATTTTCCTACAGAAGAGCCAGATGCAAAAGAAGTAATCGAGCTTATAAAAGCTGAAGGTAGAAAAGTAGTAGCAATTCCAGGCGACCTTCGTGATGAAGAGTTTTGCAAAAAATTAGTCAACGATGCTGTCAAAGGTCTTGGCGGGCTTGATATAGTTGTAAATAATGCTGGTCGCCAACAAACCCACAAATCTATTCTTGACATATCTACTGAGCAATTTGACTGGACCATGAAAACAAATATCTATGCTCCTTTCTGGATAATTAAAGAAGCGCTGCCTCATTTAAAGCCAGGATCCGTCCTCATCGGAACCGCTTCAGAACAGGCTTATGACCCATCCGAAGATCTTTATGATTATGCAATGACAAAAGCCGCTACTATGAATTACATAAAATCCCTTGCAAAACAATTAGCACCAAAAGGCATACGAGTAAATGGCGTAGCACCCGGGCCTATTTGGACAGCTCTGCAAATCAGCGGGGGAGCTACGCAAGAAAAATTAATAAAATTTGGCGGAAATACTCCAATGGGAAGACCTGGTCAGCCGGCAGAATTAGCGTCTATTTATGTTCAATTAGCAGCCAGTGATGCAAGCTATGCAACAGGCCAAATTTATGGCTCTTCAGGCGGGCAAGGCCAGCCTTAAGACAGCTTAGCGTTTATGCATTAGAAATTATTAATTGTAAAATCGAAATTATGGAAATTAACAAAAATGAACAATCGATGGGCATTAATCATCCAGTAGACATAGCTGAAACTCTAACCCTTTGCTTTATGGAATCTGGGTGGTTACAACAATCGGTACGGGTAGTGTTGTAGCATACAACAACAAATATTCCAGCGATTAAAAGCGTCATAACCGCTGCAACTCCTTTGCACCCAAACAAAAGCAATCTTGTAGATGGCCCACTAGGCGGCAATCAAGCAGGTATTTTTGCAAGCTTAAGGCAAGAACTTTTAATAATATAAAGTTGTTTACTCGTCGTAATTGCACAGGCAGTGATCTTTTACTATATTAAAAGCAAATATTTATTTTTCTACTTAATTAAAGTGCTTCTTTTAAAAAGAGCATTTGTTAAAAGAAAATCCACATTGCCATTCCTCTTAAGTAAACAAGATGTTATTCCAATCTTTTGTGCTGCTTTAATATTTTGCAAAGAATCGTCAATAAATATAGTTTCTTTGGGATTTAACTTGTTGTCGTTAATTACAGATAAAAAACAAGCTGAATCTGGTTTTCGGCAATGTATTTCGCAAGACCAATATATCTCCTTAAATAGATTTTTAAATTCAAACAAGGGGCAATTTTTTTCGATCATTTTTTTAAATGCTGAAACATGTATCTCATTTGTATTACTTAAAATGTAAAGATTATATGTCTTCGCAAGTTCCTTTAGCAGCAAGAAATTTTGTTTCGGAAATGAAATTAACATGGCGGTCCATGCTTTCATAAGTTTTCGAGTTGATACATCATTAATTTTTAAAAGGCCTCTAATTTCTTTCAAAAATTCTTCTGATGTTATTTCGCCGATTTCAAACCTATCAAATAACTCAGTTTGATGAGATGCTGAATAAAGATTTTTAAAATTATTTCCTCCTAATTTTTCAAAAGCATTTGTTGTTTTTTGGTAATCGATGTTCAATAGAACACCACCAAAGTCGAAGATAATATTCCTGGCCGCCACACTTTTGTCTGTTACCCGTTTACAATTTCTCCACCATTAGGATGCAGAACTTGACCTGTCATGTAGGATGAATCATCGCAGGCTAAAAACAAATAGCTTGGTGCTACTTCAACGGGCTGTCCTGCACGCTCCATCGGAGATTCAGTTCCGAAAGTAGCTACTTTAGCTGGCGAATACGATGAGACAATCAGAGGTGTCCATATTGGACCAGGAGCAACGGCATTAACACGTATTTTCTTTTCCAGTAGGCTTGCGGATAAGCTTCTTGTAAAAGAAACGATTGCGCCTTTCGTTGCAGAATAGTC
>Ga0134128_10012654_pt1 | contig 10058 bp, 10 predicted proteins | sample KB31754_FD_96462 | JGI IMG/M metagenome (GOLD analysis project Ga0134128, IMG submission 96462) | Terrestrial soil microbial communities with excess Nitrogen fertilizer from Kellogg Biological Station, Michigan, USA - KB3-175-4 | ecosystem: Environmental > Terrestrial > Soil > Unclassified ...
GCGGCGTCTTGATATTGCGTCACGGGCGCATGGGCCGGATCACGGCCCCGGCGGCCCTTGTCTTTCTTGCCCTGACGTGCCTCCCCATTCTTGTCACGCCATTTGTCACCTATGCGGGCGGAGTCACACCCGGGTGGGCCGTCATCCTTCCCATCGGGCCCTTTGCCCTGGCCACGCTCGCGGTGCTCTGGAAACTGCTCGGCCCGATCGGCGGCCCGGCCGCCGCGCGGGCCTGAATGATCCCGACGGACCGGGGTCCGGGCCCGTGGCGCGTGGAGACGAGGGGTCAGGTGCCCTGCCCGCCACCTGTTCCCTGGGCGCCGGTCGCGAGTTCTGCCTCGAGCCGTTCGACGTCGTCCGCGCGGCACAGTTCGGTGCCGGGCGTCAGGACGGCGGCGCTTCCGGCGGCGACGGCCGTCCTCAGGGCCATCTCGGGATGGCATCCCTGTGCGAGCCGCAGGACAAAGGCGGCCAGGAAACTGTCACCTGCTCCTACTGCGCTGACCAGCTGAACCTGCGGGACCGGCATCCGGGTGGTCCCGGCCTTGGAGACAAGCAGTGCCCCGGCGTCGGCGAGTGTCAGCGCAACGTATTCGGTGGAGCCGTCGGCAATCAGCGCCGAAGCGGCAGCAAGCTGCTGTTCCCCGGACTCGAGGGCCGTACCGGCGTGCTCGGCCAGTTCCCTGCGGCTCGGCTTGACCATGAAAACGCCTTCTGCGAGCGCCTCCGTGAGGGCCGGGCCGGAAGTGTCCACGACACACCGCGCGTCGGCCTGTCGCGCCAATCGGGCGACGCGGGCGTAGAAGTCGTGCGGCACCCCTGGCGGCAAGCTGCCGCTGGCAACCACGTAACCGCCTGCCCGGAGGGAGCGCTTGACCAGCCGCAGGCAGTTGCGCCACTCATCCTCACTGAGTGCGGCGCCTTCCAGCACGAACCGGAACTGCTTCCCCGTTGACGTCTCATCGACCGTGAAGTCCTGCCGCGTGTTGCCCCGGACCGGGACAACCAAGGCCGGGACCCCCTCCGCCTCCATAAGCTTGCGGTAGGTATCCCCGGTGGTGCCGCCAGCGGTGTACACGGCCAGTGCGTGGCCGCCGAGCCGCTGGATCACCCTGGCAACATTGGCTCCTCCGCCTCCGGGGTCGAGGCGGCTTTCGTTGCACCGAAGCTTGTGGCCGCTGAAGACGCGGTCAGTGGAGGTGCTCACGTCCAACGCCGGGTTCACGGTGAGCGTGAGAATCGGAATGGCGAACCGCGGCTGCGAGGTGTGCATGATGCCCAGCATAGGGGGTCGGCACACTTCCCGGGCTGGAATTTGCGGTTCATGCGCTCCTGCGCGATGCGCCGGCACCCGGCGCGCCTGCGTCAGCCGGCGGCGTCAAGGCTCGACGGCGTGGTGCCAACTTGCGTGGGTAGTGCACTTAAGCGACGGGCCAGACAACCCGCGTCAGCCAGGTCGCCGGATCAGGCTGCTTGGCCGGGTCGCTGAGGTAGTATTCCCACATCGTGTCCGCGGGTGTGCAACCATCCTCCCGCATGCGCTCTTGGATGGCCCCGTAGGTTGTTCCCAGTGTGTCGTACGAGCCCCTGTGGATGGCCTCATAGGCCTCGGCCTCCGGCAAGGCGCTTGCCTGGACGTCTGCCGTGGCCGTGAAACTGCCGGCGACGGCGAAGCCTGCTTCGACATCAATGGTCTGTGCGGGCATGCCGTGGTAGAGCGCGAACGGAGGGCCGGCCAGACGGGTATTTTGAGCCTGGGTTGCCGCCATCACCGCGCCGAAGGCCCGCCCAAAGAACTCCCTGAGGGCCTCCATGGGGACCACTTCGCGAACGACGGCCGTCCGCTGCGCAGGCGTATGGACTATCGTGGTTTCCGGTTTCGAGGTGTTCACAAGGCCAGACTCCGCCATGGACGCCCGGCTGGATAGAGCCGAACGGCCCTGCTTTCAGCGCACCTGTCCCGGCGTCCGGGCAAGGCCCCCGTCAGCAACCCGCCCTGCAAGCGAGGTGGACCCCGTGCCGACCCGCCCGGAATGCCCCGCCCGCCTGCTGGCAGCGTTGCGGACCACGGCTTTTTCGCGGTTCCAGGGGACTTTCTGCCCTAGTCAATGCGGCACAGTTGGGGTCGGATTGACTCATGACAGCAGGAATTGAATCCGGAACCCGTTGGCCCGTTATTCGCAAGGACATCACGGGATTCCGGGTTCGGCCAAACCTGGTGGACTACGAAGCGGCCTGTGCTGGATTCAGCTGGGACGAAGCCAGGCGTGCCCTGTCCGGGCTCCCCGGCGGCGCCGGTCTCAACATCGCCTATGAGGCCGTGGACCGGCACGCTGCCGGCGGGAACGCCAGTCGCACGGCCCTGCGGTTCATCCAGGCAGACGGCAGCACGCACTCCCTAAGCTTTGCGGATCTGGCCCAGCTGAGCAACCGCTTCGCCGGTGTCCTGCGAAGCCTTGGAATCGTGCGGGGGGAACGGGTTTTTTCCCTCTTGGGCCGCACTCCCGGGCTGTATGCTGCGATTCTCGGCACGCTTAAGAACGCCAGCGTTTTCTGCCCGCTCTTCTCGGCGTTCGGTCCCGAGCCCATCCGCCAAAGGCTGGAACTGGGAGAGGGCCGGGCCCTGGTGACGACACGGGCCCTGTACCGCAAGAAAATCGCGCCGCTGCGTGCCTCGCTTCCGCACCTTGACCATGTTCTGCTGACCGATGCCGACGGCAACCCGGAGCCGGGCACGCTGGACCTTGAACTGCTCATGGGCCAGGCCGCGCCGGACGGCGCCATTGCCGTGACCCTGCCCGAAGACATGGCGCTGCTGCACTTCACCAGCGGAACCACCGGGACGCCCAAGGGAGCCATCCACGTCCATGACGCCGTCACAGCCCACTATGCAACGGGCAGCTATGCCTTGGACCTGCATCCCGGTGACATCTACTGGTGCACGGCCGACCCCGGGTGGGTGACAGGTATCTCCTACGGCGTGATCGCGCCACTGGCCCATGGGGTGACCGTCATCGTTGACGAAGAGGAAATGGACGCCGACCGGTGGTATCGAATCCTTGCCGAACAACGCGTCACGGTCTGGTACACCGCCCCCACCGCACTGCGAATGCTGATGAAGGCCGGGGCGGATCGCGCCGCGGGCCACGACCTCTCCGCCCTGCGGTTCGTCGCGAGCGTCGGCGAACCGCTCAACCCGGAAGTCGTCGTGTGGGGACAGGAGGCATTGGGCCGACCTGTCCACGACAATTGGTGGCAGACCGAAACGGGCGGCATCATGATCTCCAACCTTGCCGCCATGGACATCCGGCCAGGGTCCATGGGACGTCCGCTGCCCGGCGTCCGGGCCGCCCTGGTGGCTCGCGATGAGCAGGACAAGCCGATCGTGCGCGACGGCGAAGCGGTCCTCGTCACCGATCCGGACCAGGTGGGGGAGTTGGCGCTGCGTCCCGGCTGGCCGTCGATGTTCCGCGGCTACCTCAACGAAGAGGACCGGTACCGCCGCTGCTTCGTGGGCGGCTGGTACATCACCGGCGACCTCGCGAGGCGGGACGCCGACGGCTATTACTGGTTCGTCGGACGGGGGGATGACATGATCAAGTCCTCCGGCCACCTGATCGGCCCGTTCGAGGTTGAGAGCTCCCTTATGGAACACCAGGCAGTGGCCGGGGCCGGCGCCATCGGCGTCCCGGACCCGGTGGCCGGACAGGTGGTCAAGGCCTTTATCGAGTTGCGACCGGGCTGGGAAGCGTCCGAGGATCTGCGCATGGAAATCATCGGATTCGCGCGCAAGCGGCTGGGCACGGCCGTAGCGCCGAGACTGCTGGACTTCACCACCGCGCTGCCCAGGACGCGAAGCGGCAAGATTCTCAGGCGCTTGCTCAGGGCCCGCGAACTGGGCCTGCCGGAGGGTGACACCTCAACGGTCGAAAATCCCCCCGAGCCGCCCACCCCGGAGACTCCGCCGGGGGCACTGGCATGACCGGCCCGTTGAGCCCTTCCCTGCGCCCCAGGGATCCCGGACACGGGCGGCACCTGCTGTTGCAGATGCTGCGCGTGCGCCGGCTCGAGGAAAGATGCGTGGAGCTGTACAGCGCGGCGAAGATCCGCGGCTTCCTCCACGTGTACATCGGCGAAGAAGCCGTCGCTGCCGGAGTCCTGGAATCCCTGTCGGCCGACGACACCGTGGTCGCGACCTACCGTGAGCACGGCCACGCGCTTTTGCGCGGCGTGCCTGCCGGGGCGATCCTGGCCGAAATGTACGGACGGGTGGAAGGCTGCTGCCGCGGTCGTGGCGGATCCATGCACCTCTTTGACGCCGCCACCAATTTCTACGGCGGCAACGCGATCGTTGCCGGCGGACTGCCGCTCGCCGTCGGGCTCGCCCTGGCCGACAAGATGTCAGGACGCCCCCACGTCACCGTCTGCTTCTTCGGTGAAGGCGCCGTCGCGGAGGGGGAGTTCCACGAGAGCCTGAATCTGGCCGCGCTCTGGGACCTTCCTATCCTCTTTTGCTGCGAGAACAACCTTTACGCCATGGGCACGGCGCTGGTCCGCTCAGAATCGCAGACAGACCTCGCCCTGAAAGCTGCCAGCTACGAGGTGTCGGCCTGGGCCGTGGACGGGATGGATGTCCTGGCGGTCGAGCAGGCGGCCCGCACGGCGGTGGATGCGGTCAGATCCGGTGCCGGCCCGCACTTCCTGGAATTTCGGACCTACCGCTTCCGCGCCCACTCCATGTTCGATCCGGAACGCTACCGGGAGAAGGCTGAAGTGGTCGCCTGGCAGGCACGGGACCCGATCACCCTCCTGCGGAGCAGCATGGAGGAGAACGGACAGCTCACCGCGGACGACTGGACGCAGTTGCAGTCTGAAGCGGAATCCGAGGTCGCAGCGGCCGTCAAGTTTGCCGAGTCCGGAACACTCGAGCCCGTGGAAGATCTCACCCGGTTCGTCTACAGCGAGCGGAGGGCGCCATGAAATCCAGCTACCGGGAGGCGGTTCGGGCGGGCATCCGCGACGCGTTGCAGCGCGACCCGCGAGTGTTCCTGATGGGCGAGGACGTGGGCGCCTACGGGGGGTCATTCGCCGTCAGCCTGGGCCTCTTGGAGGAGTTCGGGCCCGAACGCATTCGGGACACCCCCCTCTCTGAATCCGGTTTTGTAGGTGCGGGAATCGGAGCGGCCCTCGGCGGAATGCGCCCCATCGTGGAAATCATGACGGTCAACTTCAGCCTGCTGGCCCTCGACCAGATCGTGAACAACGCCGCATCGCTGCTGCACATGTCCGGCGGGCAGTTCCATGTACCGCTCGTCATCCGGATGACCACCGGCGCGGGACGGCAGCTCGGCGCCCAGCATTCGCACAGCCTGGAAGGCTGGTACGCGCACATTCCAGGCCTGCGGATTCTGGTCCCGGCTACCCTGGAGGATGCCCGCGGCATGCTCTGGACGGCGCTGGAGGATCCGGACCCGGTGCTGATCTTTGAACACGGCTCCCTGTACAACGTCACCGGTGAACTCGACGACGGTGCCGGCCCGGTTGACATTGACACCGCTGCCATCAGGCGCCCCGGCGGCGACGTGTCGCTGATCACCTATGGGGGGACGCTGCCCGCCGTCCTGGAGGCCGCCGAACAACTGGCCGACGCCGGGGTTGACGCCGAGGTGCTGGACCTGCGCACCCTCCGGCCCCTCGACGACGACGCCATTCTGGCATCCGTGGCCAAGACGCGCCGTTCGGTGGTGGTCGATGAAGGATGGCGCAGTGGAGGCATTTCGGCCGAGCTTAGTGCCCGGATCACCGAGAACGCGTTCTATGAGCTGGATGCGCCCGTGGGCAGGGTCTGCAGCGCCGAGGTGCCAATTCCCTATGCCAGGCACATGGAAGCGGCCGCCCTGCCGTCCGTGGAACGGATCGTCGCCGCGGCAAGGGAGGTGACGGGGAACGGTGGGTGACTTTCTGATGCCTTCCCTGGGGGCCGACATGGACCACGGCAAGGTGGTCGAATGGCTCGTCAAGCCGGGGGACTACGTGCGCCGCGGGGACCTGGTCGCCGTCGTCGACACCGACAAGACGACCATGGACGTGGAGTCATTCCAAGAGGGCGTCGTGGCGGACCTGCTGGTCGCCATTGGCCAAACAGTCCCCGTGGGGACGCCGCTGGCCCGGATAGCACAGACCCCGGCCGAGACCGGGCACCCGGCACCGGAACCGACACCCTCCCCGGAAGCTTCTCCGACCCCGGAACCGGCGCCCCCGACGAAGGAAGCGCCGACGAATGAAGCCCCCATGGCGCCGCCGGTCCGGCACTTGGCGCATCAGCTGGGAGTCGACACGGCGGGGATCCGCGGCAGCGGCAAGAATGGCGCCGTCACCCGGGCCGATGTGGAGCATGCCCGCGCCGCCCGTCGCGGGGGCAGGACGCGGTCCTCGCCCAGGGCCCGCGGGCTCGCCGCGGAACTCGGCGTCGAACTGGCCGGGATTTCCGGGACTGGTCCGGGAGGCGCCGTCACCGAATCGGACGTGCGGCGGTCCGCGGGGAGCCGGCAGCCAGCGCCCTCCACGCCGACGGAGGTGAAGGCACCGCGGCAGGAGGCAGCCACGGCAAAGCCAGCGGCGGCGGGTGAACGTGTCGCCAGCCTGCGCCGCGCAGTCGGCACCCTCATGACGCGGTCCAAGAGGACCATTCCGCACTACTACCTGGGCACGACGGTGGACCTGCGCGCCTCCCTGGACTGGATGCAGTCCGTCAATGCGCGGCGCCCCGTCGCCGACAGGCTGGTCCCCTCGGCACTCCTGCTCAAGGCAGCGGCGCTGGCGGCCAGGGACGTCCCGGACGTCAACGGCTTCTACTCGGCCGGCGCGTTCCGGCCGAGTGCCGCCGTCCACCTCGGCGTCGCGGTGGCCCTGCGACACGGAGGGCTGGTGGCGCCGGCAATCCATGACGCCGACACCCTGACCGTGGACGAGCTCATGAAAAAGCTGCGCGACCTGGTCGGCCGCGCCCGCGCCGGGCGCCTGCAGCGCGCCGAAATGGCGGATCCGACCATCACGGTGACAAACTTGGGCGACCTCGGGGTCGAAAGCGTCTATGGGGTGATCTATCCCCCGCAGGTGGCCTTGGTCGGCTTCGGGCGGGTGATGGAACAACCATGGGCGCAAGACGGCCTGCTGGGTGTGCGCCCCGCCGTCGTGGCCACACTCTCTGCTGACCACCGGGTTAGCGATGGACTGCGCGGCGGCCGCTACCTGGCCCGCATTGATGAACTGCTACAGCAACCGGAGGAGCTATGACTGAACTGGAAGCCCGCAAGGCCGTTCGTGCCGCCATCGGTAAGGTGGCGCCCGACGTCGACGCCGAAGAAATCGACGATGGATCACGGCTGCGGCAGGACCTCGAACTGGATTCACTGGACTTCCTGCGGCTCGTGGAAATCATTGCCCACGACTGTGGCCTCGACATCCCCGAGCAGGACTACCCCGCCGTGGGCACCATCAAGGGGCTGGTTGGCTACCTCGCCGCCCACGGCTGAACGGACCCGGCCCCGCCGGACCCGGCCCGGCCGGTGCATCCTCGGGTGCCCGGCAGAATCGGCGAAGGGGACTTTCGCCGCCGGCTTGAACGAAGACGCCAAACAACCGTTGGGAGGCAGGGATGGCGCTCGATCCAAGCATCATTCCCGTCTGGGTCCTGGTGGCCGCGGGTGTCCTTGCCCTTGCCCAGGTGGCGCTTGACGTGGTTGCGCTGGTTGATCTCGCAAAGCGCCCCGTGGGGGCCGTCGCCTTTGGCAACAAGTGGGTGTGGGTTGCGATCATCGTCTTCGTGAACCTCCTCGGCGCCATTCTCTACCTGGCACTCGGCCGCCGGCGCACCGCCGTGTCAGGGGATACCCCGGCATCGACCGGCGGGGGAGCCCCGGCGTCGAACATTGCCGATGAACTGTATCCCCGGACCGGGGAGCAGGATGCGCCGTGAACGCCGCACTTGAGGCCGTGGGGCTGACCAAGGCGTACAAGGGCAGGCGCGTGCTCGACGCCGTCCAGCTGACCGTCGAGGAGGGCTCGGTTTTCGGATTCCTGGGACCCAACGGGGCCGGCAAGACGACGACGCTGCGCCTGGCCACGGGACTGGCCCGCCCGACGTCGGGGACTATTCGGCTTCTGGGGCAGGATGTGTCCGCTGCCGGCAACGCACTGCGGGCCCAGCTGGGGTTCCTGCCCGATGTCCCCGCCTTCTATCCGTGGATGACGGCCCAGGAATTCCTGCATTTCTCCGGGGACCTCTTCGGCCTCGACCGCCAGGTCCTCAGACAGCGAACCCGGATGTTGCTCGACACGGCAGGGCTCAACGGCGTGACGGGCAGGATCGGCGGATACTCCCGCGGCATGAGACAGCGCCTGGGCATCGCCCAGGCGCTGATCAACGCACCCCGGCTGCTGCTGCTCGACGAGCCCACGAGCGCGCTGGACCCGATTGGCCGCAAGGACGTCCTGGAACTGATCAATTCGCTGCGCGGACGCACCACCGTTTTCTTCTCGACCCACATTCTTGGCGACGTCGAGCGGGTGTGTGACTCGGTCGCCATTCTGGACCGCGGGCGGGTGCTCACCCAAGCGCCCATCCACGAACTCAAGGCGCGCTATGGAGGGCACAAAATCCTCCTGGAGGTGACCGAGGGTGCCGACGGGTTGGCATCGGCCATCGCCCAGCGGCCCTGGGCCGTGTCCGTCGCGAGAGGGGACGCAGCATCCATCGAAGTCACGGTGTCGGATGTGCACCGCGCCCAGCACGAAATTCCCGGACTGGTCTTCGACCTCCATGCCGGCCTCGTCCGCCTCGAGGCGGGGGAGATGGGGCTTGAGGAAGTGTTCGTCGCACTGGTTGGGCGGTCGAAGGCATGAGAACCGCCCTGGTGCTTGCCCGCAAAGAGGTCCTGGAAATCCTGCGGACGTGGCGGCTCTACGTCCTGCCTTCCATCATGCTGCTCTTCGCCGCAACGGGACCGCTCCTGGCGAAGTACACGCCACAGCTTCTGGGCGCCGTCGCCGGAGGCCAACTTGGCTCGCTCCACCTTCCTGAACCGACTGTCTTCGACTCCTATGGGCAGTGGATCAAGAACCTCTCGCAGCTCGTCTTGTTTGCACTCATCATCATGTACGGCGGCATAGTCTCCACCGAGCGCCGCAGCGGAACGGCCGTGCTGGTGCTCACCAAGCCGGCGTCACGCGGAGCGTTCGTGCTGGTGAAGGCCGTGGTCCATGCGCTCTACGTCATGGTGCTCCTCATCGCCTGCACCTTTGTGACCTGGGGTCTTAGCGCCGTCCTCTTCCCCACGGCCCCCGGCGGGCCGCTGTGGTCAGCCGCCCTGGTTTGGCTGGTGCTGGCCGTGGCCTACCTGTCACTCATGACGCTGTTCTCTGTGCTGATTCCGTCAGCGGCCGGGGCCTCCGGCGCGGGGCTGGGCGCCTTCGTGGTGCTGTCGGTGGGCGGACTCTGGAAGCCACTCAGCGACTATTCGCCCGCCGGGCTCCTGGGCCGGGCGGCATCGATCGCCGGCGGCGACAGCGCCGGCTTCCCGTTCCTGCCCGTGGCGACGGCACTGGTCATGAGCGTTGCCGCCGTCGGGCTCGCAGCAACAATCTTCCGAAGGAAGGAACTGTGAGCCAGGTGCGGGCCCGCGGATGGCCGATGGCCACGGAGGCAGCGACTTCCCCCTGCAGGCACGCGGCACCGCCCAACGAGGTCTGGCGGCGTTCGGCAGCACGCTTTGCCGTGACCTTCGCCTCTATGGGAACCGCTGGAAAGCATGCACGATGGGTGCCATGACTGCAGAAAGGGATCATCCGGCGTCGCACCAGCGCGGCGGGGCCGGAATGGATGCAAGCGCGCGGCGGGGCCGGTACGTCTCGGCCGTCCTCGGCTCCGCCGCCACCTTCTGGCTCGTCAACATATGGCCCGGGTGGCAGACAGTGCCGTTTCTGAGTCCGGCAACGTCCGGGGTGCTGGGCATCTTCAATGCATCCCTGGTCATTTCAGTGATCGTCAACCTGGTGAA
>Ga0134128_10012655_pt1 | contig 10058 bp, 8 predicted proteins | sample KB31754_FD_96462 | JGI IMG/M metagenome (GOLD analysis project Ga0134128, IMG submission 96462) | Terrestrial soil microbial communities with excess Nitrogen fertilizer from Kellogg Biological Station, Michigan, USA - KB3-175-4 | ecosystem: Environmental > Terrestrial > Soil > Unclassified ...
AAGCAACTCGCGGAACGATTTGGTCGAGCGGCTCTTGTCGCGGATGAGTGTCAGCTTGTGCTGCACCAGCGGATGATCGACGATGTTGACGCCTTGCATGGCTCTGTTCTCCCCGGCGCGGATTGTTGCTTCAAAACACCGTGCCGTCACTGATGATCTTAAGCGGTGGCGAGCCGTCGGCGCGCCGCGCGAACGCGAGCTCGCGGCCCGTGGCCCAGGTGCCGCCCTGCAGAATTTTGGCAAGCGGCAGTTCGGCCGCGCTGCGGTTCAGTCTGGCGCGCACCGCGAGCGCGAGGCGATCGAGCAGCGCCACTGTCAGGGCGCGCCATTCGACCACAAGTGGCGCGCCGACCTCGTGTGCGCGCGCCGCGTCGGCCGGGTCGCGCAGGACCAGGGCGCCGGTGTCGAGAAACAGCCCGCCGTTGCGGTATTCGGCAAGCCCGGTGAGTCCGTCGATGTCGGTCACAGTGAAGCCTGCCTGTTGCAGCGGCTCGATCAGCGAATAGGCGAGCCATTGTGACAGCTTGTGCAGCGGCACGAGTTCGCTGGTGGCATCATCGGTTGTCATGACCGGATGGCGCCAGCAATCGCCGAGCGGCACGCCACCGAGCGTAAGCCGCGACGGCCAGATCGCTCCGAATTGCAGCAGCAGTTCGGACAGAATGAGCGGTGCGGGGATCGTGCCGTTCTCGGCCTTCGCAGCGAGATGATCGAAAAAGCCGCCGGGACGCGGACCGTCTTCCCGAGCGAAAATCACCGGTCGCGACAGTGCAAGTTCACCCAGTGAGCGTAATAGCGCGGCACGGCCTTCGAGGCCGATGAGCATGTTGCCGGAGCCGATCTGAAATCCCTTCGCTAACGTCGCGGTATCGACTCGCGCCAAGGCCGCGGCATCGGCGCGCAACGGATCCGCGCATGAGAAAACGCCGTGCGCGAACATGTCGAGGCTCGCAAGCGCGAGGCCCTCGGAGCGGCCGATGCTTTCACCCGTTGCGGCATCGCGATAGCGCCATTGCGGTCCGGCGCCGGCGTCGAGCAACACGCTGACGATGGCGAGATCGAATGCGGCGCGCGCCCGTTCGTATCGGTCGGCCAGCTGTTGGGGGAGGATTTCGGCCCGATCGCAACCGTTCACCACAAAATGCCGCCAGCGCGAATGGAATGGCACGTCGAGCGTCGGATAATTCTTCCGCGTCGTCGCGGCGACGAGGTCGGCGGTGTGGTCGAGCGCGGCGAGATCGATGCGGAAATGGGGCAGTTTGTCATCCAGCCCGAGCGCCAGCATGCGCCACGCCCGGGCGCGCACCGCCGCGGCGTTCAAAAGCGAAAAGGCGGCGGCCGTATCATCACTCATAAATGTGCCGAGACAAAAAGCGGCGCCAAACGACGCGCTCAGTATTTGTCGAGCGCGCGCCCGGTCGTGTCGCCCGCGTCGGCGGCTTGCGGCGCCGGCGTGAAATAGCCAGCGGCCTTCTTGGCTTCCATTTCGACGTGGGCGTCGGCCGGCACCAATTCTTCCGGCAGCGCCACGCGCTCCACCACCTCGACGCCCTGGCCGACCAGCGCGTCATATTTCATGTCGCTCATCGACACGAAACGGTCGATGCGCCGCAGGCCGAGCCAATGGATGGTGTCGGGCATCAACTGCTGGAAACGCGCGTCCTGCACGCCAGCGACGCATTCGGTGCGCTCGAAATAAGCGCTCGCCAGGTCGCCGCCTTCCTGGCGCTTGCGGGCGTTGTAGACCAGAAATTTGGTGACCTCGCCGAGTGCGCGGCCTTCCTTGCGGTTATAGACGATGATGCCGAGGCCGCCCTCCTGGGCACCGCGCGCGCATTCCTCGATGCCTTGAATGAGATAGGGCCGGCAGGTGCAGATGTCCGACCCGAACACGTCGGAGCCGTTGCACTCGTCGTGGACCCGGCAAGTGATTTTGGTCGCCGGATCGGCAAGCTTGGCCACATCGCCGAACAGATAAATCGTGGTGCCGCCGATCGGCGGCAGGAACACGTGCATGTCCGGGCGCGTCACGAGTTCGGGGAACATGCCAGCGGTCTGCTCGAACAGGGTACGCCGCAACACAGTTTCGGCGCAGCCGAAGCGCTCCGCAATGCCGGGTAGATACCAGACTGGATCAATCGCGACCTTGGAAACCGCGATGCTGCCATTGGTGTGTACGAGGTCGCCATCGGCCTTGAGCCGGCCGGCGGTAAGCGCGGCCTGCATCTCGTGCAGGTCGAGCCGGGCTTTTGTCACGGCGATGGTCGGGCGGATGTCGATACCCTCGGCGATCTCGGTCTTGAACGCCTGCGCGGCGAGATGACCCCAGGGATCGAGCGAGACAATTTTTCCCGGCTCGCTCCATTGCGCGAACGGGCCGATGCTGACCGCTGGGCCGGTATTGGTGAGGTCCGGCCGGCGGATCGGATCGAGCGCGCCGGAGGACACAGCGAGGGCGCGATAGAGCGCATAAGAGCCGCCATGGCTGCCGATGGAGTTGCGGTCGCCGGGCCGCGACACCGTGCCAATGATCGGGCCGCGCTCGCGCGGGGTTGGCGCACCCCAGTGGATCGGGAAGCGCGGCTTGCCGCCGGGCTCCGGATGCGAGGTGATACGGATGTGGTCCGTTCGGTTCGGGCGATTCATTTCACGAATCCAAAAAGCCATCGGCCCGCCGGTGGCGGCGGGCCAAATGGTCAAATTTCGTTAGCTTCTTCGGGGCGCCAACGAGGGCTGCCCGCAGGTTTAATATAGCAATTTCCGGCGCTCGGCGCAACAAAGCCGGCGCCCAGGCCGCAATGGCCCTATTGCTTGCTCCACTTGGTACCGTCCGACCAGTCGATCGACTTGTCCGGGCGCACAATGCCGAACGAGTTGAAGGTGCCGCCGGCGCTGATCGTCGTGGCGCTGGTCATCCTGGCGTCGGCGGTGGCGCCGTCGGCGCCTTTGACCTGCAGATCGTTGCCGGACTGTGTGATCGAGGGCGAGGCGCCCGGCCATGTGCATGGATCGGGATTGGGCTTGCATTGCCAAGTGCCGCTTATTGCATTCTGCATGTTGCCCGGCTCTGCCGCGTTTGGCTTGGGGGCGCCTTGGGCCAGTGCGCTTGCGGTCATTGTCAGGCCGCACACCATGGCCAGCGCGGCGCAGGGCAAAATTCTTGCCGCCGGTTTTTGTTTGAGCATTCGTTTCCTCCGATGATGTTGCAATGATGTACCCCCGTCACGCTATGCCCGGCTCGTGCGCTTTTCAAAGCGCGAAGAGGCCGCGCAGCGTATTCGGCTTGTCGTGCGGCGTCCAAGTGATGTTGCTGATCTTCCACGCCCCCTTGATCTTCACCAGATCGAGCACGACCGTGCTGTTACTGCCGGAGTTGGCGTATTTGACGGTCGCACTTGCTTTGCCGGGGCCGGCGTCGTTCACAGCGATGTCGAACGAGGCGATCTCCCAGTCCTGGGCGTCGACGAATGGATCAAAGTCGAGCGTGCCGACTTCCTTCCGGCGCGCGGCCGCGCGGCGGTCCTTGATCATTGCCGCCGCGAGCTTCGGTTCGAAATAGCGCCGGATGGCGTCGTCGTCGTCGAGCGGACGGCCATGGGCGTCCTTGCCTTTATAGGCATCGTAGATCGCGCCGACGAAATCGTGCGGCGATGGTTCTGCTGCGAGTGCCGGACCGGCGGCTGCCGCGCAGGCGGCCCCGAGAATGAGTTCGCGTCGTGTCCGCATTGAACCCGGCCCATATATCTAAGGTCAAACCGCCGCCGTTTTATGAAGCCAAGGCCGAAGGAAGACAATGTGGCCAATCGGACGGTTCGCCGGGCTTCGACCGCCGGACTTGCCGTGCCGCCGGACTTGTCGTGCCGCCGGCGGACTTGCGCGCCTGCACGCCACAGGGCATGAAAAGGCCGCCGTAAAGGAGTGTAGCTCAACTGGCTAGAGCACCGGTCTCCAAAACCGGGGGTTGGGGGTTCGAGTCCCTCCACTCCTGCCAGGATCCGGGTGGCTAAACAGCCTTAATTCCCGACGGTTACGCCGGATTTCTGATCCCTTTCGCTATATCCCTTGACGCTCGTGGCCTGTCACAGTACATACCCGCCATCGCCAGCGGCCCGGAAACGGACTTCCGCGGCGAACATTTTCCCAAACAGGAACCGTCGGTATCGGTCTCGTCCTTCAGCTTGGGCGGGAAATGCCTATTTGGTGCGAGCAATGGCAAAAGTCAGTCCGTTCAAGTTTCTGCAGGAAGTGCGCGCCGAGGCGCAGAAAGTCACATGGCCGACCCGCAAGGAGACCACCGTGACCACCATCATGGTGTTCGTCATGGTGGCTGTCGCGTCGATCTTCTTTCTGCTGGCGGATCAGGTCATGCGCATCGCTGTGAGTTTTGTACTCGGCATTAATACCTGAATGGGCCCAATTGACGAAGACTTCATAGTCTCGACAGATCTGGACATCGTGACATGACGAGCCGTTGGTACGCCGTACACGCCTATTCGAATTTCGAGCGCAAGGTCGCCGAATCGATCCGCGAGCAGGCCAAGCAGCGTGGGCTGGAGCCTCTGTTCGAGGAAATCATGGTGCCGATCGAAAAGGTCGTCGAGGTCCGCCGCGGGCGCAAAGTCGAGGGTGAGCGCAAGCTTCTGCCCGGCTATGTGCTGGTGAAGATGCAGATGACCGACGACGCCTATCACCTGATCAAGAACACGCCGAAGGTGACGGGCTTCCTCGGCTCCGAAAACAAGCCGATGCCGCTGCCCGACTCCGAGGCGCAATCGCTCATTCGGCAGATGGAGGAGGGCGCCGTACGGGGCCCGATCGCCTCGGTCAAGTTCGAGGTCGGCGAGCAGGTGCGAGTCTCCGACGGGCCGTTTGCATCGTTCAACGGCACCGTGGAAGAAGTCGACCAGGATCGTTCGCGGCTCAAGGTCGCGGTTTCGATCTTCGGCCGCGCCACCCCGGTGGAGCTGGAATTCGCACAGGTGGAGAAGGTATAAGTTTCACCTCTCCCCGCAGGCGGGGAGAGGGAGTTGCAACGTGGGAGGCAAGCGCGGTTTGCCAGCCGCCGTAAGCCGCACCACTAACAGGAGTGTAGAATGGCAAAAAAGATCACCGGCTACGTCAAGCTGCAGGTGCCGGCCGGCGCGGCCAATCCGTCGCCGCCGATCGGCCCCGCGCTCGGCCAGCGCGGCCTCAACATCATGGAATTCTGCAAGGCGTTCAACGCGCAGACGCAGAAACTTGAGAAGGGCGCGCCGATCCCCGTCACCATCACCGTCTATGCCGACCGCTCGTTTACCTTCGAGATGCGTCAGCCGCCGGTTTCGCACTTCTTGAAAAAGGCGGCGAAACTCGAGAGCGGTTCGAAGACCCCCGGCCGCGACGTGGCCGGCGCGGTGACCAAGGCGCAGGTGCGTGAGATCGCCGAGCAGAAGATGAAGGACCTGAACTGCGACACGATCGACGCGGCAGTGCGTATGATCGAAGGATCGGCGCGGTCTATGGGGCTGGAGGTGAAGGCATGAGCTCGCTTGGCAAACGTACGACGGCAGCGCGCGAAGGCGTCGACCGCGAAAAGCTCTATCCGCTTTCCGATGCGGTGAAGATGGTCAAGGACCGCGCCAAGGCCAAGTTCGACGAGACGATCGAAGTGGCGATGAATCTCGGCGTCGATCCGCGCCACGCCGATCAGATGGTGCGCGGCGTCGTCAACCTGCCGAACGGCTCCGGCCGCTCGGTCCGCGTTGCCGTGTTCGCCCGCGGCGCCAAGGCTGACGAGGCCAAGGCCGCCGGCGCCGACGTGGTCGGCGCCGAGGATCTGGTCGAAAAAGTGCAGGGCGGCGCCATCGACTTCGATCGCGTCGTCGCCACGCCCGATCTGATGCCGCTGGTCGGCCGCCTCGGCAAGGTTTTGGGGCCGCGCGGCCTCATGCCCAATCCCAAGGTCGGCACCGTGACCATGGATGTCACCACCGCGGTCAAAGGCGCCAAGGGCGGTTCGGTCGAATTCCGCGTCGAGAAGGCCGGCATCGTGCAGGCCGGCGTCGGCAAGGCCTCGTTCCCGGCCGAAAGCCTGGTGCAGAACATCATGGCGTTCGCCGATGCCGTGCAAAAGGCACGGCCAGCCGGCGCCAAGGGCCAGTTCATCAACCGTGTGGCGATCTCCTCCACCATGGGCCCAGGCGTCAAGGTCGATCCGACAAGCCTGTTTGCTGTCGCCTCGAGCTGATTTTGACGGCATAGTCTTGCGCACGCCGCTTTAGGGGGCGGAGTTCGGGCAGGGGCTGTCGCCTTGAGCGAAGAGCTGCTTCGCTTGTTCGTGTCGTCTCCAGGCGATGTCGCCGAGGAGCGGCAGCGAGTCGATCTGGTGGTCGAACGGCTCAACGCCGAGTTCGACCAGCGGGTGCGGATTGAGACGATCCGCTGGGAAACGAGCTATTACTCGGCCCATGACACGTTCCAGAAACAGATCCCCGAAGCGTCCGATTGCGATTTGGTACTGGCGATCTTCCGCGCTCGGCTCGGCACGCCGTTGCCGGACGGCTTTCCGCGGCTGCCGACGGGCGAGGCGTATCCGAGCGGCACCGCTTATGAGGTCCTGACCGCGATCGAGCGGCGCAAGGTCGACAAGCTGCCCGACGTCTACGTGTTCCGTTATCCGGATTCTCCCGCGGTATCGCTCGACGCGCCGGACCGTGCCGAAGTCGAATTGCAGTGGCAGCGGCTCAAGGATTTTTTCGACCGCTGGTTCCGCAACAAACAAGGCGAATTCATCGCGGCGTTTCAGAACTATGCGACGGTCGACGATTTCTCTGCCAAGCTCGACGATTGTTTGCGTCAATGGCTGGCGCGGCGGGGCTACCTGTCGCAGGGTCTGGTGTGGGATCGCCTGCGCGGTTCGCCGTTTCCCGGATTATCGGCATTCGAAGCGGACCGCGGCCGGGTCTTTTTCGGCCGCGATCTCGCCATCGCGCAGGCGGTCAACCGGCTGCGTGAGGCCGGCGCCGATCCCAAGCGCCTGCCATTTTTGCTGGTGATCGGGCCGAGCGGTTCGGGCAAGTCATCGCTGTTGCGCGCCGGCTTGATGCCGCGCCTCACTCTGCCGGGCGCGATTCCGGAGATCGATTTGTGGCGCACCGCCATCGTTGCGCCGGGGCCGGATCCGTTCGCATCGCTTGCCGAAAGTCTGTTCGCCGACAAGGCGCTGGGGCCGGAGCTGCGGCAGGGCGCGTTTCGCACCAAGGAAATTCTCGCCAAGCAATTGGCCGGCGATGTCGATATTGCGATCGCGCCATTGCGTGAGGCCCTCGACAAGGCGGCACAGTCGCGCAAGGAGCACGCCAAATACGAGAGCGTGCGTCCGGCGCGGCTTGCGCTTGCCATCGTTCAAGCCGAGCGACTGTTCGTCGAGGCGGACGCCGATGTGGCGAAGACCTTCGTGCGGCTGGTGGCCGAACTAGTCCGGCGCCGACTGGCGTATCTGGTATTCACGCTGCGCAGCGACGCCTATGCGCGATTCCAGGCGAGCGAAGACCTGGTGGCATTGCGCGAGGCCGGCGAGACATTCGACCTCGTGCCGCCGACGTCGGCCGAGCTGGAAGAGATCGTGACGCGGCCGGTCGCGGCGTGCCAGCCGCCGCTCGCGTTCGAACAGCAGGGCGGTCGCTCGTTGTCGGCGCAGCTCGTCGCCGATGCCAAGGGCGGTGACGCGCTGCCGCTGCTGCAAATGACGCTGTCACGGCTTTATGCCGCGGAAGCGGCGCGCGGCGACGGCGTGCTGCGCTTCACCGACTACCGCGGCATGGATGCGGCCGTGACCGAGACCGCCAACGAGGCGCTCGGTACGCTCAACGATGCGGCGAAGGCCGAACTGCCTGCGTTGATCACGGCGCTTGTTACCGACGTTGCCGCCGATCCGCTGACCGGGGCCGCGCAGCCGATTGTGACCGCACTCGACCGCAAAAAATTCGAGGCCGGCAATGCCGCGCGTGAGGCACTGGTCGAAGCATTCGTGTCGAACCGCCTGCTCACCGCCGAAGGCGACGGCGTCTCGGCGCTGGCGCGGCCGGTGCATGAGGCATTGCTGCGCATCTGGCCGCAGGCCGTCGAGATTGTTCACGAAAACGCCGTTCTGATCCGCGTGCGCCATACGCTCGATCCGATCGTGCGCGAGTGGCTGGCGGCGCCAGCCGAGACCAAGCCGCGGCATCTTGAACTGTCACCCGCGCTGCTGGATGGCGCCCAGCAATTACTGGCACGGTTCGGCGGCGACCTGTCGCCGCAAACGCGTGAGTTCATTGCGCAGGCTGCTGCGGTCGATCAGGCGCGGCGTGATCGCGAGCGGCATGAGCAGGAGCAGCGTCTGCGCGATGCGCAGCAGCTCGCGGCGGCGAACCGGCGGATTGCCCGGCGCACCGGCGTCGGTCTCGCGGCGGCGCTCGTACTTGCGGTCGTCGCCGGCTGGCAGTGGCAGATCGCCCAGCGCGAGACGGTGGTCGCGCAGGCGCAGACCGAGGTTGCCCAGACCCAGACCAAGCGCGCCGAGCAGGCCGCGCATGAGGCCGACACCGAGCGCGATCAGGCGATCGCGGCCGGTAGCCGTGCGCTCGCCGCGCTCGCCGATCGGCGCATCATCGACGGTGACGTCACGACCGGGACGCTGCTGGCGCTGGAGGCGGCTGAGCAGCACACAACGCCCGAAGTCGAAGCCGACCTTATCAATGGACGGCTGCACCTGCGCGAACTCGCCGTGCTGCCGCAGCCGCGCGGCGAAGTGCACACATCGGCGATCAGCGCCGACAGCAAGTTCGTTATCACCGCATCGTCGAGCAAGGCCGAAATCTGGTCGGCGTCGACTGGTAAACGCGTCATCGTGTTGAGCGGACACGACGGCGACATCACCGACGTGAAATTCAGCCCGGATGGCACGCGGGTAGCGACCGGCGCCAAGGACAAAACCGCCCGTGTTTGGGATGTGCGGACCGGAAAGACCATCGTGGTTCTCAAGGGCCACACCGATGAGGTCACGCGCGTTGCGTTCAGTCCCAACGGCGCGTGGTTGCTCACCGCATCGCAGGACAAGACGGCGCGTCTCTGGGATATCGCCTCCGGCACGTCGCTTGCCGTATTCACCGGACACACGGCCGCGGTGAGCGATGTGGCGTTCAGTCCGAGCGGTGCATTGATCCTGACCACCTCAAAGGATGGAACGGCGCGGCTGTGGAGCGGGCGCACCGGCGCGCTGGTGTCGAAGCTTACGGGTCACAGTGCCGAAGTTTGGCAGGGCGAGTTCAGCCCAGACGGCAGTCACGTGGTGACGGCATCGCTCGACGGCATGGCTGAAATCTGGGACACGGTCACCGGCAAGATGGTGCAGTCGCTGCGCGGTCACGCCGACCGCGTCTTTGCCGCCCATTACATTCCCGGCACCGACCACATCGTCACTGCGTCCTACGACCAGACGGCGCGGATATGGGACGCGTCGAGCGGAGCGACACTTGCGGTGCTCGCCGGGCACCACGGCGCGGTCATGACGGCAAGACCGAGCGCCGACGGCCGTTATATCGTCACCGCCTCCACCGATCGCACCGCGCGAATTTGGGACGCGAGGAGCGGCAAGGAGATCGCGACTCTCGCGGGACACACCAATTGGGTCCTGGACGCCATGTTCAGCCCCGACGGCAGCCGCATCTTGACCGCCGGTCGCGATCGCACGGCGCGATTATGGACCGACGAAGCCGTCACCATCGAAACCGGCCAGAAGGCCGACGGCAAACGCATCTGGCGCGCGGCGATATCACCGGACGGAATGCGGGTCGCCGCACCGGCTGACAACGATACCGCGAAGGTGTGGGACGCTCGGACCGGCGCAGTGATTTCAGTCTTGCGCGGCCACGACGGCAGCGTCAACGCGGTGAGGTTTGACCCCGGCGGGCAGCGTGTCGTTACGGCTTCGAGCGACGGCACGGCGCGAATCTGGGATGCCGCCACGGGCAAATCCTTGCGCGTGCTTTCGGGCCACAAGGCCGGTGTTATCGCCGCGGTGTTCAGCCCGGACGGCA
>Ga0134128_10012658_pt1 | contig 10057 bp, 10 predicted proteins | sample KB31754_FD_96462 | JGI IMG/M metagenome (GOLD analysis project Ga0134128, IMG submission 96462) | Terrestrial soil microbial communities with excess Nitrogen fertilizer from Kellogg Biological Station, Michigan, USA - KB3-175-4 | ecosystem: Environmental > Terrestrial > Soil > Unclassified ...
AGATACGCGAAAGCCGCCGCTCAGGCGGTAGACGATCCAGCTGCGGCGCGAAATCGTGACGGTTCTGGACACGTCCGTTCTGATCGAAAGCCTGACCGGGCCGCGCCGTCTGGCTCCGGCTATGCGCCGGATGATCGAGAAAGGAGAGCGGATGTTGATCCCTTCGCTGGTGTTGTACGAATGGCTGCGCGGCCCCCGGCTGCCCGAAGAGATCGCCACCCAGGAGACTCTATTTCCAAGTGAATCCGCGATCCAATTTGGATACCGGGAAGCGGCGCTCAGCGCGGATCTCTATCGATCCGTGCCTCGCGCGCGCGGCCGTGAAATCGATCTCGCCATCGCCGCCTGCGCAATTGCCCGCCAAGCCCAATTTTGGACGCTCAATGTCACGGATTTCAAAGATATTCCAGGGCTGCGTCTTGTAAAGGCCGCCTGATCCGTGGATTGAGCGGCGGGAGTAGGGCGCTAGGTCCAGCGGCGGTGCCGGCCGTGCATAACTCCGTCGTGTCGGCGCAACCGAGCTGAGTCCGTAAACGATGGATACGATCGTATCCGCCGCGCTATCTTCCTGGAGGCTCGATCCCCGTGTTATTGCGATTCTGCTTAGCGCTGGAGTAGTGTACGTAGGAGGCGACTGATTCGCGACGAGAAGGACCTTACTCGCCTAGCGGCTTTTCTCGCTATTTCTGGCCCTGGAATCGCCGCTTGACGCGTTCGATTCTCCGTTTCTCTCAGCGTATATGACGCAGCATATGCTGCTGATGATTAGTTGATCAGGTTTGAATGATCGTTCTTGAATCAATGATCGTTCTTGAATCAAAGAGGCTCTTCTTCCGGCAACATGAATCATCCGATGTTAATAGCTTTTGCGCTATGGAGATGGATCCGGAAGTCCGGCGCTACGTAGGTGGCTATCCACGTTCTCGTGACGATGCAGAACGCAAGTTCCGGGATGGCCCGCTTCGGGGAGTTTCAGATCGGCTAGCTCTCTGGGCAACAATCTTAAAGCCAGAAGGACCATATATAGGCCGCTGTGGGCTGTATCCGCACTTCACGCCTGAAGGCGGAGTGGTCGTTGGCGAAGCCACATTAGCGTTATACATTGCACGTGCCTACTGGGGGCAAGGATTTGCGAGCGAGGCAGCCCGCGCGTTTGTCAGTTTCGGATGGAAGGAACTACTACTTTCTCGTATCGTCGCCACTGTGCAGGTAGGCAACGATGCGTCTGTACATGTATTGGAGAAGATCGGATTCAAACTGATTGCCACCGAGCGAGGCGAGCGGTCGTTCCTTAAATTCGCCATTCGAAATCCTGCCGTGAACGGCGATCTCTAGGCACAACACGGCGTTCCAGCAACGCCGGGGGCTACAATAGAAACAGGATGCGGTTTTTCGCGCTTGCCGCCGCTTTTGCGGTATTACCGCTATTTGCAGCACGGCAGGAGCCTGAAATATCCTCCGGCTTCGATCATTTCTATAACCTCGAATACGATCAGGCCCTCGCGGATTTTCATCAGGAGATCGCCAACCAGCCGAACGATCCCGATGGATATAATCACGTCGCCCAGTCGATTCTGTATCGCGGGATGTTCCGCAGCGGCGCGCTCGAAAGCGAACTGGTCGGCGGCACGAACTCGTTTCTCCGCAGGCCGAAGGTCACCATCCCGGCAAACGACGAGGCCGAGTTTTTCCATTCCATCGACAGAGCCGTGCAGCTCTCGCAGGCCCTGATCCAGAAGAATCCGAACGACAAGAAGGCGCTTTATGCACTCGGGGTTGCTTACGGCCTTCGCGCGAACTACAACTTTCTGGTGCGCAAAGCGTGGCGGGATTCGCTGCGCGACGCAAGCCTGGCACGCGAAACACACGCGAAATTGACGGCGATTGATCCGTCCTTCGTCGATGCTCGCCTCACCCAGGGCTTAGACGATTACGTAGTCGGCAGCCTGCCATGGGCGGTGCGAATGCTCGGGTTTCTAGCCGGTATTCGCGGCGATCGCGAGGATGGCATCCGGGAGCTTGAGCTGGTTGCGATGGAGGGCGATCACAACAAAATCAACGCGCAAATTCTGCTGGCGGTGATTTACCGGCGCGAGAAACATTCCGCCGCTGCGATCCCGCTCCTCGAAACCCTCGCGCGACGGTTTCCGAGAAATCCTCTCTATCTGTTCGAAATTGCGGATATGTACAGCGACATCGGCGATAAGCAAAATGCTTTGAAAGCATTAGTACGGATACAGGATCTAAAAAATGCGGGAGCACCGGGATTTAAAGACTGGCCGGAGCAGAAGATCCGTTATGCGCGTGGAAATCTTCTTTTCCGGTACAACGATCTGGACCCCGCCCTGGCGGATATGAAACAGGTCACCCAAAACGCGCGGGATCTTGATCTGAATGCCGGTGGCACGGCCTGGATGCGGATGGGACAAATTTACGACCTGAAAGGAAATCGGCCTGAAGCCGTGGCGGCCTATAAGCAAGCGATCGCGTTTGCGCCTGAATCGGCTGCGGCGCGTGAATCAAACGGATATCTCTCGTCGCCTTATCGTCGCGGCGCCGGTTGATCCGGACCGCTCCTCTACAAACACTCATGTCCAAATCGAACCGGCTCATTCACGAGAAGAGTCCCTATCTGCTGCAACACGCGCACAACCCAGTCGATTGGTATCCCTGGGGTAACGAGGCTTTCGAAAGGGCGGCGGCGGAAGATAAGCCGATCTTTCTTTCCATCGGCTATTCCACCTGCCACTGGTGCCACGTCATGGAGCGCGAATCGTTTGAAGACGAAGAGACCGCCGCGCTGCTGAATCGCTCGTTTGTGCCGATTAAAGTGGATCGCGAAGAACGGCCGGATGTCGATCGCATCTATATGACCTTTGTGCAGGCGACGTCGGGCTCGGGCGGGTGGCCGATGTCGGTATTTCTGACGCCAGACCGGAAGCCGTTCTTCGGCGGGACCTACTTCCCTCCCGATAATCGTTACGGACGGCCGGGTTTTCGCTCGATTTTGACGCATTTGGCGCAGGCCTGGATTTCGGAGCGCCCGAAGATCCTCGAATCGAGCGATCAGGTCGCCGGAATGCTGCGGCAATACGCGGGCGAAGCACAGGCCGGGGCGCTGCCGGGAAAGGATGCCCTCGATTCCTGTTTTTTTGTGTTTCGCCGCACTTTCGACGCGCGTAATGGAGGCTTTGGCGACGCTCCCAAGTTTCCCCGGCCCGTGGTTCTGAATTTCCTGCTGCGTTACTATCATCAGGCCCACAATGATGAAGCGCTCGACATGGTGGTGAAGACGCTCCACGCGATGGCGGACGGCGGCATGCACGATCAGCTCGGCGGCGGATTCCACCGCTATTCGGTGGACGAGCGATGGTTTGTGCCGCATTTTGAAAAAATGCTGTACGACCAGGCGCAGCTCGCGATTTCGTATCTGGAGACTTATCAGATTACAAAAGAGGAGCGGTTCGCGGAGATCGCAAAAGGGATTTTCGATTATGTGCAGCGGGACATGACGAGTCCCGAAGGCGCGTTCTATTCAGCCGAAGATGCGGACAGCGTGATCGATCCCGCGAATCCGAACGAGAAGGGCGAAGGAGCTTTTTATCTCTGGAAGCGCGCGGAGATCGAGGATCTGCTCGGGGCCGCAGCGCACTCCGTAAGCGCGCATTACGGAGTGGAAGGCGACGGGAACGTTCACAACGATCCGCATCAGGAGTTCACCGGCAAGAACATTCTTTATATCGCGCGGCCGCTCGACCAATCGGGCCAGCCGGTGATCGAAATTGCGCGGCTGCGAATGCTCGAAGCCCGGTCCAAGCGCATCCGTCCGCATCTGGACGACAAGATTCTCACGGCGTGGAATGGGCTGATGATTTCGGCATTCGCCAAGGGAGCGCAGGTGCTCGACGAAAAGTACGCCGGGCCGGCGCGCCGCGCGATGGACTTTCTACTCGGCAAGCTTTACGATCCTGCAACAGGCACGCTGCTGAGGCGCTTCCGCGACGGGAATGCGGGCGTTCCCGGCTTTCTGGACGATTACGCTTTCCTGACGCAAGCGCTTCTGGATCTCTATGAAGCTGTCTTCGACCTCCGTTACCTGGAAACCGCCGCCCGGCTTGCCGAAGAGATGATTCGCCGGTTTGAAGATAACGGGAACGGAGCGTTCTTCAGCACTGCCGAAGGTGATGCGAGTTTGCTGGTTCGCATGAAGGACGACTACGACGGCGCCGAGCCGTCCGCGAACTCTATAGCGATTCTCGTGTTGCAGCGGCTTGGCGAAATGACCAATCGCCAGGATTTCCGCGACTCGGTCGATCGTGCGCTCCGCGCTCTCGGCGGGAAGATGACCGCGCAACCCTCGGCCGCTCCGCAGCTTTTGGTGGCTCTGGGAAATGCCCTGTTTCCACATCGGCAGATCGTGCTGTCCGGCGATCGGGAAGCGGTGGATATGCGGGCGCTGGTTCGTGAAATCCACGCGCGGTTCTTACCCGGATCTATCTCGCTGATGCTTGATTCGGAGACCGCGCAATCGCTGCTGGCCCGTTCCAATCCGCCAATCGCCGGAATGAAACCGGTGGATGGGCAGCCGGCAGCATATGTTTGCCAGAACTACGCCTGCCAGCTGCCCGTGACGGAGGCTTCAAAACTGGCTGAACTGCTACAATGAGGCCGACATGAGCACAACGAGCGCACAACTTCAGGAACGTAACGGGGCAACCACTTTGAACGGCAAGCCGTTCACTCTGATCGGCCCGGAGCTGAAGCCGGGCGACACAGCGCCCGACTTCGACGTGGTGAACGATTCTCTTCAGCCGATGAACCTCGCGTCCACCGGCGCGGCTGTCCGGATTTTCAGCGTCGTGCCGTCGCTCGATACACCCGTCTGCGACGCGCAAACGAAGCGATTTAACGACGAGGCGGCGAAGCTTCCGAATCTGGAAATTTACACGGTCAGCATGGATCTCCCGTTCGCCCAAAAGCGCTGGTCGGACACGTTCGGCGTCGACAATATAAAAATGCTTTCCGATCACCGGAACGCCTCTTTCGGCCAGGGGTACGGGACCTTGATCAAAGAGCTTCGGATCGAAAGCCGGGCGATTTTCGTGGTGGATAGCGAAAATCGGATCCGCCACGCGGAGTACGTGAAGGAGGTCGCCGATTTCCCCAATTACGAGGCGGCTCTCTCGGCGGCAAAATCTATCGGGAGCTGAATCGCGGAGTTAAATCGTAACGACGAGAGGATCTGAGTGAGCGTTCCTCCTCATAATTCAGATTTCGCGAAAGACGCGCAACATTTAGCTGGGAACCGCGCGTCTTCAGGCACCGGAGTTGCGGAACCCGCGCCTCTGCTGCAATCGATTCTCGATAGCATGGGCGAGGGCATCGTCGCTGCGGACATTTCCGGCAAATTCACGATATTCAACCGGGCGGCTAAGCGAATTCTCGGCGTAGGCGCCGTGGACTCACTCCCGGACCGGTGGCCCGCCGACTATGGGCTTTATCTGCCGGACCGCGAAACTCCTTGCCCCGTGAACGAGATTCCATTGGTGCGCGGCCTGAACGGCGAATTTGTGGATGGCGTCGAATTGTTCCTGCGGAACGATGGACGTCCGGACGGCGCGTGGCTTACGGTCAGCGTGCGCCCCGTGTATGAAGGCGGATCGCTCTCTGGCGCCGTGGCCGTGTTCCGCGATATCACGCAGCAAAAGCAGATGGAAGCTGAGCGCTTGGAGGCCCTGAGTCGCGAACAACAAGCGCGCGCGCAGGTGGAACAGGCAAGCAATTGGTATCAGTTGCTGGCCGACGCGATTCCACAGATCGTCTGGACGTGCCTCCCCAATGGCGCGGTCGATTATTGTAACCGGCAGTGGTACGAATACACTGGTTTGTCGGTCGAGCAGAGCCTCGGCAACGGCTGCAAAAACGCGCTGCATCCCGATGATGTCGAAGAGTGCGATCGCTGCTGGCGGGAGTCGGTTGCGGAGGATAAACCGTTCGGGTCCGAATACCGGTTGCGGCGCGCGTCGGACGGCGCGTACCGCTGGCACCTGGGGAGAGCGGTCCCATTGCATGATGAAAGTGGCGCGACTGTGCGGTGGTTCGGGGCCGCAACCGATATTCACGACCGCCGCTGTGGGGAACTCGAGCTGGCCTCCACCGCGGAGGCGCTCCGCGCCAGCGAGCGGGCGCTTCAGGAAATGAACCAGGACCTCCAGCAGTTCGCGTTCGTCGCCTCGCACGACCTCCAGGAGCCGCTTCGCATGGTTTCCAGCTACTCCGAACTGCTCCGCCGCCGACTGGGCGGGAAGGACCCGGAAACCGAGGAGTTCATCTCGTACATCCTCGAGGGCGGCAAGCGGATGCATGGCTTGATCCGGGATCTGCTGGATTTTTCCCGCTACGGGTTCGCGGAGACGCGGCCCGGCAACGCCACACCGCTCGATGTGATCCTCCGCTGGGCGCTCTCGAACCTTCAAATTTCGATTCAGGAGTCCGGCGCGGTCGTCACCTGCGAAGCTTTGCCCACGGTCACAATCGACCAAACGCAAATGGTCCAGGTATTTCAGAACTTGATTAGTAATGCGATTAAATACCGAAGCGCGGAGCCCCCGCATATCCGAATATCTACCGAGCGGGACGGCGATTTTTGGGTGGTGCGTGTTGCGGATAACGGGATTGGCTTCGATCCGGCCTATGCCACCCAAATCTTTGGGATTTTCAAGCGGCTCCACGGGAGAACGTATCCGGGAACCGGCATTGGACTGGCAATCTGCAAACGGATCGTCGAGCGCCAAGGTGGACGGATTTGGGCCGAATCGACTCCTGGATTAGGCTCTACTTTTTCATTTACAATCCCGGTCGATTGACGTCAATGCGGCGGCAGCGTTGCCTGTGTGAACCAGAAATCCTCAATGGAATGAATCATGTTCATGTAATCTTCTAATTCCAGGGGCTTTGTGATGAAACAATTGGCATTCAGGCTATATGCCGTTTCCACGTCTTGATCGGCGCTCGACGTCGTCATGACCACAATCGGTATGCTTCGTAGATCCGGGTCCGCTTTGATTTGCGACAGGACCTCGCGGCCATTGCGGCGAGGCAGATTCAGATCCAAAAGGATGAGTTCGGGGCGCGGCGCATCCTCAAATTTACCTCGCCGGTAGAGAAAATCGACCGCCTCTATCCCGTCTCTGGCCACATTCAGGTTAACCGCGACTTTCCCTTCGCGCAAAGCCTCTTGTGTCAGCCGCACGTCCCCCGGGTTATCTTCCACCAGAAGGACATCTATCTTTTTGTAGTACTGCATCGGCTAAACCGGCCCATTTATTTGTAAGCAATTTAAGCTCCAGAACCGGCATTGATTCAATGGGACATCTCCGTCGCTGGCGATACATTCTTTCGCACAAGCGTTCGTTCAAACGAAAATCTTACTCGATTTCACGGTAGTCGCTTCGAAAATAAAGCAATGGCTGGCCGTCTTCCACCCGCGCCGACACCACCTCCCCCAAAAGGATCTCGTGATCGCCTGCCGAAATAAATTTCTGAACCTCGCATTCCAAAGCCGCGATCGCGCCGTGTAGGAGCGGCGAACCCGTTTCGCCTTCATACCATTCCACGCCATCGAAACGGTCTTTTGGCTTTACGGCAAACGCGTCGGAGAGATGCCTTTGCGCCTCCGAAAGAACATTTACGGCGAAATGCGAGCTCCGGCGGAAATATTGCAGGAAGTTACAGCGCAGATCGATGCAGATCAGGATCAGCGGCGGTTCGATCGAAACCGAGGCGAAGGAATTGACCGTCAGGCCATGCGGAGTTCCATCTTCCGACCGGACTGTGGCGATGGCTACACCGGTCGTGAAACGAGAACATGCGCGGCGAAAGGCCGCGGAATCGGCACGTACGCTCATCCGTTCCCTTGACAAGGAATTAACCCTAATCCTATCATGAGGTTTGCTGCCGTTCCGGGAATTTCCGGGACAACGAGACCGACGGACCGCGAACTAAAGGGGAGGCCGCTTGATCAAGCTCGATATTATCAACGAAGTGGTGAATCGCACCGGCATCACCAAAACGAAAGCGGAGATGGCCGTGGAAACCGTCTTTGAGAGTATGAAGCGAGCGCTCGCCAGTGGAGAGCGCATCGAACTCCGCGGCTTCGGCATCTTCAACGTCCGGCCGCGCAAAACGGGTATCGGCCGGAATCCCCGCACCGGGGCCGAGGTCGCCATTCCGCCTGGGAAGGCAGTGCGGTTTAAGCCCGGGAAGGAGCTGCAGACTCTTCAGTAGCGCACAAGCCGCGGCGCGCGGCTCCCCGTGAAGAGTGTGCGCGAGTTCTTCCCTGGCGCTCCCCGGAGCCGGCATCAGTTGTGGATTCCTCTCAGCCCGGCACTTTGCACTCGGTGCTCGATTTCGCTCCCTCGATCAGTCTTGGGCGCTGGCTTCTGCATATCTCCCTCTTCGCGCTGACGCTCCTCACCACCACCATGTTCGGCGCGGCGTTTGCCCTGGCTTTTCATCAGAGGGTCCCGCTTGACTCCGATTGGTTGGTCAACGTTGCGCTGCGAGCCGCCACCACGCCGTCTCTGCTTGCCGGCGGCCTTCCGTTCTCGTTGACTCTTCTTACTATCCTGTTCGCGCATGAAATGGGGCACTATGTCACCTGCATGCGTTATCGCATCGATGCGAGCCTCCCGTATTTTTTGCCCGCGCCGACGTTGATCGGCACTCTTGGAGCGTTCATCCGCATTCGCTCGCCGATCTATACGCGCCGCGCTCTATTCGACGTCGGAATCGCGGGGCCCATCGCCGGATTCGTGCTGATTATTCCGGCCCTCGCGATCGGTATGGCGATGTCCCACGTGACCCCCGGCCTGTTGCGCCAAGGCGATATCGCGTTCGGCGTGCCCCTTTTATTGCGCGGCTGTGAAGCGCTGTTCTTCCCCGGCGTGCGGCCCGAGGATGTTTACCTGCATCCGATGGCGCTGGCGGCGTGGGTCGGCATGTTGGCGACAGCGCTGAACCTGTTGCCCATCGGACAGCTTGACGGCGGCCATATCCTGTATTCGGTCATCGGCGAGCGCCACAAGCTCCTGTCGCGAATTTTCGTCGTAGCGCTGGTCGTGCTCGGCCGGGTAACAAACAACTGGACATGGTACATCATGGCCGGACTGTTGCTCTTATTCGCGCTGCGGCATCCGGTGATCTTCGACACGCACCCGCTCGACCGCTCCCGTATCATCCTCGCCTGGTGCGCGCTGCTGATGCTGGTGCTGTGCTTTACGCCCTCGCCGATCCGGTAGAGCCGAATAAGTGTGAGCGAGCTTATTGGAACGCGAGTTTGTGTTCCGGCGGAACAAGCCTCCAGATTCGGCGTACATGATTTTGCGAGTTCCATGCAAACAACAGGGGACAGCGGGTCGATACTTCGGCTTGTCCTTGGAGAAGCAGCGAAACTGGTCAGTATCGGAATTTGCCTCGGTTTAGTTGGAGCGGCTCTACTTGCAAGATTCATCGCTAGCCTGCTCTATGGAATCACGCCGTTCGATGTAGCCACTTTGGTAAGCGTCTCTGTCTTGCTGGCTGTTGTAGCTCCCTTGGCCAGCTATATCCCCGCAAGGCGGCCGGCGAAGGCCGATCCGATGGACTCTTTGCGATATGAGTAGCGAATAGTATTTGTGGTTCTTCGTGGCTGCCGTTCAGACCGCGTTGTCATCGACGCCCGGGAACGAGCAGTAACGCCCCCCTCGATTAGTACTTGCTTTTGATATGGAAGAGCGATACTCTCTTGTCAGTTACTGATAGGAGGGCCGCCATGAGCAAGCCGACCGATCTCGTGCAGGGCACGCTCGACCTGCTCATTTTGAAAACAATCGCGCTTGAGCCGATGCACGGCTGGGCGATTGCCCAGCGCATCCGGCGGATGTCGGGAGAGGTTCTGCAGGTAGGCCAGGGCGCGCTTTATCCATCACTTCACAAGCTCGAACAGAATGGCTGGATCAGCTCAAACTGGGCTGTCAGCGAGAACAACCGGCGCGCCAAGTATTACACCTTGACCAAA
>Ga0134128_10012662_pt1 | contig 10055 bp, 9 predicted proteins | sample KB31754_FD_96462 | JGI IMG/M metagenome (GOLD analysis project Ga0134128, IMG submission 96462) | Terrestrial soil microbial communities with excess Nitrogen fertilizer from Kellogg Biological Station, Michigan, USA - KB3-175-4 | ecosystem: Environmental > Terrestrial > Soil > Unclassified ...
CCCTGCGAGATGGCGTCGGTGAGCTCACCGCCGCGGTCGTGACCGTGCACGCGCACGGAGAGTTCGTTGCACGCGGCAAGATCGCTCGGCTGCGCGGCTCGCACCTCATACCCCGGCGAGACCTTGCCGAGCGCGCGCCCCTGAATCAACGCGAGCTGCTCGCGCGGCTGGAATCCGAGCTTCAGATAAAGCGCGAGCGAGCGGTTGTGATAGCCCGCCTGTACGAGCCGTATGCCCGCAAATCCGCGCTCCTGCGAGCGGCTCATCACCGCTTCCATGAGGGCGCGGCCGGCGCCGTCGTTCTGCACGGCGGGATCGATCGTGATCGGCCCGACGCCGCTCACGGGGTTTCTCTCGTCGAGGAAGTTGCTGCCGATGATCTTGCCGTCCATCTCGGCCACGACGCCGTAGAAGCGCTCGTGTCGCAGAAACGCGGCGAGCGTGCCGGTTGCCACTTCGGTACTCGGAAAGTCCGGGAGAAAATTGTGTGCCTCGGCGATCGCCTTGAACGCCCGATAACAAATCTCGCCGGCCGCGGAAGCATCCGCCGGCCGTGCTTGCCGCAGTTGGAATGACATCGTCTGGCCTCCCTCCCGGTGCTCGGGCTCGGGCCCGGGCCCGAGTCGACAAATAGTACCCCCGCGGCCTGCACCTCGCGCGCCCGCGGCCGCTGGGGCATCATGGCCGCGCCATGAGCGCTCTCCTCGACATCCTCGCGCGCGTGCCGGTCGTTCCCGTGTTGGTGGTCGAGGATGCAGCGCAGGCAGCACCGCTCGCGCGGGCGCTCGTTGCAGGCGGCCTCGACGTTCTCGAGGTAACGCTGCGCACGCCCGCGGCGCTGCGGGTGATCGAGGCAATGCGCGCGGCGGTTCCGGATGCAACCATCGGCGCCGGAACGCTCACGCGGCCTGCGGACTTCCGTGATGCGGCGGCGGCCGGCGCGCACTTCGCGGTCACTCCGGGGTTCGATCCGGCGCTCGGCGAGGCCGCATCTCGTGCGGGCCTCCCGCTGCTGCCCGGGGTCATGACACCTTCGGAAATTCTGGGCGCCCGCGCTGCCGGTCACGCGGCGCTCAAATTCTTCCCGGCAGAGCCTGCGGGGGGCGCGGCGATGTTGCGCGCGCTCGCAGGTCCGTTCCCCGGGGTGCAGTTCTGCCCGACCGGCGGCATCACGCGCGAGCGGGCTCCGCAGTATCTCGAGCTCGGCAACGTGGTGTGCGTCGGCGGTTCGTGGCTTGCGCCGCGCGTGCTCATCGAGCAGGGAGACTGGCGGGCGATCGAGCAGCTCGCGCGCGAGGCCGCTGCGCTCTCGCCGCGGAACCAAATGGCTCGAGCGGCACTTTAATTGCTGGATGGCTCGAACGCCGGGTCGTAGACGTATAGCATCACGAGGAGATGACACATGGCCGACACCCTGTCCGTTGGCGGATCAAATGGAGAGCAGGCTCGGGCTGAGACGCAGAAAGCGACCGAGCATCTCAAGTCCGCAGGTCGCGCGGCGACCGACACCCTTCGCGACAATGCCGCCGCCGCTGCGGAGGCCGCTCGCACCAGCGCTCGCGGCGCAGGCGATTGGGCGCGCTCGCGGTTCGAGGACTTGCAAGGCCGGGTCGAGGAGCGGCCGCAGACTGCAGCGCTATGGGCGCTCGGTATCGGAATCGTGACGGGGTTCCTGCTCGGCACGCTGCTCCGGGGCGGCGGGGACTGAGCGAGGCTCCCGGCCCGAGCAGTTCGAGCTCGAGCCGTGACGATTCGATGACACATTGCGGGCGCCGGCATGCTCTGCTGGCGCGATGGTTCGCATTGGGATCGTCGGCGCGTCGTATCGCCACGCGACGGCGGCGGAGGTGGCTCGCTTTGCCATTGCAAAGGCCGAGCTCGCCCTCCGGTTGCCCGAGTTGCGCGCGGCGCTCGGCGGCGCCGAGGTCCTCTACCTCGCCACCTGCAATCGCGTCGAGGTGATCTTCGTCCGGCCCGACGGGCCGGCGGCGGACCTGCGTCCGCAAATCTTCAAAGCGTTGATCGGCCACGAGCCGCGCCCGGGGGAGGCCTCCGCGGCGCTGCGCGCGTGGACGGGCGAGGCGGCGATCGAGCACCTGCTGCTCGTCGCCTGCGGCCTGGATTCCGCGCAGGCCGGCGAGCAGGAGATCTACGTCCAGCTGCGCGCCGCCTGGCAGGCCGCGCGGGAGGCCGGCACGACTGGACCGCTGCTCGATCGGCTCGTGAGCGAGGCGCTCGGGATGGCGCGCTACGCCCACCGTCTCGAGTCGCATCGGGCACCCTCGCTCGCCGATCTCGCGGCTGAACGTGTGGCCGCCCACGCCTTGGGAGAGTTGCAAAAGGCGGCGGTGGGCGATTCTCGGAGCGTCGTTTCTACGCGCATTCCGAGCGGGGAGCGGTACGTCGCGCTCCTCGGCGTCTCGCCGATGACCCGGCGCTGCGGCGCTCGCCTCGCCGAGCGTGGGCTCAGTTTGCTCATCGTCAACCGCACGCTCGATGCGGCTCGGGAGCTCGCGCAGAGTCTGCCCGCCGCGCGGCCCGTTCCGCTCGAGAGCTTTCGCCGCGAGCCCCCGCCCGGCTGTGCCGCCCTCGTATGCGCGACCGGTGGCTCCGAGCCGGTGCTCGATCGGGCCGCGCTCGATCGACTGGTTGCCGGGTGCCGCGGCACCGCGGTGCAACGCCCGCTCGTCATCGATTTCGGGCTGCCGCCGAATATCGAACCGGATGATGCGCAGGGTGCCGGAATCGAGCGGCTGGGCATGGATCATTTGGTGAGTGCGGCGCGCGAGGAGCGCGTGGCGCATCTGCTGCGGCTTGCCCCGGTGCGCGCGGCCATCGACGAGCGGCTGGGGCGGCTGCGCAGTGAGCTTGCCGCGCGCGCGATCGGGCCGCAGCTCGCGCAGCTGCGTGGGGAATTCGAGCGCATTGCGGCGGCGGAGGTCGAACGGCTGCTGAAGAGCGAGTTGAGCGACCTCGATGAGGCACGCCGCGCGAGGCTCACGGAGTGGGCGGCGACGCTCGCACATCGGCTCGCCCATTTGCCCTTGAGCGGGATGCGCGCCGCGGCGGAGCATGCGAGCTCGGAGGCGACCGAGGCATTCTTCCGTGAGGCGCGCCTGAGGCGCAGGATCGAGCCATGACGCGGGCGAGCCGCAAATCCGCCGAGCTGTACGAGCGCGCACGCCGCGCGATTCCGGGCGGCGTGAGCTCGCCGGTGAGAGCCTTCCGCGCGGTCGGAGGCACTCCGCTTTTCATGGACCGCGGCGAGGGCCCGTATATCGTCGATGCCGACGGCAATCGGTATCTCGATCTCGTCGGCTCATGGGGCCCGCTCATCCTCGGCCACGCGCACCCCGAGGTGGTCGGTGCCGTCACGGACGCCTGCCGACGCGGAATGTCTTTCGGCGCCCCGTGCGCGGGAGAAGTCGAGCTCGCCGAGCGCATCCTGCAGGCCTACCCGGCTGTCGAGCAGGTGCGCTTCGTGTCGTCGGGGACCGAAGCGGTCATGAGTGCGATCCGGGTCGCGCGCGCGGCGACCGGCCGCGACCTCATCCTGAAGTTCTCCGGCTGCTACCACGGCCACGCGGACCATCTGCTGGTGGCGGCAGGCTCGGGACTCGCGACGTTCGGCCGGCCGTCGTCGGCCGGGGTGCCGCAGTCGTTCGTCTCGCCTACGCGTGTGCTGCCGCTCGATGACGAGGCTGCGGCGCGTGCGCTGTTCGAGCGCGAGGGCGGCTCACTCGCCGCCGTCATCATCGAGCCGGTACCGGCCAATCACGGGCTGCTGGTGCAGCGGCGCGCGTTCCTCGAGATGCTGCGCGCGGAGACGCGGCGGCACGGGGCGCTCCTGATTTTCGATGAGGTCATCTCCGGATTCCGGCTCGCTCGGGGCGGCGCAGCCGAGCATCTCGGCATCGCTCCCGACATGGCGACCTTCGGCAAGGTGATCGGCGGGGGCATGCCGGTCGGCGCCTTCGGTGGATCGCGCGCGGTCATGGGCCGGCTCGCCCCCGACGGCGATGCTTATCAGGCAGGCACACTCTCCGGGAATCCCGTCGCGATGGCCGCCGGCATCGCGACTCTCGATGTGCTCGAGCGCGAGGAGGGCTGGCGGCGGCTCGAGGCGCTCGGCGCGGCGCTCGAGCGGCGGCTCGCGCCGATCATTGCGCGCGCCCCCCAACCGCTTCGACTCGTGCGGCTGGGGTCGCTCTTCTGGTTGTGCTTTCATGGCGGCGAGGGCCCGCCGCGCGCCGCAGTGGTACTGGCGCCCGAGGCGGTGCAGCGGTTTGCGCGGCTGTTTCACGCGATGCTCGATCGCGGCGTGTATCTGCCGCCGTCCGCGTACGAGGTGTGCTTCCTCTCGCTCGCGCACGGTGAGGAGCATGTCGAGCAGTTCGCAACCGCGCTCGAGTCGGCGCTCGAGTCGGCGCTCGAGCCATGAAGGCCACGCGTCTCTTTCAGCTCACCGCGCTGTTGCTCGTGGTCGTCTCGGTGCTGACGGTCTGCTGGTGGCTGTTCGACCAGCAGCACTACATGGCGCAGCGCATGCAGGAGTCACGGCAGCTCCACGCCGAGCAGCTCGGCGCCGCGAATGCGCTGCTCGCGGCGGGAGTGCCCGCGGAGCGGGTCGAGCAGCTGTTGCCCGATCTCACGATCCGCGAGGGCAAAGCCGCGCTCTCGGCATCCGTCGATGCACGGCTCGCCGCCGAGCGCCGGCGGCGTCTCAATCAATACCTGTGGGAAGGCGGCTTCTTCCTGCTCGCGCTCTGTGCCTGCATCGCCGTGATCTGGAGAGCGCTCTACGCCGAGGCCGAGGTCATCAAGGAGCAGGACAGCTTCCTCGCGCTCGTCTCTCATCAGTTCAAAACGCCTCTTGCGAGCCTGCAACTCTCGCTCGAGACGATGACCCTGCGCACGCTCACACCGGAGCAGCTGCGCACGCTCACCGAGCGCATGCTCTCGGACCTGACGCGCATGGAGACGATGGTCTCGCGCATCCTCGACAGCGTGCGGCTCTCGCGGGGTCGCGTCGATTTGAAACGCGAGGCCGTGCCGCTCGCGAGCGCCGTCGGGCGCGTGGTCGGGCAATTCGAGGAGCGCGCGCGCAAGCAGCACATCGAGCTCGAGACCCGCATTCCGCAGGACCTGCAAGTGCTCGCGGACCCGCTTGCCGTCGACGTGGTCGTCCGCAACCTCATCGAGAATGCGCTCAACGCCGTCGCTCCGGTCGGCGGCGGGAAGATCGCCGTGAGCTCGCGCCGCTCGGGCACCGAGATCGAGCTCGCCGTGCGCGACAGCGGCGTCGGATTCCGGCCGGCCGATGAGGGCCGGCTGTTCGAGAAATTCTCCCGTCTGGAGTCCGGTGCGGGCGGCGGCTATTACGGTACGGGACTCGGGCTCTACATCGTGAAGCGTCTGATGCAGCTTGCGGGCGGGCGCGTGGCCGCGCACAGCGAAGGCGTCGGTCGCGGCGCGGAGTTCCGGGTCGCATGGCCTGCGGCAGGGCTCACATGAGCGCGCAGGGCTACCGCGTCCTGCTCGTCGAGGACGATCCGCTGCTGGCAGCGGGGCTCGCGGAGAACCTGCGGGCGGAAGGGTTGAATGTCGAGACGGAAGGCGACGGCAATCGAGCCGTGGAGTGGTTCGAGCACTCGAGCTGCGATCTGATCGTGCTCGATGTGATGCTTCCAGGCCGGGACGGCTTCGAGGTGTGCCGTGCGCTCCGCGCTCGCGGAACGATGACTCCGGTGCTGTTTCTCACCGCACGCGGCGATCCGGCCGACCGCGTTCGCGGGCTCGAGGCGGGCGGCGACGACTATCTCGCCAAGCCCTTCCACTTGCAGGAGTTCCTGCTGCGGGTGCGCGCGATTCTGAGGCGCTGGGATTGGTACAAGGCGAGCACGGCGCCCGCGGCCGCCGCGACGCTGCGCTTCGCAGGCAACGAGGTGGACTTCCACGCCTTCCGCGGACGCTCCTGGAACGGGGAGCTCCAGGAGCTGACCGAGAAGGAGGCCATGATCCTCAAAGTGCTCGCCGAGAAGCCGGGCGAGATCGTCTCGCGCGAGGATCTTCTCGAGCGCGTGTGGGGGTATGACGTGTTTCCCTCGACCCGCACGGTCGACAATTTCATCCTGCGGCTGCGCAAGCGTTTCGAGCGCGATCCGGCCAATCCCCGGCATTTCCTCACCGTCTGGGGCGTGGGCTATCGCTTCGTCGCGGAGAGCGAGCCGACCGCCGCGGAGGGCGAGCCGTGACGTTGCGCATCGGTACGCGCGGCTCGGAGCTCGCGCTCTGGCAGGCACGCCGCGTAGCGGAACTGCTCGCGGCTCGGCCGGACGCACCGCCCGTCGAGCTCGTGCGTATCCGGACCGAAGGCGATGCACGCGCCGACATCCCGCTCTGGAAGGTGGGCGGTCAGGCGTTCTTCACCCGCGAGATCGATCGCGCAGTGCTGTCGGGCGAGGTGGATGCGGCGGTCCATAGTTTGAAGGATCTCGGCACGGTGCTCGATGAGGGCCTCGGCCTCGCGGCGGTGCTCGAGCGCGAGGACCCGCGCGATGCGCTGCTCGTGCGCGACGGTGTGGGCGCAGCAGGGCTCGCCGAGCTGCCGGAGAGTGCGCGAGTCGGCACGAGCAGCCTGCGCCGGCGCGCATTCCTCGCCCGCGCACGAGGCGATCTGCAGCTGCTCGAGCTGCGCGGCAACGTGCCGACGCGGATCGAGCGCCTCGCCGCAGCACGCTTCGAGGCGATCGTGCTCGCGGCGGCCGGGGTGAAGCGCCTCGGACTCGAGCGGCACATCACCGCCTTTCTGCCGTGCCGGGAGTTCACGCCGGCCGTGTCGCAGGGTGCGATCGGGGTCGTGTGCCGGCAGAACGATGTCGAGACCGCGCGCTGGATTTCGGCGCTCGATCATGCGCCGACTCGCATTGAGACGCTCGCGGAGCGGGCGCTGCTGCGCCGAGTCGAGGGCGGATGTCAGGTACCGCTCGGAGCGGTCGGCCGCCTGAGGGGTGGCCGTTTGACGTTGTTTGCGTGCGTGTGCGCGGGAGACGGGTCGGAGTCGATTGCGGCGGAGGGAATGCTCGAGCTCGGCGCTCAAATGCCGGACACGGCGCGCGAGCGGGCCGTGCGCCTCGGCGAGCAAATAGCCGAGGAGCTGCTGGCGAAGGGCGCGGGTCGGATTATCGTGCAGCAGCGCGCGCCCGCCGGGGTCGAGCCGCCGTGACGCGCGCAGTCTTTGCCACGCGCGCAGTCGTCGTCACGCGCGATGAGCCGCGAGATGGCCCGCTCTGCGCGAGCCTGCGAGCTCGTGGGCTCGAGGTGCTTTGGTGGCCGGTCGTACGCATTGCACCGCCCGCCGATCCGCGCCCGCTCGAGGAGGCGCTGGCACGAGCGGCGGAGCTCGATTGGATCGTATTTGCGAGCCGGCATGCGGTGGAGGCGGTCGTCTCCCGGTGTCCATCGCCGCCCTGCGCGCACATCGCGGCAGTAGGAACGGCGACGGCGGCGGCACTGCGCGAGAGCGGCTGGACGCCGGAGGTGGTCCCTGCCGAAGCCCATGCCGAGGCACTCGTCGCAGCGCTCGCTGCGGAGGTGAGGCCGGGCACGCGCGTGCTGCTCCCGGCGAGCTCGCGCGCGCTGCCAGCACTCGGTGAGGGCCTGCGGCGGCTCGGCGCGCAGGTCCTGCAGGTCGAGGCGTACCGCAACGAAGCTGCGCCCCTCGATGTCGATGCGGTGCGCGCCGCGATCGACGCCCGCGCCATCGGCGCCGTCACGTTCACGAGTCCCTCCTGCGTGGAGGAGCTCGAGCGCGCCCTCGGGCGCGAGATTTTCGAGCACCTGCTCACGAGGCGGCGCACCGCGGTTCGGCCGCAGGGTGATGCATCGGTCAACGGCGGCGGCCCGGCGTTCGCGATCGCGCTCGGGCCAACGACGGCGGGGGCGCTGTCCGCACGCGGCATCGAGCCGGTGCTCGCCTCTGCGGCGACGCTCGATGCGCTCGCAGCGACCACCTCGCAAATATTGCACGACTCCAAATTATTGAACGGCAGTTGAGATCCATCTATGGGCTTTCCACTTTCGAGATTCCGCCGACTGCGCCAGTCCGATGCCTGGCGGCGCCTCGCGCGCGAGACGCGGCTCACCACCGACGATTTCGTCTATCCGATGTTTCTCGTGCCCGGCAAGCGTGTACGCCATCCGGTCGAGAGCATGCCGGGGGTGAGCCAGCTGTCGGTCGAGGAGTGCGTCGCCGAGGCCGAGCGTGTCGCAGCGCTCGGCGTGCGAGCCATCATTCTGTTCAGCGCACCCGCCGAGAAAGATGCGCGCGCATCGGCGTTCCTCGATCCGAAAGGTCTCGTGCCGGAGGCCGTGAGGGGGATCAAGGCGGCGCATCCCGATCTCATCGTGTGGACGGACGTGTGCCTGTGCAGCGCCACCGATCACGGGCACTGCGGCCACGTGCTGCCCTCCGGCGCGATCGACAACGATTCCTCGGTCGAGACGCTCGCCCAGGTCGCTCTCAACTATGCACGTGCCGGGGCCGATGCCGTTGCGCCGAGCGACATGATGGACGGCAGAGTGCTCGCCATGCGCCAGCTGCTCGATCGCAGCGGCTTCGCGACGACACCGCTCGTCTCCTACGCTGCGAAATACGCTTCGGCTTTCTACGGGCCGTTCCGTGAGGCGGCGGAGTCGGCGCCCGCATTCGGCGATCGCCGCTCCTATCAAATGGACCCGGGCAACGTACGGGAGGCACTACGCGAAGTCAGAGCCGATGTGGAAGAGGGCGCGGACATGGTGATGGTGAAGCCCGCGGGCCCGTATCTCGATGTGATCCGGCGCGTGCGGGATAGCGTCGATGTGCCCGTTGCTGCCTATCAAGTCTCGGGTGAATACAGTCTCATCAAGGCGGCGAGCGCGCGGGGGTGGATCGATGAGCGTGCGGCGGCTTTCGAGACACTGACGGGTATCAAACGCGCCGGCGCGGACGTCATCCTCACGTATTTCGCGCCGGACATGTGCGTGTGGCTCAAGGAGCAGTAATGACGCCTTCGCATGGGACTGCGGCCGCGCCCGCCGCGACCGCTGCGCCGAATTCGGTTTTCCTCGACGCTTGCCTGCGGCGGCCGGTTTCCTATACGCCCGTTTGGATCATGCGGCAGGCGGGGCGGTATCTCCCGGAGTATCGCGAGTTGAGGTCACGGGTCGATTTCGTGACGCTCACGCGCAGCGCCGAGCTCGCGGCGGAGGCGACGCTGCAGCCGGTGCGGCGCTATCCGCTCGATGCGGCGATTCTCTTCAGCGACATCATGACCCCGCTGCAAGGCATGGGCATTGGACTCGACTTCGATCCGGGGCCCATCGTGCGCGAGCCGATCCGCACGCGCGCGCAGATCGATGCGCTGCCCGCGCTCGTTCCGCAGCGCGACGTGCCGTTCGTGCTCGATGCGATCCGGATCGTGCGCGGGTCGGCTCCGCGGAAGGTGCCGCTCATCGGCTTTGCGGGCGCGCCGTTCACGCTCCTGTGCTATCTCGTCTGCGGGCGCCCCTCGAAGGAATTCGAGCAAGCGCGCGCCTTCCTCTATGCGCAGCCCGAGGCCGCCGAAGCGCTGATCGATCGCCTGGCCGATGCGATGGCAGCCTATCTCGGCGCGCAGGCCGCCGCGGGCGCGCAGGCGCTGATGCTCTTTGAATCCTGGGCGGGGCTGCTTGCGCCCCGCGAGTACCGGCGTTTCGCGCTGCGCGGCGCACGGCGCACGCTCACTGCACTGCGGCGCGTGCTCGGCCGCGATGGCGTGCCCGCGGCGGGCGGCCAAACCAGCGTGACAGGCGGCCAAACTGGCGCAGCGGCTGGCCCGGCCGGCGCGGACGGCGGCCCGGTGCCACTCATCTATTATGCGAACCAGGGCTCCACTTCGTTCGAAGCCATCTCGACGCTCGAGGCCGACGTGATCGGGGTCGACTGGCGGGTCCCGCTCAGCTCCGCGCGCCGCATGCTCGGTCCGCTCAAGGCGCTGCAGGGAAATCTCGATCCGGCGGCGCTTTTCGCTCCG
>Ga0134128_10012663_pt1 | contig 10054 bp, 9 predicted proteins | sample KB31754_FD_96462 | JGI IMG/M metagenome (GOLD analysis project Ga0134128, IMG submission 96462) | Terrestrial soil microbial communities with excess Nitrogen fertilizer from Kellogg Biological Station, Michigan, USA - KB3-175-4 | ecosystem: Environmental > Terrestrial > Soil > Unclassified ...
GAACTTCCGGCGTCAGCTCCGCCGCATGGGCGGCATGTTCGACTGGCGCCATGAGCTGTCTACCACCGATCCGCGCTACTACAAGTGGACCCAGTGGATCTTCGTGCAGTTGTTCAAAGCCGGTAAGGCTTACAAGAAAGCGGCCCCGGTCAACTGGTGCCCCAGCTGCAAGACGGTCCTGGCAAATGAGCAGGTCATCAATGGGTCCTGCGAGCGCTGCGGAACCACGGTCGAGCAGCGGATTCTGGAGCAGTGGTTCTTCCGGATCACGGACTACGCAGACCAGTTGCTGAGCAACCTGGACGACAAGGCCAAGATGGATTGGTCGGACTCGACAGCCACGGCGCAGCGCAACTGGCTCGGCCGCTCAGAAGGAGCCGAGATCGATTTCCCGTTGGAGCACGGCCGATCGATCCGCGTCTTTACAACCCGGCCCGACACGGTGTTCGGCGCCACTTTCATGGTACTGGCGCCGGAGCATCCGCTCGTGACCGAGATAATCACGCCGGCCCAGCAGGAGGCGGTGGAGGCGTACCGGCGGCAGGTGTCCTCGCGGGACATCGTCTCGCGTAAGGTGGGAGACCGGGAGAAGACGGGGGTCTTCACCGGCACCTTCGCTAAGAACCCCGCGAATGGCAGAACCATTCCGGTCTGGATCGCCGACTACGTACTGATGGAATACGGGACCGGCGCGATCATGGCCGTGCCCGGTCACGACGAGCGGGACTTCGATTTCGCCCGGCGATACGGTCTTCGGATTGTCCGCGTGCTGGGTCGGCCGGGGCAGGATCCCGACGCCCCTGTCGAAATGTCGGAGACCGGCGTCGAGGGCTATCGGCTGCTGAACTCGGGAGAGTTCACCGGAATGCCGGCGGCCGAGGGCAAGACCGCCATCATCCGCTGGCTGGAGGAGACGGGGCGGGGGAAGGGCGTGATTCAGTATCGCCTGCACGACTGGTGCATCTCCCGGCAGCGGTATTGGGGACCCCCGATCCCGATGATCTACTGCGACGCCTGCGGCCCGGTTCCGGTCCCGGAGCGCGATCTCCCGGTGCTGTTGCCGTTGATCGAGGACTTCCGACCGGATGACAGCGGGGTTTCGCCGCTGGCTCGCCATGAGGAGTGGTACTACGTCGCCTGCCCACAGTGCGGGGCTCGCGGGCGCCGGGAGACCGACGTTTCGGACACCTTCCTCGACTCGGCGTGGTATTTCCTGCGCTACCCCAGCACCGAATTCGATGACCGGGCCTTCGACGATCTGCGCACGCGACGCTGGCTACCGGTCACCTCCTACATCGGTGGAAACGAGCACGCGGTGTTGCACCTGTTGTACTCTCGTTTTATCACCATGGTGTTGCACGAGCTGGGGCACGTTCAATTCGACGAGCCGTTCGCCAAGTTCCGGGCGCACGGTACCATCGTGAAGGACGGCGCGAAGATGTCCAAGTCGCGGGGAAACGTGGTGATCCCCGACGAGTACATCGCAAAGTGGGGCGCCGACACCTTCCGGATGTACCTGATGTTCCTAGGACCGTTCCAGGAGGGTGGAGACTTCCGAGACGACGGCATCTCCGGCCCCCGCCGCTTTTTGGAGAAGGTGTGGCAGCTCGTGGCTGACTGCATCCGGGACGATGCGTCCGGCGAGGTCAAGCACCGGATCCTCGTGAAGTGGAACCAGACCAAGAAAGCGGTCACACACCGGCTGGAAGACCTCGAGTACAACACCGCGATCGCGGCGTTTATGGAGCTGCTGAATGTCCTGCGAGAGGAAAACTGCCGGGAACGGCGGATTGTCGAGGAGCTGATCATCATGGTGGCGCCGTTCGCGCCGCATTTCGCGGAGGAGTGCTGGGAGCGGCTGGGTCATCGCACCTCCGTGTTCAGCGCCCACTGGCCCACGTGGGATGAGCACCTCACGGTCGAGCACACGGTCGAGCTGGTGGTTCAGGTGAATGGCAAGACCCGCTCGAAAGTGCATGTTCGGCGCGACGCATCCGAAACCGAAGCGGTTACCGCGGCGCTGGCAGATGAGACGGTCCGCCGGCTGATCGACAGCAAGGAGATCCGGAAGCAGATTCTGGTCCCGAACCGGCTGGTGAATCTGGTAACTGCGTGAACAGTGAGCGATAAACAATGAACAGGGAGCTCCGTGATTCACCGGGACTCCCTGTTCACTGTTTATCGTTCACCGTTCAGGCAGTCAAAGCAGCTTGACTATCCATTCCCCGACAACATACCCGACGGCCGCAACCCCCAGGCCGACGGCGAACATGTCGATCCCGCTCCGGAACACGCCGCGGCCGGTAAAAAAGCTCCGTGCGGCGCCTACGACGAAGTGGGAAAGCATAGCAATAGCGAACGAGAGCCAGATAGCCGTGATCCCGCGGCTGATGAGAAATGGAGCCACCGGGATGAAAGCACCTAAGGCCGTCGCGACGCCCGTGGTCCAGGCTTCGCGTAATGGCGTGCTGGTAGCCTCTCCGATCTTCAGCTCTTCGCGGACCTTCTCTTCGAGCGCGCGGGCCGGATCCTCCATTACCTGCGTAGCGATGGCATGCGCCTGCCCCGCAGGGATCCCTTTGGCCTGATAGATGAGACTCAACTCTTCGTGCTCGAGCTCGGGCATGAGCCGAATTTCTTCCTGCTCCATCGCGATCTCGTGCTCGAATACCTCCCGCTCGCTCTTGGCGGCCAGATAACCAGACGATCCCATCGACAACGCATCGGCCACCATCCCGGCCAGGCCAGCAACCAACACCGCATGCCCGGCCTCACCCAAGCTTGCCTGAGCCCCAATCATGCCTGCCACGAGGCCGAAGTTGGCGGTGAGACCGTCATTGAACCCGTAGACCACGTTCCGGAGAAAGCCTCCCGCACCGGTCTTGTGCCAGGGTTCAGCCGATTTTCCGCTGATGCTCGCCAGCCGATCGGCGTGCTCCTTTGACTCGCGAGCCAGCGTCAGAGCGGTTGGCCCGGCCACGCCGCCGGGCGATTCCCGGTAGAGGCTCAAATAACCCTTCACCTCGCGGCCTTCCTCTTCCAGCAGGAGCGGCAGCAGCAACTGGGGTCCGAACCGCCGGGCAAGCCACGCACGCAGACGCGCTCCCCTCGACGGTTGGGGACGGGCCACCGGATGGCCGTGCTCCGAGAGTAATTGCCGCCACATCTCTACGTGCCGGTCCTCCACGCCCGCGAGCTGGCGGTACAGGTCGGCCCGCGTCGGGTCGCGCTCCGTCCCGGCCAGCTCCCGGTACAGGTAGGCCGCGTCCGCCTCGTCCTCGAGATGATGGAGCCAGGTGTGCGGGGCGGCGGTGGGAGTGGTTGGCATGCTTCAACTTAAGCGCGAAGAGCGAATCGTGGACAGGGAACAGGGGCGCCGTGCGAAGGGAGGCCCTGTTCACTTTTCCTGATTGACTGTTCACGCCCTTGGGTTTGCGACCTTTGGGCCGCCCCCGGCATCTTTACTCAGTCATGTCGAGAGCGCTTGTCATGGACTCGTACCTGCTGGCCGACACCAAGACGGTCGTGGCCCAGGCGAAAGCCGGTGATCCAGCCGGCTTCGAGGCGTTGTACCGCGCTTTCGAAATTCCTGTCTACAACCTTTGCCGGCGCATCTGCCGGACCGCCGAAGACGCCGAGGACGTCCTCCAGGAAACCTTTCTGGAGATTTGCCGCAGCATCGGCCAGTTCCGAGAGGACGGAAGCCTCTGGGGCTGGGTCCGAACCATTGCGGCAAGCAAGGCCCTTATGCGGCTTCGCCGGAACAAGTACCGGGATACCGACGAGCTGAACGACGAGGTCGTCGGCCAGCGGCGCGAGGATACCCATCTCCGCATGGATCTCGAAGCCGCGCTGGAGCGGCTGTCGGAGACCGCGCGGGCGGTCGTTTGGCTGCACGACGTAGAGGGTTATACCCACGAAGAAATCGCCGCGATGATGGGCAAGACGCCGAGCTTCTCCAAGTCCCAGCTGGCGCGGGCCCACGCACGGCTGCGGCGCTGGCTTGGCGAGGAGGTGGCCGCGTGATGCACCTCTCTATGGAACAGCTGTTGGCCCTGCGTGAACCGGGCGCCGAGCCCGGAACTCAGGCTGCTCGGGCTCACTTGGACGCATGTGAACCCTGCCGCGCCGAGTTTGACCGACTGCATCAGCGTACCGCCCGGCTCAAGGCTTTGCCGGCGCTTCGTCCCACCCGCGATCGTTGGCCGGCGGTCCGAGCCCGGTTCAACGCCGAGCGGCGCGCGCGGCGGCTCCGCCGGGCCGGCTTGGTTGGACTAGCGGCGGCTGCCAGCATCGCGTTGCTGATCGGTTTGCGCGGAGTCTCTCATCCACCCGTCGCCAGCGCCGTTCCGGCTGAGTTGTCGGAGGCCAAAGCACGGTCGCAGGCTCTCGAAGCGGCGATCGACCAGTACCATCCCGAAAGCCGTGTGGTCGATGGGAGGACTGCCCGGATTGCGCAGGAGTTGGAGGACCGAATCGCCGCCGTCGATCGCGAGCTGCAGGCGACAGACCTGGTCGATCCCGGCCAGCGGGAGGCTCAGGAGCTCAATCTGTGGCGTGAGCGGGTTGGTTTGCTGGATGCGCTGGTCGACGTGCACCTCACCCGCGCCAGCCACGTGGGATTGTGATGCTGAAACCGCGTATCGCCGTCGTGAGAGCTGGATGGCTTGCCCTCGGGGTCGCGACGCTGGGCTTTCCAATGACTGACGTCCAGGCGCAGGCGCCGGTTCACCTCGAGCAGGCCCGCGACGAGATGTTCAACTTGGTGGTGAACCGCCGGGCCCGGCTTGGACTCAAGGTGAATCTGCAGGCGCAGGACACCGACTCGATCGGCGCGCGGGTCGATGCAGTAACACCCGGCGGGCCGGCCGCGAAGGCCGGTATCCGCTCCGGCGACGTAATCACACGCCTCGACGGGAATTCCCTGCTAACAGCCCCGGAGCTACCGCGAGAGCCGGGCCGGTCCCTGCCCGGCTTGCGGCTGATCGAGCTGGCCGCCCGACTCGGCCCGAACGACACCGTTCCACTCGAGTTTCGCCGGGGCACCGACCGCAAGGTCGTCACCCTCATCACCGCCGGCGATCCCAGGTCGCTCGAGATGGGTAATCGCATCGTCATTCCCCGAGACTTTGCTCAGCAGAGCCTCGAGGGTATGCGTGCAATGGGCTCGGATCCGGAAATCGGAGACCTCGATATCCGGCTTCCCCGAGTGGCGATGCTCTACGGCGGGGAGCTCTCAGAGATCGAGCTGGCGCCCCTCAATCCCGACCTCGGTCAATATTTCGGTACCAGCGAGGGGATTCTGGTGATCAGCGCTCCTCGCGGCTCCTCGCTCGGCCTCCGAGGCGGCGACGTCGTCCTCGCGGTGGACCAGCGCAAGCCGGCCAGCCCGTCGCACCTGCTGCGGATCCTGCGAAGCTACGATCACGACGAAAGCTTCAAGATCGACATTCTGCGCAATCGGAAGCGGGAGACTATCACCGCCAAGCGGGACGAGCCGAAGCAGTAGCCGCCGTCACGCGGTTACCTGTACCCTTACCCTCTGCAATCGCTCCGGATGCACCTGTCGGGCCAGCGCTGCGAACTGGCTCGGGTCGAGGCTCTGCGGACCGTCGCTGAGCGCGGTTGCCGGACTTGGGTGGACCTCCACGATCAAGCCACACGCCCCTGCCGCCAACGCCGCGAGGCCGAGCGGCGCCACCAGTGAGCTGATACCGGCGGCGTGGCTGGGGTCTACAAGTACCGGCAGGTGGGTGCGCTCGCGCACTAGCGCGACAGCGTTCAGGTCGAGTGTATGACGGGTGGCGCGCTCGAAGGTCCGTATCCCGCGCTCGCACAACACCACGTTGGGGTTGCCCTCGGCGAGCACGTACTCCGCCGCCATCAACCACTCCTCGATGGTCGCGCCGGCGCCACGCTTCAGGAGAATCGGCTTTCCGCTCCGGCTGGCCGCCCTGAGCAGCGAGAAGTTCTGCATGTTGCGGGCGCCGATCTGGAGCATGTCGGCAAAGTGCGCGACGAGCGGGACCTCCTCCCAGCTCAGCACTTCCGTCACCACCGGAAGACCGGTGGCCTCGCGGGCCTGCGCCAGGTAGCGCAACCCCTTCACGCCAAGGCCCTGGAAGTCGTACGGGGAGGTCCGCGGCTTGTACGCGCCGCCTCGCAGCATGTCTCCTCCGGCCTCCGATACCAGCGCGGCGGTCTCGAGAATCATCTCCTTCGTTTCGACGGAGCACGGGCCCCCGATGAGAATCGGCGTCTCCCCGCCGAACGACAGATCACCCACCGCCACGAGGGTACCACCCGGGTTCCGCCGGCGATCTACCAGCGGGACCTCCGGCTTTCGGACGTAATGCGCCGGGGTCGGGACCGGCAACGCGAACCGGAGAGCCCCGTCCGGCCACGCTTCGTAGCTGCCGAGTATCACCAACTCGACTGCGAGAGCCTCGATCTCCTCCAATGCCTCCGCGACGCGGGGGTCGGCAGCGGCGCCCGCCACGTCTACGTAGAACCGGTAGGTCCACGGCTTGGAGCGCTCGGGCCTCGACTGCAGCGCGGTGACGTTGACGCCGCGGACACCGAACGCCTGGAGCGTGAGGGCCAGGCTTCCGGGCTTGTGATCGACGCAGACGATCAGCGACGTCTTGAACGGCCCGGTCGGACTCTGCGGGAGTGCGGCTTCCGCCCGGGTGAAGGTCAGAAACCGCGTTTGGTTGGATGGGTCGTCCTCGATTCGGTCGGCCAATGGCACCAATCCATGGGCATCGGCTGCGTGACGGGCGGCAATCGCCGCGAGTGCCGGATTGCCCTCGCGCGCGACGATCTCTGCACTCCCCGCTGTGTCCCATGCACTGACCAGCTCGGCAACCGGCAGGTGCTTGCTCAGCCAGATCCGGCATTGCCCCAACGCCACGGAGTGGGAAAGCACTCTGCGGATGCCGCGCAGCTCGGCGCCAGGGAGGCCCATAAGGGTGTGATGAACCGGCAGCATCACCTCGTGGGTGAGCCGCAGATCCCCGTCTCCGAAGGCTTCCTGGAGCAGGTCGTAGGTCGAGGTGACCGAGCCGATCAGAGAGTTCTCGATTGGGAGAATCCCGGCCTCGGCCGCGCCGTCACGAACGGCCGCGACGACGTCCTGCACTTCGCGGCAGGCAACGGGCTCGAGGTCGGGCCACCGCCGGCGTCCGGCCGCCTCGCTGAAGGAGCCCACGGTTCCCTGGATTGCTACGCGCATCTCGCCGACTCCTCCGAAGAACAGGACAAAAAAAGCCCGCCGTGTTTCTCGGCGGGGCGTCGATGGGTCCGTTCTGGCTCGAGCGTCAGTGCACGCTGGTACCGGAACCGGACGGCCGTGGCGCCGCGCCGGTGCGAGCAAAGTAGAAATACCAGTACGCACGCTGCATGATCATACGAGCAGTCTACGGCCCGGCTGCCGCATCTGTCAAGCGCGACCCGCCGGCCAGCGTGGCTCCGGGCCGCTTATGTTTCGCCGACCCCCGGTACCGCTGCAACACACCCTTCGGGAGCAAGGCCTTGCGACCTCGATCCGTGGCCATGAGCCACGGTGCGTACCTGCTCCGCGTACGTCAGGTCCCGTTTTGTGTTGCCGGCATGATTTGCCTCCTGCTGGTGACGCCGGCGGCGGCCCAAAGTCTGCCCGCGTATGCGCCGATCAATCCGATCGCCCAGTCGCGCAGCGGGGTGTACTTCCAGCCTTACCGTGAGCCTCGCTTGGGCCACCTGAGCCTGGACGTTCGTCTCGACTACGGAAGCGCTATCGAATACAACCTGCCGTCTTCCCGACCCAGCTACCTCCTCGACGCCGAAATCCTGCGACTCGAGGTGGCCGCAGCGCGGGACCTGAACCAGCAGTTTTTCCTGTTCGGTACTATAGGAGTAGGCGGCGCGTATGCGGGGTTTCTCGATGGCTTTCTTAATTGGTACCACGGCCTGCTCGGTCTCAAGTTGCCAGAACGAACCAGCCGCCCGGACAACTCGTTTGCGTATCAGATGGCTCTGAACAACGGGCTGACCGTCGCCCGGTCACCGTCGGATCTGTTTCTCAACGATCTCCGGTTGGGCGCGGGCTACCGGCCCACGCCCTGGTATCAGGGAGTGGTCACGCTCACCCTTCCGACGTCAACCGCGCCCGACGGCTATGGTCGAGGCACAATTTCGCTCAGCGCGCTGAATACGTTCCACACCCGCCTGAGCTCACGATTCACGTTCGAGGGCGCGCTGGGGTTGGGATGGACGCCAACTCACGGGGATCTATCGCCCTACCAGGAAACCGTGTTCGCATCCCTGGCCTCCGGGCTCAGGTTCCGCTTCTGGGGCCGGCAATCTCTCTTCGCGACCGTGTTCTATCACTCGCCCTATTATCACGGCACCACACTGCCCGCCCTGGATCGACGGGAGCTTTCGCTCGACTTTGGATGGCTGCTGGCGACGAAGGGTGGGAGCGAGTGGCGAATCGGGATGACCGAGGACCTGGAGCCGAGCGGACCCGCCATCGACATCATATTCCGTTTGGGGGGGAGTTTCTGATCCGCCTTCGGTCAGGTTGTCTTGGCGCCAAAGAGGAACTGCTCCATGTTGGCGAACAAGAATTCCTTGGCTTGCTGCTCCCGGAGGTTGAGGCCGTAGTGATTGATCAATTGTTGCTGGGTCTTGATCCACTCAGCCCAACAAGCGCCGCAGATCTCGTGGTACGCCCGAAGACCGAGGTCGTTGGGAAACGGCCGGAAGCTCATCTGATCGCGGTCCTGCCCGCAGCGGACGCAATGGATCGTCGCCATGGGTCTGGAAGATAGTCGCCCCTTGGAGGCTCAAGGGATCAAGTGCCGCTGGACCACCTCCCCGCGCCGAATGTCGCGGGCCCCTCTGGCCGTTCCTAGGCCGACGCCCAGGCCGAATACCAGAGCAGTCGTCGAACCGATCATTGGCAGCAAGACAAGCGGAGACGCCAGAATGGCGGCAACCGCTCCGGCCAGCCACGGGGCCCAGGCCGATTGGACCGCGTCCACGAACCTGAGTCGGCGGCCCACAAAGCGCTTCGCCAGGACATATCCGCCGAAGCCGGCGGCGCCGGTGACCAACAGGGCAATAATGGGATACATGTTAAGCTCGGATCTGATTGAGGTTCGTTCCACTACGGAACGGCGACCCTGCAGGATTCGGGGCGATTCCCGACTGGAGTGAACGAATGCCGAAGCACCCAACAGTGATGGTTCCGAACGTCGGCCCGATGGACCACGCCTGGGACGTCCTGGGCGAGTGGCAGGTGGAACTCGAGCATCCCGAGGGGGATGAGCCGCTTCGCGGCACCGTGAACTTCCGGTCCTGGGCCGAGGGCGAGCTCAAGCTCGAGCCGGCGGCCGCGGCGGCGATTGGGGTTCCGCGGACGATCGCGCTCGAACGAACGAGTGACGTGCATCGGACCGATGCGGGCGGGGGAGCGCTCCAGTGGGTGCTCCTGGCCCCCGCCTCCAAATGGTCGCTCCAAGTGACCATGTGGCCTGGCGCGCTCCATCTTTTCGTCCATGACGCGGACGACGAGGACGAACAGTTGTATCGAGCCCGTGCCACCCGTACGCCCGCCTACTATGCCCGCAAATATCCGCTGGACGACGCGGAGTGACGGACTAGCCAATTTGTATGGGCTCCCATAGACTTCAGGTCATGGAGTCCCGGATGCTGGAGTTGCCGCTCAAGGGCACGGGAGCAGCCCCAGAGACCGCCCGGGTCGAAGTCGCGCTGCTCGACCCGGCCGATCGGCTCAAACGTGCCGGTATGGGGCTGGTCGCCGGTCTCGCCGTCGCCGTCATCGCGCTTCCCATCCCGATCGTTCATCTGATAATGGTGCCGGGCGGCTTGATCATCGGCGTTGCGCTTGCCCTGCGCCGACTGGGCCAGAGCGAGACCTTCCGCGGAGCGGCGGGCCGCTGCCCTTATTGCGGCGCCGATCAGCGGTTCACCCTGGTCGGTCGCTTCCGTCTGCCCAAGACCGTGTACTGCGCATCCTGTCAGCGCGAGCTGTACCTCGACGAGGGAC
>Ga0134128_10012664_pt1 | contig 10053 bp, 8 predicted proteins | sample KB31754_FD_96462 | JGI IMG/M metagenome (GOLD analysis project Ga0134128, IMG submission 96462) | Terrestrial soil microbial communities with excess Nitrogen fertilizer from Kellogg Biological Station, Michigan, USA - KB3-175-4 | ecosystem: Environmental > Terrestrial > Soil > Unclassified ...
ATTTGCGCGATCCTGATGGCAACAAGCTTTGCGCCGTGCATCGGGTGCCGTCCTGAGAGCCGGTCCGAAAACACCTAACGTTGAAAATTGATTCACTTCGTCATGGCCGGGGGGCTTGTCCCGGCCATCCACGTCTTTCTTGCTCAATTGAAACGAAGACGTGGATGCCCGGCACAAGGCCGGGCATGACGAGTGGACGAAGTGCACTCTGCGCGGTGGACGCTCTCATGCATATGATCAGTCGAAGAAACCTTCTGGGCAGTGGCATCGCCTTCGCCGCGTCTCGCGCCGTTGCCACCGAGATCGCCGAAAAGCTCGACGTCCCAGCCAGCGAAGGGCCGGTCACCCTCACCCGCTATGCCGCCAGTCTAACCGGCAAGCGCCCCGCGGTGGTCGTGCTGCACGGCTCGCGCGGTTTCGAGCTCCGGCCTCTCGCCTATCAGCGTTATGCAGATGCGCTGACGGCGGGAGGTATTGACGTTTACCTTGCGCGCTATTACGGCCCAGCCGACGCTGAGGCCCTTGAGAACCTGGGCACGTCGGAAAAGCGCGAGGCCTACGAGGACGAGCGTTACGGCATGTGGGCGGATCGGGTGTCGTCCACCGTCGCGGCAATCCTGGCGAGGCCGGAGTGCTCCGGCCGGCTCGGCCTGCTTGGCTTCTCACTCGGCGGCTTCGTGGCTGCCGCGACCGCGGCCCGCGACGAACGTGTTGCTGCGCTCGCCGTGCTCTATGGCGGCATGCCGGAGAAGATTGCACCTCATGTGAAGCGGATGCCGCCGCTGATCGAACTACACGGCGATGCCGATCACAACGTGCCGCTGGCAAGCGGTGTAGCGCTGGTCAAGCTGGCCAAGACGGTCGGCGCCGAGGCGGAGCAGATCACTTATCCCGGCAAACCGCACGGTTTCGACTTCTCGGACCGCGACCCCGCCGCCGGCGATGCCATCGCCCATGTTGTAGCCTTCTTCAAGACACGACTGATCGCGGCCTGACAACGCGCAAGTTCGTAAGTCCGGTCATGCGGCTGCCGCGCAGCCGCCGCTGCGGCTTCTGCTATGATAGCGAACGCCACCCGCTCGATGTCGGCGCAGACGCGGTCGCGCGCTACTTCAAGATCGAGGATCAATGCGCACAGGCGCAGCGGCTGAAGATCATGGCTGCAGGGAAGAACCAGTAAAGTCGTGGGGCGGGTTAGCGAAGCGTAACCCGCCGCAGTTTTGTGCGAGGAGAGAATGGCGGATTACACTATCGCTAATCCGCCCTACGCATCGTTACTCGGCTGCCTGCTGCATCGGCGCATCGAGCACCGCGCTCACCTTGGGCGGTGACATCGGCAGGCTGTAGAAGCGTTTGCCGAGCGCGTTGTAGACGGCGTTGGACACCGCCGCCATGACCGGCACCAGCGGCACCTCGCCGACGCCCTTCACGCCCTGCGGATGTTTCGGGTTCGGGATTTCGACCAGGAGCGTGTCGATCCTCGGGAGGTCGGAACAGACCGGCATGCGATAATCCAGGAAGCCCGGATTATCGACCTTGCCTTCCTTGTTGTAGATGTACTCTTCGTTCATCGCCCAACCGATGCCCTGCGAAACGCCGACCTGGAGCTGACCCTCGACATAGCTGGGATGGATGGCGCGGCCGACATCCTGCACCGCGGTGTAACGGAGCACGCGCACGATGCCGAGCTCGGTGTCGACCTCGACGTCGCAGATGTGCGTGCCGAAGCCGCCTTCCGCGCCTTGGGTGTTGAGCTGCACGCTGGCGCCGACCGGGCCGCCCAGCGACGGCGCCTTCTCCGACAGCTCCTCCAGCGTGAGCGGTTCGAACTGGCCGGCGTTCGGGCTGACCGGATGCGCGGCGCCGTTCTCCCACTTTACGGCCTCGGGGTCGATGTTCCAGATCTTGGCGGCGCGCTCGCGCAGCGTCTGGATCACCTTTTCGGTCGACTGCGTCACCACCATGGAGGAAGCGAACAGCACGCGGCTGCCGCCGGTGAGATTGGAGAAGCCGACCGTCTGGGTGTCGCCGATGATGACGGAGACGCGTCTGTAGTCGATGCCGAGCAGCTCGGCGCAGATATTGGCGATGCCGGCGCGCGAGCCGCCGATGTCGGGATGGCCTGTCGTGACCACGACATTGCCGTCCTCGGTGATGTTCACCTGCGCGGAGGATTCACCGCCGGCGTTGAACCAGAAGCCGGAGGCGACGCCGCGGCCTCTTATTTTTCCCCGGGATTCGCCGAGCGGCGCCTTGTAGTGCTCGGATTCCTTCGCCGTTTGCACCGTCTCGACATAGGCGATGCGCGGGAAGGTCGGGCCGTGCGCGGCCTTGGTGCCTTCCCTGGCCGCGTTCTTCAGGCGGAATTCCAGCGGATCCATCTTTACGGCTTCGGCGAGCTCGTCGAGCACGCATTCGACGGCATAGGCGCCGATCGGCGCGCCCGGGGCGCGATAGGCCGCGACCTTGGAGCGGTTGGAGCAGACGTCAAAGCCTTGCGACAGCACGTTCGGGATGTCGTAAGGCGCGAAGCTGCACCCCGCAGCGCCGCGGATCGGCGAGCCCGGGAAGGCGCCGGCCTGCAGGTAGAACATGCCATGCGCGGCGGTGATCTTACCGTCCTTGGTGGCGCCGATCTTGACGGTCATCTTGGCGCCGGAGGTCGGACCGGTTGCCCGCATCACCTCCTCGCGGGTCATCACCATCTTCACCGGACGGCCGGACTTCTTCGCGAGCAAGGTCGCGAGCGGCTCCAGATAGACGATGGTCTTGCCGCCGAAGCCACCGCCGATCTCAGCGGGGATGGCGCGGATGCTGCTCTGGGGAATGCCGGTGAGATGAGCCGTCATGGCGCGGACCATGAACTGGCCCTGGCTCGAGCTCCAGATCGTGGTCTTGCCGTCGGCGGCGACCGAGATCAGGCAGGCATGCGGCTCGATATAGCCCTGATGCACCGGGCGCGTCGTAAACTCGCGCTCGATCACCACATCGGCCTTGGCAAAGCCCTCGGCGAGGTCGCCTTTCTTGTGCTCGAGCTTGCCGACGATGTTGGATGGCTTGCCGTCGAACTTGGCCCAGTCGTGCAGGATCGGCGCGCCGTCCTTCAGCGCGTCCTCGATCTCGATCGCGTAAGGCAGCACCTCGTAGTCGACGTCGATCAGCTTGCAGGCTTCGGCGGCGATGGCTTCCGACGTCGCAGCAACGGCGGCGACGGGATGGCCGGGGAACAGCACCTTGTCGCGCGCCATCACGTTGCGGCACATCCAGCGCATGTCCTGGATGCCGAGCATGACCGCGCCCTTCTCCAGCGGGAAGTCGACGATATCCTTGGAAGTGACCACCGCCTTCACGCCGGGCAGCGCTTCGGCTTTCGCCGTGTTGATCGACTTGATGCGCGCATGCGGATGCGGGCTGCGCAGCACCTTGCCCCAGATCATGCCGGGCATCGTGGTGTCGGCGGCAAAGGCCGCGCGGCCCGTGACCTTGTCGACTCCATCAGGGCGAATGGTGCGCTGACCGATCCATTTGTTGTTGGTGACGATATTCATTGTGCCGTCTCCCGCATTTCCGCCGCGGCATCGAGCACCGCGCGCACGATCTTGTCATAACCGGTGCACCGGCAGAGATTGCCGGCGAGCCAGAAGCGTACTTCTTTCTCGGTCGGATCAGGATTCTTCTTGAGCAACGCCTCGGAGGCTACCAGCATGCCCGAGGTGCAGATGCCGCACTGAAGCGCGGCGTGCTCCAGGAATTTCTGCTGCAACGGATGCAGCGTCTCGCCATGCGCCATGCCTTCGATGGTGCGGATCTCGTGGCCTTCGGCCTCGGCCGCCAGCATCAGGCAGGAGCAGACCAGGCGCCCGTCGATCGTGATCGAGCAGGCGCCGCAATCGCCGGACGCGCAGCCTTCCTTCGAGCCGGTCAGCCCCAGCGCGCCGCGCAGCGCGTCGAGCATGGTCTCATACGGCTCGCAGAGGAATTCCATCGGCTCGCCGTTGACGGTGGTGGAAACGTGTACCTTTGCCATCTTCTTAATGCCCTCCGGCGCGCTTAGCGGCGATCGCTGCCGTGCGCTTGAGAAGCACGCCGGCGGTCTTCACTCGATAGGCAATGGTGCCGCGCTTGTCGTCGATCGGACGGCAGGCGGCGCGGCAGGCTTCCGCGGCTTTCTCCAGCGCGGCATCGTCGAGTCGCGAGCCGGTCAGCGCCTGGCCTGCTGCTTCGACCAGCAGCGCGGTCGGCGCGACTGCGCCGAGGCCGACGCGAGCAGCGGTGCAGACGCCGTCCTTCAGCGTCAGGCTGACGCCGAGCCCGACGACGGCGATGTCCATCTCGGTACGCGGGATCATGCGCAGATACGCGTCGCTTGAACCCGGAGCACGCGGCGGCAGCGTGAAGCTGACCAGGATTTCGCCCGGCGTCAGATTGGTGCGGCCGGGACCAGCCGGCACTTTCTCGACCGGCAATTCGCGGCGACCATTCGGGCCCTGGATGGTGACGATGCTACCCGCTGCGATCATCGCGGGGACACTGTCGCCGGCCGGCGAGCCGTTGCAGAGATTGCCGCCGGGGGAAGCCCGCCCCTGCACCTGCTTGGAGCCGATCAAGTTCACGGCTTCGAGCACGCCAGGCCAGGCCTTGCGGAATTTCGGATGTTCGGCAAGCACGGCGCCGGACACCGCCGCGCCGATACGGAAGCCGCCGTCCGCGGTCTCCTTGATCTCGGTCATCTCGTCGATTTTCTTGATATCGACGATCAATCCCGGCCGCACCAGGCCGGATCGCATCTGCACCAATAAGTCGGTGCCGCCAGCCATAATGCGGGCAGCACTTCCGGCAGCAGCGAATGCGCCAATCGCTTCATCAAGCGTGCGCGGTGCCACGTATCGGATATCGGTCATGTCAGCTCCCGCGTCTCCCCTACCCTTTGCTTTGATTGGATTATGTTATCTGGTCTTGCGGAGGCCTTAGCCTACACGGCCGAAGGCGATTGGAACAGCCTTCGCCGACTGGACAATTTGGCCGTCTCCTATGCAGGGATGATGCTTGTGCTGCGTTCCCCGGATGCTGCGCAGCACGCCTCTTGGCGTGATGCGCTGCTGATCCGGGGTCCACATCGTGGCGTGGATATGGGTGCCTGCTCTGCGTCGCACCACTTCGTGCTGCGACGCGTCCGGGACACGAGACGGGAGCCTAGCTCCGCAACCGCTTGGATAGCGCCGTCACAAATCTGTCGACATCCGCCTCGTCATTATAAACATGCGGCGAGATGCGCATGCGGCCGAGGCGCGGCGCGACGTAGATGCCCTCGCCGGCCAAGCCCTCGATCAGGCCGACCGGCATGCCCTTTGGAAAACCAAGGCTCAAAATATGCGGCGCGCGGAACCTGGACTCCGCCACGCGCACGCTGGTGTTTTGTAACCCGTCAGCGATTCGCTCAGTCAGCATGCTCAGCCGCCCGACGATGGCGGCGCTGCCCCACTCGGCCATCATCTCCATGCCGATCGCCGCCATCTCCATGGAGATGAAGTGGTCGCGCTCGCCCATGTCGAAGCGCCGGGCATCGGGCAGATAGCTGACGTCGGTGAAATAGACATTGTTCTCGGCGTTGACGTTGCGCCGGCCCGGCGCCGTCTGCTCCAGCGGAATGCCGTCCTGATGGCGCTTTGCCACATACATGAAGGCGCGGCCGTAGGGACCGAGCACCCATTTATAGGTCGGGAAGATCACGAAATCCGGATCAAGCCGCTTCACGTCCAGCGTCAGCACGCCGACATGATGCGTGGCATCGATGAGGAACATCGCGCCCGCTCTCTTCAGTGCGGCGGCAACCTTCTCGAGGTCGATCAGCCCGCCGTCGGACCAATGCACCGACGAGATCGACGCCAGCGCCAATGGCGCCGCGCCCGGCCGCTCGATCGCGGCCAGCACCGCGAAAGTCCAGTCGCCGTCTTCGGGCTGGCGCACGGTTTCGACGGCAAAGCCCTGCGCCTCCGCGCGAACCTGCCATTCCAAAACCGGCGAAGTATGGTCGTTCTCCAGTACCAGCACGCGCGTGCCGCGCGCGATCGAAAGCAGCTTCGCCGCGGTGGCGACGCCATAGCCGACGGAGGAGATCAGCGCGACGTCGCCGGCATCGGCATTGATCAGCCGCGCCGCAGCGGCGCGGGTGCGCTCATGTATCTCGTTGGCAAAGCGTCCGGGAACGAGCCAGGGTTGAGCCTTGCGCCCGACCGCGGCACGGGCGGCTTCCTGCGTCCTGCGCGGCAGCGGACTATAGGAAGCGGCGTTGAGATAGCAGATGTCGCGCGGGATATCGAAGCGGTCGCGCTGGGAAGCAAGCATGGGCGTCTCATTCCGGTCTGACTTGTGCCAGGGTTCTGACACACGGCGCCTCTGACACAGCGCAGTGGCGTGCACTCCATCACTCTTAGCACATGAGGGCGGCGAATTAGCACACCCTCAGATTCACCTGCGATAATGCGCGTCGATCGAACCTGTGGGGTCAATGTCTTAACTTCGCGCCGGCTCTGGCGCTTGGCCCCAGTGCACCAGCCAGCCCCGGCGTGCTGGGGCCTTTTTACGGGTACTCCACAGAACGAAGACCGCGTCGATTCACTTATGCGAATGCGGGAACATGGCGGATCGGTGAGCCTATGGGGGCGGTTCGGTATCTCCTCCGGTAGAGCTCCTCAGGACCGTAACGGCCTCAGCGCGAGGGATCAGGCTGAGGCCGTTTGATTTGGCATTGGCAGCGTGCCGCGGTGCAAATTTGCCATGGATTGGTCCAGTAAAGGTCAACAGCGGCTGCTCAGGTGTTTGGCTGCCACCAGCCAACTATCGCAGCAATGAAGCAGGCAACCATGGTGATTGTCTGCAGGCCCATTTCCATCCAGTACCGGACCGGCGCCGTGTCTCGATGAAAAACCTGCCTCGTCGACCAGTCGAGCAGCCAGTCTAGAATACCAGTACTGGACTTGAGGGACCTGATTTTTCTCTCGACAAGGCCAAACCACACTTGGCGGCCGCAAGAGAAACACAACGCGATCGCGACGACGCGATAGCCGACGTCAAGAAAAGGATTGTGCATAGAAGATCGGGTGCAGAGCAGTATCGCAGAGTTGTCTCGCCGTTAGTTACGCCACCTGCTCCCAGGGTTCATTGGCAATATTGACGGTTTGACCCTGCCCTGATCGAAAGGCGAGTTATTCAGGCATAGGCGGCGCGAAAACGCTGCCGCGCGACCAGCGTGCCGACCAGCAGCAAGTTCAGAAGATTGGCGCCGATGCCCGCGGCGAATGCCGGCGCGTAATAGCCGAAGTGATCGTAGAGCAGACCGGCGATCCAGCCTCCGCTGGCCATGCCGAACCCGCTGAACAGGAGAAACGTCGGGATGCGCCATGCGGCCTCCGACGGCGAAAACAGCTCGCGCACCGCCAGCACATAGGCCGGGATGATGCCGGAAAAGCCGAGCCCGAATGCGGCCGCCACGGTGAACAGCCCTGCCTCATTCTGGGTGAGCAGAAAGCCCGTCATCGACGCAGCCTGCCACGCGGACCCGATCAGCACGGTGGCGAGGCCGCCGATGCGGTCGGAGATGAAGCCCCAGATCTGGCGGCTCAGGAAAGCCGTGCCGAGCAGCACCGACAACATCAGGGCGCCCATCGAGCGGTTGATGCCGAGATCACTGCAGAAGGCAACCAGATGGCCCTGCGGCATCGCCATCGGAATGCAGCACAGTATCCCGGCGCCGCACATCATCACGAATACGAAATTGCGCGGCAGGCCGAGCAGGCGTGTATCGCGCCCCGTGTCCAGCGCGGTGGCCGGATGATAGAGTTCGGGCGGGTGCCGAAAATAGATCGCGGCCAGCGGCACGATGACGGCGATCTCCGCTAGCGCATAATAGAGCATCGTCTGGCGCCAACCGACACTGGCGATGGCGTGCTCGAACACCGGCGGCCACAGCGCCCCTGCGAGATAGCTGCCGCTGGAAATCAAGGCCAATGCGGAGCCACGCTTCCGGTCGAACCAGCGGCTGACATAGATGTATAATGGCGCATTGATGCCACCGAGGCCGATCAGGCCGATGAACAGGCCGTGCCCGATCCATAGCGGCCAGGACGACCCCAGTGTCGAGATCGTGAGCCCGAGGCCGATCATCAGCCCGCCGCTGACGACCGTCCAGCGCGTGCCGACGCGCTCGGCAATGCGGCTCATGATGATGCCGCCCGCTCCGGAACCAAGCCAGGCCAGCGAGCTGGCGAGCGCCGGGATCGAACGAGCGCCGCCGACTTCCGCTGCGACGTCCTTTAACGCGACCGCAATGATCCATGCGGCGCCGAACGCCATCATCATGATCAGGAGCGCGACCGAGGCGACGACCCAGGACTCCCTGGTCTCAATCGTGGAAGGCGATTGCAGCATGAACGTTTACCCCCGCGCGCGATCTTTGGCAGATCGCGGCCGAATTGACCATTGCGCTGGGTTGGGGCCAGCCGCGCGTGGCGGATTTTGCGCTGCGGCGAAATTCGAAAAAAGGCGGCAGCCGCCATGCCGCTCCGAGCGATCTTGGTTTCTGTTCTGGCCCCTACTTGATCGCCTTCCGTAACACGTTTTCGACATAGGCCGATTTGGCATCGGTGTAGGCCTCTCGGTCCGTCCGATGTTCGGCAGCAAGTCTTCTTTTGAGCTCCGCGTAAGCTACGGCTTCTTCCGGATGAGCACGCAAATAGTCCCTGAACGCCAACCGCTGCCACATCTCTCCATGCAGCTCCGTGACATGCACGTGGTGAGAGCGCTTTGACCCAAAGGGCGGCATACCCTTGACGAAGAACATGCGATCCTTCTTCGGGTTGTCGGCCCAATAGACGTAATCGAGGGTTCGAAGAGCGGCGACAAGGGTAGCTTTCGCCGCCGCCAGCGACCGGACCGCAATCAGAATATCTATGATGGGCTTGGCCGGCAGGCCGGGAATCGCTGTGCTGCCAAAATGCTCGAGTCCTACGATCAAGGACGGATCGATCGCTGACCGCAACCGCTCGGCCTCTTCGTCGAATAATGACGGCCAGCGCGGGTCGTAATCGACGATCTCGACCTCATCCATGTTCCACCACGCGCTCCGCGACGAAGGTCCCGTTCGAAACTCCGGAAGATCGTCGCGCACCGGCCTGGTCCAATCGAGCCGATCGGCATGTCGTCGATTTCGATAGACCGGTCGTGCGACGATGCTATGTCACCAGCTCCGGCCAGGGCACGATGGTCGACTTCACCGTCTTCATCGCCATCGCGTCCGCAACGGCGCGGCCGACGCCTTCCTCGGTGAAGGGATAGATGGTCTGCATGTCGAGCCAGGGATATTTGTCCCGAGTGCGGTAGAGCATGTCGACGCCGAGCGGCAGGTCGTTGGCGGTGAACCCCCAGGAGCCGAGCACGTTGAGGTCCTTGGTGCAGATGCGATGCCAGGAGGTCTCAATCGAGCCGGCATCGGTGAACTGGCCCATCTCCACATAGGTGCCGCCGTCGCGCAGCATCTCGATGCCTTCGGGACCGGCGGTTGGATGGCCCGAGCAATCCATCACGAGATCGGCGCCGAAGCCGCCGACGATGTCGCGCACGCGCGCGATGCGCTCAGCCGGCGTCTTGAGCTCGCTGATGTCAACGGTCGCCTCCGCGCCGAATTTCCGCGCCAGCTTCAGCCGCGGCTCTTCCGGTGCGCCGACACAGATCACCCTCCCCGCGCCCATCTCCTGCGCGGCGGCCACCGCCAAAATCCCGATGGGACCCGAGCCCTGGATCACGACCGTATCACTCCAGGTGAATCCGCCGGCGCGCGTGGCGCGGTTGAAGGCGCGGATGCAGGAAGTCAGCGGCTCCGAGAGCGCCCCTAACCGCAGCGACATGTCATCCGGCAGCTTGTAGATCTTCGTGCCCGGCAGCATCTCGAGATCGACATAGACATATTCGGCCCAGCCGCCCCACAGATGCGGCGCCTTGTCGAAGCCGAGATAGCGGCCGTAATAGACCGGCGTCAGGCACTTGTTGGCGCTCTGC
>Ga0134128_10012665_pt1 | contig 10053 bp, 7 predicted proteins | sample KB31754_FD_96462 | JGI IMG/M metagenome (GOLD analysis project Ga0134128, IMG submission 96462) | Terrestrial soil microbial communities with excess Nitrogen fertilizer from Kellogg Biological Station, Michigan, USA - KB3-175-4 | ecosystem: Environmental > Terrestrial > Soil > Unclassified ...
CGCCGCAAACGCATCATCATAATCAGCAGCATTATCCTGGTCGTTCTCATTCTTCTCGGCGTTGCGGTGGCCGCGTTCTCGCACGGCAGCACCAAGATCGATCCGTCCAAGCTCGCCAAGGTTGAAAAAGGAGATCTCGCAAAGAGCGTGGTCGCTACCGGCAAGGTTGAGCCGATCACCAAGGTCGAAGTCAAGTCCAAGGCCAGCGGCATCGTCAAGAGGCTCTATGTCGAATACGGCGATCGGGTGAAGAAGAGTCAATTGCTTGCCCAACTCGATAAAGAAGAAATCATCGCCCAGGTGGAACAGGCTAAGGCTGGTCTGGCAGGCGCCGAGGCGAACCTCACCAGCGCGCAGGCGGACCATGTGCGCGCCAAAGTCGATGCCGAAAGTCCGGATGTTCCTCTGCTCAAGAAAGCCTACGATCGCGCAGCCCGCATGCAAAAGGACGGTGTAGTGTCCGATTCTGCTCTCGACGATGCAGAAAAGGCCTATAAGCTCGCGGTGAACAAACGGGATGTGGCTCGGGCTCAGCTCCAGGTTCTGCAGGCGAAGATCGCCCAATCGCAGGCTGAGGTAGCTCGCGACAAGGCGAATCTCGCTCAGCTTCAAGAGCAGCTCAGCTACACCGACATTGTTTCGCCGATTGATGGAATCGTTCTCTCGCGCGATGTCGAAGTCGGTGACGCGGTCAGTTCCATCCTGGTGCTCGGTTCAAGCGCAACTCTGGTGATGACCATCGGCGACACCAGCCAAGTCTACGTCAAGGGCAAGGTCGACGAAGCTGATATTGGACGCGTGTACATGCGTCAGCCCTCCCGCATCAAGGTCGAATCGTTCAAGGACAAAACCTTTAACGGCAAGGTGACCAAAATCTCCCCGATGGGGGTCGAGAAAGACAACGTCACCACCTTCGAGGTGCGCGTTTCAATCGACAATCCGGGCGGCGAACTTAAAGCCGAGATGACCGCCAACGCGGAAATCATCCTTGATGAGCACAAGAGCGTCCTGCAGATTCCGGAGGGCTCGATCCTGTATGACAAGGACCGGAATGCTTCCGTCGAAGTGCCTGACCCGAAGGGCAAAGACGGAAAGCGCAAGGTCGCGCTCAACATCGGAATTTCTAACGGCGCAAAAACAGAAGTGCTCAAGGGTCTCAAAGAAGGAGACCAGGTTATTTTGCAGTAAAGTTCATGGCCCCGGGCCGCCTCCCCCGGGAGAAGGCACGGGTCTGGTCCCGTGCCTTTTTCGTTGTGCACATATGAATCTGTGACGAAGGAGCATTTTTATGAACCCTCAGATTGCACGAGCACGGTGGATCGTGTGCGCTGCGGTTCTTCTTTCCGCCAGCGTGGCGTTGGCCGCCGAGGGCGAATTTCATCGCACCCTAAAAGTGACCGGCCCGGTAAACCTCCAGGTTGAAACCGGCTCCGGATCCATACAGGTACGTAACGGAGGATCGAGTGAAGTCGTCGTGACCGGGCACATCCGCCAGGGCAACTGGGGCGTTTTTGGCGACCATCCCTCCCCCGGGGCTATCCAGCGCTTACAAGACAATCCTCCCATCCAGCAAAGTGGCAACGATATCCGCATCGGCCACATCGACGACCCGGCCCTGAAGCGCGGGATTTCTATCAGCTACGAACTAGTCGTCCCGGCGACCACGAATCTTCACTCATCAACCGGCTCGGGCAGTCAGGACATCAGCGGCATCGCCGGCCCGGTGGATGCCAAGACCGGATCGGGAAGCGTGCATGTGTCCGATATTGGCTCCGGCGTCCGGGCAGAATCAGGCTCCGGCAGTATTGACGTAAGCGGCGCGAAAGGCAATGTGCTCGCCCATGCCGGCAGCGGGTCGATTCGCGCGATCGACATTGCGGGCGGCTTCGATGGCCAGACCGGAAGCGGCAACCTGACATTTGAGCAAACCTCCCAAGGTTCAGTGCGCGCAGAAACCGGCTCAGGCGGGCTGGAACTGCGTAATGTACATGGCTCCCTTCAGGCGCACGCCGGCAGCGGCAGCATCAGGGCTGACGGTGATCCGAGTGGTTCCTGGACGGTGCGCACCGGGTCGGGAAGCGTGAACTTACGTTTTCCACAAAACGCCTCCTTCCAATTGGACGCACACACAGGATCAGGCTCCATCAATCTGAACCACCCGGTAACGGTTCAGGGCTCGATCAACCGCAAGGAAGTACACGGCAAGGTCGGTGGTGGAGGGGTTCCCGTTCAAGTCGAGACCGGTTCGGGAAGCATTGCCATTGACTGAGGCTGGCCTTCGAGCTCACCTACCGGCAGAGAACGTTACAGGATCTGAGGCTACAGAGGAACCAGTTCGTCCTCTGTAGTTTCTCTCTGCCATAAGTCTCCGCGCCCTGCTGGGTGACGTCCTTCTTCTCGCTGCGAGAGGGTCCACAAATCTGCTCCCAATTTTCTCCCGGCTTGTGACTTCTGTACCTTGACGCGCCAATCCTGAGCCTTTACTTTCAAGGCAAGCCAGGTTGTGCCCGGAACTGAGAATGCCCTATCGTCCTACAATTACGCTCACCACCGATTTCGGCCTCAACGACCATTTTGTGGGTACGCTCAAGGGCGTAATCCTCAGTATCGTTCCTGACGCGAATATCGTCGACATCTGTCACTCTGTCCAAGCCTTTGACATCTTGGATGGAGCGCTTGCGCTGGCGCAGTCCTATGCCTATTTCCCGCCCCGCACTGTGCATCTGGTTGTCGTGGACCCGGGCGTGGGAAGCACGCGCCGGCCGATTATTGCTACCTCGGAGCTGCACAATTTCGTAGCCCCCGATAACGGCGTCCTGTCTCTGATGTACGCACGGGAGCAGCGCTTAAGCGTTCGTCACATTACCGCCGAGCACTACTTTCTGCAGCCCATCAGCAACACGTTTCATGGACGGGACATTTTCGCGCCCGTAGCCGCCTATCTTGCCAAAGGCGTCGATCAGGAGAAGTTCGGCGACGAGGTCACCGACTACGTACGGTTTAATGCGCCGCGGCCGAAAGCTGCCGATGGCAACGGGCTTCGCGGCGTCGTTCTGCGCGTGGACCGCTTCGGAAACCTGATCACGAATTTCACTCCCCACGATGCTCCCGCGCTGTTCCAGGCCAACATACCGCCCTTCAAGATGGTTATTGGCAAGCGCGAAGTGGCCGCGATGCGGACCAGTTACTCAGAAGGAGCGGCCGGCGAACTCTTCGCGATCGTAGGCAGCATGGGATTTATCGAGATCGCCGCCAACCGTGGCTCAGCCGCCCAACTCTCGAACGCCGCGAAAGGCACGGAAGTCTTGTTGGTGCTCGGCGAGGGAACGGCCAACGCGGTCAGCAACGGCCAGTGAAGCTTTGAGTCGTTCCAGCAAATTGTCTTAGCTATTCCTTGCCGCCGGCCTGGCGTAGTGCTCCATCTCTCCCGTCCATCTCAAAAATCGCCACAGATTCTTCCGCTCTCGCCAGGAAAACTCCCAGAACTCCAGGAAGCCAATCTGGGTCATCTTGACCCCGCAGTAGGTCTCAATCCTCCACAGGAGGTAGGGACTTCTCCACGGGGCGAGGCGGTGGCCTCGGGTGGCGTTCCAGAGAAAGCGCAGCATGTAGAGCATGTGGGAATAATACCGAAATTCAGCGATTCGCTGGTTTTCGCGGCAGACCTCGCCCTTCAAAGTCCCCGAGCGTAGTGTGGGGTTCGAATCTGTGAGCTAATGCCTGACAGCTGGCTTCACAGATCGTATTTTTTCATCAAGTGCCGGAAGGAGCGATAGGAAATTCTTAGCACGTCGGCGGCTCGAGTTTGAACACCGTTTGATTGCTGCAAAGCCGATTTGAGCAGCGAGCGCTCGATTTCCGCAACGTACTTTTCCATGTCCATGCCTTCCGGAAGGACGGCGTCCGAGGTGACTGAGAGCGTATTGGCGCCCACTCCCGCTGCAGCCGCCTTAGCTCGGGCGCGTTCCATCGGAAGCTGAACCCGCAGAACCTCCCCCATTTCTAGTGCCACGGCACGTTCAATCGTGTTTTCAAGCTGGCGAACATTCCCCGGCCATTCGTAGCCGGAAAGTTGCTCGAGTGATTCCTGGCTGACCTCGCGAATGTTCCTTCCCGCTGATTTCGCGTACTTCTTCACGAAATGGTTGACCAGCAGTGGAACGTCTTCGCGGCGCTCTCGGAGCGGCGGCACCACAATCGGGATTACGTTCAAGCGGTAGTAGAGATCCTCCCGGAAACCATTCTCGGCAACCTGTTTCTCAAGATCTCGATTGGTCGCTGCGATGACTCGTACGTCGATCGCAACTTCCGCGGCTCCCCCCACCGGGCGCACGCAACGCTCCTGCAACACACGTAGGAGCTTCACCTGCATGCTAAGGTTCATCTCGCCGATTTCGTCGAGAAAGATTGTTCCGCCATCTGCAACCTCACATAGCCCGCGCTTGTTTTGGTTGGCGCCGGTGAACGCACCCTTCACATAACCGAAGAGTTCGCTTTCGAGCAGCGTCTCCGGAAACGCTCCACAGTTGATGGAGACAAACGGTTCTGTCGCACGGGGTGAGCAACTGTGGACAGCCCTAGCGACCAGCTCCTTGCCGGTCCCGCTCTCTCCGAAGACGAGGACCGTGCTCTGCGTGGATGCGACCGTGCGGATGGTATCTTTCAGCCGTTCAATCGCCGTGCTAACGCCAATGATGTTATCCAGAGAATTGCGGACCGCGGCATCGCGCTTCAGGGCGAAATTCTGACGGCTCAGACTGACCTTCTCGAGCGAGCGGCGAATGGCCAACTTGATCTCGTCCACCATCGCCGGAGATTTACGAATGTAGTCGCTCGCCCCCCCGGCTTTCACGGCTTCGACTGCCGCTTCGTAATCGTCGACCGCCGTGATCAAAATGACCGCGGAATCGGGCGAGGCTTTATGGGCATGCCGCAGCACTTCGATGCCGTCGATGTTGGGCATCTTGATGTCGGTGATGACCACGTCGTAGATCGCGGAATCTAATTTCCTCTTTGCCACTTCTCCAGAATTGACGGTTTCGACTTTATAGCCCTCTCGCCGAAGGGTAATGTCGAGCATTTCACAAATTGAGCGCTCATCATCGCAGATCAAGAGGTTAGGCAAACTGGGCCCCTTTCCCGATTGCCGGCGGCAATACCGGCGCGGAGGACCTGGTGGCGGCAGCCGCGTGAGCTTTTGGCTTGACCGGGGTAGCGGCGTGCACGTGTTCGTGCTCGGCTGCGCGTTTCAGCTGCAGTACAAAGGTGCAGCCCTGTCCCAGTTTAGATCGTGCAAATACTTTACCTTCGTGCGCCTGCACAATCTGATATACGATGGCCAGCCCCAGTCCCGTACCTCCTTCGAAGCCTGACTGGAATGGCTCAAATATCTTTTCAATCATCTCCGGACTCATGCCCGGACCAGTGTCGGCAAAAGTGAACTCCCAATCCGCTTCGTGCTGTGCGATGCCGATCGTCAGGGCTCCGCTTTTGCCCATAGCGCGGACGGCGTTTTCGCAGAAATTCCAGAACACCTGCTTCATCCGATCTCCATCTGCCATGGCCATTGCTTTTTCTACCGCGTATCGTCGTTCCACTCGAATCGACAAGCTCTGCGCCTCCAGCCGCTGCTCGAGTAGGGTGAGTGTGTCTTCCAGAAGAGGAATGAGATCGACGCATTCGAAGGTAAATTTCTTGGTGCGCGAGTAGGCGAGGAAATCAGTGATGATCCCGTTCAAGCGCTCGGACTCGCGGGTTACGATCTGCAACAACCGGCGGTGCTCGTCATTCAGGTCGGGCATCTCCGCCAGAAGGCTGGCACAACCGGCGATCGAAGTGAGCGGGTTGCGCACCTCATGCGCGATCGCAGCCGACAGTCTGCCCACGGCCGCGAGCCGGTCCTGGACGCGCACCTCGCGCTCCAGGCGGCGTATCTGCGTGAGATCATCCAGGGTATAAACGTAGCCGAAAATGCCAGATTCCGCCCCCTCCAATTCCGAGGTGATTACGCGAAATGTCCTACGGTATTCGTTGGGTGCCACAAAGCGCACTTCGCCGTGCGCGATTCCATTCTCCGGCTGTGGCAAAGGATCCTGAAACAGTGCAGCCAGGGGCTGGCCAACCAGCTCCGATTCTTCGCGCTCCAGCAGTTTCTCGGCCGAAGGATTCACCAGGGCAATCCGTCCATCGAGTCCGGTCGTGATCAGACCGTTGCTAGTGGAGCGAATGATGTTCTCATGCAGGGCCTGCAGGCTTTCCAGAGCTCCGCTGGTATATTTCAACCGGCTGTCGACCTGCCGCAATTTAGAAGTAAGCAGTGCCGCCAGAAAAGCAATCGCCGCATATCCAAACAGATTGACGAAGATAATTCCCTGTAAGCTTCGGAGCCCTGGGTGGGTTACAGCATACGAGGGAATAACTTGGAAATAGGAAAGTTCCAAAACCGCCGCGTATAGGATGAAGGCCAAGGCAGCTGCGAGAACTGCACCGCGACGCGACAACAAGATGGTGGCGACGACAATCACGAGAGGGTAGAGGAAGTTCAAGGAACTGTCTACGCCGCCGGTTACATACACCAGAAGGCTAACCATCAAAAGGTCGGTTGCAACCTGAAGAATGGCCTGAATTTGAGTCTCTTGCCACAAGCGCTGGAGCACGATGTGGAAAACGGAGATCGTATAGGCCAGCAACATCGCATTCACAAACAGGCTTAAGGGGAATGCGACTGGGGTAAATTCAGCGAGGACGAGCTCCAGGCCAAGCAACAACGTCAAAATAAGAATACGAACTCTGACCAGCCAAGCCAGCCAGGTTCGCTTTTCGAAAACAGACTGCATTCCCGCCATCGTTTGCCCTGGTCTTACAAGGAATAGAGGGCGGGCAAGCCCGCCCTGTGAATCGTTAACCAGCCAGTTTTGCGATCATCGAGAACAGCGGCATATAGAGCGAAATTACGATGCCACCGATGCTGACGCCCAAAATTCCGATGATGATCGGTTCCAACATGGCGAGCATATCTTTGGTCGCGGCGTCCACTTCGTCTTCGTAGAAGTCGGCAATCTTCTGCAACATTGAATCCATGGCGCCCGTAGCTTCGCCGACGCCGATCATCTGCGTGACCATGTTTGGAAACACTCCGGACTCGCGCAACGGATCGACAATCGTGCGACCTTCTTCGATCGCCTTGCGCACTTTCATCAGGGCTTCTTCGAGCACCGCATTGCCCGAGGTTCGCGCCGTGATGCTCAACCCTTCGAGAATGGGCACGCCGGAGGTGATGAGAGTTCCGAGCGTACGGGTAAATCGGGCTACGGCAATCTTGCGCAGAAGAAGTCCAAGTACCGGCAGTTTCAACATGCCGTAGTCCATCCAGTACTTGCCGCGGGGATCCTTTCGAATCTGCTTGATTCCGAACACCAGCCCCACCGCACCCACAATAAAGAACCACCAAAACTGGCCAATGAAGGCGCTCAGCCCAATGACCACCCGGGTCGGGAGCGGAAGGGTTACGCCCAAGCCGGCGAACAAGTTCGCAAAAATGGGGACCACCCACTTCAGCAAAGCTCCCACGATCAGGACGGCCATGCCCACCACGGCGACCGGGTAGATCAGTGCCGACTTGACGGCGGCTCTGAGTTTCACCGCTTTCTCCACGTAGGTGGAGAGCCGTTGCAAGATGATGTCGAGAATACCGCCGGTTTCACCGGCCTCGATCATGTTTGTGGTCAGGTCATCGAAGATCTTGGGATACTGCCGCATGGCGTTGGCGAGAGTCGAACCGCCTTCGACCGTCGTCCGCACCCCGGTGAGTGCCTTTTGAAAAGTGCTGTTTTCCTGGTTGGCAGCGAGAATCTCCAGGCACTGCACCAAAGGCAAGCCGGCGTCGATCATGACCGAGAATTGGCGGAAGAAGATGGCGATGTCTTTGGTCTTCACCTTGGTAGTACCAAAGGTTGGCAGCGCGAACTCCTTGCCTTTCTCCCGAATGCTGGACGAAGTAATCTGCTCGCGGCGCAACTGCAAGGCCAACACCTGCTTGTTCGGTGCTGACCGTTCTCCGGTTACCTTCTCGCCCGCTGAGTTCTTACCCGAAAATGTAAATACTGGCATGGTTCCCTCTCTTCAATTCCTTACTGCGAACCGTCTCTAAGACCGTTAATGCTTTCCCGTGGCTGCCTTGGCAGCAGCCCCTGCGGTGCCCCGGCCGGCAAGGCTGGCACCACGGTTAATAATCTCCTGTAGCTCATCCGCGTTGCTCGACCGCGCCATTGCTACCTCCAACGTGATCTGCTTTTGCAGGTAAAGCGTCGCCAGCGACTGGTTGAACGTCTGCATTCCGAACTTTTCCTGCCCGGACTGCATGGCTGAGTAGATCTGATGAATCTTGTCTTCGCGGATCAGGTTGCGTATGGCGGCATTGGGCACGAGAATTTCCATGGCCATCGCGCGGCCTTTGCCGTCAGCCTTGACTAACAGGCTCTGACACATGATTCCTTCCAGCACCAGTGACAACTGGGCGCGAATCTGCGGCTGCTGGTGGGCCGGGAACACGTCGATGATTCGATTGATGGTCGAAGATGCCGAGTTCGTGTGCAAGGTTCCGAAGGTGAGGTGTCCGGTTTCCGCAATTCGCAGCGCGGATTCGATGGTTTCGAGGTCTCGCATTTCTCCGATCAGCACCACGTCCGGGTCTTCACGAAGTGCGGCTCGCAACGCGTCGGCAAAGCTCTTGGTATCGGCGTGCAGCTCGCGCTGGTTCACCACGCAGTTCTTGTTCATGTGTACGAACTCGATCGGGTCCTCAATGGTGAGAATGTGATCGTGCCGCTCCGAGTTAATCTTGTCGATCATCGAGGCCAGTGTGGTGGACTTGCCGGAGCCCGTGGGACCGGTCACCAGCACCAGGCCGCGGGGTTTATCGCAAAGCTTCGCGACCACGGTGGGCAGCCCAAGCTGGTTGAACGACTTGATTTCGAAGGGAATGACGCGGAACACAGCCGAAGTCGCGCCTCGTTGGTTGAAGACGTTGGCACGGAAACGTGCCAGGCCCTTCAATCCGAACGAGAAGTCCAGTTCGAGGTTTTCTTCAAAGCGGTGCTTCTGCGAGTCGGTCATCACCGAGTAGGCCAACTGCTTCGTCTCGGCCGGCGTCATCTGCGGCAGGTCGAGCGGAACCAGGTGCCCGTGCACGCGAATCTGCGGCGGCGAATTGGTCGTAATGTGAAGATCGCTGCCGCTCATCTCCAACATTCGTTTCAACAGATCACTTAACGAAAGCGACATAGCTCGGTTTTCCCCTTTTGTTCAAATCCCATGAATCAATGGATCGTCTCACGTGCCACTTCTTCCAGCGTTGTAACTCCGGCCGCAACCTTAATCAGGCCGCTGCGCCGCAAGGTGATCATGCCGCGCTCAATCGCCTTCTTCTTGAGTTCCACTGCAGACGCACCGACCAGGACCAACTCCTTGATCTCGTCGTCCACTTCCATGACTTCATACAATCCAGCGCGCCCCTTGTACCCGGTGTTGTTGCATACGCTGCAACCTTTGCCCTTCTGAATCTTGACGGTCTTTGCCTCATCCGGGGTGTAGCCCTCTTCGATCAACGTCTGCACGGGGACGTCAACCGGCTCTGCACATTCCTTGCAGATTCTGCGCACCAGTCTCTGGGCGCAGATGAGGTGGACGGAAGTGGCCACCAGGAAGGGCTCAATGCCCATGTTCATGAGACGCGTAATGGTTTCCGGAGCGCCGTTCGTGTGCAAAGTCGAAAGAACCAAGTGGCCGGTGAGCGCTGCCTTGATGGCAATTTCCGCGGTTTCAAAATCTCGAATTTCGCCCACCAGAATGATGTTGGGATCTTGTCGCAGGAAGGCTCGCAGGGCAGCCGCAAAGTTCAAGCCAATTTGCTCTTTCATCTGCACCTGGTTGACGCCGCCCAACTGGAACTCGACCGGATCTTCGGCGGTCATGATGTTGGTATCGGGCGTATTCAGGCGCGCAATCGACGAATACAGAGTGTTGGTCTTACCGGAACCTGTGGGCCCGGTCACC
>Ga0134128_10012666_pt1 | contig 10052 bp, 10 predicted proteins | sample KB31754_FD_96462 | JGI IMG/M metagenome (GOLD analysis project Ga0134128, IMG submission 96462) | Terrestrial soil microbial communities with excess Nitrogen fertilizer from Kellogg Biological Station, Michigan, USA - KB3-175-4 | ecosystem: Environmental > Terrestrial > Soil > Unclassified ...
AACTCGTCCTGCTGCTGGCGGGTGATCTGCCACTGCTTGGCGACGTTCTCCGCCGTGTTGCCCATGTGATAGCCGTTAAAGGCGTCCCACAGGCCATCCTTGATCATCGTGTCGACGAGCTCGACCGAGCCCATCTTCACGCCGCCGCGCAGGTACTGCGCATGCGGCGCCATGCTCATCGATTCCTGGCCGCCGGCCACGACGATGTCGCTGTCGCCATTGAGGATCGCCTGATAGCCGAGCGCCACCGCGCGCAAGCCGGAGCCGCAGAGCTGGTTCACGCCCCATGCGGGGCTCTCGACCGGGATGCCGGCGGCGATCGAAGCCTGCCGTGCCGGGTTCTGCCCCTGACCGGCGGTGAGAATCTGCCCCATGATCACCTCACTGACCCGGTCGCCGGTCAGCCCGGCGCGGTCGAGCGCCGCCTTGATCGCCGTCTTGCCGAGTTCATGGGCAGGAAGATTGGCAAAAGCCCCGTTGAACGCACCGACCGGCGTGCGGGCGGCACTGGCGATGACGATGTCGTCTTTCATCGAAAACTCCTGTTGCGGTCATTTGCGGTCATCGGGCGAGGCAGGGACCGGCTTTCGGCAGTGCCGCATCCTTGAGAAGCAGGACGCGGCTGTCAACGCTGCGGCCCATCGGCAAGGCACCTGAGAAGTGGCGGTTTTCCGCTCTGGGCGCAAGGGTGGGCGGTGCCGCAATCCGCCCTGCCGCGCCGCCACAAAAGGGGGTTGGCCGCGGTGCTGGCCAGTGGTTATGCTGTCACACAGGCAGGGGGAAGCGTGCGGACATGGCAGAAGACAAAGAGCCGGTCACAATCAAGAAATACGCCAACCGGCGGCTCTACAACACCGGAACAAGCACCTACGTCACGCTTGAAGACCTCGCCACCATGGTCAAGACCGGCGAGGACTTCGTGGTCTACGACGCCAAGAGCGGCGACGACATCACCCGCTCGGTGCTGGCGCAGATCATCTTCGAGCAGGAGAACAAGGAAGGGCAGAGCCTGCTGCCGATCACCTTCCTGCGGCAGTTGATCCGTTTCTACGGCGACAGCATGCAGATGCTGGTGCCGCGCTATCTCGAACAGTCGATGCAGTCGCTGACCAGCCAGCAGGACAAGTTCCGCGAGCAGATGGCGCAGGCCTTCGGCAATGTCGGCTTCGGACCGATGGAAGAACATGTCCGCCGCAACATGGAGATGTTCGAGAAGACCTTCGCCATGTTTGCGCCGTTCGGCCGGCCGCAGGCAAAACCCGCGGCGGCGCCGGAGAAGCAGGCCGCATCGGGCGGCAGCGACATGGACGACTTGAAGCGTCAGCTCGACGACATGCAGAAGCGCCTCGACAAGATGTCGGGCGGCGGCGGCGCGGAGTAGCGCTTTAGCCGCTGGCGGCGTGGCCGTTATGGCCGTTGCCGCCGCTCCACGGCCGCTCGGTCGAGGCGAGCCCCACCAGCGCGCCCTGCAGATAATCGCAGCCCCAGCCGACGAGCAGTGCGGCCGCCGCCTCGTCCTGCACCCATTCGGCGACTGTCTTGTGCCCGAGCCGGCGCGACAGGTCGATGAGCGTGTGCACGAAGGCGCGGTCTTCCTCAGACTTGACGATGTTCTGCACGAACTCGCCGTCGATCTTGACGATGTCCGCGCCGAGCCGGCGCAGGTTACGGAACGAGGTGTGGCCGGCGCCAAAGTCGTCGATGGCGATACGGCAGCCGAGATCCTTCAGGCGGCGGACGAAGCCGCGCGTGTCGTCGATGTCCTGGATGGCGGCGGTCTCGGTGATCTCGACGGTCAGCCGCTCGGCCGTGCCCGCATTGGCGCGCAGCAGCGCCGCCAGACCCGACGACCAGTTAGGATCGAGCGTCGAGGCAGGCGCGACGTTGACGCTGACGTTCAGTTGCGGCGCGTCGACGAGCTCCTGCACGGCCAATTCGACCATGCGGTAGTCTAGCATGCGCACCAGCCCGAGCTTCTCCGCCACCGGCACGATCTCGCCGGCATGTGCGTTGCTCCCGTCGGCGCGCTTCACCCGCATCAGGCATTCGTAGAACGCCAGCTTGCGCGTCGACGCCTCGACCACCGGCTCGAAGGCGAGCGCAATGCGGCGCTCGTTGAGCGCGGCGACGATCTCGTCGGTCGCGCGCGCGCTTTCGCGGCGCTGGGCGTCGCGCTCGATGTTCGGCCGATAGGCGGCGAACGAACCGTGCCGTTTGGTGCGCGCGTCGTGGAGCGCGTCGAGCGCGCGGCTGAAGATCTCTCCCACGCTGCGCGCGTGACGCGGCGCGGTGACGCCGCCGACGGTGACGGTGACCGCAACCGGCCCGGCCGAGGTGGCAAGCGGCTCCTCGCGCACGCCGGCGAGCAGACGGTCGGCGGCGACCGCCATCTCGTCGGGCGTGCAACTGGTCAGCACCAGCCCGAACTTGTTGCCGGAGATGCGACCGAGATGGTCCTTGCCGCGCAGCCGCCCGCGCAGCCGTCTGGCGACTTGCGCGATCACCTCCTCGGCGACGTCGAAACCGTAGGATTCGTTGAGCCGCCCGAGATGATCGATCGAGGCGAGCAGGAAGCCGCAGGATCCGCGTGCGCGCACCGTCTGCTCGAGCGTGCCGGTGAGCACGTCGGTCAGCGCCTGGCGATTGAGCTCGCCGGTCAGGGGATCGAATTTCGACAGCCGCTCGAGCTTGCGCTCGCGCTCGGCGCGTTCGTCGATGCGGCGGACGATGCCATGTGCGCGCTGCGGCTTGCCATCGGCGCCGGCGAACCAGCGGCCGACGTCCTCGATCCAGAGCGTGTCGTCTCCGGATTTGAACCGATACTGAAGCTGGTAGGGCACGCCCGCGCCGAGATCGCGCTGGCCCGCCTGCTGCAGGGCGTCGGCGCGGATCTGCCCCGCCTCGGCTTCGACATGCGCGGCGAAGGCGCGGCCGCTGGCGATCTCCGCCGGCGCGGTGCCGAGCAACGTGGCGGCATGCGGCGACCAGACGAGCGCGTCGCTGTCCAGCCGCCAGTCATAGGCGGCCTCGCCGATCGAGCGGAGGATGTCCGCAGCGTCGGGGACGCCCGCCGGCTGACCGTTCTGGATCACGACTGCCCCTTTTCGGGAACGCGAGGCGGTGCCTGCGTGTTGCTTCTGCGAAAGACGTCACTGGAAGCTACGGACAACCCTTAAACAATTAGGAAAAGCCGCCGATTCCAGCGCGTTTACAACTTGAAAGAGTTAACGGCACGGCCATTGCCATGTCGTTGGCAGAGCGGGCGATGGTGTCCCGCATTGGTACAGAAACGCGATGCGTATCGGCCGCAGCAGAGAGGGAGCGTTCGGAGGCGACGGCCGTCGGCCGGTCGCTGTCGCCACGCCTTCCCGAAGCGCGAGCCGCGCCCTGACCATCCTTGCCGCCGCGCCGGCGCGCGCGGCCTCCCCCCAGACGCGCGGCGATGCCGCCTTCCTCGCCCAGTTGATCGCGACCAAGGTGCAAGCGCCGCAAACACGCGCCAGGCGCCGCGCCGAACCCGCCGAGGCACTGGCGGCCTATCGCGCCGTCGCCAACCTGAAGTTCTAATAGCCCAGCGCACAGCCGTCCTTGCGCGGCTCGGAGCCGGCGATGAGTACGCCGCGGTCCCAGTCGATCTTGATTGTCTGCGCGCCGCCCCAGGGCTGATCGCAAAGCACGACATCGTGGCCACGCGCACGCAAGCCGTCGATGGTCCGCTGCGGCGTACCGGTTTCGACCTCGATCTTGTCGCCTTCCCAGAAGAAGCGCGGGCAATCGATCGCCTGCTGCACGTCCATGCCGTAGTCGATCATGTTCATCATGATCTGCACATGGCCCATCGGCTGGTAGTGCGCGCCCATGACGCCGAAGCTCATGTCGCAGCGGCCGTTCTTCATCGCCAGCGCCGGGATGATGGTGTGCATCGGCCGCTTGGCCGGGCCGAACGTATTCGGGTGATCGGGCGCCAGGGTGAAGCAGGCGCCGCGATTGGTGAGCAGCACACCCGACTTCTCGGTGCAGATGCCGGTGCCGAAGCTCGAAAACAGAGAATTGATGAACGACACCGCGGTGCGGTCCTTGTCGACCACGGTGAGGTAGACCGTGTTGCTGCCCGGTGCCGGCGCAGCCGGCAGGTCGCCGCGCTTGTTCATGTCGATGAGCGACGCGAGCTTCCTACCCCAGGCCTTGTCGTTGAGCGCGACGACCGGCGTGCGCATGTGGTCGGCGTCGGCAAGATGCGTGTCGCGCACGGCGTAGCCGATGCGCGCCGCTTCCAGCACCAGATGGAAGCGTTCGGGCCCGACCGGATCAAGCGATTTGATATCGAAATTCTCGAGGATGTTGAGCATCACCAGCGCGGTAAGGCCCTGCCCGTTCGGCGGGATCTCGATGAGATCGATGCCGCGGTAACTGGTCGAGATCGGTGCGACCGCATCGCCGCGATGATTGGCGAAGTCCTCTTCGGTAAGGAACCCCCCGCGTGCCGCAACCGTCGCCGCCATCTCGGCACCGACGCCGCCCTCGTAGAAGCCCTTGGCGCCTTTCGGGGCGATGGTCTTCAGCGTCTGCGCCAAAGCCGGAAAGCGGATGACGTCGCCTTCGCGCGGCGCCTTGCCGTTGAACAGGTAATGCTTCGACGCGCCGGGATCGGCCGCGAGCTTGGCGACGTGGCGCTGCCAGTCCCAGGCGACGCGCGGCGCGACCGGGAAGCCGTCTTCGGCGTAGCCTATTGCCGCGCGCAGCACGCGATCGAGGCCGAAGCGGCCGTGCGCCTTGAGGACCTGCTCCCACGCTTCGATCGAGCCGGGCACGGTGACGGCGTGAATGGAATTGCCGATCGCGCGCAGCCCAGCGTCGCGCAGCGCCTCGTACGACGCCTTGGCGCCGGAGCGCCCGGAACCATTGTAGCCCCACACCGGCCTGTCCGGCTTCGCCACCAGCGCATAGCAATCGCCGCCGATACCGGTCATGTGCGGTTCGACCACGCACAGCGTGGCAACCGCGGCCACCGCCGCGTCGGCGGCCGTGCCGCCGGCACGCAGGATATCGATCGCCGCCAAAGTGGCGAGCGGATGCGAGGTCGCGGCCATGCCGTTCATGGCAATGACCGGCGAGCGACCCGGGAGTTGGAAGTCGCGGCTCATGGCAAATCCGAAATTTATAAGATTAGGTGGGGAGATGCCCGCCGACGCCCTCGACCGTGAGGTCGCGCTGCGCCGAGCGCAGCGTCACGGCGAAGCCGGCAATGACGTCGACGAAGCTGATGACCATGAGGACGAAGAAGGTGCCGGTGGCGGTCGCCTTCACCAGCAAAAACTCGACCAGCATCGCGAGGAAAAGCACCAGCGACAGGCTGTGATCGACGATGGTGCGTACGCCGATGCGCGTCGACTTCACCACCTCGCCCGCGAGCAGCAGGATGGCGAGCGTGATGAGAAGATCGCTGGCGGACATGGTCCAGTCGGCGCCCGAGACCATGTGCACGCTGAACAGCGTGCCGGTCCAGGCGACGCCCGGCATCAGGAAGGCGACGATGTTGTAGACGGCGAAGGTGATCAGCAGCAGAGGAAAGCCGAGCAAGGACATGCGAGCTTTCCTCCGACTGGCCGGGCCGATCAGGCCTCGGTCTTCACCTTCAGGACCTGCCGGCCCTTGTACATGCCGGTCTTCAGATCAATGTGGTGCGGGCGGCGAAGTTCGCCCGAATCCTTGTCCTCGATATAGGAGGGGCGCTTGAGCGCGTCGGCCGAGCGGCGCATGCCGCGGCGCGAGGGCGAGGTTTTTCGCTTCGGAACAGCCATCGTCTAACTCCAGAATAGCTCGGAACGGCGCGGAACCGCCGAAAAAGGGTCCGTCATGCCGGTTTGGGCGGGCTTATAGTGGAAGGGCCGCGATAAGGCTAGCCCCGTCAGCGCCTGCGGACGCAAGCGGCGGCCTCGGGCGAGCGGCCGGCGCGGGCCTCGTAGAGCCCGGCCAGCCGCCGCAGGCCCGGTCCCGGATGGCGGGCGCTGCGGTCGTGCGGATTGGGCAGCGCCGAGGCGAGCAGCGCCGCCTGGTAGCGGCTCAGGTCGCGGGCCGGCTTGTGGAAAGCGTACTCCGCGCCCGCCTCCACCCCGAACTGGCCGCTCGGACCCCATTCCGCGACGTTCAGGTAGATTTCGAGGATCCGCCGTTTCGACAGGACCATATCCACCCAGAGGGCCAGCGGGAATTCGAGCGCCTTGCGGATGTAGCTGCGCGAATTCCAGAGAAACAGGTTCTTGGCCACCTGCTGGGTGATGGTCGAGCCGCCGCGCATGTCCTCGATATTGTCGGCGCTGTCGAGCGCGGCCTGAATGCCCTGGAAGTCGACCCCCCAATGCTCGCAAAAGCGTCCGTCCTCGGCGATGATCACGGCGAGTTGCAGGTTGGACGAGATGCGCGACAGGGGGACGTATGTGCGCACCACCGGCTCGCCGGCGATCCGCCGCCAGATCATCATGGTCGAGACCGGCTCCATGACAGCGTAGAGCGGCGTCAGCAGGTAGGGCAGCAGGATCAGCCCGAGCAGCGCCATCAGGATGATCCGCAGCGGCCGCGACCGGCGGGACAGGCCGAGGATATCGTGGGCGACACTCATGCGGTGCGGGTTGGCGCGGGAACGGGGCATGGCGGGGAACATTAACTCATTTCCACACGCCGATTGCCGTCCCTGCGGCGATGAGGCTAACAAGAGCCCATGGACGCAGTTCCCGACCACGATTTCTCCCGCCGCCTCACGGCCGTCGCCGGCGAGGCAGAGACCGCCCTCGAACGCCTGCTCGGCAACGATGCGCTGCCGGGCGAGGTCGTCCGCCCGCCGCGGCTGATGGAGGCCATGCGCCACGCCGTGCTCGGCGGCGGCAAGCGCCTGCGGCCGTTCCTGGTGGTCGAGAGTGCGGCCTTGTTCGGCGCCACCGGCCACGGGCCCCTGCTCGCGGGCTGTGCGCTCGAATGCCTGCATTGCTATTCGCTGGTGCACGACGACCTGCCGTCGATGGACAATGACGACCTGCGCCGCGGCCGGCCAACCGTCCACAAGGCTTTCGACGAGGCGACCGCCATCCTCGTCGGCGACGCCCTGCTGACCTTGGCTTTCGACATCCTCGCCCGCGAGGAGGTGCACCCGGACGCGCACGTGCGCACCGCCCTGGTGCGCGAGCTCGGCCGCGCCGGCGGCATCGGCGGCATGGTCGGCGGCCAGATGCTCGACCTCGCCGCCGAAGGCCGCTTCGAGGCCAAGCGCGCGCTCTCCGAGAGCGAGATCATCACCTTGCAGGCCATGAAGACCGGCGCGCTGTTGCGCTTCGCCTGCCGCGCCGGCGGCATCCTCGGCAAAGCCGATGCGGCCGCGAGCGCGGCGATCGACCGCTACGGCGCCATCGTCGGCCAGGCGTTCCAGATCGCCGACGACCTGCTCGACGTGGAAGGCGACACGGCGACGCTCGGCAAGGCCGCCGGCAAGGATGCCGCCGCCGGCAAGGGCACGCTCGTGACCGCCCTCGGCATCGAGGGCGCACATGCCAAGCTCGACGCGCTCGTCGCCGAGGCCGAGAGCGTGCTCAAGCCGTTCGGCGCCAAGGCCGACGTCCTGCGCGCCACTGCGCGCTTCATCGCCAACCGGCGGACGTAGCCCCCGCCAATCGCCATGGCCGCCAGCAAGAAAACGCAACTGCCGCTCAAGCCGCTGCCGGTGCGGATCGTGCGCCTGCACGCCAATCTTATCATCGGCGCGCTCGTCGGCCTGACCGGAGTCGCGCTGGCGCCGTTCACGCCGCTCGCGACGCGCCTGCTGGTGGGCTGGGACATCGGCGTCGCGCTCTATCTGTTGCTCATCCATTGGACCATGTGGCGTTGCGACATCGAGCGCATCCGCCGCCGCGCCGCCGAGCAGGATGAAGGCGCCTTCGCCATCCTGCTCATGACGATGGCGGCGACCTTTGCCAGCCTCGTGGCGATCATCTTCGCGCTCGGCGGCTCGAAGTCGGCGCCGCACGAGCAAGCGACGGTGCTGATCGGGCTCACCATCGCCACGATCCTGCTGTCGTGGTTCTTCGTGCACACGATCTTCGCCCTGCATTATGCGCACGAATATTACGGCGAGCGGCGTGACGGCATCATCGGCGGACTCAATTTTCCCGGCGACGACGACCCCGACTACTGGGACTTTTTCTATTTTTCGCTGGTCATCGGCATGACCTCGCAGGTCTCAGACGTCGCCATCACCAGCAAGTCGCTGCGGCACGTCGCCACCATGCACGGCGTGCTGTCGTTCTTCTTCAACGTCACCGTGCTGGCGCTGACCATCAACGTGGTCTCGGGCCTGCTCTGAGGACGCAAAGCCGGCTTTGCTTCAAGCGCCATTTCCGCCATCCTGACGCACGAGCGCGCCTGCGCGCATCGCGGTACCGGGGACCACACCGCCCATGACCGACGTCTTCCAGACCGTGCTGCTGATGATGGCGGTGCTGGCGCTGGTCGCGGTCGTGGCGCGGCGACTGCACATCGCGCCGTCGATCCTGCTGGTGGTCGCCGGCGTCGGCGTCGCGCTGATCCCCGGCCTGCCGCCGGTGGTGCTGGCGCCGGAGATCGTGCTGCTCGTCATCCTGCCACCGCTGATCTACTCGGCCGGCGTAGCGATGAGCTGGCGCGAGTTCCGCTTCAACCTGCGTCCGATCACGCTGCTCGCCTTCGGCTGCGTCATCTTCACCACCTGCGCCATCGCCGCGGCGGCGCATTACCTGCTGCATTTCTCATGGGCGACGGGCTTCGTGCTCGGCGCCATCATCGCGCCGCCGGACACGGTGGCGCCGCTGGCGATCGCACGCCGGCTCGGCCTGCCGCGCCGGCTCGTCGTCGTGCTCGAGGGCGAAGGGCTGGCGAACGACGCCACCGCACTCATTCTCTACCGCTTCGCGGTAGCGGCTGCGGCGACCGGCGCCTTCTCGCCGAGCCGGGCCGCCGGCACGTTCGCGCTGATCATCGTCGGCGAGATATTCTGGGGCATCGCGATCGGCTGGCTCAGCCTCAAGCTGCGGCAATGGGCGCACGATCCGCGCGTCGAGATCACTTTGTCGATCATGACGCCCTACGTCGCTTTCTGGGCGCCGCAGCATCTCGGCGGCTCCGGCGTGCTCGCCACCGTCGCCTGCGGCCTGTGGGTGAGCTGGAACGGGCCGCGGCTCATTTCGTCGGCGACGCGGCTGCAGGGCATCTTCTTCTGGGACCTGATCGTCTATCTGATCGAAGGCTTCGTGTTCCTGCTCACCGGACTGCAGGCGCGCATGCTGATCGACCAGTCGCATGACTTCCCGCTGCCGGAAATCCTGATCGCGATCGCGGTGACAACGGCGATCGCCATTGTCGCGCGCTTCGTCTGGGTGTTTCCGGCCACCTATCTGCCGCGCTGGCTGGTGCCGGCGGTTGCGAAACGCGATCCCTCGCCGCCGTGGCAATTTCCGTTCTTCCTGTCGTTCACCGGCGTGCGCGGCGTCGTCTCGCTCGCCGCCGCGCTGGCGATTCCGTATGTCACGATTTCCGGCGCGCCGTTCCCGGAACGCGAGATGATCATGTTCGTCACCTTCGGCGTCATCATCATCACGTTGGTCGGCCAGGGCACGATGCTGCCTTGGGTTGCGCGCTGGCTCGGCCTGACCCGCCTCGGCGCTGAAGAGCATCGGCATGAGATCGAGGCGGAGCTCGCCGGGCGCCAGGCGGCGCTGAAACGCGTCATCGACCGGCTCGAAGACCTGGTCACGGATCGCGCGATCCCGGAGGACATCATCACGCTGCTGCGCACACGCAACGAGAGCCGTCAGCAGATCCTGCCGGCCGACCTCGGCGACGGCCTGGCGCGGCTGCGGCTATCGGCCGATATCAAGAAGGAATTGATCGAGGCCGAACGCGATTTTATTTTCGGGCTGCTGCGCGACGGCAAGATCACCGACGAAGCGCGCCGTCGCATCGAATACGAGCTCGATCTCGAAGAGGCGAGCGTCGCCAATCGCGGCCGCGACGGCGGCGGCTGGTTCTAA
>Ga0134128_10012670_pt1 | contig 10049 bp, 10 predicted proteins | sample KB31754_FD_96462 | JGI IMG/M metagenome (GOLD analysis project Ga0134128, IMG submission 96462) | Terrestrial soil microbial communities with excess Nitrogen fertilizer from Kellogg Biological Station, Michigan, USA - KB3-175-4 | ecosystem: Environmental > Terrestrial > Soil > Unclassified ...
CACATGGACATCTTTGCTCGCGCGCAGACGCGGAAACAGCGACTCCTCTTCATCGGCGGTATGTCTTGGCCCGCTCTCCTGAAAATAACGGAGCGCTCTCTCCAAAGCTACGCGCGAACTCGCATCGAGCGGCTGATCAGCAATTTCGGCCAATCGCATCAGGTCCTTCAGGAAGAACTGAATACGCTTGTGACAGTCGCCGAGCATTCCGAGCGGTTCGGAGAAGTCGCTCTCGGGCTTTGCTCCGATTTGTAGAAACATCACGGTCTCCTGCTTATTTTGATGCTGTGGCCTTGTCATAATGGGCCGCATTTATTTGTTGATAGTCGGTCCATTTTTCCGGCAGGTCACCTTCAGCATAGATAGCAGAGACCGGGCAGACGGGAACGCAAGCTCCACAGTCGATGCACTCGACGGGATTGATATAGAGCATTGGAAATGCTTCAAAGTCGCTTTCGTCCCGCTTGGGATGGATGCAGTCCACGGGACATGCGTCAACACAAGCGGTGTCTTTTACACCAATGCACGGTTCCGCGATGATGAATGCCATGAGGGCCTCCAGAGTTAAGCGGCAACAGAGGGTGCGGGAGCGTCGATCTCTCCATAGTTATAGGCTTCGTGTGTCACAAGAGGGACTTCTGTGAAGTTTTCCGTCAAGGGCGGCGACTGGATCGTCCATTCCAGCCCGGCAGCGCGCCATGGATTGTTGCCGGCGATCTCACCGTACTTCAGCGACCAGATTAGATAGAAGGCAGGCAACAAATAACCGAGCGCCAGGATGGATGCACCCGCCGTCGAAAGCACATTCAACACCTGGAACTCGGGCGGATATGCGTGATAGCGCCGCGGCATGCCGAGATAGCCCATGAGGAACTGCGGAAAGAATGTCAGATTAAACCCAATAAAAAGGATGAGCGCTGCCAACTTGCCAAAGGATTCTGAATACTTTCTTCCCGTAATCTTCGGCCACCAGAAGTGCAGACCGGCCATGTAGGCACTTACCATTCCGCCCACCATCACGTAATGGAAATGAGCAACAATAAAGTAAGTTTCCGTAAGATGGATGTCCATTCCGAGTGAGGCCAGAAATACTCCCGTCAGGCCTCCCATCGTGAACAAGCCGAGAAAGCCCAGGGTATAGATCATGGGGGTGTCGAAGGTGATTGAGCCCTTATACATGGTGAAGGTCCAGTTGAAGACCTTGATTGCCGAGGGCACCGCGACCAGCATGCTCATCAACGAGAAGAGCAGGGCGGAATAGTTCGAGATTCCCATGATGAACATGTGGTGAGCCCAGACAAAGAAACTGAATAACGCAATAGCTACCGACGAGAATGCCACTGCCGTATAGCCGAAGACGCGCTTCCTGCAAAAGCAGGCCACTACTTCCGAGATGATGCCCATGCCCGGCAGGATCATCACGTACACGGCGGGATGGGAATAGAACCAGAAGAGATGTTGAAACAACAGTGGATCTCCGCCGACTCTCGGATCAAAGACGCCGATTCCAAAAACTCGTTCCAGAACGATGAGCACCATCGAGATGGCAACCACTGGCGTCGCCAGCACGAAGATGATCGAGGTTGCATAGTACGACCAGATGAACAACGGCAGCCGGAACCAGGTCATTCCCGGAGCGCGCATTCGATGAATGGTGACGATAAAGTTCAAGCCAGTCAAAATTGAGGAAAATCCCGCAACGAAGATTCCCATCGCGGCACTGACGACGTTGCTGTTCAGATAGTGGGTGCTCAGAGGCGTCGTAAACGTCCACCCCGTGTCGACGCCGCCAAAGATCATCATGTACAGCTCAAAACATCCGCCGATCATGAATAAATACCAGCTCAGCAGATTGATCTTTGGAAACGCAACATCCCTCGCGCCGATCATCAGCGGTATTAGGAAGTTCCCCAGGACCGCCGGTGCGACCGGCACGAGGAAGAAGAAAACCATGATGATGCCATGGATGGAGAACAGTTTGTTATACGTGTCCGAAGATACGAGATCACCCGCAGGAGTCAGGAGCTCCAGCCGGATGAGCGACGCCGCCGTACCTCCAATAATGAAGAAGAAGCTGGTGGCAAACAGGTATAGCAGCGCAATCCGTTTGTGGTCGTACGTGAGCAGCCATGATCCGATCCCATGACGCTCATTCAGATAGCTGTGCTCGGGAAGCTCAGGAAGAACGAGCGGAGCGGCTGCCATGTTTCCCCCTTTGGTTGTGTGGATACATGGTCTCCAGGAGATCCATGGCTGCTATGGCTGGAGTTGAACTTGTTGCGCGGGTGCACTCAGTGGACGATCCGACGCGGCTGGAGGACCGACGCGCGTTATACGGATGCGAAAGAGATTCGGCCCGCGTTCATCGTACTCCCAAAGTGCCTGGCCTGGCCGGATCGAATCGAACTGGCGATTGAGCGGAATCGGATCATGATCGTTGATGAGCCGCAGAGAAGCGCCGATGGGGAGCGCATCGAATTTGGCAAAGATCATGGGATGACGCAACGGGCGGGGAACTTCGCGGATATCGAGATTCTCGGTGCTGTCCACAGGCACTCCGCCGGCTTTCGGAGTAGTGATAAGTGTCACCAGCAGGACGGAATCCTCGTGAGCGTGCAGTCTGTGTTTACTGCCTGGTTCCAGGCTCACCATCTCGCCGGGATACAGATCGCAAGGTGTGTCGTTTTCGAAGAAGGTCACATGCCCCTGGAGCGCATGGATCGTGACCTGGCCGGGTGCAGCGTGCTCCGGAATCAGATGACCGGCGGACATGCTGATCAGCATTACGCGGTGGCCGGGCTCACTGATCACTACTTTGGGATTGAACCGCTTCTCATCGAAGTCGATGAGGTTGTTCAAGTTATATTTTTGCATTTGCTTGTTTTGCCTCGTAGTTCGCCAGCTCTCATGCCCGAATCTATGCCGCGCTGCCCGGCTGTGCTATGACTTGAGTCGTAGGGGGGACGCGATGGACCGAATCGCCAAAAGAGTTGAGGCGCTGGGACAGACGCGCTTTTTCGGCTCGCTCGATCAGGAAGGCTTACGCTGGCTCGCGGCCCGAGCCCATGAGCAGCACCTGGCGGCGGGCGAGATGCTGTTCTTCTCCGGCGAGCCGGCGTCAGGCATGTTCGTGGTGATCAGCGGCACGATACGCGCGTTTCAGCAGAACACCGATGGCCGCGAGCAGGTAATGCATGTCGATCGCGCGGGCGCGACGATCGCCGACGTCCCGGTCTTTGATGATGGGCCCTATCCCGCCTCGGCCATTGCTGAAGAGGACACGGATCTGCTCTTGCTGCGCAAGGAGGATGTTCGTGAGCTCTGCTTGAAGCAGCCCACCTTTGCACTGAGCGCTCTGAAGCTGATGGCGGAACGCGTACGGAAACACGCGCACCTGGTGAATGTGCTGTCGCTGCATGAGGTAGGACAGCGGCTCGCGTTCCTGCTGCTGTCAGAGGCTGAGAAGACGGGTCAGATGCAGAAAGGAAGCGTTAATTTCAAACTTGATCTGTCCAATCACGAGATCGCGACGCATATCGGCACGGTACGGGACGTCGTTTCACGCGCACTCGCGCGCCTGCAGCAGCTTGGCCTGGTGACCCTCAAGTTGCGCGCCGTCAGAATTCCGGATGTGCAGGCCCTCAAGGTGTACGCGGAAGGGCAACACTGAGCTCCGGCATTCTTTACGATGGTCTCCCGAGGATTACCGGTCTGCTCCCTTGACTGGTCCTTTGGAATTCCATATGGGGTAGGGCAATCCAGCAAGCCGATTGATGACGATCGCCTGAAGCACAAGAAGCACAACTGCCACTTCAATGACCGGCAGGTACTGGGGCTTGGCCAGGATGCCGAGTGACACGATCATCGTCGTCGCTCCTGCGGGCGGATGATTCACGCGCAGCAGGACCATGCCCGCACCGGTAAGCGACAGCGCAAGGGCGGACGCCACGATTCGCGGCCAGTAGACCTCGCCTGCAAAGCCGTGGGGAAAGGCGTGCATGCCGGTTACGTAATAGGCGAAGAACCCGCAAACGAGTCCAATCGCGTGACCATACACCGCGTTTCGTGGCGTCGACGCCTCCGCCAGCGGCGAAAAAAAGAACAGGTAAGCCGTTGGTCCCAGCGAAGGAAAGACAAACGGGTTGTGAGTAACGACAGCCACCGACGTCAACAACGCGATGGTGATAAAGCTATTCAGGAATACGTACGACGCCCACACGACGCGAGGCGGCCGATGCGCGAGCAACCAGTTGAGCCGGAGGCGGCTGACGGCGTGATAGACGTGCTCGCCCCGGTTATGGTTCGAGGTACTCAACATGGAACACCTTATCAGTTTGTAATGCACACATGAGGACGTTATCGTGCCACGCGTGCAGGCAGAACCGCCGCAAGATGCACATCATGCTCAAAAAGCGCAGAGTATTCTCGACAGCTTGTTGCAAATCAGCGCTGGAGGGAAGCACCAGCGCTTCGAGAGCCGGCGCCGAGGGCACTCCCAATTGCGTCACCTCGTGTCCACGGCTGGAGGACACAAACGAACACTTGCCCTGACGGGCGAATACCTTCATCCGTTCTTCGATGTTAGAAGACAGTCAGGGCTTTCCTGTAGAGCTGCAGTCCGAATTCAGAAGCTGTTGGCGATCGCTGCTCCAGCGTAGCGGTGCTCTGCGCGGCCATTGCTCGCCCTCCATGGCTCTTACCGTAGATGAACGACTTCCACGAGACTGTGACTTATGTCACACCCGCGATTTCTGTGCGGACAACGGCTGGATTTGGTCCGGCGCAGCCGATTACGGAATAGGCCAATGTGTCGAGTGCGAATTTTATTGAAGGGATCGAGCTGAGATGTGACTCAAGTCATAGAAGGAGAGCATCAATCTGCGCTCTCCTATCGTGGCGTTCTCTCTTGCGCGGAAGGCGAACCCGGGGTTGTGATAGCGTTGCGAGGGAAGAAAGGAACCAGCGGGACCGTTTCCCAGCCATTTCGGCTGCCACTTGTCTGGCGGCGGCAATGAATTAAATCTGCAGGATGTCGCTGCGTATGCACCGTCCGTGGCCTGCATCTTAGGAGGATCGGAGACTCACGTGCGCAGATACACACCCGCCCTTCTGGCCAGTTTGGCGACCGCGTTGCTCCTGTTCCTGATCTACGCCGGTTCGCGCGGGTTCCGCAACTTCGATCCCGCGCTCATCGGTTATGCCGTTGCGAGCCTGTTCGCCCTGGCGGCCATCGTGTACAGGTATACGGTGTGGATCATGCGCCCTCCGACCTGGCGCTATTTCAAGGCGGGCTGGACGAACTTCTTCTCAACGAGAAATTTCCGGCGCTACACCGGCCTGATTCCCGTGGCATGGTGGCGTGACATCATCGGTCAGACCTTCATTCTGAACCGCAGCTTCGAGCGATGGCTGATGCACATGTGCATCTCCTGGGGCGTCCTGCTCTCCTGCCTCATCACCTTCCCGCTGACGTTCGGTTGGTTCCGCTTCACACTGGTGGGGACTGACCATTATCAGTTCTGGTTCTTCGGCTTTCCGTTCTTCCAGTTCGCGATCCACGGTATCGTGGGCTTCTCCATCTTTCATGGGCTCGACTTCACCGCGCTGATTCTGATGGTCGGCCTTGGTATCGCCCTTAAGCGGCGCCTTGAAGACGTTGGCCTGCGGACGACGCAGCGGTTCGGGTTCGATCTTGTGCCGCTGGTTTTGCTGCTCGCCATCGCCATAACCGGACTCGCGCTTACGGCGTCTGCCACCTGGTGGCAGGGCCGCTATTACTGGTTCATCTCGCTCACGCATCAGGTCCTGGTAGTGGCCTGGCTGCTGTCGATTCCGTTCGGCAAGTTCTTTCACATCTTCCAGCGTCCCGCCAGCATGGGCGTGACGCTGTATCAGACCGTGTATGAGAGCAAAGAAGATGGAGAACCTGGCGGAACACAAGCCGCAGAGAGCCACGCTGCACATTGCAAACGGTGTGGACGGGACTTGCCCTCAAAGCAGTTCATTGACGATCTGAAGGCGACGCTCGGCGATCTTGGTCAACGATACGAACTTGCATCTCCGAACATTGTTCTTCAGGACTTCTGCCCCACGTGTAAGCGCATCCTTCGGGGCGAGTCCTATTACAGCTCAGTCGGGAGAAAGCTCATCTAGCCATGTCGGTAAACAAGGACACCTTTCAACCCGATCGCGATGCGAATTACGACTTCCAGTCGGCCGGCAAACCCGAGGCCGCGTGGGTCAAGTCGGACCAGCTACCGGATACCCTGGTCGCCACCCACTGCTGTTTCTGCGGTGTGCAGTGCGGGATGTACCTGCGCGTGTCCGATGGAGCGGTCACCGGAGTAGAGCCGCGCGATTATCCGCATAATCGCGGAGCGCTGTGTCCCAAGGGAGTCGTCGCCTACCAGCAGGTGAATCACCCCGACCGCCTGCGGTATCCGATGATCCGCCGCGGGGGCAAGGGGGGCAAACTCGAGCGCGCGAGCTGGGATGAGGCGTTCGATTATGTTGTTCAGCGCTGGCAGGCGTTGCAGGCAGAGCATGGGAAGGACTGTGTCGCCGTCTACAGCGGCTCGTCCATGACTAACGAAAAGTGCTATCTGATGGGCAAGTTTGCGCGCGTTGGGCTCGGCACGCGGCATATCGACTACAACGGCCGGCTCTGCATGTCTTCCGCGGGCCTCGCCTATTCGAAGGCGTTCGGTATCGATCGCGCTCCTTTTCCGATGACGGACATCCCGGAAACAAAATGCATCCTTGTGGCGGGATCGAACGTTGCGGAGTGCTTTCCCGTGATGATGCAGTGGCTGTGGAGAGCGCGCGACAACGGCGCGAAGCTGATCGTGATGGACCCGCGCGAAACTCCTACCGCGCGGACCGCTGACCTGTGGCTGCCGCTTCGTCCGGGTACAGATGTCGCAATCCTCAACGCGATGCTGCGGCACATCATCGCGGAAGGTCTCGCCGACGAAGAGTACATCGCAAACCGTACGCGCGACTGGGACAAGGTGAAGGCCATCATCGACCCATACACGCCGGAGTTTGCCGAGAGGATCGCCGGTGTACCGGCGAGTCGAATCATCATGGCGGCGGAGATGTTCGGCCGTGCTCCGCGCTCCATCGTGATGCACGCTCGCGGCATCGAGCACAGCACGCACGGGGTCGACAACTGCCTCGCATGCATCAATCTTGCGCTGGCGCGCGGTCAACTGGGCAAGCTCGGCGGCGGCGCCATGATGATCACCGGGCAAGGCAACGGACAGGGTGGCCGCGAGGTCGGCCAGAAGGCGAGTCAGCTTCCCGGCTACCGCCACATCGATGTTCTGGAAGAGCGCCAGGAGGTGGCAGATGTGTGGGGCATTCCGGAGAGTGAGATTCCTGGCGAAGGCGCTGCAGCCACCGAGATGGTGAAGCTGATGTCCACGGGAGAGATCAAGAGCTGCCTCGTCATCTGTTCGAACCTGATGGTCAGCCTGCCGGAGGTCGCTGTGGTTGCCCGCGCTCTCGACAACCTCGACCCGCTGATTGTGATCGACTTCTTCCTTTCGGAAACGGCCGAGCGCGCCGACGTCGTCTTGCCGGGCGCGGTCTGGTGCGAAGACGAGGGCACGACGACGAACCTTGAAGGTCGCATGATCAAGATCAACAAGGCAGTCGATCCTCCCGGCGAAGCCCGCCGCGACTGGGAGATCGTCAACGAACTCGCGCGCCGGATGGGCCGTGGGCAATACTTCGACTTTCACTCGAGCAGAGATATCTTCGACGAGATGTGCCGCGCCTCAAAGGGCGGTGTCGCCGACTACGCCGGAATCACGTGGGAAAAGATCGATGAGCAGAGTGGCGTCTTCTGGCCGTGCAAGACGGAAGACGATCCGGGAACGCCCCGCCTGTTCACCGAACGCTTCGGCCATAAAGATGGGCGCGCTCGCTTTCATCCTATCGAGTACACGCCGGCGGCTGAGGAGCCCAACGACGACTTCCCACTGCGGCTCACAACGGGCCGCGTGGTGTATCAATACCTCAGCGGAAACCAGACGCGCAGGCTCGGCTTTCTCAACAGCCAGGCGCCCGAGCCCTGGGTGGAGATCCACCCGAAAGCCGCCGAACGATTCGGCATCGCCCACGAGGATCGCGTGCGGGTGCGCACGCCGCGCGGACACATGGAACTCAAGGCTGTCGTAGCACCGACAATCCGCCCCGACACCATCTTCATTCCGTTTCACTACGGACATGAACAGGCAGTGAATCAGCTGACCAATCCAGCAGTCGAGCCAGCGGTGAAGATCCCGGAATACAAGGTCTGCGCCGCCACGCTGGAACGCATCGATTCACCGATGCCCGCAACCAGGCAGAAGGCGAAGGAAAACCTCACGCCTGAAAACGCCCCGCGCATGTTCCCCTACACTATCGGCGAAACGAAGCTCCCACCGGAGAAGCAGGGCAACCCACACTAGCCCGGAGATACTTTCATGTCCATCGATACTCTGTTCGTCGATCCTTCCCGCTGTATCGGCTGTCGTGCGTGCGAAGCCGCATGCAGAGAATGTGATTCCCACAAAGGGGAGAGCATGATCATGGTGGACTTCATCGATCGCGCTTTCAGTGTCGCCACCCAGCCGACCGTCTGCATGCATTGCGAGTCTCCGCTGGCGCCGTGTGCCCAGGTGTGCCCTGTGCTGGCGATCCTCATCACTCCAGAGGGCGTCGTGCAGCAGGCCGACGCTTCGCGTTGCATTGCGTGCAGGAATTGCGTCTACGCGTGCCCGTTCGGCGTGCCGAAAATCGATCTCGAAGCAAGGCTGATGAAGAAGTGCAATCTCTGTTATGACCGCACATCGCAGGGGTTGCAGCCATGGTGCGCACAAACATGTCCTACAGACGCGCTCTGGTACGGCACTTATGAGCAGTTCGCCAACGAGCGCAACGGCAGCGCAGTCCGGCGCACGAAGTTTGGAACGCAGGAGGTCCGCACGCGTGTCTATCATGTACTGCCTTCGGAAGAAACGCAGTTGCGGGTATATAAGGACTCCGACGGCGTAGTTCGTTCAGGAGAAGGTGCACAAGGAGAGGACCCATGGGTTCTATGAATCAGATTTCGCGGCCGGACGAGATTCCGCCAGACGCCGACGATTCCCAGAACAAACAGTGGGAGTCGCAGTTTCCGTACCACTGGGACGCCGATGAGCTCGTCTCGCGCCGCGATCTGCTCCAGTTCGCGGTCTATGCATCCGGCACACTCTTTCTTGGAACAGCCTTCCTTGCCGTGCTGCGCCGGTTTCTCCGCACCCCGCAATTTGCGCCCCAGCAGATTGCAAAGCTCGACGATCTGCCGCAAGGCGAAGCGATGTACTTCCACTATCCCGGGCCGGAAGACCAGGCGATGCTGCTGCACCTGAACGATGGCCGCTTCGTAGCCTACAACCAGACATGCACGCATCTGTCCTGTTCGGTGTACTTCGAGAAGGAAAACAACCGGCTCTTCTGTCCGTGCCATGAAGGCGTCTTCGATCCCAGGACCGGAGAGCCTGTCGCCGGCCCGCCGGTCCGGCCTTTGTCACGCATCAAGCTCCAGGCCAACGGTGATGTTCTGTACGCAATCGGGGTCGAACCATGAGCTCGCCACTGAGGACCGCCCCGCCATCCACCCTCGAGCAACCCAGACGCGCCGTGCCTCCCCCCGGCGAGGCTGGGCTCGTCGGCGCCGCGCTGATGATAGGCATTCTCTTGCTCGGCCTGCAGCTCTGGATTCTCACCGTGGCGTTGGAGGAGTTTCAACGCCACAACGACAGCCGAACCTATATCCTCGCAGGCATCTCCGCTCTCATATTCGCGGGCGGCCTCGCAGTACGCTGGCTGCTGAAGCGGACGCCTTCTGTTCGCCGGACATCTGTTTCCAAATCTTCGCGCGACGTCCGTTTCCGCCCGCACTGACGAACGAATATCCCGCTACGAGATAACCCGATGTGACAAACATCATAGACGCCGTGCTTCACGCAGTGGTCTTCTGTCCTTGTCATTCGCCGTCACGCCGCGGACAAGGAAGGGCA
>Ga0134128_10012674_pt1 | contig 10048 bp, 13 predicted proteins | sample KB31754_FD_96462 | JGI IMG/M metagenome (GOLD analysis project Ga0134128, IMG submission 96462) | Terrestrial soil microbial communities with excess Nitrogen fertilizer from Kellogg Biological Station, Michigan, USA - KB3-175-4 | ecosystem: Environmental > Terrestrial > Soil > Unclassified ...
TCGATCGGAGTGTATTTGCCGCTGCGCTCGCCTTTGAGTAGTTCGCCGGCAAAATCGTTCATGCGCGAGAACAATTGCGGGTCGAGCGGGCTGACGTTTCCGAAAATTCGAGGCGCGGGTGTGTCGCTATAACTGTGGCCGAGGCGAAGATCGATGACCGATTGATTGATATACATCTCCGGCCAGTAATTGTTATTGGCCGCGGAAGGCAGATGAGCGGTGGTGATGATGGGCAGAATGCGGCTCGCATTGGCGAGGGCGAGTTCCGCGGACGGCGTGCCGCGTCCAAAATCCTTTCGCAACGAGCGTTGCCAAACGTCGGGATTGGAATCCGGATTGTACATCATCCTTCCCCACATGCGGAACGTGTAGAGATATTTTTGCCAATCCCATCTCGGACGGAGCGAAGTGTCGGCGTAACCGCAGCGGTCGCCGGCGATGCCGGAGCCGCGACGGCCCTTGAAGGTGAGCGGTTCCATGAATTCCGCGCCGTCGCTGCCGCAGAAACTGAAAGCGCGGCCGTAAGCAGCGCCGGTCTGCGGGTCGCCCCAGATGAGCAGCCGTTGCGTGCCGGGCCAGACGCGCGTGATGATGCCGTAGCGGCGATTTTCCTTGAGCAAATCGCCGTAGCCGTAACGGAGAAAACTGCGCGAGCCGCTGCTGAGTTTCATCAGGCCGGATCCGTCGCGGCCGGTGGGGCGCTCCAATTGGCGAATTTCCGCCTGGTGATAGGCCATGCCCAAATGTTCGGCCCAGAATTTTGGCGAAACCTTGACTGGCATCCCGGTGGCGAGCGCGTTGTCGATCATCGTTTCGTCGATGCCTTTGGGGTGCAGATCGATTTCGACCGCGCGGCCGCATTTGCCGACGCCGTTGAAGACGGCCTTCCAAAATTCATAGCTGCCTTCGGTCACGCCGCTTTCGCCGTGGGTGCGCAGCGTGACTCCGCTGATGGCCGGGCAGGCCTTCAGCAACGCGCAAATGGCATCGCTGCAATAGGCGGCGTGATCTTGTTTGGAGAGCCCCGTGATCGTGTAATTCGCGCGAGTCGTGTGTTCCCACACGTAGCCGTGCATCCAGATGCCAAGTTGAAATTGCAGGCCGCGCACGGCTGCCTCCTCGCTGATGAATCGCAGCATCTCGAGATTGCGATCGCGCTCGGCATCGGGCAAACCTGCGGCGCGGACGTCGTAACCGGGAACAGAAATGAAAAACGGGTAAGCGAATAGGAAATACGCGTCGGTGACGTCCTGCAGAAAGTCGTAGCCGAGGCCGAGACCGAGGTTGAAGCGGTTGAAACGATTCGTGGCGAGCATGGTGAGGTAACGCGGCCACATCTCGCGATCGTTGAACCACGGTTTATCTTCCACGTCGCTCGTGAATAATCGGCAGTTGCTGCGGATGCGATTGGCGGGTTTCTCAATAGTGCGCTGAATGCGGCTCAATTCATCGAGGGGATTGGCGGCGTGATGGACGCGGTCGGCGAGTTCGAGGAGGGCGTAGACGAGGCCGTGCGCGTCCGAGCCGGCGGCGAGCAGGACGCGGCGTTTGCCAATGGTGCCGCGCGCGAGGCCGATCGCTTCCGGCGATTGCGGCAATATAAGTTTGGCGGCGGCGAGCGCTTCTTTGCCGCCGGCGGAATCGCCGGTCGCGGCGACAATGCAATCGAAGCCGGTGGGCGCCTGTTCGAGGCTGGGGAAAATTTCTGCTGCCACGCTGCGGGTCTTGAGGGCATCCCGCAATTCCGCCGCGGCCCAGGCGGTGGGTTTTTGTGCGGCATCCTCCGGGTTGAGAATGATGGCGACTCCGCGCGCGTTGTCCTTGGCGGATAGTGAGCCGGGAAATAGGTCTGCGGCGGTGAGAGCGGCGGTGGCGGCAGCGGTGGTTTTGAGAAAATGGCGGCGAGAATTTTTTTCCATACAGCGCATGGTTATGGTATTGGGCTTGCCCACTATGAGAAGCTTGGTCTTTCCAAAGCAAGCTCGTAACTTGCCTTTGGCTCATTTGGTTTGGGGAGTTGGATGCAACTCGCAAATTGTTCCTTTGAGAATGGTTGTTTTCCAAAAAACTCGCTGTGTTCCTCCGCAAAAATCAGCCAATTGGGTTTTAAATTTTGTTCAACCGGCACATACTGAGGCCGGAATCGAGACAACATCATGAAAAAAATCTGCGTATTTGCGTCTTTGGCGTTGATGGCCGCTGTGCTTAGCGTGAACGTTTACAATTCGATCGTCGATGCGAGGAGCTGGAGCGCCAACATTCCAGATTCCATTCTCACAGCGAGAAATTACTTCAGGACCGTCAACCCCGGAACATTTTTCCGGACGGCTTCGCCGATCAATCAGCTTCTCGCGTTAGCCGCTCTGGTTGCTTGTTGGAAGTCCGGAAGGAAGGTCAGGCTTTACTTCGGACTGGCATTCCTGGTCGCGGTGCTTACGGACGTCCTGACCTTTGCCTATTTCTATCCTCGGAACGACATTCTGTTCCGCGCCGCTCCGTCGAGCGCTGAAGTGTTCACTAAAATCTGTTCGGAGTGGAGCGCCATGAACTGGGTAAGAAGCATCGTGCTGGCGTTCGGGCTTGTCTGTTCGATGAAGGGTCTCGACGCGCTTTATGGACGAGCACAATCAAGCGCTATCTCAACGAAAGCAACGTAAGTTTGATGACAATCGCGGGAACTCCAACGGGGAACGTTTTTGACTCTTGGATTGAGGCCGAGGCCCGCCTTCGCTGCGCTTCGGCGCGGCAGTTTTTACGCTGCGCGTAAAAACTGGTGGAGTTGAGGGGAGTCGAACCCCTGAAACCACTATGGCCCAATAAAATCACTCTTTTCTAGGAAAGAAGATACGTTTAGATACGCTTGACACGTACAAACGTTGTGACTTACTGTTGTGACTGCATCGGGAAACGACTCCCCGGCGCGAAAATCGAAAGGCACAACATGAGCAGTCTCCGAAAACATCCGCGCTCCCCATACTGGCACGCTGTCTTTTTCCTGCCCGATGGCACGCGCACTAATCGCAGCACGGGCACAACGAACAAAAAGGAAGCGCAGCGCATCGCCAACAAGTATGAGGATGCCGCGAACGATGGCAAGGCGGGACGGTTCACCAAATCGCGCGCACGCAAAACCATTGCCGATATTTACGCGCTCACGAACGCGGATCAACTGGCCAGCTCGACCATCGAAGATTTCCTGACAGCCTGGTTAACCCGGAAGGAACTCGAAGCCGGAGACAAAACCCATGCGAAATATACCGGCGTGGTGAACCAGTTCAAAGAGTTTCTGGGAAGCAAAGTGAAGCGGGATATTACGAACATATCCGCCGCCGACATCACCAATTTTCGTGATGACCTCGCCAAGCGGGTAACTGTCGGCACCGTGAATGTAAGCATTAAAATTCTGCGCTCTGCGTTCGCCCAGGCTCGCCGGGACGGGCTCGTGGACGTGAATGAAGCCGAGCGTGTGACATTGCTTAAACGCAAGGCCAAGGACCGTTTCGAGCGCCGCGCGTTCACCATGGACGAATTGAAGCTCATCCTTAAAGCGGCCAACGAGGAATGGAGAGGGATGATTATGTTCGGGCTCTATACCGGGCAACGTCTCGGAGACATCGCCAGTCTGACATGGAATAACATTGATTTGCAGCGGGAGGAATTGCGGCTTGTGACTGGCAAAACCGGCCGTCAGCAAATTATCCCATTAGCGCCCCCGCTGGTGCGATTCGTTGAGAAACTGCCAGCCGGGGACAAACCGGATGCGCCTTTGTTTCCCACGACGTTCGCCACGGCGGAGCGGCACAAGCACGCCGGCAACCTGAGCAACCAATTTTACGCGGTCCTCGTGGCCGCAGGCATGGCGAAAAAGAAATCGCACAAGGCGGACCCGGAGAAAGCGAAGGGAAGATCCGCAAAGCGCGAACAAAACGAAGTCAGTTTCCACTCGTTGCGACACACGGCCACGACACTCTTGAAATCCGCCGGCGTGGGTGATTCGGTCGCAATGGAGTTTATCGGCCACGACTCCAAGAGCGTGAGCCGACAATACACACACATCCCGCTTCAAACCCTCAAGGCCGCGGCTGAGAAGTTGCCCGACATCACGCAATGAAAATTGCCATTGAGTTTAAGCATTCTCGCGACCATTGGTGTGGCAGAGTCATTGAGGTGGCAGGTGATGAATTTCTTTTTGCAGAAACAACTTTCAAGATCCCTCGCCAGCCGGGTAAACGCGCGGTAATTCGAGACCGTTATGGAGTGGAGGCGGCCAAACGTGCATGGTTCTGGAAACAACATCGCCGTTTTCCTGACAAGCAAATCAATTCGGCGAAAGGTTTCGAACGGCAATTCATTCAGCACGTTCAAGCATTCATGCTCGATGAAGCATCACGGTGGGGCGTGCTCATCATTCCAACTACACACCTAGAGGAAATCCTTACGGTGGACTTCATCAAAAAACTGGCGAAACGACTCAGCAAAAAAAGCGACAGGTCGAGATACTGGCGGCTCAGAAATCTCAAAATGCTTTTATTGGAATCATGGGAGCCGAGGCAGCTTTACAGGTGCGACAGAAACGAATTGCGCCAGGCATTACAAAACTGTCCATTCGCGAAAGGGATGAGCGCCGCCAACATTTGGCAGACCGCTTATCGCCTTGGACTATTCTCCGATGAACGGCACGGGCCCAGGCCGCGGTCGTAAACAAACGCGGAACCGCGTTTGTCGCATACTATTCACCGGATAGTTTATCCGTGTCTATCGTGTCGCGGTTATATGAATACTGCGACACGCAAGCGAAAAGAAATCACGGCAGCGCCGATGGAAATTCCACCGCGAGTTGTATCCACAATCATCGAACCAGAAACGATTCGACTTCCAAAAACTGGTGAGCTCGATCCTCATTTCGGTTTGACCCGGAGCGCCATCAACGAGCTAGTCCTTCCGACTCCCAGGAACAACTTCAAACCCCCGGTGAAGTCGTTTGTGTTGCGGCAACTCGGAGCCAAAAAAGGTATCCGGCTCGTTTCCTTCGCGAGCCTCAAGGCCTACGTTTACGCCCGTCCCGAAACAGGCAAGGCGGCATGAAGCGCATACGGCCAAACGCCAGCCGCCGGCAACCCCAGCCCGAGCCGGAAGCGACGCGCGAGCCCATAGAGAAACCCCATCTCGCCCGGCGGAAGATAAATCACGAAGCCGCGCCATCGCAGATTGTCGAACCGCCTCTTTTGCATTTCTCGCCGGCAGAAGTTGAATCGAGGTTGCAGGCGTTTTTAAACCGCCCCAGACCGAAAATAAAAGAGCGCCGCCCAGTGAAGGACGGCGCGTGAATTTTTTAGTTCCTAATGCGATGCAAGCCTCCACTCAAATCTCCCAAGAGTCAATACCGCACCGTGAGGGAATGGTTTACCTCGGAATGCAGTTAGTCCGCGATTTCGATGGAAGCCCCAAATGGGAGGATGTTTTTATCACTCAGGAAGAGGCCGATAAAGCGGACCAGAAATTTGAGGAGTTTAAAATAACCTACCAGCCCCGTCCTGACGTTTTTAAAAATCATTGGGGCGAATGGGAGACGGCGGACGGATTTTCAATTCTTTTCAAGAAGCACGGAGCTGAGGTGATGATTCGCGAGACGGATACGCGCAACATCGTTACCCCAAAATGTTTTAAGTCATTGCCAGGCGCAAAAAAGCTGAGGCTTCAGGACGACCTTGACGAAGCATATTGGCGACAATTTGAAAAACAACGATGCGACCGCTTGATAGCGGCTCAGGGCGGTTTCTAATCACATGAGCGACGAAATACCCACTTTAAAACGGCCCCCGTTAACCGTTCGCACACCAGACGAGTTGCTCGCGCTGGAATTTGATGACTCGGACGTCATTCTCGATGACCGGCTATTGGCTGAATCTCAATCGCTGGTTATCGCCGCACAAGGCGGTGCAGGCAAATCCAGATTATTGATTCAATTCATCGCCGCCCAGGTATGCGGGAGAGACTTCCTAAATTTCAAAACCTACAACGCCGGGTTGTCGTGGCTGGTATTGCAAACAGAGAACAGCAATCGCCGACTGCAATCGGACCTAGTGCGTATCAAGCGGTGGCTTGGCGACGATTACCCGGCTTTCAATGAGCGCGTATGTTTTCACACCGTTGAGAATGATTCAGACGGGTTTGTCTCGCTGGAATCTGTCGAGAATCAGAATGCAATCGCCGACCTGATAGCCCAAACAGATTCGAACATTGTTGTCATTGACCCGTTGACCGATGTTGCGATAGGCGACTTGAACAAGGATGTCGACATGCGAGCGACACTCATGCCTCTGTCGCAAATCTGCCGGCGTGGCGATCCTAATCGCGCAATCGTGGTGTTGCACCATGCTGTTACCGGCAAGTCTGGGGCATCAAAAGCAGTGGGTTATGACCGCGCTTCATTCGCCAGAAACTCCAAGGCATTACTGGCCTGGACGCGCGGCCAAATCAACATCGCGCCCGTCGATGCCGATAGCAACGACCGCTTGATTGTCGCGTGCGGCAAAAACTCCAACGGCAAGGAATTCAAGCCATTCGCCATAAAGTTGAATGCCGACATGATTTACGAGGTGGACGCAACCGTGGACGTGGACCAGTGGCAACAGGACATGGCGGGCTCAAGGGACAAGAGCCCCAGCATGACACCAGAGCGCGTGCGTGAGTTATGCGCCATTGCTGGCAGCAGCAAATCGGAGCTGGCCAAGGCCATCATGCAGGATTGCGGATGTTACCGAGGCAGTGCTTACCGCTACATCGCCAAGGCAGCAAATCGAACCATCAAACAAGGCAAAGATGAAAACTACTTTCGAAAGTAATTGTCTCCGTTTGTCTCCGGAGAATTCTCTGAGACATGCCGGAGACTGTCTCCTGTCTCCGCAGCCCCGTAGGGGCGGAGACAGAGACAACCGGCGGCACGTGGAAGGGAACGAAAGCGAAATGACACCCATCGAACAGACTTACCGGATCGGAAACTTTGTCATCGGCACAACCGAACAGTCGGTGAAGGTGCGGCACGAAGGCCGCGACTTAAACGCCAACGTCGTCACCGCCACGCACCAGCCATCAGGCGCGAAGTGTTACCTATTGCACTATTGGGCGCGGGGGTGGAATCCGCCGACATTCGGCCAGAAGGATATGTGGATTGTCTTGAACTCTCGTCTGCACGTCATCGGCAAAAGCGTTTATCTCGACGAGGCATTGGAGGCAGCGCAGTCGAAGGTATGAAAAGATATTCGAGCGTGCGGGGAATGGGCAAAAAAGGAATCTCTTTGACCGTCCAAAAAAAGCAGGTTTGGTGACATTACTTCAACTTTCTATGACCTTTTAAAAAACAATTTCCCACACTTTTGAATGAAAACTGAAAAATCCAAAGCAAAGAAGCGCCTGGTATCAACGATGCGAGCCGCCGCGGCAATCACGGGATGGCCGCTATGGTTGCTCCAGACCGCGCGTGATTGTGGATGTTCTGCGTTCCGCAGCAATGGCCGGGTGAGCATCGGCGAGTTGCAAAACTTCGTGATGAACGACTGGCACCCGATGCCGGACAGCGTTTTTGAATACCTGCACCGAGAATGGGAGTCGAAGATAAAGCCGACACTGCCGGAAAATCTTGGCGTTGCGAATGGATACGCAGAAGCAGCGAAGCGCACTGGCCTTTACGTTTCGATGATCCGCTTCATTCAAGACAGCGGTGAGAGCAAGGCGTTTTTGGATGAATGATATGAAGCGATTGCCTGCCAACTTGGGAAAAGATTCCCAGCGACAAGTTCCTTCCGCGTGTGATAAACCCGACACGAAGAGCAAGGCACACGTGCCAGTGCTCTACAACAGACTCAATCTGAGTGCCGAATTGAATATGCCGAAAAATAAAATCTTCCGCGCTTATGCCGCCGGGCTATTGGACCCGGATGCATTCATGTGCGACGGGCAGCCGCTATTTTTCGCGTGTCGCATCGCTGAGATTTCCATGCTGCTTAAAAAATTATGAAGATTCTCCATCACCGCCTCGCATCCGAAATCATGGCCATCACCCCGAGCGGATTTGTCGATGCCGCAATCAAATTTTCCTACGATGTTCCGGCCGGCCAGCGATGCAAAAAAGGCGAGGACATTTTCGGCAACAAAACTCTCAGCACGGATTTGCGCGACGGGGTGGCCATCGTGCGGGCGAGCGGCACATTTATCTCGAATGCCGGTTGGTTGGAACAGCTTTGCGGTGCGATTTCGCAACAAGATTTGGTTGCGGCAATTTCGGATGCCAGCGCGAATAAGCCCAAGGCCATCGTAATCGACTGGAACACTCCCGGCGGCACAGTCGCAGCCACGCCCGAAGCCGCGGCTCAAATCGGCGCCATCGGAAACGGTGTTCCGGTTTACAGCTACGTGGAAAGCGGTTTGCTCGCATCGGCTGGATACTGGATGGCGTGTTGCTCAAGCGGCGGAATTTTCGCAACGGAAAGCTCGATGATCGGCAGCATCGGCTGTCTGACTCAAACGGTCAGCTTATCCGAAATGCTCAAAGCCGCCGGCATTAATGCACATGTGTTTTCCAGCGCACCGCTGAAAGCCACGGGACACGCCCTCATCCCGATGAGCGAGGCCGGGGCAAGCTACATGCAGGCGACCGTGGACGGCATCGGCAATGATTTCGTTGCGACCGTCAAAAAGAATCGCCCAGGCGTCAAGGCCGATGCGTTCGATGGGCGTGTTTTCGGAGCGAAGCAGGCAAAGCAGCTCGGGTTGATAGACGGCATCGTTTCAAACCTTTCCGAAGTTGTGGCGATGGCCGGCGGCGCATCCGCAACGCGCAGCCAGGCCCAATCCAAACCCGCCATGCGTTCGCAGTTTGATTTCAAACCCATCGGCGGACGCCCGGGCGCAGTCATCCGTCACACAATACCGACTCTGGCAAAGGCCATGAACGCCACCGAAAAGGAAGCCGAGGCGGTCCTGTTGTCGGAAAAATTGCCCGTGCTGGATACGGACGGAACATCGTTCCTCATTTCGGTCGAAGCCATAAACAAACTCAGCCGCAAAAACTAAAAATGCACGCAATCGTAAAAAAAATTCTCGAATCAAACTCCCTTCCGGCAGTGAAACGCTGTCTGGAAATCAATCGCCAGTCGCAGGAAATCATTCGCGTTTTCGGCTCTCTGGAATCGAAGGTGCAGGAGGCGAAAAACGACCGGGTTGCGCTAATGGAAAAGATTATCCGCGAACCTCACAAATTGGATTTCGCGGAAGCAGTCGGCACCATCGCTACCGCCAATGCCGCCGACGAACTGGGGATGAAACTCAGCGCTCGGCAGCACAACGCCTTGGAGCAAATCCAAAAAGACCCGCAGGCCGTCGACGACTTGGAAGCCGCGCTGCGCGAAATCATCGAGCATCTTGACGCGTTTTACAATGACGCGCAGAAGAGTGAGAAAAAACACGCGCAAAATTTGGGCGTTGAATATGGCGGCCAGTCGCCAACCCTCTCCAGCCTTGCGGCGATCCGCCAAGAATACGTCGATGCACTCACCACGATCGAGAACCTCCGTGATAGCGGCAGCGGCACAAACTGGTTTCAGGGTTACATTCAGCTTTTCATCTAAAATTTATGTCCACAGCAAATCAAAACTCATCCGGCTTCAAAGCATTCCAGGCGACAAATGTTGCCATCGGACGTGGCAGGCGTGTTTTCGTCGATGGCTCAAATCCTCCATTGATTGCCGTGGCAGATCACGACGTTGGCGCGATTGGCGTAACGGTGGAGGCCATCGCCGCGAACGGCATCGGCACGGTGAAATTATTTGGCGGGCCCGGCACGTTTCTCATGTGCGCGAACGCCGCGATTGCGTGCGGAGCGCAGATTTTTCCGACTGACAACGGCAACATTGACGATGCTGGCACCACGGCGCTCCCATTGGTGGCTCTCGAAGCCGCCACGGCGCAGGGCGATCTCATTGAAGTTGCACCGGCTTTGCTCGGAGCGTAAGTAAAATTCAAATCACAAAAAATTATGACACCAACTGAA
>Ga0134128_10012675_pt1 | contig 10048 bp, 6 predicted proteins | sample KB31754_FD_96462 | JGI IMG/M metagenome (GOLD analysis project Ga0134128, IMG submission 96462) | Terrestrial soil microbial communities with excess Nitrogen fertilizer from Kellogg Biological Station, Michigan, USA - KB3-175-4 | ecosystem: Environmental > Terrestrial > Soil > Unclassified ...
CGGATCCCCGTGCCCGCCGCAGCTTGGTCACGGCGCTGCGGATCGGATAGCCACCCGTCATCGGATGCCACCCGCCGCCCGGGGCGTGGGCGAGCATGACGTGGCGGAAGCGGTAGAGGAAGGTGTTGCACACGCCGCCGGTCCCGCCGTCCCAGCTCTCGGCCGTGGCGATCGGCGACCAGCGGTCGTGGCTGCCGGGGAGGCGGATCGGGGGCGACACCGGCTTGTGGTTCAGCCACACGCGCCACCAGTCGGGCCGGTTGTGCATCTCGAGCACCGTCACCTTGGACACCGTGCCGACGGGGATGTCGGCGGAGACCTGGTGGTAGGTCGGGTACCGGCCGGGCAGCGCCACCTCGTAGTAGATGTCGCTGCCGGTGATGCCGGCGAATCCGCTGTAGCCGACCTGGAGCCACTCGTTCGTGCCGCCTGGGCCCTCGCCCGGGCCGCCGACACCCACCCAGCCCGCGACGTGGCCGTTGAAGATGTCGAACGCGTTGAGGGGAGTGATGAGCGCGGAGATTCCGTAGGCGTGGGTTGCAGAGCCGACGCCGGCGTACGAGTAGCCCTGGTTGTTGCCGCAGGCGAGGGCACGGGCCGCGCCGCCCAGGGCGACGAGCGCGACCGCTGCGGTGACGAGGAGGAAGCGGAGGGTTCTGGTCATCGTGAGGGAGGAAGTCGCTTGCGCAGCGAAGAAATCGGCTGCGCGCCGCGCGACGGCACTCCCCCGTTCGAGGGAGGCCGGACCTAACGAGCGCCGGACACCGCGGACTCAAGCGGTGGCCAGCCCATAGGGACTGTCCGGACCAGCCCATCGAACGGGAGGCGCCGTGGGCAGGTCGAGCGGGCGGGTCGAGGCCCGTCGTTCAGCGCTCTGAACGGGTCTGGGCCTACGGACAGCAGCGAACTAGCCCATCGAAGGGCTCGGCGGAATCGGGCTGGATCTACCACTTCTCATGCAGAGCCAACAGGCTGGGCGAGGAGCGTGCTCCTCCCCGTAAGCGAGGAGGAGCAAGCACCACATGAGCGCATTGAGAGGTTTCAGTAGGAGTCGTAACCGCCGAATCTGGGCCGTGGCGGCGACATTGATCGCCGCCGGCGCATTCGGAGTGTTCTTCGTCGCCGCCTCCGGGGCGGCGCCGTCATGTCCGACGCCGGGCAACTTCGAGATCGACGGCGACATGACGCAGCACACCTGCGCCAATCCCCAGGACGACTGGAACACGCCGAACATCGGCGTGCAGGCGACGACGCAGGGCGGCACGTACAGCACCGCGGGCAAGGACGGCGGCGACCCGAGCGGCTGGACCTCCAGCGGCAGCACGCCGGACAAGACGAACTTCGCCCAGGCGTATGCCACGAGCCGCGTCGTCGGCGGCGACTTCTACGTGTTCGTCGCGTGGGAGCGCACATCCACGACCGGTACGCAGGGCTACGCGATCGAGGTCGACAACTCCGGTGCGAACGTCGGCCCCAAGGGCACGCCCCAGCCGAAGCGCAACAGCGGCGGCGAAGTCTTCTACATCTCCTCGCAGGGCGCGGCCGAGCCGGCGTTCGACAGCGCGTGCTCGTTCTCCGCGCAGTCGGACTACGGGCAGACGTGCACGAGCTCGAGCGCGGCGGCGGGCGTGACGGCGGCGATCAACACCGCAGACATGTCCGATCCGCTGAACAGCACCACCCAGCCCAAGGGTGGCTTCTTCGAGGTCGCTCTCGACATCACCACCCTGACCGGAATCAAGCCGAGCTGCCCCGGCCCCTCTGCTGCCAGCGTCTATCTGCGCTCCATCACCGGCCAGACGAGCAACGGCAACCTCAAGGGCTACATGGCGCCGTTGAACGTAGCGCCCGATTCCACCTGCGAGACGCCGGAGATCGACACCACGGCGACGCCGGGAGGCTCCTCGAACCTCCCCGGAGCGACGCAGCACGACGAGGCGATGGTCGGCACCCAGGCGGTGCCCGGCATCGGCTCGGTCAAGTTCTTCCTCTGCTCGCCGGCCGAGGTCACCGCGAATAACGGCGACTGCTCGGCGAACGGCACCCAGGTCGGTTCTGCCACGCCTCTCGGGGCGGACGGCAAGGCCAGCTCGGGCAACGTCAGCGGCGCGACGACGAGCACCATCGGCAAGTACTGCTGGCGCGTGGAGTTCACGCCCGGAGCGAACGACCACCACTACCTGGCCGCGTCGCATACGAACAGCGACAGCGAGTGCTTCACGGTGATCAAGGCGTCTCCGTCCATCTCGACGAAGGCGACCGTGACCGGGGACGGCGTGGTCGGCACGGACTCGACGTCCGACACCGCGACGGTGACGGGCGGCGTCGACCCGGGTGGGACGATCCAGTTCTCGATCACCGACCCGAACGGCCACAAGACGGCCGTCGGCGGGACCGTGCCGGTCACCGGGGACGGCACGTACAACGCTCCCTCGAGCGTCAAGCTGACCCTGGTCGGCACCTACACCTGGAGCGCCTCCTACTCGGGCGACTCCCTGAACAACGGTGCCGTGGACAACGGCGAGAACGAGTCGGTCACCTCGATCAAGGCGTCTCCGTCGGTCACCACGAAGGCGACCGTGACAGGGAGTGGCGTGGTCGGCACGGACACGACCTCCGACTCCGCGACGATCACGGGCGGCGACGATCCGACCGGGTCGATCCAGTTCTCGATCACCGATCCGAACGGTCACACGACTGACGTCGGTGGGCTCGTGACGGTCAACGGCGCCGGCACCTACAACGCTCCCTCGAGCGTGTCGCTGACCCTGGTCGGCACCTACACGTGGAGCGCCTCCTACTCGGGCGACTCGCTGAACAACGGTGCCGTGGACAACGGCGACAACGAGTCGGTCACCACCGGCAAGGCCAGCCCCTCGATCTCGACGAAGGCGTCGGTGACCGGCGACGGCGTGGTCGGCACCGACTCGACCTCCGACACCGCGACGGTGGCGGGCGGCGTCAGCCCGACCGGGACGATCCAGTTCTCGATCACCGATCCGAACGGCCACAAGACGGCGGTCGGCGGGACGGTCACGGTCAACGGCGACGGCACGTACAACGCTCCCTCGACCGTCAAGCTGACCCTCGTCGGCACCTACACGTGGACCGCCACCTACTCGGGCGACTCGCTCAACGACGGTGCGGTCGACAACGGCGTCAACGAGTCGGTCACCTCCATCCCGGCGTCGCCGTCGATCAAGACGCAGGCGACGTTGACGAACAAGGGCGTGGTCGGTACGGACACGACCTCCGACTCCGCGACGATCTCCGGCGGCGACGACCCGACGGGGACGATTCAGTTCTCGATCACCGACCCGAACGGCCACAAGACGGCCGTCGGCGGGACGGTCGCGGTCAACGGCGACGGTACGTATCCCGCCCCCTCGAGCGTGCCGCTGACCCTCGTCGGCACGTACACCTGGAGCGCGTCCTACTGGGGCGACTCCCTGAACAGCGGTGCGATCGACAACGGCGAGAACGAGTCGGTCACCTCGATCAAGGCGTCTCCGTCGATCAAGACGCAGGCGACGGTGACGGGGAGCGGTGTGGTCGGCACCGACTCGACCTCCGACTCCGCCACGATCTCCGGCGGCGACGCTCCGACCGGGTCGATCCAGTTCTCGATCACCGACCCGAACGGCCACACGACTGACGTCGGTGGGCCGGTGCCCTTCAACGGCGCCGGCACCTACGACGCTCCGTCGAGCGTGCCGCTGACCCTGGTCGGCACCTACACCTGGAGCGCCTCCTACTCGGGCGACTCGCTGAACAACGGTGCCGTGGACAACGGCGTCAACGAGTCGGTCACCTCGATCAAGGACTCGCCGTCGATCAGCACCACGCCGCTGCCGAGCTCCGGCTCGGTCGGCGACGAGCTGCAGGACTCGGCGAAGCTGTCCGGCGGCTTCAACCCGACCGGGACGATCACCTTCGACCTGTACGACAACAGCACCTGCTCGGGGACGCCGCTCGACGAGGAGACGGTCAGCGTGTCGGGTGACGGCACCTATACGACCTCCACGGGCTTCACGTCCACGAAGGCGATCACCTACTACTGGGTCGCCAACTACGGCGGCGACACGAGCAACAACAAGGCCGCGGCAGGCTGTGCCGACGAGCCCGTGACGATCAAGCCGGCGACCATCCGCATCGTGAAGACCGCGGACGCGCCGCAGGTGAATGCGGGCGAGCCGATCGGCTTCACGATGACGGTCTTCAACGCGGACACCGGCGACGCCCGCGGCGTCACCCTCGCGGACACGCTGCCGAGCAAGCCGGGCCTGTCCTGGAAGATCGCGGCGAACGGCGTCGGTGCCGGCTGGGGCGCGAGCGGCTGCTCGATCGCCTCGGGCGTCCTCTCCTGCGGCGGCGCGAACGGCGTGACGGTGCCGGGCGGGACGACGCAGGCCGCGAGCACGTTCACGGTGCACGTCACCTCGCCGACGACCGCGGCCACGGGCGGCAACTGCCCCGGCGGCAACGGCGTCGTCGACAACACCGCCACGGTGAGCACGACGAACACCGGCGGCGACGAGGGCGAGGCCAAGACCTGCGTGGCGGCACCGGCGGTGTCGCTCACCAAGACGGCCGATCACTCCGCGCCCGTGAACGCGGGCGACGCGATCGGCTTCACGGTCGAGGCCAAGAACACCGGCTCGGGTGCCGCGACCGGCGTGAAGCTGAGCGATCCGCTGCCGGCCGGCTCGGGCTCCGGTGTGACCTGGGCGATCGACACGAGCGTCGGCACGCCGTCCCAGTTCGTGCTCGGCGGCACGGCGGGCAAGCAGACGCTGTCCCTCGCGTCGGGCACGCTGCCGGCGGACGCCGACTACACGGTGCACCTCACGGCTCTGACCTCCCAGACCGAGTGCGGCACCTACGACAACAAGGCGACCCTGACCATCGGGAACGGCACCAGCCCGGGTCCGGCATCGGCCGAGGAGTCGTGTGCCTTCCACGTCGACCTGTCGATCACGAAGTCGGGCTCGCCGGCAAGGCAGGAGGGCCTGGGCAACATCACCTGGACGATGGTGGTGACCAACAACGGGCCGGACGACGACACGGGCGTCAAGGTCTCCGACCCGATCCCGGGCGGAACCACCTTCGTCTCGTCGTCCTCGACGCAGGGCACCTGCACCGGCGGCGCGATCCTGACCTGCGACATCGGGCCGATGACCGCCGGTCAGAAGGTGACCATCACCCTCGTGACCACGGCGAGCGCGGCGGGCACGATCAGTAACACGGTCGTGGTCATGGGCGACCGGCCCGAGACCACGCTGGCCAACAACACCGCCTCGGCGAGCGTCGTGATCGTCCAGCCGCACGTGATCTTCTGCGTCGCGGTCAGCCGCATCACGCCGGGCCACCTGCTCGTCGGCCGGAAGGCCACGCTGAAGATCCGCCTCACCCGCCACGGCCAGGCCGTCAAGGGTGTCCGCGTGCGGATCAAGGGACCGAAGCTGAACGTCCGCACGAAGCCCTCGAACGGCAAGGGCGTCATCAAGCGGGTCGTGAAGGTGAAGAGGGCGGGCATCCTCACCGTCACTCCGCTCACGGGCGCCAGCTGCAACAAACGCATCGGCGTCAGGGGTGTCTTCACCCCGCCGGTGACCGGGTGACCCACTCGCCGGAGGGAGCGCGGGACCACTCCCGCGCTCCCTCCGTGCTCACAGAGGTTGCGGCGCTCCGCTCAGCGGTCGTCGATCGGGCTCTCGACGAGCCCGTTCTGGTACGCGAGGCGGGCCGCCTCGGTGCGGTTCGACACGCCGAGCTTGCGATAGATGTTCGTGAGGTGGAACTTGACCGTCTGTTCCGCCACCCACAGCTCCTTGCCGATCGCCTCGTTGGAGAGGCCCCGCGCCAGGGCGGAGAGGATCGCGGTCTCCCGCTCGGTGAGGCCGGCGGCGCGCGCGGCGCTGTCGCCGGGATCGGGCAGGCCGATCGCGCTGTAGACCGTCCCGTCGACCGCCTGGCGCAGCGCGGACGGCAGGTCGATCGGATTGATGCTCTTGACGATGAAGGCGCTCGCGCCGCGCTTGAGCACGGTCTGGATCACGTTCTCGTCGGTCGAGACCGAGAGGACGACGACCTTCACCTCCGGATACTGCTTTCTGATGCGGCTCAGGCACGCAAGCCCGTCGGCGCCCGGCATGCGCAGATCGAGCAGCACGATGTCGGGGCTCGTGCGCCCGACCATCGGCAGGACCTGCGAGCCGGAGGAGCACTCCCCGACCACCTCGAAGTCCGGCGCCTCCTCGAGCGCGCGCTTCACTCCTTCGACGATCAGCCGGTGGTCGTCGGCGATGAGAACTTTCATGCGCCAATCGTAGTCGCAGAATCAGTCGAGGTCGTGGCGCCGTGAGCGCCACGGCTCCCACGAGGCGCACGCACGTGCTCATCGCGGCCGAGCGGCTGCCTACGCGCGTGGGGCTGCGCCTGGCGCTCGAGCCGGAGGCACGCTGCACCGAGGCGGCCGACGCCGAGTCGGCGGTCGACGCGGCAGTGCGCGACCGGCCGGACGTCTGCCTCCTCGGTCTCGACCCCTCGGCCCAGGGGCTGAAGCTCGTGAACGAGATCATGTCCCGGGTGCCCTCGACCGCGGTCATCCTGCTCACGAGCAAGCTCGACGAGGAGGAGTTCATGGCGGCGGTGCGCGCCGGCGCGAGCGGCTATCTCACGAGCAGCCTCGATCCCCAGCGCCTGCCGCACGTCGTGCGCGGCGCCCTGCGCGGCGAGCCGGCCGTGCCTCGGAGGTTCGTGTCGCGCCTGCTCGAGGAGCTGCGCACACGCGAGCACAGACGCTCGGTCGTCCTCGAGGGCAGGGGGCGCGTCTCGCTGACCACGCGCGAGTGGGAGGCTGTCGAGTTGCTGCTGCGAGGAGCGAGCACCGCGGAGATCGCCGCAGAGCTGGGCGTCGCTCCCGTCACCGTGCGCCGCCATCTCGGCTCCGTCGAGCGGAAGCTCGGCGTCTCGACCCGCGCCGAGGTCGTCGCGCTCATCACCGAGTCGGACACCGACACGGCGGCGTAGCCAGCGGCCGCCTACGCGGCCGGCAGGGTGAACGAGACGCAGGCGCCGCCCTGCGGGCGGTTCTCGGCCCAGATCCGGCCGCCGTGCGCCTCGACGAGCCCCCGTGCGATCGCCAGGCCGAGGCCGGCTCCGCTGCCGCTGCGGGCGCGGTCGGCCCGCCAGAACCGCTCGAACATCCTGGCCGGAGCCTCGACCGGCAGTCCCTCCCCGCTGTCCTCGACGCGCAGGAGCAGATCGGACGCGCGGCGCTCGACTCGGATCGCCACCGACCCGTCGGACGGCGTGTGGCGGAGCGCGTTCGTCACGAGGTTGAAGAGGACGCGCTCGAACTTGTCCGGCGCGAGCTCCGCTTCGACCTCGTCGTCCACCTCGGCGCTCAGCGCGACTCCGCGCGCGTCCGCCTCCGGCCGCAACAGCCGCAGGGTGGACGCGACGAGCGGCGCGATCGGCATGCGGTGAAGCTCGAGCGTGAGCGCGCCCGCGTCGATCCGCGCCAGCTCGAACAGGTCGTCGACGAGCATCGAGAGGGTCCGCACCTGCTCGCGCAGCGTCGGCAGGTAGTCCTCGGCCGACACGAGCCCGTCCTCGATCGCCTCGAGCATCGCCTGCAGGGACGCGATCGGCGCGCGGAGGTCGTGGCTCGCCCAGGCGACGAGCTCCCGGCGGGCGTCGAAGAGCTGCTCGAGCCCGGCGGCCATCGCATTGAAGGAGTCGGCGAGCTCCGCGATCTCCCTGGCGCCGCCGGTCGGCGCCCTCGCCGACAGCTCGCCGGCGGCCAGCGACTGCGACGCGGCGCCCACCCGCCGCAGGGAGGAGCTGATCGAGCGCGCGAGCACGAGGGCCGCGAACACGGCTGCGGTCGCCGAGCCGGCGGCGACGGCGAGGATCTTCACGTCCGCGCCCATGTGGAACATGACCCAGCCCGACAGCAGCACTGCAGCGAGCGGCACGCAGACGGCGATCAGCGCGAGCCCCGCGAGCTGTGCCGACACCGTGGGCGCCCGCCGCAGGAGGTAGGCGAGGACGAGGCCCGAGGCGAGGCTGCCGGCGGCGACGACGAGGGCGAGCTGGATCATGGAGCTCGTCTCGGAGTGACCACGCGCCGGCTGGGCGCGATGGGCGAGGGCGAGGCCAGGACGCAGGGACCGGCAATAGCAGCGCTATTGCCGTGACCGAGGACGACGCATCGCGCCGGCCGGTGCGGCCAGACGGCCCGTGCTTCGCTTCGAAGCGAGTTCAACTTCATGGATCGAGGCGGTAGCCGACGCCCCACACGGTGTGCAGGTGCCGCGGCCTGCTCGGATCGGCCTCGATCTTCTCCCGCAGCCGCCGCATGTGGACGGTCACCGTGCCGGTGTCGACGGCCGCTTCGTAGCCCCAGACGCGGGCCATGAGCTGGTCGCGGGAGAAGGCGTGGCGGGGATGCGAGGCGAGGAACCAGAGCAGCTCGAACTCCTTCGCCGTGAGCTGGGCGACCTCGCCTTCCCGGCGGGCCTCGCGGCTCGCCGCGTCGAGCTCGATCTCGCCGAAGGAGATCAAGTCGCCGGCCGGCGCGCCGCCGTTGCTGCGGCGGAGAACCGTGCGCACGCGGGCGGCGAGCTCGCGTGGGGAGAAGGGCTTCGTGACGTAGTCGTCGGCGCCGAGCTCGAGCCCGACGATGCGGTCGGCCTCCTCGCCGCGGGCCGTGAGCAGGATCACCGGCAGGCTCGACCGGCCGCGGATCCAGCGGCAGAGCGAGAGCCCGTCCGTTCCGGGGAGCATCACGTCGAGCACGACGAGGCTCGGCTCGCGCTCCTCGATGAGCGCGCGGGCCGCGTCCCCGTCCGACGCGGTCAGGATCCGGAAGCCGTCGCGCTCGAGATACCGGACGACGACGTCGCGGACGATCGGCTCGTCGTCGACGACGAGGACGGTCTGCATCAGTGCCGTCGCGCCTGCGCCCGAGGCCAGTCGATGTGGACGTCGTCCGGCTCCCACTTCGCGTGGTGCCGCATGGCCCACTCGACGCGGACGTCGCCCAGCGTCATCCCGCGCAGCGCATGGCGCGTCGCCGGATGGATCAGCGTCAGGTAGAGGTGGCCGACGACGAGCACGAGCGAGACGTACATCAGGCCGTCGTGCAGGATCACCGTGCTCGCGAAGCGGAAGCGCGTGTCCTCCTCGCCGAACCAGAGCAGGAGGCCGGACACGCCGAACAGGATCGTGAAGGCCGCGGTGAGGACGGCGTTGATCTTCTGGCCCGCGTTGAACCTTCCCTGCGGCGCCTTGCCCCCGCGCAGCCAGCGCAGGTCGTCGCGGTCGAACGAGTCGAGCTCGCGGGCAGTGGCGCGCAGGCGACGTCCGCCGAGGAGGAGGACGGCGGCGAGCGCTGCGAGCCACCCGACGCCCGCCCAGAAGTGGAGGCCCTGGATGGTCTGCCGCCGCGAGACGAGCACCGACAGCCGCGGCAGATAGAGGATGAGTCCGGTCGCCAGGAGGAAGAGGAAGCCGAGCGCGTTCACCCAGTGCAGCAGCCGCTCGACCGGCGAGAACCGCTTCACGTAGCCGGCCTTCACGCTCAGTACCCGTTCGAGCGGCCGACCCAGGCGTCCTTGTCGTAGCCGAGGCCTTCCCAGTAGCCCTGCCCGGGCTGGTCGACGACGTCGATGGCCTGCAGCCACTTCACGTTCTTGTAGCCGTACATCTCCGGGATGATCAGCCGTACGGGCGCGCCGTGCTCGCGCGCGAGCGGCTTGCCGTCCATCTCGTAGGCGAGCATCACGTCGTGGAGCGCCGCCTGCTTGCGCGTCAGGTAGTCGATGTACGGCACCTCCATCGAGGTGAACTGGAGCGCCTGGCCCGACGACTGCGGCTTCGCGCGGGCGAGGACGTCGGCGATGCGGACGCCCGCCCAGTGGACGTCCTTCACCGACCAGCCCGTGACGCAGTGGAAGGTCGTGACCTGCTCGGCGCGGGGCAGCGAGCGCAGCTCGTCGTAGCTCAGCGAGACGGGCTGCTCGACTAGGCCGCCGATCCG
>Ga0134128_10012677_pt1 | contig 10047 bp, 14 predicted proteins | sample KB31754_FD_96462 | JGI IMG/M metagenome (GOLD analysis project Ga0134128, IMG submission 96462) | Terrestrial soil microbial communities with excess Nitrogen fertilizer from Kellogg Biological Station, Michigan, USA - KB3-175-4 | ecosystem: Environmental > Terrestrial > Soil > Unclassified ...
CAGGAGCGTGACGCATCCGATCAACTTCAATCCGGGCATCATCAAGGGCGGCGACTGGGCGTCCAGCGTGCCGGCCTGGTGCGATGTCGATTGCCGCATCGCGGTCCTGCCGGGCTGGTCGGTCGCCGATTGCCAGAAGGAGATTCTGGCCTGCGTGTCCGCGGCCGCGCGCGACCATCGCTTTCTCTCCAACAATCCGCCCGAGGTCGAATGGTCGGGCTTCCTGTCGGAAGGCTATGAACTGACGAACTCGGCGGAGCCCGAGGCTGCCTTCGCCAGGGCGTTCGACGCTGTCTATGGCGGTGTCGTGCCGGACCGTGCCTTCACCGCGCTGACCGATACGCGCTTCTATGGATTAAACTATGACATCCCGAGCCTGTGTTTCGGCGCGAGCGGCGCCGCGATGCACGGCTTCAACGAATATGTCGACCTGGAATCGCTCAGGAAGTCGACCAAGGCGACTGCGCTGTTCATTGCGGAATGGTGCGGCGTGGAGAAGATCTAAGGCCACAGCGCCGCGACGATCGCATCCAGCCCATCCGTCAGCGCCGCGGGTCCCGGCTGCAGGATCAGGGGCGACTTGATCTCGACGATGCGGTTGTTGCGAACGGCCGGAATTTCATGCCAGCCCGGACGCTGCCTGATCCTGTCGAGAGCGACCTTCTTGCCGCACCAGGAGGCGAGGATGACGTCCGGCGCAAGCTCGCGCACCTTCTCGGATGAAACGATGCGGTCCTTCGCGGCCTTCTTCGATCGCAACTCCGGAAGGATGTCGATGCCGCCGGCGATCTCGATCAATTCAGAGACCCAGCCGATGCCGCCGATCAGGGGATCGTCCCATTCCTCGAAATAGACGCGCGGCCTCGGATCGGGCCGGGCTTGTGCACGGAAATCGGCGAGGCGCTTCTCCAAACGCCTCGCGAGCTGGTCCGCGCGATCCGCGGCGCCGACCAGAGCGCCGAGCGTGCGGATCATCGCGAGGATCCCGGCGACGTCGCGCTGATTGAAGACGTGGATGGCGACGCCGGTGCGAACGAGGTCGGCCGCGATGTCGGCCTGCAGGTCGGAGAAGGCCAGCACGAGATCGGGCTCGAGCGCGAGGATTTTTGGGATATCCGCCGTGATGAAGGCCGATACCCGCGGCTTCTCGCGCCGCGCCCGTGGCGGGCGCACAGTATAGCCTGAGACGCCGACGATGCGGTCCTGTTCGCCCAGCAGATAGAGCGTCTCCACGGTCTCTTCCGTGAGGCACACGATGCGGCGGGGCGGGAAGTGGTGCACGACCTCAGCATATGCCGGATGGGTGGCACCTTGTCACCGCGGCCATTACTTCGGAGGTCATTGCCTCCCTTACCCGGCCATTCCATTCTGCGTGTTGAGAAAGCGCTTTGAGAACGCCGGGAGGACCGATGACGCCGCTTGAACGAATCCAGTCGATGAAGATGCCGTTTGCGGAGCTGAAGGGCGTGGCCTTTGTCGAAGCCGACAAGGACCGCGTGGTTGCGAAAATGGTGGTGCGGCCGGAACTCTGCACACTCCGCAACACCATCCATGGCGGCGCCATCATGGCGCTTGCGGATTCGGTCGGCGCGGCGGCGACGGTGATCAACCTGCCGGAGGACGCCAAGGGCACCACCACACTCGAGAGCAAAACCAATTTCATCGGTGGGGCCAAGGAGGGGTCGACGGTAACCGCGACCGCTACGCCCGTGCACCGTGGCCGCCGTACCCAGGTATGGACCACGCGGGTGGAGACCGAAGACGGCAAGCTGGTTGCGATCGTGACCCAAACCCAGATGGTTTTGTAACATTTGTGCGGAGTTAACCAATTGGTTGTGAACGGTAAAATCCCGGTCTTGATTTCTGTGCTGCATTGCACAATATCGGAGGTCTAGGGATTCGACGCCTCCTCGAGGGCTTACTGAGAGGAGCTTTGAAGTGAGAGACGCAGATACATTCCGCCCGCGGCCGGGCTTCGGTTATGTGCGCACCCTGAGCCAGCAGGAAGAATTGCCGCTATTGCGCGATCACCTGCTGCGGCTCGACCCGGAAAGCCGCCACGATCGCTTTCACGGGTATCTCGATGACAGTTTCATCGAGCGCTACGCCAAACGTTGCGCCGACGACGGCACCGTCATCGTGGCCTACATGGAAAACGGCGTCGTCCGCGGTGCGGCCGAATTGCATCCGCCGGATCAATCCGAGAACGGGTTGCCGGAGATCGCGTTTTCGGTCGAGGCATGCGTGCGGCGCCAGGGCGTCGGCAGCGTCCTGTTCCGGCGACTGATCTCGGAAGCGCGCTGGAAGGGCTACCGCACGCTGCGCGTGACCACGGGCGCTGGCAACGAGGCGATGCGGGCGCTCGCCAACAAGTTCGGCGCGCATCTGGAATTCCGCCACGGCGAATCCACTGGAACCATCGACCTGACGCCGAAGCCTGAGGTGGAGCTCGCGAGACTCATCGATGTGCCGTTCAATGCGGCGCGCGCGGCGATGAGCTTCAATCGCGCCTGGTGGAAGCTGTTCGCCAAGATGTACGAGAACGGCCGCGCGGCGTGATGCGCCGCGGGCCGCCGGGAATGCAATAAAATCTGAAGGGGCTCAGGTGCCGGTGCGCTTGTCGTTGCCGAACCGGCGCACGACGCGGCGTTCGACCACGATCGAGCGCTGCGCACCTTGCTCGCCCGCGATCACGCGGGTGGAGGCACGCGCATTGGCGCGGCTCTGCTTCTTCACTTCAGCAAGAACCGTATCGTAGGGCATGCCCATGAGCGACGCCGCGATCTCGGCCTGCTGCTCGTGATCGTCGGTGATGCCGATGGCCGCGAAAATCGCTTCATCCAGCGTCGGCGGATCGCGCCGGACGCGCCTCGTCCCGTACTTGGTATTCCAGTCTTCGCTCATGGGAGCCCCTCGTTAGGTGCCGGATACCTAGGTGGCGTCTTGTTGCATTGCAATATGAATTTGATAGGGCAGGTCAGCTATGCACTGCCGAAATTCACAGGCTTTCCAATTTGGTCGCGTCATAAATCTGGATATCCGGCACGCCGGACGCGAGCGGATGCAGGGCGCGGACGAAGTTGCGTGAGGCCGGGACGGCGAAATGCGCCGCGAGCGCCGCGCGATCGGCCCACTGCTCGATGAAGACGAGCCGCAGCGGGTTCTCGCAATCGACATGCACGGTGTGCGAGATGCATCCGGGCTCGGTGCGCGAGCGCTGCACATGTTCGAGGCTGAGCTTTCGTACTTCATTGAACGTCTCGGGGCGCGCTGTCACGCTGCCGGTCACCACGATCATGGCCCGATCTCCAACGTTTTCATGACGCCGCCTGTTCCAGCGGCTGCTGCGGCCAGCGTTTCAACGCGGCGCGGCCGGCGTCGGTCAGCTCATAGATGCCGCGTTCGGCGCGGTCGAACCAGCCATAGACGTTGTGCAGCAGGATCTTGCCGGCGTCCGGAATGTCCTTGCGCAAATCCCGCACTTTTTGCGGCCCGCCGGAGAGCGCAGAGGCGCAGGCCAGCGCCTGCTGGCGGTAGGCCGTCATGATCGGTGCGCGGGTCGAGCCGCCCAAGGCGGGATCGCCGATCCGCCGCTGGTGCTCCGCGACCAGCCGGGAGCGCTTCCTGGGATCGCGGCGGGGCGCGGCGGTCGGCGGTTTGACCAGCACTTCCACGTCGCCGCGGGCGGTGACGCCGAGCATGCCGAAGCCGAGCCTGCGGCAGAGATTGCGATAGCGGGCATCGCTCTCGCGGCCCTTGCCGTTGATGGACATCTTTGCGGCGAGCCAGACCTCGTCCGCCGCGCTGGCGCGATCGACGGCCTGCAGCACGAGTTCGAGATTGAACGACAGTTTCAGCTCACCGATCACCACGATCGGCGGATCGCTGCCGCTGAGCGCAACGAGGTCGCAGCCGCCGACCTCGCCCTTGACGGTGAAGCCGAGCTTTTCGAGGAAGCGTTTGACGGGAAGATAAAGCGCGGTTTCCATGGGGGGGCTCGAGCCGTTCCGGCCAGCGACTCACTCGTGATGTGATTCTACCCTTCTTTGAAACAGGTCAAGAAACAGCAAAGCGTGCGCCTGCAAGCTCATATGTTCGGGCATTCGGGGTAACCGAACTTCTGAATCATGTCGGACCCGGATATCGGATGGAATTCAAGGGTTTCCAAATAGTGATTGGACACCAAATAGGAGCGCAATTTGTTATTGAAGTGGCTTAACAGGTGTTCGTTGAGCCAGGGCCTGACGATGCGACTGTTATCGTTCGCCCCATGAAACAGAAATGAAGCAGTCCGATTGACGCATACGTTGCGAATACCGAGCAGCATCGGACAAGACGACTTGCATTGCCCCTCGATCCGGAATCGCTCGCCAGACCGATTGTATTGCGCAATCACTGGATCAAAGACCGCATGCGGGCCGCCCATATTGTAGGGAACGGATGTGCCCTCGGCGATAGCGAGCGAAGGAATTAGAAGCAGGATTGTCGCAAAGACATACTTCATGACGCGAAACCTCGGTCAGAAAATAAGGAGCGTCCGGTTCTAGTCCGGCTCGCGCTGATGGGCTATCATCTGATCGGAGGGCAGTCGGACCGGCTATTGTCAGTGGGATAGGCGCGCTTACAGGATGAAACAATCAGGACGGCTGCCAGATTGATCACACCCGCCCGCTTACCGGGATCAGCGCGCCGGTCACGGCACTAGCGGCATCGCTGACCAGGAACAGGATCACGTCCGCCAGTTCCTGCGGCGTCACCCATTTGGAGAAATCCGACTTCGGCATGCTGGCGCGGTTCGCTGAGGTGTCGATGGTCGAGGGCAATACTGCGTTGACGGTGACCTTGCCTTTCAGCTCGGCGGCGAGCGCCTCGGTGAGGCGATGGACGCCGGCCTTCGAAGCGGCATAGGGGCCCATGCCTGAGCCCGCCTGCAGCGCGCCCATGGCGCCGGTATTGACGATGCGGCCGGCAGACGAGGCCAGTAAATGCGGGATCGCCGCGCGCGACGTATTCAGCGCGGTCAGCACGTTCAGCGCATACATGCGCTGCCAGCTCTTGATGTCCCCCTCGGCCACGGTTTCGTAGGTGAAGCCGCCGGCAATGTTGATCAGCGCATCGATCTTGCCGAAATGCGCGGCCGCAGCGTCGATCGCTTTCTTCGCCTGCGAGGCGTCCGAGAGGTCGACGCCGCCGAGCTCGATCCGCTCCGGCGTCGCCGCCGCCTGCGACGGCGCATGGTCGACGCCCGCCACGCGCGCGCCGCGCTTGACCGCGGTTTCCGCGACCACCTTGCCAAGCGCGCCGAGTGCACCGGTGACGACAAGGACTTTTCCGTTCATGAGAAATTCTCCGCGGCAAGTGAGCTGGTTCACACTAACGCCAGAAGAAAATGACTTGCAATGGTCCGGCATTTTGGAACGAAATAGGTGCAACGTGGGATAGTGGTGCCAAGAGGGAGTTTCAAATGGTTGATAGCTTTGCCTCCGCCGATCTTCCCGACGACGTCATCGGTTTCAAATATCCGTTGCCTTGCCTCGCGAAGGCGATCGCGCGCGGCGGCGTCAGTCCAATCAGGATCGTGGCGATGGGCTCGTCATCGACCGCCGGTAGAGCGGACGTGGTGCCGTTTCCCTATTGGCTGGAGATGTATCTGCGGGCGCATTTCCACGACCGCAATATCGACCTCAGGATCGACGTGCTCAATCGCGGCATCGGTGGTCAGGAGGCCGACAAGGAATTCGACCGCTTCGACACCGACATCTTCGCGCTCGCGCCCGTGCTCGTGATCTGGCAGGTGGGCACGAATGCCGTGTTCCACCGGCAGGACTACGATATCAATGTGATCGCGGCGAAGATCGAGGCCGGGCTGAAACAATTGCACGCGAAATCTGCCGAGATGGACGTGATGCTGCTCGATCCGCAATACGTCACGGCCATGCTGCTCGATGACAAGGCTGAGCTCTCCGAGCGCATGGTGAAGCTGATCTCCGACAAGGCCGAGCTGTTCGGCGTCAACGTGTTCCACCGCTGGGCGTTGATGCGGCACTGGCACGTGCTCAACAACATCTCCTTCGAACGTATGCTCGATCCAACCGATACGGACAAGTTGCACCAGAGTGACGCAAGCACGCAGCGGCTTTCCCGGGGGCTGTGCGACACGATCCTGAAGGCGGCGACGGCATCACACGCCACGTAGGATTACTGACTGGGGCGCAATAACTAAAATTTTCCGGAGTTCTGTAAGCGGATCGCAGCGCAAAGTCGCTAGGGTCATCCCCGGACATCAAAGGGGTTGGACTAATGTTGAGAATTCTGCCTGACCACGGTTTACCGCTCGTTCAGCTCAAGGAGCAACGGCGTGACCTGGTCGTTGCCTTGCAAAATCGCACCGGCCCGGTCAGCGGCTGGGAGCTGATGCAGATCGCGGCCATCCAGCAGGCGATCCAGGCATTCGAGGAGGTCATCGCCGACCTCGATGCCGAGATGGAGGCGGCCGCTTAACCAGCGCTTAACCATGTTTTGCGCGTGTCGCGCCCGATCGTTCAGGGTCGGGCCACGCGCAAGACGCTGATCCTGTGCCTTCATCGCCGCGGCTTTGCTGGCGGATCCAGGGCCGGGAAGTTCAACGGGATCGAGAAGCCCGCGACAATCGCTAGGATTGCAGAAAGCGCTTCCTGAGCTCGGTGCGCTCGCTCGTGCCGAGGCCGAGGCCCTCCCGGAAATAGCCTTCGAGATTGCCATACTGGGCGTTGACCGCATCGAAGCCGGCGGCGAGGAACGACGCGTCCACCGATCCGATCGCCTGCCTGACGTCGGTCGGCAGATCGGGCGCGGAGTTGGGATCGCGGCGATAGAAGCGGTTGGTGAGGAGATAGTCTTCGCCAATCACCTTGTCGGAAACGCCGAGCGCGTTCAGCACCAGTGCGCAGGCAAAGCCGGTTCGGTCCTTGCCAGCGGTGCAATGGATCACCGAGGGGGCGCCGTCTTCCAACAGATGCGCAAACATTTCGCGGAAACTATGCGTGTTAAGCCGGACATAGCCGCGATAGGACTCGCGCATGATCTCCAGCGCATCGCCGGATGACAGTGCGCGCGCCTGAAGCCGCGCCCGCAATGCCGCCACGACCGTCGGTTCGATCGGCAGCGAATGCACGCTGATCTCCTCAACGACGCAGGCCGCGGCTGTGCGCTCGTCGGCGCCGCGAAAATCGAAGGCGTGCTTGACGCCGAGATCGCGCACCACCTTGACGTCGTCCTGGGTGAGGTGGCCGAGATGGTTGGAGCGGAAAAGCTGCCGCCAGCGCACCGTGTGGCCGTCGCCGGTCGGATAGCCGCCAAGGTCGCGGAAATTGCTGGCGCCCTGGAGATTGAGGTGACGGGGAGGGAGGTCTGTCATCGACATGAGCTTAAGCCATCCTGTGCGGCAGAGAAATGACGTTCGGGTGTGTTGGCAGCCGGGTTCCGCTTTGCTCTATACTGGTTTCGCACGGGGGTGAGCATGAATCGGTACGGGATTATTGCGGTCGTGACGGCGATCGTCGGATTTCTGGCGGGGCTGGCGCCGGTCCTCGCGCAGATGACGACCTTCCACACCTATCATTGCGCCGATGGCAGCGAGTTCATCGTGGGCGTCTACCCCTACGATTCGCGTGCCTATCTCCAGATCGACGGCGGGTCGGTGATGCTGCCGAAGCGCGTTGCCCTGTCGGGTAGTCGCTATTCGGCCGGAGGCGTCACGCTAAAGACGACCAAGGTGGGACGCACCACGGTCAAGCGGCCGAAGCGGCCGGAAACGGCGTGCGAAGTCATGTAGAAGTGGACTGACGAAAAAGGGCCGAAACGATTTTGTTTCGGCCCTTTTCAGACTTCACGGCAGAGAAGCTCTGCCTTCGGACGATGGATCGGTATCAGCGATCCCATTTCGACTTCTCTTCCTGGATGGCTTCTTCGTGGTACCAGCTGCCGCTGCAGACCACCTCGTTCACGCGCGGCGTGTCGATGGCCGGCTTGGCCTCGTCGCAGCGGCGGCCGCCGAGAGCCGCGCGGCCCCCGGCCGGGAATTGATATATCTTGGCGGACTGTTGGTTGAAACTCGTGTTCATCGATAGCTCCTCGAGCCGTGACGCTTGCTCCGATGGTGCGCCCGACTCGTTCTTGTGTGGTTACTAAAACCGATATCGTTCGTGCCCCCGAAGATGCAATGTGATGAAAAGAAAATCACTTTCTGCATATTTCGTGAGCATTTCGGGCATTGCCTTCGACGGGGCAGGTTCCGTCTGGCTAACGCTCCGGCAGATGCAAAGGTTGCCGGGTGGGGCCGGCGGCCTGGTCAAGAGGCGCGAACGGCTGGCGCGGGTTTAATCGCGCGAGGTAGCGGGCTCAGCGGCTGCCACCAAATCGAGCGGGAATCTGACAATATCGCTGTCGTTTTGCCCGTCGTTTGGAGCCGTCTGCCGCGCTGCTATGCCGCACCTTCAAAAGGTCGGCCCGGCCGTCATGTACAGAAGTTTTTCACCGGCCTCGGGCCTCCCGCATTGCAGCGACTGGCACGCGAAATGCTTTGTGACAATTGGCTGATTTAGCCGGGTATGCGGTGGCGGACCGCTTGTTCGGTCTCTCCACCAAAGAAAGACGATCAACAGAGAGGCTCAATGACGAAGTACAGGCTCGAGTACATCTGGCTCGACGGATACACGCCGACGCCGAATTTGCGCGGCAAAACCCAGATCAAGGAATTCGCGTCCTTCCCGGCGCTGGAGCAACTTCCACTGTGGGGCTTCGACGGCTCCTCGACCATGCAGGCCGAAGGCCACAGCTCTGACTGCGTGCTCAAGCCCGTCGCGGTCTATCCGGACGCGGCACGGACCAACGGCGTGCTCGTCATGTGCGAAGTCATGATGCCCGACGGCAAGACCCCGCACGCCTCCAACAAGCGCGCCACCATCCTGGATGATGCCGATGCGTGGTTCGGCTTCGAGCAGGAGTATTTCTTCTACAAGGACGGCCGTCCGCTCGGCTTCCCGACCTCGGGTTATCCGGCGCCGCAGGGCCCATACTACACCGGCGTCGGCTACAGCAACGTCGGCGATATCGCCCGCAAGCTCGTGGAAGAGCATCTCGACCTCTGCCTCGCCGCCGGCATCAACCACGAAGGCATCAACGCGGAAGTCGCGAAGGGCCAGTGGGAATTCCAGATCTTCGGCAAGGGCTCCAAGACGGCCGCCGACCAGATGTGGATGGCGCGCTATCTGATGCTGCGGCTGTGCGAGAAGTATGGCATCGACATCGAGTTCCACTGCAAGCCGCTCGGCGATACCGACTGGAACGGCTCCGGCATGCACGCCAACTTCTCGACCAAGTACATGCGCGAAGTCGGCGGCAAGGAGTATTTCGAGAAGCTGATGGCGGCCTTTGAGAAGAACCTCATGGACCACATCGCCGTTTACGGACCTGACAACGACAAGCGCCTGACCGGCAAGCACGAGACGGCGCCGTGGAACAAGTTCAGCTATGGCCTGGCCGACCGCGGTGCCTCGATTCGCGTGCCGCATTCGTTCATGAACAACGGTTACAAGGGCTATCTGGAAGATCGCCGCCCGAACTCGCAAGGCGACCCCTACCAGATTGCTTCGCAGATACTGAAGACGATCTCGGACGTGTCGACCGGCGCCAAGGCGGCGGCCTGACGATCCAAACGGCTGGGGTGGGGGGCCACCCGGCTGAGCCTGATGACCCCGCCGGAGCCTTGCCGCTCCGGCGGGTCATTGCTTTATGACATGCGATTAGAACGCTTTCCGCGGCGGTATAAAGCGCGCTAGATAGCGCATTGCAGCATGCCGGGGACGAGCGCGTTGTTGGAGGGCTTCTATACGGTCAGATTTCAGCTCGGCGAGGCGGTTGGCCGCAGCGTGATGTATGCGCGCGACGGCAAGCTGCTCGGCGGCAATTCCGCCTTTGCCCATATCGGGACCTATGAGGAACTGGGCGTCGACGAGGTCGCGATCGTCGTCAACACCGTCCGCCACAATCCCGACCCCAACTATCGGG
>Ga0134128_10012678_pt1 | contig 10047 bp, 7 predicted proteins | sample KB31754_FD_96462 | JGI IMG/M metagenome (GOLD analysis project Ga0134128, IMG submission 96462) | Terrestrial soil microbial communities with excess Nitrogen fertilizer from Kellogg Biological Station, Michigan, USA - KB3-175-4 | ecosystem: Environmental > Terrestrial > Soil > Unclassified ...
ATATCCGGAATGGGTGCTCGACCAGCTCGGGATTGAAATGATGTTTGCGAACCGCGTCGCGATGGGACGCGGCCTCACTCCGCCGCGCTTCCGATGGGTGCCTTATGACGACGCACTCATGTATCCGCTGAACAACAGCATGATGGCCGAAAATCCCGACCGCAAATTCTTCTTCTCGCGCGAAGAGATGCTGCTGCGGCGCTATCTCACTGACCTCAAGCTAAGCACAGCGCCGGCGACACTGGACGAATATTTGAAGCAAGTGATCACGCCAACGCTTGAGCGGCAGAAGGCCGGCGGCGCGGTGGCTGTGAAGTTTGAGGCGGCGTACCTGCGCTCGCTCGATGTTGCGCCGGCTACGGAAGCTGAGGCCCGCGCCGTTTACACCGAATACTTCCAGGGAAGCCCGCCCGAGAGCGGCCGTTACAAGGTCCTGCAGGACTTCTTATTCCGTTACATCGCCGCCGAAGCGGGCCGGCTGGGGATCGTTGTCCACATACACACGGGTGCAGGCTGTGGCGGATACTTCAAGCTGAGCGGCGCGAATCCCCTGTTGCTAGATTCCGTGATCAATGATCCCACATTGCGCAAGACGAAATTTGTGTTTGTTCATGGCGGCCCCCCATACACGCACGTAACCGCCTTTCTGCTCAGCAAGCCCAACGTTTATGCCGATTTTTCCGAGCAGACCTGGCTGTACGGGGTGCGGGCGCTGGCGACCAACATCCGCGACTGGCTGGAGTGGTATCCGGAAAAAGTTTTGTTTGGTACCGACTTGTATCCCAACACAGCGGCACCGGGGATTGGGTGGGAGGAGATCGGCTGGCAGGCGACTGACATCAGCCGCCGCGCCTTGACGCTAGCACTTACCGGCATGATGCGCGACGGCGAGATCACCCGCGAGCGTGCCCTTGAGCTCGCGCGCATGGCTTTGCATGACAATGCGGTGAAGCTATATGGGTTCTAGGCTTCCAGTCCGCCTGTGGGACTGAGCAGCCTTCGAACATGCCCCGGCCTGAGGCGGGAAGGGTACTTCCCTTGCACAGGAACATCCCGAGTAGGCCCAGTATAGCGACGCTATTCTTAGAGCCTGAAAGCAAGTCTCAGGATGCCACCGTGCGGGTTGTTGAAGCTACCGCATCTGGTCCTGATGACTGTTTTCGTAATGCGCCTTCAGTAGGTCTCCACCAAAGTCGCCATTGAAGTCGCGCCACACCGAGTGGATATGGTTCGCGTTATCCTGTGTGTCGTCGAGTTCGATCAAGAATGAAGGCGTCTGTACGCGGTAGTAGTGCGGGTCGCCCGGTTTGATGCCGCCGGCCCAGGCGAAGTAGACATTGCGGCCGGCTTTGCTGATCTGCTCCATGCGCCGCTCCGCCAGGTCATCCGGCAGATTGTATGCGTACAGTTCCACCAGCGCACGCAGCGCGTCGAACTGCCTGGCGTTCATCTTCGCTGCGGAAAGCCCCGAGGGCTGCCCTTGTAGCGCCGCCTTCCTGCTGGCCGCCGTCAGGATGTCGCTGTACGCCTTCGGGTCGACGACGGCGATCTTCTGCTGCGGCTCATCCAGCGCGTGCATCACCTCGAAACCCAGGTCGTCCTCGCCGGCTAGCGTCCGCAGTCCCTTACGTGGCCCCTGTCGCACTTCAGCGGGGTTGGAGCCGAAGAAACTCGGCCCATCCACCACCTGGCCGTTCGCCACCGTGTAGTTCTGGCTGAGGTGATGCCCCTCCACGCGCCAGCCCCAGGTTCCCGTATCGGAAGGCGTGCCGAACACTGTGAAATGATACTTCTCCGGATTGCGGCGCTCGCCACTATCGTTCTCGAGCGCCTTCAGCACGTCCTCCAGGCTCATGATGGTGACGGCTTTGATGTAGCCGATCTGGCTCAGCCCGGCCGCCAGCAGCGCACTCGCCAGATGCCTCTGGCAGGAGCTCATTTCGCGCAGCGTCAGCCCCTTTCGCTCCTTGGGGATGAAGTGCCAGTTCATGCGCTCGTCGTCGCTGAACCGGAAGGTTGCCTTAGCCCGCTGCTCCGAGCTGAGCGCAGCGAGGAAGCGGTTGGCGGTTTCCGTCATAATCGAAACCGCGTGGACGCGATGGTGTACGCTGCCCGGCGTGCTCTGACCGCCATCCTGAAGACTGTGGACCGTTTTGCCCGCAATCAGACCACCTCCCAAGATCGTGGCGGATAGGGAGAGAAACGAACGTCGTTTGACCTGGCACATCAGCTCCCCCTTCCACTTAAGACCAATTGGGGAACTCTATCCGTCGAAACTCCACGCGTCAATCAACTCGATGGTCCAGGCGCTGTCAGACGTCTTCTTTGTCTCTGCCGGCTGTCATCGTCTCGGCCCGAGTTGCGCACCACTGAGCGACAGCCCTTTCAACCCTCACGTGTGGCACTCGCAGTTGACAAATGGAGTTGCGGAAACAAAAGAGGGTGCTGAGCGGATCGTAGGTAGCCCGGAAACTATCTTCAGCTTCTTCGAACTGTGCTGAGTTCACCCGCCACTACGCTCGAGTGCGCGCGTCTCCGGCCACAGGACGGTCACAAGCCATATTTCGAGGCTGCCAGTTCACTGGGAAGGGTCTCTTCAGAAAGTCACTGCAGCTTGGCGTACTCCGCCTTGGCTTCCTTCAATATGGGGATGTCGGGATCGGCGTCTTTCCAGAGGGCCAGAGAATCCTGATAGGCAGTTCTGGCCCTGGCCGCGTCCCCGCTCATTGCGTATGCCCGGCCCAGCCCCAGTTTTGCGAGAGAATGCTCGACGCCCGTGGGATCGATCCCGCGATGATCCACGATCTTTTGAAATTCAGCTACCGCCTCGGTTCCACGCTTCGCCTGCAAGTAAGCCAGACCTCGAACGTATATGGGCAACAGCCCCTGGCTGCTGCCAAGTTCGTAAGGCGTCGCTGCGCGAAGCGCCTCTATCGCCTGTTCCGGAGCCTTGCGATTCAATGCCGTCAAAGCTAACACCGAGGGGATAGCTACGTTGTGTAGAAGCGTGTCGTTCGGGAAACGCCGCCCCAGTTCTTCTGTAATGCTCTGCGCACGACTGCTGTCTCCGGACAGCGCAAAGGCTTCCGCCACGGGCACCAGGTTGGTGCGGCCTTGCGCGAGGCTGGAGCTGGCTGCCGCCAGTTCACGTGCCTTGGAAGCGTCTCCGACTGCGGCCTGTATGAGAGCCCAGCTTCCCTTGGTGTCGGCTGTGGTTTCCTTGAATCCCAGGCGGTCGCTCACCTGCATCGAACGCTGTACAAGTTCTTCGGCCTTTTGCATCTGCCCGTGTGCCGCGGTCGCACTCGCTGCTTCGGTAAGCAACAGGTATTCACTGGGCTTACCCTCAGCCCATTTCATTTCGCGCTGCATTCCGTCGGCATCGCCGGTCAAAAAGGCGAGTTGGTAGAGCTGTTGGTGAATAAACAGGTTGTCCGCTTTGGCATCTACCGCCCGTTGCAGAGTGGACCGCGCTTCTTCCAGGCGATTAAGAGCCATGTAGGATCCCGCGGTATGCGCATAGCCAAAGGGAGAGGCGGGATCAAGGCGAGAAAATTCGTTTCCAAACTGAATGGCCTTGTCAAACTGCCCATAATAAAGGTCGTACTCCAGCGCCAGGTTGGCGTAGGCGCTGCTATCGTTCGGATAGGCACGGATGGCCAACTCCAAATTTTCTCTGTCTTTTTCAATGTCGCCACTTTCCGTATAGAAGTGGTCGTCAATGTAGAATCGCTCGCGCTCACTCACGCGTCCACGCAAGTCGAAGGCTTTCCTGGCCGCCTCTACGGCCCGATCCTCTTCGCCGAGGTTGGCATAGATGGCCGATAGTCGCGCATAAGCCATGGCGAAATTCGGGTCCAACTCGAGAGCGTGCTGATAGACAGGAATGGATTCGGCCTCGCCTCCGCTGTTGCGCATCCCATCGGCTGCGGCGTAGGCCTTGAGCGCTTCCAGTGACGAGGTCGTCGCTTCCGTTACTGGCGTATCGAATTTCTGAATCGACGCCAGCGACTCACCCAGCTTTCCGCGCAGGCTTGAGGCCGCCTTCCCGACCGTTGGCAGGACCGCTTCTTTGGTTGTTGCGGTCACCTGCTCACGCGCCAGTGAAGCGCCAGTTGTGCAGTTCGTGGCATCAAGGGCTATCACGTACTGCCTCCCGAGCGCCGCAATCGAACCGCTCAACATGGCCTTGATGTTTTCGCGCTCGCAGATTTCGCGCGCCACGCCCCCTGTTACTCGCTCATCGACGGGTCGCCCCATGAACTGCAAGGCTTTGCGCACTGTCTGATCGGGTTCGATATTGAGATATGGCGATTGCTCTAGCTGCACGGCGAGGGCCTGCTTGAGGGCGCCGTCAAAAACCGGGTCGCCCGTGGTGTTCACAAAGTCCGCGAGTAGGATGGAGTCCTTCTCGGTTAGCGCCTGATTTCGCCGCGAGCGCCAATACATCAAACCGACAATCCCCGCCGCCAAGAGAACCACCGCCACCAGCCATGACCAGCGAAACGCAGGCGTTCGGGTGGAAAAAGGATCCCGCCTTGTCCCTGCCGAGCGGATTTCGGCCGGCTCAGGTGGCGCGGTTACTCCTGAAAGTGCGGCCGACAGCGGAACCGATGCGGCCTGGGCCGAGCCACTGATACGTGGACCAGCCGCTTGACCCAACGGCAGTGACAAGACCGGAGCCGAAATCTGCTCCGCTGGTTCTTCCGCTGCAATCCTCTTTCCTGACCCCGAATCCCGCTTCAGGCGCTGCAGCTCCGCGCGCATCTCCGAGGCATGTTGGTAGCGCAGCTCGCGGTCCTTCTCGAGCGCGCGGTTGATGATCCGTTCCAGCTCCGGTGGAATGTCCGGATGAAGACGGATCGGCGAGGTCGGCGTCTTCTCGAGAATCGCGTGAAAAATGACCGCTGAAGTTTCCCCCCGGAACGGTAACGTCCCCGTCGCCATTTCGTACAAGACCGCTCCAAACGAAAAGAGATCGCTGCGCGGATCGAGTTCCTTGCCCCGCGCTTGCTCCGGCGACATGTAGGACATCGTGCCCAGCGCCGTCCCCGGGCTGGTCAGATGCTGCTCGTCCATCGTTGGCATCGAAGACCCCGCCTCGTTCTCACGCCGTTTTTGCAGGGCCGACACCTTCGCTAGGCCAAAATCTAGAATCTTGGCGTGACCTCGCCGGGTGATGAAAATGTTGGCAGGCTTGATGTCACGATGCACAATGCCTTCCATGTGCGCGGCATCCAGCGCATCCGCGATCTCGATACCAAGCGCCAGCAACGTCTCGAGTTCCATGGGGCGGCCCGCGATAGCGTGCTTGAGGGTCGTCCCCTCCAGATACTCCATGGCAATGAAAGCCTGGCCCTTCTGCTCATCAATCTCGTAGATGGTACAGATGTTGGGATGGTTTAGGGCGGACGCGGCCTGCGCCTCGCGCTGGAAGCGACTCAACGCTTGTGGGTCCTGAGCCACTTCGTCAGGCAGGAACTTCAGAGCGACGAAGCGGTGAAGCTTGACGTCCTCGGCCTTGTACACGACACCCATCCCGCCACCGCCGAGCTTCTCGACGATGCGATAGTGCGAGATGGTTTGGCCGATCATCGACGACTAGGAACTGCGGCAGCCAATCTTAGGCGGGTAGCAGGGGCAAGTCAACGCGATAGGCGGGATCGACGCGACGGTCTCAGCCATCTTTCCCTTTGTAGTCCGCAGGATGCAGGAATGGGGCAAGCTCGGCGGGCGTCCAAAGGGCAGTCACAAGACGAAAGGTGGTGCGAAATGAGTATCTACAAGCGTGGCGAAGTGTACTGGTACAAGTTCATGTGGCAGGGCAAGGTGTTGCGAGAGTCCACCAAGCAGGGCAATGACAAAGTGGCGAGGCAGATGGAAGCGGCGCATCGCACGTCACTGGCGAAGGGAGAGGTTGGAATCCGGGAGAAGAAACCAGCCCCAACAGTGAAGGAATTCTTGAAGCAAGAGTTCCTGCCATATACGGAGACTGCGCACGTTACTAAACCGCTTACACTGCGGTACTACAAACAAGGTGTCGATACGCTGCTGCGTTCCAAGATTCGCCGCTGAATACGTGCGGCTATCGCCGTCCGGAATTAATCGAGGATTGCGTACGCTCCGCCGCGCCCTCAACCTCGCGTATCAATGAGGACGCATGGAAAAGCCGGTGCGGATTTTCCTAGCGAAAGGCGAGAAGCAGCGCGACCGCGTGCTGACCGATAAAGAACTCTCAGCTTATCTGGCCGCCTGCCCGCAACCGTGGAAGGATTGTGCCACGATCATCTCCGAAGAAGAGATACGACCCGGCGAGGTTTTCGTCCTACAGTGCCCGCATGTGCTAATGAATGGCAGCGGTGGCCTGATCCGCATCGCAGACGGCAAATCCAAAGCCGCGCGGCGGGTGCTGCCGATGACGCCGAACGTATACGCTCTGCTTCAGTCGCGATACAAAGCTGCTGGAAACCCCACCGAGGGCTGGGTGTTCCCTAGCGGTTCGTGCCAGGGCCACTTCAACAGGAATACCGCGAAGGATCAGCACACCAGCGCGTTGAAAGGTTCCGGTGTCCAGCAATTCGAGCCGTACATCCTCCGGCACACCGCACTTACCAACCTTGCCAAGAAGGGGGCCGACGCTCACACTCTCGCCCGCATCGCGGGCCACAGCAGCATCGTTATCACCATGCGGTACGTCCACCCGCAGGCCGACGCCATTGAACGCGCGTTTGCGATGGCGCACGGAAGAGTGGGCCGCAAGCGGCCCTCCCAGTCCGTACGCAGCACAGAGCGGGCAGGCACAAAGCAGCTGGGGGTGGGCACGATACTGGGCAGAAGTGAGAAAGACGGCAAAACTCCCTTGCTCACACCCGAGACCTAGGTCCCGCCGAAATATCCTCTTGGCAAAGGGTTCAAGGATGGTGCCGGGAGGGGGAGTCGAACCCCCACGGGCCGAAGCCCGGCTGATTTTGAGTCCGCTGCGTCTGCCAGTTCCGCCATCCCGGCCTAGAGGACAAGCGATTGATTACGTTAGCTTAATTGATATTCGTGCGAGCTGCAATCTGGCGCTCTGAGGGCTCAACTATGTCTGTTCTATGGCTATAGTCGCGTTCAAGTTTCACGGCTGCGTCGCGCAGATCCGTCTCGCTCACGATGTTGTAACGATCGAAAACCGCGCGTCTTGTTCCCGCTGATTGTCATCGCGATACGTTCTGGGATTCCGCGCCGCACCATGTTTCGCACGGCAGTCCGACATGAAAGAGCAGCTCGGGAACTTTCGCTTCTGTGCTGACCTTTGCCCAGGCGACGCGAAAGTCGCGGACAGGCTTGCTATGCTATGCGCGCGTGTGAACGCAGTCATCGTGTGGCATCACCTAACTTTCAAGTACCGGGACTTGCGCTCACCAAACGCAAGCACCAGCGCTCCGTCCTCAGCAAATTCATATTCAGTCTTTTCCGGTCGTGGCTGACTGATGAGCATGAAACCTCGTCCGCGGAAGGCGAAGTTGGGCTCGGCCTCCTCACTGCGTTAGGGCTTATGGCTTCGAGGCTACTCTCGCTTGAGTCTTGGCCACGCGTGCAGCGGCTTGGTCTTCTACATTGTCATCTTTAGGGAAGTCAAGCACGTTAGGCATTGGTGCAATCTTTCCGTTGCCTATCTGCTCCTCAGGTTCTTCACGATGAAGCGACCATGCCTGGGGCATTAGTACCAAAATATCGGCTTTCGATTGCTTACCTTTGAGACCTCTCACCAGCCTAAGAACCCACCCTCCCGTCTGGGCGATGTACTTAGTCTCGATAACAACGCTTTGCTTATGATCGGGTAAGGCAAACTCAACATGAGCAATACTAGGTAATAACAGTTTGCGTCGCGAGGCAAGCGGAACAGTCGTATTGCTCAAATCCTGTTGAAGGGTTGCGACTAAACCAAGTTTTCGAGAACACTGCAAGCTGAGTTGGCAGTGTCTCATCTACCATCCAAGGTTGCAGGTGATTGTTGGCGTCTACGCTTTCAACCACGCTTGGTGCAAATGGGCAACCGTCAATGGTGCAGCCATTGATATCAGCTAAACAGGAAAGTGGAGCAACGCGGGTTTTGCAGTTGCATTTGCCGCAGGTTGCGATAGGACAACATGGACTCCCACTCGTACAATTGATGCCAGCGCAGAAGCCTGTGTAGTGCTGGGAATCAAGACAAGTTTGGCAAACGCAGTCGCCGCCTACACAGTTACAGTTGGGGCCAGTTCCGGCGGCAGAGGCAAAGATTGCTGACCCGCACAGCAACGCGAGTAATACCGATATTCTTCCTAGGTTTCTTAGCATCATACGTCGCCTCTTTTGCCAATGTGTTCTAGATGGAAACTGTCCATTTTGTGATACGAGGTCGGTACAGACTTTTGCCGCTGAAAGACAAAGTTACGAAGACTGCAAGGTGGGTCACGTTGGGTTCCTCTTGACTTCGCGAGGCCCGCGTGCGTGGACTACAAGATTAACTTTTCCCAGATGGAATGCAACGTTTATTTCCTTTTTCTTCGAGAAACCGGACAAACATCATTTCAAGAGACTTATGCTACCGCCATTTCCTAAGCTGCTTCTAGGCAGCGACCTTCAAGGAACTTACCAACCCGAAATGAACACTATCTTGGACGAACACTCCATCTCGCTCCTCAAGCGACGAGCGCAGCGGTAGCTCGCCATACCGGTTCGGTGGGTCGGAAAGCTGCGTGTCGCGGAGAGCGCTTATTTCTGCGATCCGATATTCGCAGGAACTTTTTTCTCATTTCTTCGGTCAAGATGATGGCGTTTTGGTATTTGCTGTCGGCCATATTTCTAAGACTAGCCAGCAACCCGCAGTTCACTCCATGATCGAGCACCGTTTTTGCCGTGGCCACCAGTTCTTCCCAGTCATGCCATTCGCCGATGGCGTCCTTTACTTCGCCCAACTGCCGGACAAACTCCTGGCGATCGGAGTTTTCAGCCATCAGCAACACGTTGCGTAACTCCTTCACTTCCAGCCGATATGGATGCAAGTTCGTTTTTCCCAAGCGCGCTGGCTTCGCCAAGGCGGCCAGAAGCGTGAGTGCCGACGCCGTGACCGCGGCGGACATTCCATTCTGGTCAGGATCCTTCTTCCCATTCGAGGGCAAGAGTTTGTCCAGTTGTCTGGAAGTTCGCTTCAAACCCTTATTTAATTCCGACGCGCACTGTTGTCTGGCGGACTCGAACTTCTTGGCGTATTTTAGCCGTTGCGCTCCAAGATGTTCGAGCAGCCGAACATAGCATTCCGTTTCTTCTTTATGACGAGAAACACTCGATAAGTAGTCAGTGAGCACGTCCATGCCCCTCACTTTGCCCGCCCGCTTTCGGAGTTTGGAGATCTGCTTCAAAAATCGCCGGCCATTCTGTCCCGAATCGAGTGAAAGGGCATGGATCGTTGCCTCAATACGGCGAGAACTTGTCCGAAAATCGTGAATGTCGTCAGCGTTTGGCACTGCAGGCATTCTCTTGAGAAGCTTGCGAAGCTTGCGTACAGGTTTTTCTGCTCGATCCGCATCCAATGCCATACCGTACTCACCCAGATCGCAGTCAAAGTTCATGCTGCAATCGACGACTCATTTGTTGGTTCCAGCTTGACCTTAATCCAGCCGGGCTTTCGTTTGTCGAACGACTTGTAGGCTTCGATCACCGAAGTCATGGGTTCTCTCTGCGTCAATATTTCCGCAGGATTGAGACTGCTGCTGCGGACGAGGTCAACCAGATGTGGAATATACCGCCTGTGATTGCAGTTGCCCATGGTGAGCGTGAGATTCTTTTCCATCGCGTTGCCGATGGGGAACGAGTCCGCTTCACCGTACACGCCAATGATCGAGACCGTTCCCGCCTTCGCCACTGCCTCTACGCTCCAGGAAAGGACGATGGACGGCGCATCGCCGGGTTCCCAATTGCCGCCTGAGGATTTGCTTCCGGCGCTACTTTCTCTCTTTCCCATGGCGTGTTTCTTGGCGGCGGGTTTAGCTGCGGGACCCCAGTGCGGTCGATTAGCGTCAA
>Ga0134128_10012680_pt1 | contig 10046 bp, 9 predicted proteins | sample KB31754_FD_96462 | JGI IMG/M metagenome (GOLD analysis project Ga0134128, IMG submission 96462) | Terrestrial soil microbial communities with excess Nitrogen fertilizer from Kellogg Biological Station, Michigan, USA - KB3-175-4 | ecosystem: Environmental > Terrestrial > Soil > Unclassified ...
GCTCCGGCAGGAACTCCGGCGCCACCAGATATTTGGTGACGTGGTAGAAACCGCCGCCATGCACCTGCCACTCCTCGCCATGCGCGAGGTTGGGCAGGTTCTCGGTTTTGCGTAAGCCCAGGTCGAGGGCGATGAAATAGAACGACGCGCCGATCCAGGCGATGGCCGTCACCACGTGCAGCCACCGCGCCGCAAAGCTCAGCCATTCCCAAAACACGCCGAAATCGGTCATTCGCCACGCCCCACGCCCATATTCACGATGTTAGCAGAACAGGTGTCGGGCCTGTGTCGTCAATGGAAAATCGTTGGGCAGGGCGGTTGGCCTGTCCATTGGGCGCCCGGCTAGGTGGGCGAGTCAGTTTCGCAGGTGTCCCCATTCCTTCCCCGGGTCATTCCTGCAAGCCTGTTTGATAATGCGTCGCCTCCTCCCCCGCGTCATTCCCGCGCACGCAGGAATCTCCGTTTGTCGCGAACACGGAGCTGGCCATAAACAGAGATTCCCGCTTTCGCGGGAATGACACGGTGGGTGGGGTGAGTAGATGCAAACACCAGCGATCCCTGGTGGCGACGCCTTTACCCAACCGCTGTCATACCGGCGAAGGCCGGTATCCATCCTGATGACTCCCCGCAACCGCTGACGTTGTGACAAGGCCTCAGGATGGACCTCGACCTGCGTCGGGGTGACACCGTGGTGGGGAAAAGGAAAGGCTGGACGGCCCTCCTTACTCCTTGAACAGCACTTCACGGTCCTTGGTGAAGTTGGCCAGGAGGGGGAGGCAGGCGCCGCCGATTTCGCGGGCGCCGGAGCCGATCGAGCCTTCGACGACGGCGAAGGGCGAGACGCCCTGCATGTCGAAGGGGGCGAGTGCCGCCCGCGTTGCCTCGACCAGCCGGTGGCGCAGCGGGCGCGGAAAGGCGCCGTCGATGACGATCGTCTCGAAGTCGATGACCGAGACGGCGGAGACGATGGTCAGCGCCAGGTCTTCGGCGGTTTCGGCAATCCAGACATCGAGCGGCTCGCCCAGTTCGCCCCAATTGTCGGGGTCGCGGGTCAGCACGGCGGGGTCGGTGCCGGCGGCCTTCAGCCGCTCGCCCAGCACATAGATCGAGGCGCTGCGCAGCAATTGCTGGTAGCCGGATTTGCCGCGGACCGGCATCGGCATCGGCCCGATGGCGCCGGCATAGCGGCTGTGGCCGGGATAGAGGTGATGGTTGAGCACGACCCCACCGCCAATGAACGAGCCGATAAAGATGTAGAGAAAATCGGCGCTGGTCGTGGCGTGGCCGAGGACCAGTTCGGCGGCGCAGGCGGAGGTGCCGTCGTTATGGAGATAGACCGGCCAGGGGCTGATGCGCCTTGCCTCAGCCAGGATATCGGTCTCCCGCCACGCCTCGAGCACGGCGGCAGGTGCGCCGAACTGCGGCTCCCAGTTCCACATTTCGAAGGGGGAGGCGATGCCGAAACCGGAAATGCGGGCGCGCTGGGCGTCGGTCAGCGCCTCGATGAGTTCGCTCGTGCCGCGGCGGATCAGGGCCAGCGTGCCCTCCGGCGTCGAATAGGGATGCGGCTCGTGAAACCTGTTCAGCACGCGGCCGAGAAAATCGAGCAGGACCACGTCGCTCGACCGGCGCCCGATCTTCATGCCGACGAAATAGGCGCCCTCGGGGTTGAGCGTATAGGGCACGGAGGGCTGGCCGACCCTTCCGCGCTGCGGCTTGCCCTTGAGCAGCAGGCCATCGGCGGTCAACTGGTTGACGATGATCGAGATGGTCTGTGGCGAGAGCCCGGTGAGCCGCGCGATGTCGGCCTTGGGCATCGTCTGGTTTTCGCGGACGAGGGAGAGCACCAGCCGCTCGTTATAAAGGCGCACGCCGGTCTGGTTGGTGCCGCGGCTGACCGAGGCCGACCCCGGCCTCACGCTCAATGCAGCATTGTCGACCAAACCACGCTCCTCGACGAACCGCCGCTACCGGGCAGCGGCCTGGCCCGATCCCGGCTGGTTCGCCTGCCTTCAGGCGTTCGGCGCTCCCGTCACTAGGGCTCTTAAGCGGCCCCTCGAATGGCTGCAATCGATTGCCGCAAACCCCGGCCCGCAATGGCAAAACTGCGACAAGCGGTCGCGATATGTCAATTAATAAATCAACTGGATTAATTTATTGACAGACGCGCGCCGATCCGCTGAGTATGCCGGCCGGGGCGCTGCGGGGAGGGACTTTGGTCTCCGTAGAACCTTGGCGCAGGAGGAGCAGCGAAGAGTCTGCTCGGAGCGTCATCGCAACAATTCGGGAGGATTCCATGAGACTGAATTTCGCCAAGGCGGCGATTGCCGGCGTGATGTTCGCCGGTCTGTTTGCCGGCACATCCGCCTATGCGGCTGGGCCGATCGTCGGCCTCATCACCAAGACCGAAGGCAATCCGTTCTTCGTCAAAATGCGCGAAGGCGCGCAGGCCCAGGCCGACAAACTTGGCCTGACGCTCAAGACTTATGCCGGCAAGTTCGACGGCGACAATGACAGCCAGGTAGCGGCGATCGAGGACCTGATCTCGGCCGGCGCCAAGGGCTTTGCCATCGTGCCGAGCGACTCCTCGGCCATCGTGCCGACGATCGCCAAGGCGCGCGCGGCGGGCCTGCTCGTCATCGACCTCGATACGCCGACCGACCCGATCACGGCGGTCGACGCGACCTTCGCCACCGACAACCGCAAAGCGGGCAATCTCATCGGCGCGTGGGCCAAGGGGACGCTCGGCGACAAGGCGGCAACCGCCAAGATCGCCTTCCTCGATCTCGCTACCAATCAGCCGACGGTCGACTATCTGCGCGACCAGGGCTTCATGGCCGGCTTCGGCATCGATGTGAAGGACCCCAACAAGTACGGCGACGAGACCGATCCGCGCATCTGCGGCCACGAAATGACGGGCGGCGCCGAGGACGGCGGCCGTACCGCGATGGAAACGCTGCTGCAGAAGTGCCCGGACGTGAACGTCATGTACACGATCAACGAACCGGCGGCGGCGGGTGGCTATGAGGCGCTCAAGGCGGCCGGCAAGGATGACGGCTCGGTGCTCGTCGTCTCGATCGACGGCGGCTGTCCGGGCGTGAAGAACGTCGCGGCGGGCATCATCGGCGCGACCAGCCAGCAATACCCGCTCAAGATGGCGGCGATGGCAATGGAGGCGATTGCGGCATTTGCCAAGGACGGCACCAAGCCGACCGTTCCGGCGGCGGGCTTCATTGATACGGGTGCAACGCTGATCACCGACAAGCCGGTGGCGGGCGTCAATTCTATTACCTCGGCGGAAGGTCTCAAGATCTGCTGGGGCTGATCCCTACCCAACCACCCGTTCGCGGGTTTAGTGTGAACGTCATGGAGGGGCGGCCAGCCGTCCCTCCAATCCTTGGGAGGGGATGTTTTCGATGAGCGACGACGCGGGCGGCTCAGCGGCAGCCGAGGCCGGGCTCAAAGGCCATGATACAGCGGTGGCAAGCTTCGAGGAGGAAACCGGCTCGGGCCTCCGTCATATCCAGCGCATCCTGCACGAGTTCCCGACGGTGGTGCCGCTTGTGGTGCTGCTGGCCGGTGTGGTGATCTTCGCCTTTGCCGCCGGCAGCCGGTTCTACGCGCCATTCAACCTGTCGCTGGTGCTGCAGCAGGTGACGATCATTGCGACGCTGGGCCTCGCCCAGACGATCGTCATTCTCACCGCCGGCATCGATCTCAGCGTCGGGGCGATCATGATCCTCTCCTCGATCGTGATGGGGCGGTTCGCGGTGGTTTACGGCGTGCCGATCGGCATCGCGTTCCCGCTGGGCCTTTTGACCGGCATCATCTGCGGGTTGATCAACGGGCTGCTCGTCGCGGTCGTCAAGCTGCCGCCCTTCATCGTGACGCTCGGTACCTGGAGCGTTTACGCGGCGCTGGTCATTTTCGTCTCGCATTCCGAAACCGTGCGGTCGCAGGACATCGAGGCGATCGCGCCATTCCTGCAGTTCACCGGGCGCATCATCAAGGTCGGCGGCGGGGCGGTGCTGACCTATGGCGCCATCCTGATGATCGTCATCGCGGTAGCGCTCTGGTATGTGCTCAACCGCACGCCGTTCGGGCGGCATGTCTATGCCACCGGCGACGACCCGGAAGCGGCGCGGCTGGCGGGTATCAACACGCGCAACACGCTGATCGCCGTCTATACGATCGCGGGCTTCATCTGCGCCCTCGCCGGATGGGTAACGATCGGGCGCATCGGGGCCGCGTCGCCGCTCGCCGGGCAGGATGCCAACCTCGACGCCATCACTGCCGTGGTGATCGGCGGTACGTCGCTGTTCGGTGGTCGCGGTTCGATCCTCGGTACGCTGTTCGGCGCCCTGATCGTGGGTGTGTTCCGCAACGGCCTCGCCCTCGCCGGTCTCGACTCGCTCTGGCAGGAGTTCACCGTCGGCATCCTCATCATTGTCGCTGTCACCATCGACCAGTGGATCAGGAAGATTTCGGCATGAGCGAACAGGCGGATATTCAGCCGATCCTTCGCGGACGCGGACTCAACAAACGCTACGGCAAGGTCGTGGCGCTCGACAATGCCGATTTCGACCTGAGGCCGAACGAAATCCTGGCGGTTATCGGGGACAACGGCGCCGGCAAATCGACGCTGATCAAGGCGCTCTGCGGGGCGGTGATTCCGGATACCGGCACTATCGAGCTCGATGGGCAGGCCGTTCACTTCAAATCGCCGATCGAGGCGCGCATGGCGGGCATCGAGACGGTCTATCAGAACCTCGCGCTATCGCCGGCGCTGTCGATCGCCGACAACATGTTTTTGGGCCGCGAGATCAGGAAGCCCGGCTTTCTCGGGCAGTGGTTCCGGACGCTCGACCGATCGGCGATGCAAAGAATTGCCCGCGATAAGCTTTCCGAACTTGGGCTCTTGACCATCCAGAACATCAACCAGTCGGTCGAAACGCTGTCCGGCGGACAGCGGCAGGGGGTGGCGGTGGCGCGGGCCGCGGCGTTCGGCAGCCGTGTGGTGATCATGGACGAGCCGACGGCGGCGCTCGGCGTCAAGGAAAGCCGGCGCGTGCTCGAACTGATGCTCGACGTGAAGCGGCGCGGGCTGCCGATCGTGCTCATCTCGCACAACATGCCGCATGTGTTCGAGGTCGCCGACCGTATCCATATCCATCGGCTCGGCAAGCGGATTGCGGTGATCAACCCGAAGGACTATTCCATGTCCGACGCGGTGGCGATCATGACCGGCGCAATGCAGCCGCCGGCGGAATTGGTGCACTAGCGTTCGGCGTCCGACGGCTGTCTTCCGGCCACGGAGTCATTCCCGCAAAAGCGGGAATCTCCGTTTGTTCCTTCCTCGGCGCCTCGGGAGAAACAGAGATTCCCACTTTCGCGGGAATGACGTCGTGGATTTCCTCGATGCCGCATTCGGGCATCGCTAACGAGGTGAGTTAGTATGACGATGATGCGTGCTCTGGTGCTGGAGAAGCAGCACGAGCTTTCGTTGCGCGATATCGACCTGCCGCAGGCGGTTGGGCCGGGCATGGTCAAGATCAAAATCCACACGGTGGGGGTCTGCGGCTCGGACGTGCATTACTATACGCACGGCAAGATCGGCCCGTTCGTCGTCAACGCCCCGATGGTGTTAGGCCATGAGGCGGCGGGAACGGTGGTCGAGGTCGGCAAGGGCGTGACGCACCTCAAGGTTGGTGACCGCGTTTGCATGGAGCCGGGCGTCCCCGATCCGAACTCGAAGGCCTCGTGGCTCGGCATGTACAATATCGATCCGGCCGTGACGTTCTGGGCGACCCCGCCGATCCACGGCGTGCTAACGCCGTTTGTGGTCCATCCGGCCAATTACACCTTCAAGCTGCCCGACAATGTGAGCTTTGCCGAAGGCGCGATGGTCGAGCCGTTCGCCGTGGGCATGCAGGCCGCAACCAAGGCCAAGATCACGCCCGGCGATACGGCGATCGTCATGGGCGCCGGGCCGATCGGCACGATGGTGGCGCTGGCGGCGCTTGCCGGCGGCTGCGCGCGCGTGATTATCACCGACCTTGCCCAGCCCAAGCTCGACATCGCGGCCAAATATCAGGGAATCATTCCGGTCAACATCAAGGACAAGAAGCTACTCGATGAGGTCAACCGGCTCACGGACAACTGGGGCGCCGATGTCGTTTTCGAGTGTTCCGGTTCACCGCGGGCGTGGCAGGGCATCGTCGGTGTGGTGCGGCCGGGCGGCACCATCGTCATCGTCGGCCTGCCGGTCGAGCCGGTGAATTTCGATATTGCCTCGCTGTCGGTGAAGGAAATCACCATCGCCTCGGTATTCCGCTACGCGCACCAATACGACCGGGCGATCGCGCTGATGGCGTCGGGGCGGGTCGATTTGAAGCCGCTGATTTCCGGTACGTTCAAGTTCGAGGATTCGATCAAGGCATTCGACCGGGCGGTGGAAGCGCGCCCGAGCGATGTGAAGCTGCAGATTTTGATGGACGCGTAGGCAGGCGAGCTGGGCTCCCCCTCACCGGGTCCTACCGGACCCACCTCTCCCCGGAGGGGCGAGGGGAGGGCAGGATTGTGCCACATTATCCCCTCGCCCCTCTGGGGAGAGGGCTAGGGTGAGGGGGCCACGAGCTCCAACGGGAGAGGCGAGTCATGGACCTTGGACTTCGTAACAAAGTCGCGGTGATTACCGGCGGTAGCGTCGGCATCGGATTGGCGATTGCCGAAGGGCTTGCGGCCGAGGGTGCGAGCATCGTGCTGGTGGCGCGAGGCGCAGGGCGGGTCGAGGCTGAGGCTGCCCAGATTGCAGAAAAATATGGGGTGAAGGTCCACGGCATCGCGGCCGATGTCGCCACGGCCGATGGATGTTCGGCGGTCATTGCAGGTACGCTGCAAGCGTTCGGCGGCTGCGATATTCTCATCAACAATGCCGGCACCGGCTCGAACGAGACCATCCAGACCGCGGACGACGACAGGTGGCAGTATTACTGGGATTTGCATGTGATGGCCGCCGTCCGGCTGGCTCGTGGCCTGGTGCCGGGCATGAAGACGCGGGGCGGCGGGGTGATCCTCCACAATGCGTCGATCTGCGCGGTGCAGCCGCTCTGGTACGAGCCGATCTACAACACCACCAAGGCCGCGCTGATGATGTTTTCGAAGACCCTCTCCAACGAGGTGGTCGGCGACGATATCCGGGTCAACACGGTCAATCCGGGCCTCGTGCTGACGCCGGATTGGGTGAAAACCGCGAAACAGCTTGCGGGCGATGCGGGTTATGAAGCGCACCTGCAGGGCGTGGCCGACGAGGCCGGCGGCATGAAGCGCTTCGCGACGGCCGAGGAGATCGCCAATTTCTTCGTCTTCCTCTGCTCGAACAAGGCCAGCTACTCGACCGGCTCGACCTATTTCGTTGATGGCGGCTGGCTGAAGACGTTGTAACTAGGTCGGATCAACGCTGTGCCTGAGTTTTTGCCACTCTAAGAACGCGGCATCTAACTCATCGAACGTGTAGACGCGAAGAATGTTCTCGCCATCTAGCAGACGGAACTCGGGATCATCACCGGGTTTGGCGATATAACAGACAAAGACATAGTTCCGATCTGCCGTTTTCATGGCGCAATAGGCATCGACCCACATGGACCCATCTCGTTTGCGGCCGCCAGCCTCGGTGAAGCTTGTCCGGGAGTTTCCCTGGAAACTTGCGACCTCCTTGAATCTGGCCAATGCTTCCGCGACAGTTTTGCGGTTCCACCTCAGTGCCGCAAAATCGTTGCTTCGGGCAGCTCCACGCATGGCCAACTCAAGCGTTATTTTCAGTGCGAGCTCTGGATAGCCAGCGCTCTCATATCGGCGGCGTAAATCCCGAAGCTTGTCAGCTGGCTGTTTTGCAAAATCGATCTTTGGTGGCTCACTGGACATTGGCCTCGGTACTTTCTTTGATCTAGTAAAGTAAGGCTACCCTTGAGAGAGAGCGTCCGATAGTCGATTTTCTCCACAGCGTCGGGATGACCGATACCGTCACACCGCTGCCGGTGATTTTCATCCGGCTGGCGCTGGCGGCGGTGTTCGGGGCGATCATCGGCTTCGAGCGCGAGGCGACGACGCATTCGGCCGGGCTCAGGACGCACATCCTGATCGCGCTCGCCGCCTGCCTTTATACCATCCTCACCCTCGAAATTTTTCACCTGCCGGAGGTGATGACCAACGGCCGCTCCGATCCGATTCATTCGGTTGAGGCCGTGACGGCCGGCATCGCGTTTCTCGGCGCGGGCGTGATTTTCGGTCACCGGGGTGCGCCGCACGGGCTGACCACCGCCGCGGGTATGTGGCTGGCCGGCGCTGTGGGCATGACGGCGGCGCTTGGCTATTACTTCATCGGCCTCACGGTTTCGATCGTCGCCGTCGTCGTGCTTTCGCTGCTGAAGCTGGTGGACCGGCGGATCGACCAGAACCTGCGCCGGCGATCGCCCGCAGGCGGCGACCCGCGGGACGATGACTAACGCGTGCCACCGGCGAGTTGCCTGTTTTGTTTGTCGAGGAATTACCCATGAAGTTCAACGCGCTGGTCAGCCGTAAAGATGAAAATGGCGGCGTGACAAACGCCGTCGAGATGGTCGGCGACGACAAGTTGCCGGCGGGCGATGTGACCGTCGATATCGAATGGGCCGGCTTCAACTACAAGGATGCGCTGGTGCTCAGCGGCCGCGGCGGGCTGGTGAAGACTTATCCGCATATCGGCGGTGTCGATTTCGCCGGACGCGTCGTCGAGAGCGAGGACGATCGTTATCGGGCAGGGCAGGGGGTGATCCTGACCGGCTGGCGCGTGGGCGAACTGCGCTGGGGCGGCTTTGCGCAAAAGGCCCGGGTCGAGGGCGACATGCTGGTGCCGTTGCCGAAGGGGCTGTCCACCCGCGATGCGATGGTGCTCGGCACGGCCGGGCTGACCGCCATGCTGGCCATCAACCGGCTGAAGAGCGACGGGCTGCCGACGGATGGCGGCGAGGTGCTGGTGACCGGCGCGGGCGGGGGCGTCGGCTCGATCGCCGTGCTGCTGCTGTCACGGCTTGGGCACAAGGTCGTTGCGGTTAGCGGGCGCCCGGAGTTGGCCGAGCCGCTCGAAAAACTTGGCGCCTCACGTGTTGTCGGGCGCGAGGCGGTAATCACACAATCGGGCAAAGCCCTCGACAAGGAGCAGTTTGCCGGCGCCATCGACAATGTCGGCGGCCCAATGCTGGCCGAACTGCTGAAGAAGATTGCGCGGGACGGCGGCGTTGCGGCGGTGGGCAATGCCGGCGGTATTGCCTTCGAGGGCAGCGTGCTGCCGTTCATTCTGCGTGGCGTCACACTGTTCGGCATCGACAGCGTCATGCAGCCTTATGAGGCGCGCATGGCAGCCTGGGACCGGCTGTCGACCCTGTTCGTGCCGGCGGCCTATGCCGGCTGGGTCGAGGAGATCGGCCTCGCCGACCTGCCGAAGATGGCCGAGCGCATTCTCAAGGCCGGCGTGCGCGGACGGGTGATCGTCGACCCGCGGCGGGGATGAGTGGGCCTCTTTCGGGCCCTTGCGCCGCGTGATAAATTTTGACTGCCCGATCAAACAATGTGACGCTGCGCGAAGCAGTTAGGGCCGGGCGGGGGAGCATTCTTGCAGAAGATTATTTCGGCGCTGGAGGAGCGGCGCAGCGCCGCCCGGCTCGGCGGCGGCCAGCACCGGATCGACGCGCAGCACAAGAAGGGCAAGCTCACCGCCCGCGAACGGCTCGATGTACTGCTCGATCCCGGCAGTTTCGAAGAATACGACATGTTCGTCACCCACCGGGCGACGGATTTCGAGATGGGCAAGACGGTGATCCCCGGCGATGGCGTGGTGACCGGCTGGGGCACCATCAACGGTCGAATGACTTACGTGTTTTCGCAGGATTTCACGGTTTTCGGTGGTTCATTGTCGGAAACGCACGCGCAAAAAATCTGCAAAATCCTCGATCTCGCTGTGCAGAACGGCGCGCCCGTGATCGGGCTCAACGATTCGGGCGGCGCGCGCA
>Ga0134128_10012681_pt1 | contig 10046 bp, 9 predicted proteins | sample KB31754_FD_96462 | JGI IMG/M metagenome (GOLD analysis project Ga0134128, IMG submission 96462) | Terrestrial soil microbial communities with excess Nitrogen fertilizer from Kellogg Biological Station, Michigan, USA - KB3-175-4 | ecosystem: Environmental > Terrestrial > Soil > Unclassified ...
GTGTCCGCGGTGACGCACGGGTTGGTGGCGCGGATGTTCTCGCACCACCAGTTGTTGTTCATCTCATTGACGCGGTCGATGAGGATGAAACCGGGCTCGGCGAAGTCGTAGGTCGACGTCATGATGACGTCCCACATGCGCCGCGCCGGCAGGGTCTTGTAGACCTTGCACGCGACCAGGCCTTCCTCGTTCACCACGTAGCCGTCGTGGATCGGCCATTCGCGCCAGACATATTTCGCGCTGTCGGTGAGATCGGGCGGCTCGCCCTCGATCTCGGCGCGGGTGATGGGGAATGCCAGCTTCCACTCGCGGTTCTCGCGCACCGCGGCCATGAACTCATCGGTGATGAGCAGCGACAGGTTGAATTGCCGCAGCCTGCCGTTCTCCCGCTTGGCACGGATGAACTCCATGACATCGGGATGCCCGACATCGAAGGTGCCCATCTGCGCGCCGCGGCGTCCGCCGGCCGAGGACACCGTGAAGCACATCTTGTCGTAGATATCCATGAACGACAGCGGCCCGGACGTGTACGCGCCGGCGCCGGACACATATGCGCCGCGCGGCCGCAGCGTCGAGTGCTCATAACCGATGCCGCAACCGGCCTTGAGTGTCAGGCCCGCCTCGTGAACCTTCCGCAGGATGTCGTCCATGGAATCGCGGATCGTTCCTGACACCGTGCAGTTGATCGTCGATGTGGCCGGCTTGTGCTCCAGCGCGCCCGCGTTGGAAGTTACGCGCCCGGCGGGGATTGCGCCGCGGCGCAGCGCCCAGAGGAAGCGCTCGTACCACTGCTCGCGCACGTCTTCCCGCTCCACGTCGGCGAGCGCGCGCGCGACGCGTTTGTACGTGTCGTCCATCGTCTTGTCGATGGGCGTGCCGTCTTTGGCGGAGAGGCGGTATTTCTTGTCCCAGATATCGAGTGACGCCTCCTGGAACGGAATGGCATCGATATCCTTCGGCTCGATCTTCACGACGGTATTCATGTGTCCGCGGCGCTCCGATTGTCTTTAGCACGCCTGATCTACGGATCACAGGGGATACGGCTGGCGCGGAACGCGCGAATCTACGCGTTGCCGGGATTGCCTGAAAGCGCTGCTCCTGCAGCCGGAACCCCCTGAACCTCCCGAACGCGCGATCTCGTGGAGCCGCCAGGCGGGCACAAGATCTTGTGTCGGGGTACAGAGCCTAATGAGCACTTCGGCACCCGTCAAGATTCTCGGACATATTTCAGCCGGCAAAAATACGATATGAAAAACAATAAGTTACGACAATGCCGGCCGTGACAGACCCCGCATAAAGTTTTCTTTGGCGTGGCTTTTCGGCGCCGCCGACAGCCCCAATATATTGTGTGCACAAGTTCTGCACAGAATGCTCACATGCCGTGGCTGAGGTTCCGCTGCCTCAGCTGGCTGGCCGAGCTCACGCTACGGGGACCCGTGTGATGCCCGCAGAAGAGGTGCCCACATACGGGCACCCCTGACCCGGCGCAATTCCCGCCGAGCGGCGCAGTCAACCAACACTTGAAACTTCCAAGCCCGCCCGCAAATCGCCTTCAACGACATGATGAGGCCGACAGCCTGACATCCTTTCACGATTGGAGGTTTGCAACATGACCATTCTCCGCTACGAGCCCTGGTCGCTCGTCAACCGCCTGCATCGTCATTTCGATGACGCATTCTCCGCCACTGCGGATGCCGACTCCGATGGGGCCTGGTGGATTCCGCAGGTCGACGTCCACGAAGAGCCCGAGCGCTTCGCGGTGTTGATCGACGTCCCCGGCGTGGAGCCGAAAGACATCGAGATCACTGCAGAGAAAGGCGTCCTGACCATCCGCGGCGAGCGGCACGCCCGCACGCAGGAAGAGTCCACCGCCTACCGTCGCCTCGAGCGCCGCAGTGGCAAGTTCCTGCGACGCTTCACGCTTCCGGACAGCGCGAACCTCGATGCGATCAGCGCCAAGCACACGCAAGGCGTGCTCGAGGTGACGATTCCGAAGCAGGCGAAGCTGCAGCCCCGCCGCATCGAAGTGGCGGCGGCCTGAAGCCGATAATCGCGGACACAGGAGTGGCCCGACGCCTCATGGGCCCTGCCGCATCCTTGCGGCAGGGCCCTCGCCTGCGCATTCCCCGCGGAGCGACGGTCGCGCTTCGTCCCGGACTCCCGGGCTTGTAGAATGGCACTTCCATAGCTCGGAGTGTCCACCGGAGATGCAATGAATCCCCGGGGTCTCGTCTGCACCGCGCTGCTCGCTGCGGCAATCGCCGGCACGCTCTTCACGGCCGCGCCAGCCGTTATGCCCGCGGCCGTGGGCGGCACGCGCGTCCCCTCGCTGGCGCCGATGATCCGCCGGGTGTCTCCCGCTGTCGTCAACATCGCGACACACGGTGTCATGCCGGAGAGCGGCTCGCACGACCCTCTGCGCGACGATCCTTTCTACAACCGGTTCTTTCACAGCCCTCCCGGTGAAGGCCCTGACGAGCAGCCTTTCGCGGCCGCCGGCTCCGGCGTCATCGTCGACGCAAAACGCGGCTACATCCTGACCAACGCCCACGTGGTAGACCACGCGACCGGCATCACGGTCACGCTGCAGGACGGACGCAATCTCAAAGGCAAGATCGTCGGAGTCGACCCGCAATCCGACATCGCGGTCGTGAGGATCGACGCGCACGGCCTCACGCAGATCCGGCTCGGTGATTCCGCCACGCTCGCCGTAGGCGATTTCGTCGTCGCCATCGGCAATCCCTTCGGGCTGCCGCATTCCGTCACCTCGGGGATCGTCAGTGGACTGAAGCGCTCGGGCTTCAGCCCGGATGACTACGAGAACTACATCCAGACGGACGCTTCGATCAACCCCGGCAACTCGGGCGGCGCTCTCGTCGACCTCGAAGGCGACCTGGTCGGCATCAACACGGCCATTCTCTCCGGCAGCGGTGACAACATCGGCATCGGGTTCGCAATCCCGGTCGACACCGCCAAGCGTGTGATGCGCCAGCTGATCGAGTACGGCGCGGTGGACCGCGGCCAGCTCGGTCTCAGCGTGTATGCGGTCACGCGCGACGTGGCGCGCTCGCTCGGACTGAGCAAGGCGGCGGGCGGCCTCGTGGCGCAGGTGATACCGGGATCACCCGCCGAGAAAGCCGGCATCCATGCGGGCGACGTGGTCACCGCCATAGAAGGTCATTACATCCACTCCAACACCGACCTGCGCAAGGCAATCGCCCTGCTGCGTGTCGGCGATCAGGTCACCATCGATTTGCTGCGCGACGGGCGGCGCGAGCGGCGGCGCGCCGTCCTTGCCAACACCTTGCCCGATCAGCCGGCCTCCGGCCGCATCGGCCCCCACGCGCCCTCCAGCCGTACCGACTCTGCGCCCCGGACCCCGCACTGACATGGCAACGCCCATGAGCATCTGTGTGCTGGGCGGCACCGGCTTCGTCGGTACGGAGCTCGTCACGCGTCTCGTGGGCAACGGACACTGGGTGCGGGTACCCACACGCAGTCCCAGTCACGGGCAGCACCTCAGGGTCCTCTCGACGGTCGAGCTCGTCACCGCGAACATCCACGATCCACGCACGCTCGGCCAGCTGCTCGGCGGGATGGACGCGGTGATCAACCTCGTCGGCATTCTCAACCAGAGCGGCCGCGCCACCTTCCACGCCGTACATGTGGATCTCGCCGCGAAACTCATCGCCGCCGCGCGGAACGCGAAGGTCCGCCGGCTGCTGCAGATGAGCGCCGCCGGCGCGGATCGGGAGCGCGGACCCAGCCGCTACCTGCGATCCAAGGGCGAAGCAGAGGAGCTCATCCGCGCCGCTGCCGCGCACCTCGATTTCACCATCTTCCGCCCATCGGTCATCTTCGGCCCACGCGACTCGCTCGCCAACCGCTTCGCCACGCTCCTCCGACTGTCGGGTGGCGTCATGCCCCTCGCGCGCTCGCAGGCGCGCTTTCAGCCTATCTATGTTGGCGATGTAACGGACGCGTTCATCCGCACGCTCGACCGGCCGGAGAGCTTCGGGCAAACCTACGAGCTCTGCGGCCCGGATGTCCTGACACTCGAGCAGCTCGTGCGGATGACCGCCGCCGTGGCACAGCTTCCCTGTCACATCCTGCGCCTGCCCGATGCGCTCGGCTGGCTGCAGGCAATGCTCCTCGGGCTGCTGCCCGGGAAGCCGTTCTCACTCGACAACTTCCGCTCCCTCAGTGTCGACAGCGTCTGCCAGCGCGACGGGCTCGCCCGTCTCGGGATCTCTCCTCGCCACCTGATGGCGGTTCTGCCCTTCTACCTGGGCCCCTTCACCGCGTCGACCGAACTCAGCGCCGCCCGCAAGACCGACGCGTAACGGCGTTTTGCGGCCTCAGGCCAACGACTTGATCGCGGCCAGCCGCTTCTCGCGGATCTTCTCCCCGATCGCGGCTCCAACGAGCCCCTGACGCTCACTCTCGTCCAGGCTCACCGCAGCGGCCGCGGCACGCGCCCGGCTCAGGTAGTCGCGTTGGGGATAGGGTTGCGCCTCGAGGCCCGTGCGCCCGCGCGCGTCAGCCTCGCAGGCCGCCAACATCTCCTCGAACCGCTCCGGCCGCCGGAACGCATCGGTGGCCTCGAGCAGCTTCAACACCGTGGCCGGCCGCAACTCCGCCGCCCGGTGTACGACGGCGTGATGCCGCGCTGTCAGTACTGCGAGATCCCTGAAACCGTTGGGCACCTTCAGCCGCCCGCAGAGTCCCTCGATCACCGGCACGCCGGCTTCCTCGTGGCCACGGTGGCTAGGCCAGTGCTCTGGAGCGGTCAACGCTTTACCGAGGTCGTGCATGAGGACGGCAAACCGCACCGCCGTGGAGACGCCGCGGGCCGCTGAATAGCGCAGCGCCAGCATGACATGTACGCCGGTATCGATCTCCGGATGCCAACGCGGCGGCTGCGGCACGCCATAGAGCGCCGCGAGCTCCGGGAAGATCACTCTGAGAGCCCCGCATTCGCGCAGTGTCTCGAAGAACACGTCGGGCCGCGACTCACCGAGCGCTCGCTCCGTCTCCTGCCACACACGCTCCGGAACGAGCGCCTCGAGCTCACCGGAGTCGGTCATCCTGCGCATCAGCGCGAAGGTTTCCTGCGCCACCCGAAACCCCAGCTCGGCGTAACGCGCGGCAAAACGCGCCACCCGCAACACTCGCACGGGATCCTCGACGAAGCTGTCCGACACATGCCGCAACAGCTTCGCCTCGAGATCGCGGCGCCCGCCGTAAGGGTCGACGATCTCACCCGAAGAGGTCTCCGCCATCGCGTTGATCGTGAGATCGCGGCGGCGCAGATCCTCCTCCAAAGTCACGTCGGGTGAGAATTGGGTGGTGAATCCCCGGTATCCGGGAGCCACTTTGCGCTCCAGACGGGCGAGCGCGTACTCCTCGTGAGTCTGCGGATGCAAAAAGACGGGGAACTCGCGTCCGACAGGGGCGTAGCCCTGCCGCTCCAGCTCTTCCGGCGAGGCGCCAACGACCACCCAGTCGCGCTCTTTCACGGGACGCCCGAGTAGCCGATCCCGCACGGCACCGCCGACCAGATACACCTGCATAATGCGCCCATGTTAACCAAAAAGGTAACCGAGAAGGTTTTCGCCGCGCGCCGCGGCGGGTACCTCGCTGTCCCTCGCCAGGCCGCGCGGCTCGCGCTGGGTGCGCTGATGCTCGCGGGCCTCGCCGGGCTCTCGGGCTGCACCACCACGATGTATTTGCTTCAGGCAGCCAACGGCGAATGGCACGTGATGCACTCGCGCAAGTCGATCGTGCAGGTGATCGACGATCCGGCGGCACCGGAGCCGCTCATCCGCGAGCTCGCGGAGGTTCGTGCGGCGCGCAACTTCGCCTCGCGAACGCTGGGCCTGCCGGATAACGACAGCTACCGCACGTACGCGAAGATCGACCGCCCGTATGTCGTGTGGAACGTGGTCGCCGCCCCTGCGCTCTCGGTCGAGCCCAAGCAGTGGTGCTTCCCCATCGCAGGCTGCGTCGAGTATCGGGGTTACTTCAATGAGAAGCGCGCCCGCGCGTTCGCGGCGGATCTGAAGCGCCGCGGGTACGACGTCGTGGTCGATGGCGTGCCCGCCTACTCCACACTCGGCAAGCTGCCCGACCCGGTCATGAGCACGATGATGCGCTACGGGAGCGATGAGCTGGCGGCCATGATCTTCCACGAGCTCGCCCACCAGTTGCTCTACGTGCAGAACGACTCGAGATTCAATGAAGCGTTCGCGGTCACGGTCGAAGACGAGGGTCTGAAGCGTTGGCTCGAGTCAAAAGGGCAAACCGCTCGCATCGCGCAGTTGGAGAGACAGCGAGTTGAAGACGGGCAGTTCATCGCCCTGCTGCGCCACACTCGTGTTCGGCTGGCACAGCTCTACGCGTCGGACGCTCCGCGCTCGACCAAGCTGCGGCGCAAGCAGGAGATCTTCGCCGCGTTGACTACGGACATTCGGACGCTGGAGCGCCGTCTCGATGTCCGCTTCCCAGTCTATGATTCATGGATCGCCGATGGACTCAACAATGCGCAGCTCGCCTCCGTGAGCACTTACTACGACTGCGTCCCGGGATTCGAGCGCCTGTTGCAGCAGGAAAATGGCGATTTGCCGCGCTTCTACGCGGCGGCCCGCGAGCTGGCACGGGAGCCGCAGCCGACGCGAGATGCTCAGCTCTGCTCCAGTCCCGACCCGGCATCCGGTTCCGGGGTCGTCTCCTCAAAGTGACCGGCGCAGGTCCTGTAGCACGAACCCGTCAAGCGCGAGATCGCATTCCCGTGTCAGCGCCATCGCCTTGAACGCCTCGCCCATCTCCCCGGGCAACAGCAAGCGGCGCGCCTCGCCCGCGAGCCGTGCATGCTCCACCGTGTCGGTCGACTCCGCGATCAATTGCTCCACGCCCGTCGCCAGGAGGAAAGCGGCCTGCGTGCAGAAGCCGCCGACATCCAATCCGGCCGCAACGGCCGCCTCCGCGACGCGCGTGAAGTCGACCCAGGCGGTGATGTCCTGCACGCCAATGTTGCTGTAAGGATCATCGTGCACGTGCTGCTTGAAGTGGCAGCGCAGCGTGCCGGCGGTCCGCTGCGGGTGGTAGTAGTGCGCGCGGGGCAGCCCGTAGTCGAAAAGGAGCATCAACCCGCGCTCGAGACAGTCCGCGACACCGGCGACCCAGGGAGTGAGCCGCAAGCAGATCTCCGATGTATATCCCGCGGGCAGCGCCGCCGGCAGCTCATCGAACAAGGCAGCGCAGGCACTTGCCAGATCGTCATCCGGAGCATTTCCGTGCTCGACCAGCGCTACCGCGTCATCCGGAGCATTCCCGCGCGCGGCCGGCGGTGCCGCGCCGTCCGGCGCTCCCACACGGCCCATCACCGTCCCCGTCGCGCCCACCCCCCCCTCCGCCACACCCAGCTCTCTCACGGCGCCGTCCGTCGACGTGAACCGGCGACATGGCAACGCGTCCAGCACCTCGTTCGCCAGGATCACGCCCTCGATCGGCCGGTCCGGCAGACGGTCGAGCCAGACCACTCTCTCTCTCAGCTCGCGCGGAAGTCTTCCCAACCTCTCTTTCTGCCGCTGCGCGAGGTCGGCGCTGACCTCCAGGATGGCGTACCGCTCCGGCAGCTTGCCGGCGACGGCGAGACTCTCGAGAATGACGGCCGCCATCCGTCCCGTGCCCGCGCCGAGCTCCAGAATCTCCCCTTCGCCGCCGAGCACCTGGGCACACTGCCGGGCCACGCAGCGGCTGAAGAGATCGGAGATCTCCGGCGCCGTGACGAAGTCCCCGCCCGGGCCGAGCTTTACGCTGCCCGCGCTGTAGTAGCCGAGCCCCGGGGCATAGAGCGCAAGCTCCATGAATTGCTCGAACGGGATCCAGCCCCCCGCGGCGCGGACCCGCTCGCGAATCAGCGCGGTGGCGGCGCGGGAATGCGCCTCTTCTTCCGGTGAGAGCGCCGGCATCATAATGTAGCCCTACCATGCCAGAGCCCACCGCCCCTGACACCGCTCCCCTCGCCGGCAAAGCCGCACTGATCACAGGCGCCGCCCGCCGCGTCGGGGCCGCCACCGCGCGTGCCCTTCATGGCGCAGGTGCAAACGTCGTACTGCACTACCGCAGCTCCGCCGAGGAGGCGGAAGCGCTGGCCCGGGAGCTCAACGGCGTCAGGCCGGATTCGGTGACCTTCGCCCAGTGCGACCTGCTCGACGGCGCCGCGGTGAAGGAGCTGGCCCAGACCGCGGCGACGGCTTTCGGCGGGCTCGACATCCTCGTCAACAACGCATCGTCGTTCTATCCGACTCCACTCGGGAACATCGACGAAGACGACTGGAACGACCTGATCGGCACGAATCTCAAGGCGCCGCTCTTCCTGGCGCAAGCCGCCGCCGCGACACTGCGCGAGCGCGGCGGCCTCATCGTCAACCTCGCCGATATTCATGGCATGCGCCCGTTGCGCCGCCATCCCGTGTACTGCGTCGCCAAGGCGGGACTCATCATGCTGACGAAGTCTCTGGCGCGGGAGCTCGGGCCGCAGGTGCGGGTCAACGCGATCGCACCAGGACCGGTCATGTGGCCGCAAGACGGCGTCGATGAGGCGCTGCGGCAAGAGATCATCGCGCGCACCGCGCTGAAACGCACCGGGTCCGCCGAGGATGTGGCCCGCGCAGTGCTCTTCTTCGCCGCCGCTGCACCCTTCATCACCGGCCAGATCCTCGCGGTCGACGGCGGCAGGAGCATCGGCTGGTAGGTCAGCCGGCACTGCCGGGCCGGACCTGCAGCAGCGTGTGCGCGCCGCGATCGAAGCGCTGCCACAGCTCCCGGATGGTCTGCTTCTCCGTCGGATGCACCAGATCGGGTGCCAGTGCCGCCAGGGGACCCAGCATATAGGCTCGTTTCAACAGGTCGGGCCGCGGCAGTTTCAGGTGCGGCTCCTGACAGACCAGGTCTCCGTAGAGGAGCACATCCAAGTCCATCGACCGCGGCGCCCACCGCGGCGCATCGCGCGGCCGGCCGCAGAGCTCCTCGATGGCATGCAGACGCGCCAGCACCTCGGCAACCGCGAGCTCGGTCGCGAAGCCCGCGACGAAGTTGATGAAGTCCTCGCCCTCGAAGCCCACCGCTCGATTGCGATACCAAGGTGAGAAGCGCACCCCGGGGAATTGCCGCTCCAGCTCCCGCACGGCCATTGCAAGATGCCGCTCGGGCTCGATGTTGCTTCCGGCGGCGACGTAGACCTGGGGCATGGGCGTGATGGATCAGAGTCGCGCGGCCGCGGCCGCGGTGAGGTCCGAGCGGGTGCGTTCGATGAGGACACCGACATCGCGGGAGCTGCGGATGGCGCCGGGCTTGTTGAGTGAGATGCGCACCCACTCCAGCCCGAACTCCTCGAGCAGCAGCAGCGCCAGGCGTTGCGCCAGGGTCTCGACCAGCTTGAACTCCGAGCCCTCGATGTAAGCCAGCACGCGCTTGGCAACCCTCTTGTAGTCCACCGTGTCGGCGACATCATCACTGACCGAGGCGCGGCGGCAGTCCACGGGCAGCTCGAGGTCGACGACGACCGTCTGCTTGACGCGCCGCTCCCATTCGATGAAGCCGATGATGCATTCGGCGGTCAGGCCGCGCAGGAAGATGCGGTCGCCGGATTGGGTAGGAGTGGTCATGTCAGGGACGCGCAGCCTCGGTGAAGGAATTCTGGTGCAGCGGTGCCTCCGTCAGCGTCTCGAGCGGCCACTGGGCGCGCGACTGGATCGCAAGGCCAGCGCACTCCCCGGCCCGCAGGCGTGCGAGGCCCGCCACGGCGATCATCGCCGCGTTGTCAGTGCAGAATTCGATGCGCGGATAGTACACGCGGCCCCCCCGCCGGCCGACGGCCTCATCGAGCGCTGCGCGCAGCCGCAGGTTCGCGCTGACACCGCCGGAGACCACGAGCACGTCCAGGTCGCTGGCTTCGAGTGCCCGCACCGCCTTGGCGGCGAGGGTGCCGACGATGGCCTCCTCGACGCCGCGGGCGACATCCGCCCGCAGTTGCGCAGTCA
>Ga0134128_10012684_pt1 | contig 10045 bp, 5 predicted proteins | sample KB31754_FD_96462 | JGI IMG/M metagenome (GOLD analysis project Ga0134128, IMG submission 96462) | Terrestrial soil microbial communities with excess Nitrogen fertilizer from Kellogg Biological Station, Michigan, USA - KB3-175-4 | ecosystem: Environmental > Terrestrial > Soil > Unclassified ...
GCGCGCTCAGCGCACCGCGCGGCGTGAGTCGTCGCGGACCGTGATGGCGAGCTGCTTGTCCAGCGGGACGTTCATCCCCTTCTTCTTCTCGGTGGCGATGGTGAAGCTGGCGGGGCGATCGGCGGGCACGTCGACCACCTCGCGTGACTGGACGTTCAGCTTGTAGCCGGCGAGGTAGGAGAACGGGCCGCGGTTGCGGCCCTGGTAGACCAGGCGCGCGCTGACCACGTGGCGGCCGGGGCGCACGCGCCCGGCGTAGATCACCGTGTCTTCGGTGTGTCGGGCGCCGGTCAACACCGGCAGCGGGCGGTCGTCCATGACGAAGCGGGCCTCGACCAGCTGGAAGCCGTCGCCGGCGTCGTCGCGAAACCGAACGGTGGCCATGGTCTCGGCCGAGGGGGCCACGGCGGCAGCTCCCGCGGGTGGAACCGCCGGTCGCGTGCGCGGCGTGCCGGGGGCCGCTGGCGGCGCGGAGCGCCCTGCAGCCAGCGAGCCGGCGCGCCGGCGCGGACGCGCCTCGACCGCCGTCACCACGCTGACGGACGCGCGCTCGAGCGGCGCCAGGGCGTCCTTGTCGCGGTTGGGGACCACCTTGAAGAGGAGCGGCGCGAACCCGTCCTTGGTCAAGGTCAGCGCCACGGCGGTCTCTCCGCGCGGCAACCGCAAGACCAGCGGCGTCTCACCGAGCGAACGCGGCGCCACGCCGGGGGCGATCGCGGCGGTGACGAGCGCGCCCTGGGGGGTGGAGTCGAGCGCGACCTCGACGCTCGGCGAGGGTCCGGCGCCACGCGGAGGCGGCGGGGGCCGCCGGAGCAGCACCACCGCGGCGAGCAAAACCAGGGCGGCGGTCGGCACCGCCGCCGCCATCCAGGAGACGCGCGCCCAGGTCGAAGTCCGCGCGCGCGCCGCGGCCGCGCGGGGCACCGGGGGAGGCGTCCCGAGGGGCCGCGTCGGCGCGCTGCCGGCCGCCACGACCGCCGAATCATCGGCCCCGATGTGTGCCTCCGTCGCCACCGCCTCGCCCGTGCCCTCCGAAACCGGAAACAGCGCGCGGGCGTCGCGCGCGAACGCCTGCGTCGAGTAGCGCTTGCGCAAGACGACGGCGTCGAGCGCGTCGGCCATCTCGGCGGCGCTGCGGAAGCGCTGGTTCGGGTCGCGCGCCAGCGCCCGCATCACCACCGCCTCCAGCGCCGGCTTGACGTCGCGGTTGCGCAGCGACGGGCGCGGCACCGGCATCTCGCGCACCATCCGCAGCGTCTCGAGATCGTTCTCCCCCACGAACAGGCGCTGCCCGCAGAGCAACTCGTGCAACACCACGCCGAGCGAGAAGACGTCCGCGCGCCCGTCCGCCGGCCGCCCCTCGAGCTGCTCGGGCGCCAGGTAGGACATCTTCCCCTTCAACGTCCCGGCTTCGGTCAGGTTGGTGCGCAGCTCCTGCACCGCCCGCGCCAACCCGAAATCGAGGATCTTCACCGTCCCGTTCCAGCCCGCCATGATGTTGGGCGGGGTGACGTCGCGGTGGACGATGCCGAGCGGCCTGCCGTCGAGGTCGGTCAACGTGTGCGCGAAGTCGAGGCCGCGGCACACCTGGCGCCCCAGCTCGGCGACGAAGGTGGGCGGGGCGACTTCACCGCGCTCCTCCAGCCGCCGCAGGAGCCGGGCCATGTCGACCCCGTCGACCGGCTCCATGACGATGTAATGGCTCTCGCCGTGAAAGGCGAACTCGAACACCTGGACCACGTTGGGGTGGACGATTCGGGCGGAGATCTTCGCCTCGTCGACGAACATCCGCACGAACTCCGGCGCGTGCGACAGGTGCGGGTGGATTCGCTTGATCACGAACGCCCGCTCGAACCCTTCGGGCCCCTCGCCGGTGGCGCGAAACACCTCCGCCATGCCGCCGCTGCCGATCCTCTCCGTCAGCCGATACCTCATGTCCTTGACTGCCCCTCGCGCGCAGCGGCGCGCCCGAAGCTTCTAGCTCGATCCCGACCGATGCGCAAAGGGCCAGGCGAGCGCTCGCCGCCGATAGTCATCGTCACGGAAAACGGAAGGAGGCCTCGAGCAAAAGCGGGTGCGCCAGCTCGTGAACGCCGGTGGTCACGCGGGGGGTGGCCCTACGGCCCGGTCAAGATGGTGCCATTGCCGCCGACGGCGAAGAAGACGCGGTTGCTCGCCGTTTCGGAGATCGCGCTCAACGCGCCGTTGAGGCCGGTGGAGAGGTTTCCCCAGGTCGGGCCCCTCGAACCAATTGCGAGTGTCAAGATGGCTCGCTCGCTCCGGTCCTCCGTTCGGGTGAGCGCCGCCCGTCACCGAGCTTCAGCGCGTGGTGGGTCCTCCCGATAGGACCGGGGTTGGTCTACAATGGCTCATCCATGAACTTAGCTGGCGCCCGGGTTGGCGTGGTTGTCTTGCTCTTGTCGGGTCTGGCGCTGGAAGGTCGGGCCCGCGCGCAGGCGGAGAACGTGGAGGAGGCGCGCGCCTACGTGAACAAGGCGACGGCGGCCTACGCGCTCAACCACTACGCCGTGGCGGCGGAGAACTTCGAGAAGGCGTTCGAGCTCAAGCCCGACCCGGCGCTGCTCTACAACGCCGCGCAGTCCTACCGGCTGGCCGGTAACAAGGAACGGGCGCTCGAGCTCTACGAGAGCTACGTGCGCGTCTACGGCGGCAACAAGAAGGACATGCGACCCGACGTCGAGGGGCACATCAAACAGCTCAAGGAGGCGATCGAGCGCGACAAGGCCGCGGCGACCTCGCCGCCGACCAATACCGTGCCGATGGGCGCCGGACCCGAGACCCCGGGCGCCGGCGCGCAGCCGCCCCCGGTGACGCCCATCGCGCCCGCGGCGGCCTCCGCCGTGCCGGCAGCGCCCGCGCCCGCGGAGACCGGATCGTCGCCGACGGTGCTCACCGAGAGCGCCGGGCAGTCACAGCCGAGCGAGCCGCTGACCAAGAAGACCTGGTTCTGGGTGGCCGTCGGCGGCGGCGTCGCGGCCGCGGTGATCGTGGGCCTGGTCATCGGGCTCTCCGGCACGAACCCGGCCTCCGCCAGCATCGGAAAGGTGAACGGAAATTGAAGCGCCATCCTGAGTCGTCGTCGCGCAGGGTTCTGCCGGTCATCGTGCTGGCCCTCGCCGGGCTGGCCACCGCGGCCGGCTGCAAGAGCACCAGCGCCTGCAACACGGGGACGGTGCAGGTCGCGGTGATGTTCAACGACATGACCAGCCCGGCCGATTCGCTCGACGTCACGGTGAGCGTCAACGGCGGCGCCCCCAAGACCACGACCCTGCCGCACACCTCGGGCAGCGCCAGCGGCTCGATCGAGGTCGACTTCCCTGACGGCAGCGGTTACCCGCAAGGGGAGCGCCTCGACGTCACGATCGTGGCCAAGGCGTCGGGGAGCATCCTCGGAACCGCGACCGGCAGCGTGGCCATGCTGCCGAGCAGCTGCGGCACGCTGGCGATCATCTTCGGGGCGCCGGGGACGGACGCCGGCGCCGGCGGCAGCGGTGGCAAGGCCGGCAGCGGCGGCCACGCCGGCGGCGGGAGCGGCGGCGCGGCCGCGCGCGACGGCGGCGCCGAGACCGACGGCCCGGTGACCGGCTGCACCAGCGGCGCCACCCGCTCTTGCGCCGCGGACGGTTTCCTCGGCAACTGCGCCGCCGGCACCGAGACCTGCGCCGGGGGCAAGTGGAGCACCTGCAGCGTGCAGCCGATGGCGGCCGACAGCTGCGCGACCAAGGGGGACGACGCCACCTGCAACGGCACGCCCAACGAAGGCTGCACCTGCCTCGACGTCGACCCGCCGCGCACCTGCGCCTCCGCCGGCCTGCTCGGCAACTGCGCCGCGGGGACCGAGACCTGCTCGGGCGGCAAGTGGGGGGCCTGCAGCATCAAGCCCGCGGCCGCGGACAGCTGCACGACCAAAGGAGACGACGCCAACTGCAACGGGACCGCGAACGACGGCTGCCCCTGCGTCAACGGCGACACGCAGCCCTGCGGTCCCGCCGCGATCGGGACTTGCAAGCCCGGGACGCAGACCTGCACGGGCACGGTCTGGGGGGCCTGCCAGGGCGCGGTCATGCCGGCGGCGCGCGACTGCACGTCGACGGCCGACAACGACTGCGACGGGCGGCCCGACAACACGGTCGACACCGTCTGCAGGTGCGCCAGCGGCAGCACCCAGTCCTGCGGCGCCCACCCGGGCAACGACGGCTACGGACCCTGCAAGGCGGGCTCGCAGAGCTGCGTCGTCGCCGGCGACAAGACCTCCTCGAGCTTCGGGGCCTGCACGGGCGCGGTCGGCCCGGCGACGGCCGACATCTGCACGGCGGGCGACGACAGCAACTGCGACGGCACGCCGAACGAAGGGTGCGCCTGCACCAGCGCCGGCGCGCCACGCTCGTGCAGCGCGGCCGGCGCGCTCGGCAACTGCGCCAAGGGGACCCAGAGCTGCACCACCGCGGGGACCTGGGGCGCCTGTAGCGTTCAGCCGGCGGCCATGGACAGCTGCTCGGTGCAGGGCGACGACGCCAACTGCAACGGGATCGTGAACGAGGGCTGCACCTGCGTGACCGGCCAGACCCAGCCCTGCGGCCCGACCGCGGTGGGCATCTGCAAACCGGGCACGGCGACCTGCGCCAACGGCGTCTGGGGATCCTGCGTGGGCGCGGTCATGCCGGCGGCGCGCGACTGCACCTCGGCGCTCGACAACAACTGCGACGGCGTCGCTGACAACGCGATCGACTCCGTCTGCCAGTGCGCGGCCGGCAAGACTCAGGCCTGCGGCGCCCACCCAGGGCTGGACGGCCACGGGCCCTGCACGGCCGGAACGCAGAGCTGCCTGCTGGCGTCCGACAAGACGTCGTCGAGCTGGGGGACTTGCACCGGCTCGGTCGGGCCGGGCAGCGCCGACACCTGCGTCCAGGGCAACGACAACAACTGCAACGGGACGCCCAACGACGGCTGCGTCTGCATCAACAACGTGACCACCAAGGCCTGCGGCTACTGCAGCAACGGCAAGCAGATCTGCACGGACGGCACCGTCGGCACCTACGGCGCCTGCAGCGGGGCGACCGGGCAGCCCTTCACCGCGCTGACGCTGCAGAACGGGTGGACCGGCGGCGCCTTCTCCACGGCGACCCCCGCGGCGGCCCTGGACTGCAACGGGATCGTGCAGCTCAAGGGCGCGATGTCGACCAGCAGCACGAACACGAACATGCAGGCGTTCACCCTGCCGGCGGGGCTCGTCCCCTCGATGTCGGTCTACCTTCCGGCCGACGGCGCGGACGCGGCGAAGCTGCGTCTCTACATCAACGGGAGCACCGGCATCGTCACCACCTACGCCCCCAGCGGGAACACCATCGACACCACGGCCTTCACCTCGCTCGAGGGGGTCTCCTTCCCGGTGTCGAGCACCGGCTACACCCCGGTGACGCTGCTGAACGGATGGACCAATTATTCCACGGGCACGCGCACGCCTGCGGTGGCGAACATCGGGGGAATCATCCGCTTCCAGGGCGCCGTCGCCAACGGCACCAGCACCGGGCTGTTCAATCTGCCGGCCGGAATGGCGCCGCCGCAGAACATGTACGTCGAGACCGATCTCTACGGCGGCGCCAAGGGCCGGATCCTCATCACGCCCAGCGGCTCGGTGAGCGTCAACTACGTGAATGCGTTCACCGACGCCCAGGCCTTCACCTCGCTGGAAGGCGTCTGGTATTCGCTCTCGTCGTCGGGGTACACGGCGCTGAGCTATCAGAACGGCTGGGCGACCTACGCCAGCTCCCGTCCCGCCGCGGTCTCGATCTCGAACGGAATCGTCCGCCTCCAGGGCGCGATATACACGGGCGGCACGACGCTGGTCCCCTTCACCCTGCCGGGCGGCTTCCTGCCGGCGGTGAACGTCTACACGCCGATCGACCTCTGCAGCGGCAACGTCGGGCGCCTCGACATCTCCCCGAGCGGCGCCGTCAGCATCGAGGAGGATGACGGCGGGACGTCGAACGCCACCTGCTTCACCTCGCTCGAGGGCGTCTCCTTCGCGCAGTAGGCGCCCCGAGCGCGCGTCGGGCCAGGGGTGAACCTGGATTTCCCGCGCGAGACGCTCTCAGGCTGCTGCCGCGGTTGGAAGGTCAGAGCGGCGGCCGGCCCGCCGGCGGCCTCTCTTCTCGCCCGCCCCGGCCTTGCTGCAGCGCCAGCTCCGCTCGCGAGGTCACGCCGAGCTTTCTGAAAAGGCTGGCCACCTGGTTGGCCACGGTGCGAATCGAGGTCCCGCGTTCGCTGGCAATCTCTCGGTTGGACTTCCCGAGCAGGATCGCGGACAGCACCGTCGCCTCCGCGGACGTCAGGTTGTCGGGGATCGCGTCGGCCGCGATCGGGGTGGCGATCACCGCGAGCTCGGCCGCGCCGACGCGCAGGAAGCTGATCGACGTCTGCTCTCTACCTCGGCTCATCTGTTTCGGCGAGATCTTGAGCACATTCCGGCTCGACTGGGAATTCTGATCTCGATGAGAAACAGGGAGAGAGGCCGCGTTTCCGCGTCGCGTGAACCGCGTTTACGGAGGTCCGAGGCATGAAACGGAACTGGATAGAGATCATGGAGAGCGCGTACGAGCTCGATGGCGACGACGAGCAATGGCTGCAAAAGATCGCCGACCTGGTCCGGCCGACGCTCGACCGCGGAAAAGGCGTCGTCGGGTACTTCTTCGATGCGTCCGCCGAGGAATTGAAGATCTCCAGCTACGTCGGCGCGGGCGCCGGCCCCGCGGAGATCGAATTCGCGCGGCGAACTCACGAGGTGCCCATCTGGCGCTCGTCGGCGATGCTGAGAGCGACCTATCGATCGCCGAGCGCGCTCCGCTACGCCTCCTCGATGGCGCAGCGGCGGCTGCGCATGTTGAGGAAGGGGACCGGGCTTTCCGGCCCCGGCGACGTGTTGATCTTCAACGTGGCGGACCCGTCCCACAAAGGTTGTGTCTTCGGCGCTCTGGACCTTTCGCCGGCGCCCGAAGCGCTCGCTCACCGGGTCTCCTGGTCGCGCATCGCCGCCCATGTCGCAGCCGGGCTGCGCCTCCGCCGGCGCCTGAACGAGCTCGAGGCTCCGACCCCGCCGGCTGACGCGATCCTCTCTCCCGCGGGCTCGGTCATCCACGCGGAAGGACCGGCCAAGGCGCGCAGCGCTCGCGAGGTCCTTCGTGATGCGGCCGTGGCCATCGATCGCGCCCGCGGGCCGATGCGACGCTCCGATCCCGAAGCTGCCGCCGAGCTCTGGCGGGGGATGGTCGACGGCCGCTGGTCCCTGGTCGACCGCTTCGAGAGTGACGGCCGGCGCCTGGTGGTCGCCTACCGCAACGGCGTCGCCGCGGGCAGGCCGCGCGGACTGACCGAACGGGAGCAACAAGTCGTCGCCTACGTTGCGCTCGCCCGTCCAAATAAGCTGATCGCCTACGAGTTGGGGCTATCGGTCAGCGCTGTCGGAACCTACGTTGCCAGCGCATTGGCGAAGCTGGGCGTCACCTCCCGGGTCGATCTCATGAAGCTCCTGTCGGCCTTCGAGCCGTCTCGTGGGTCGGTCACCGAGGCACGCCAGACAAAATGACTATGGATCGGAGGGCGGCCGAGCAGCGACCCTGCCAGCAGTCACGACGAAGCGGACATGGTCCGCGAGCGCCGTGCTTCCAAACGTCTCATTGCAAAGGAGCTGACAATGAAGGGGTTGTTCGAGCGTGGCGGCCAGGCGGCGACGAATCAACAAATCGGGCGGCCCCGCGCGTTGGCGAGGGCACTGACGGGGATGGGGCTGGCGCTCGTGGCGGCGGCCGGTTGCTCCCGACCAGGCACGCCGGGCGCCGGCGCCTCGGCGGACGCATTGACGACCATCCGCGGCGCGCTGTCGGCGACCACCCTGCGGGTCACCGTGGCGCTGCCGTCCGGCACCGGCTTCGACACCGTCGGCGTCGCCGCGACAGACACGCTCCTGATTTCCGACCGCGCGCGCGTGCAGTTCGCGAGTACGACGCTCGCGCCCATCGCCAACAGCGGCGCGACACAGACGCAGCTCGGGTACGACACCAAAGTCGGGACGGTCACCAGCAGCGCGGCCGTCACGCTGCTCGACCGGGTTCAGGTCGCGGGAGACGTCGTCTCGGCGGGCGCCGTTCATCTCGGCAACTCGGACGTCATCAGCGGCGCCGTCCGACAGAACGCGGCGGTGAGCTTCGATCGGTTCTCCTGGTCTGTGTCGCTGCCGGCCTCGGGCGCGGTCGTCACGGTGCCGGTGAACGGTTCGCGCAGCATCGCGGCCGGTTCGTACGCCGCGGTCACGGTCTACTCCGGCGCGACGCTGTCGCTCGCAGCAGGCACCTACTTCATGGACTCGCTCGACATCGAGCCCCAGGCGCGCCTGGCCGTCGACACGCGCGCCGGAAACGTGCTCGTCTACGTACGCTCGGGGCTCACCTACCGCGGCTCGACGGTCTATACCGGGCCCAACAACCGGTTGCTCCTCGCCTACCTGGGGACGGCGTCGCCGGCCTTCGACAAGTCGCCCGACGCGACGGTGGTCGCCCCCTCGAGCTCCGTGCGCCTCGGGGTGGGCGGCTCGCCCTATTCGGGCGCGATCTACGCGCGCGCGGTGCAGCTCGACCCGGACGTGAAGTTCACGCTGCGCACCTACGCCGGCTGGAACGCGTTCTCGTTCGACGTCGAGCCGCGCTTCGAGTGTGTCTCCCAGCGCCCTGGCGGGAGCGCCTTCGTGGGCCTCTTCGGCTACCGCAACCCGAAGACCACCGCGGTCACCATTCCGGTCGGCGCCAACAACCAGTTCACGCCCGGCGTCGCCGATCGCAAGCAGCCCACGGTGTTCGCGCCCGGCACGCACGACAACCTCTTCGCGGTCACCTGGGTGACCCACCCCGCCAACTGGACGCTGAACGGCATGGTGGCGGCGATCGACACCACCAAGGTCTGCCCGGCGAACACCTCGTTCGCGGCCGCCGCCGACACCACCGTCAAAGCGAGCGACGTCCACGCCGCATTTGGCGCCAACGCCACCCTCGAGGTCGGCGCCGGCGAGTACGCGCTGGTCAGCTTCGATCGCACGGCGATCGCCAATTTCCTGGGGCCCAACCAGAGCATCGCCTCCGCGTCGCTGGTGCTGACGCTGCCCGCGGCGACGCCGTCTGGACCCATCGAGGCGATCGCTATGCGCAACGGGTGGACGGAGGCCGGGGCCACCTGGAGCTGCGCCAACGACACTGATCCCGCCCCCGCCACCGAGACCTGCGCGCGCGCCGACAAATGGAAGATGCAGCGGCGCGACGGGACCTGGGACAACCCCTGGGAGCGCCAGAGCCCGGCGCCCACGCCGAACCTCGGCACCGTGCAGGGGACGACGCTGGTCTTCGACGTCACCGCCGACGCCCAGGCGTTCTTCGGCGTCGATCGCTTCACGAACACGCCGAGCTGGGTGATCCAGGCGCCCGGCGCCGCCGCGCTCGTCGCGCAGCTCTCGGCGCACGAGGCCGGCGCCGCCGTCGCGCCGCAGCTGGTGATCACGCCGTTCACCTTCACCGACTACGACGCCACCGACGACAACGACGACCAGGACGCGCCGCTGTCGTTCACGGTCGACACCGCCATCGTCCCCCAGAACCCGCCGCTGCCCTCGCCCACGCCGGGCGGGCCGGACCGGCCGCTGGTGGCGATGGTTGCCGCCGACGGCACCGAGATCGAGTTCACCGACAGCGAGCTGGTCGTGCTCACGAGCTCGGCGGCGGAGCTGTCCGCCATCCAGGGCCGGCTGGGCGCGACGGTGGTCTTCCAGAGCCCGTTCGCGACGCCGGATCTCGGTCAGATCAGGCTGCTGCACATCGATCCGACGCGCGCCGATCCGACGGCGCTGGTGCCCGCGCTGCTCGCCCGCATCCCCGGGATGCGCGGCCGCAACCGCCTCTCCTCCGACAACGCGCTCCGGCTGCTGGCCGCCGCCTCCGACGAGTCGGGCCGCGGCTCGCGCGTATTCCTCGACTTCAGCCTGGCC
>Ga0134128_10012685_pt1 | contig 10045 bp, 4 predicted proteins | sample KB31754_FD_96462 | JGI IMG/M metagenome (GOLD analysis project Ga0134128, IMG submission 96462) | Terrestrial soil microbial communities with excess Nitrogen fertilizer from Kellogg Biological Station, Michigan, USA - KB3-175-4 | ecosystem: Environmental > Terrestrial > Soil > Unclassified ...
GCGGTGAGCCAAGACGGCCGTAGCCAATTGATCTGCGCACAAATGGGCAGGAAGGCCACGGCAATTAGCCGCTCCGAATCCGCAGCGGACTGGCGAAGCTGCGACTGGAGAATCCTGTCACTCTGAGGTTTCCCAGCAAGAGTGAACCCGGCAAACAGTACGTAACGGGATATCACGGAAGAAGCACGAGCATATGCGGAGATCACCGGACGGTCGCGGAGCCCCCGGTAGAAGAGGTCTCGCTGAAGATCGTCCGCTACCGGGAAGGCTCCGCGTGGTCTCCTATCGTGTCATGCTCGATGTCCCCGGGGAACTTGCCCTGTTCGTTTCCGGCCTGCTGGCGGCACGCCAGCGGGGAGATAGGGACCCGGAAGGGCACCCGCAAGCTGGGCTGCCACCGGCATGCGCTGTTCGGGCTGGCGTGGTTCCGGGACAAAGGCGACATCCCGCGGCTGGGTGCCGGGTTCGGGCTGCCGCAGTCCACCGCCTACCGGTACCTGGACGAGGTCACCGGCGTGGCCGCGGCGCGGGCACCGGGACTGCAGGAGGCCCTGGAGCGCGCCCTGGCCGAGGGCACGCCGTTCGTGATCCTGGACGGCAAGGTCGTCGCGTCCGACCGGTGCCAGGAGAAAACCCTGAGCCGCAAGGGCAGGGAAATCGACTTGTGGTACTCGGGGAAGGCGCATGATTTCGGCGGGAACGTCCAGGCGCTGTTCTACCCGGACGGCATCCCGATGTGGGTGTCTGACGTGCTCCCGGGCAATGTTCATGACCTGGCCGCGGCACGGGAGAATGTCCTGGCCGTCCTGCGGCCTTTCCTGGAAGCCATGCCCTGCCTGGCCGATGGTGGGTATGAAGGCGCAGGTCACGGCGTCCACGTCCCGGTGAAGAAGCCGGCCGGGGTGAAAGAGCTGGACATTAACAACCGGACCCGGAATGCGCTCCTGCGGTCGGCGCGGTGCCCCGGCGAACGCGGTTTCGCGCTGCTGTCCCAGCGCTGGAAGGCCCTCCAGCATGTCACCGCCAGCCCCGGCAGGATTGGCCTCATCGCCCGCGCAGCACTTGTCCTGGTGCTATTCGAGCACAAGATGCTCATGTGAAAGTCGCTGAGAAAACGTCATTAGCTGCGGCGGGCGTTTCGCTTGCTCGAACAGCACGCGAATAATCATTATGCCGTTTGGGTTTGGGTGTTGATCAGCGCAGCACCAGCAGCAGCTGCTGGCGGGCCAGCACCCGCGCCACCGCCACCGCCGCGGGCACCCCCGGCTGCTCCCGCACCCCCAGCGCCACCGCCACCACCGCAGGAACCCGCGCCGGATCCTGCACCGGAGCCAGCCCGGCCAGCCACGCGCCGTCCGCGAACCGGGCCGCCGCCCGCCCGGCCACCTCACCGGCCAGCCGGGGCTTGCCCACCCCGCCCGGCCCGGTCACCGTCACCAGCCGGTACTCCTCCAGCAGGCCCGCCACCTCACGCACCGGCCCGGCCCGGCCGACAAAGCTCGTCAGCACGACCGGGAAACCATGCACGCCGGCGGCGGCCATACCCGCCGAAGACCCCTCCACCCCCGTACCATAACCGCGGGCAGCGAACCCAGTACAGACAGCCCAGGCAAAGGCACGGCGCCAGAATCGACGGCATCCAGAACCTAATCGAATAAGCTGCGCGAAGCTGATTCCCACCGCAGATCCGGCCATCAGTCATTCCGAATCGGTCTGATTTCCTATCAGAACGACCGAAAAGGCTGCACGGTAGTCACTGATAAAGGTCAGCAAGCCGCGAGCGAGTATGCCGTGCGATGCATAAATATGCGCGAGAAGGAAATACTCATTTCGGCAGAAGCGGGCGTTTCTGGCGCCGCGTCATGTGAGCGGCGGCGTACAGATTAACCGGTTCGGCATCGTGCCGGCTGGACTTCTCGGTAACTGGGTCGCCGATCACAACGGCGGCAGTGCGCGCGTTCTTCTCGACCTCCCTTATCACTCAGCATGACGCCGGGACAGGGTGCTCGCGCGGCCGTTTCATGGGAGGGGATCCGGCTGGCCGGAGATGCTTCTGCCTGCGGTTTTGGGAAACAGTGCGGGCCTGTACGTGGCTGTCCGCAGGATCGACGGTGCGGAGGGTCCGGCGGACGTACAAAGTGGACAGCGTCCCCGCCGGGAACATCGTGCGAGGTCGTTCTGGCAGGTCAGAGCGCGTGTGGAGGTACAGGCAGGAGCGGGGCTGTAAACCGTCGGCTGAGCCTACGCTGGTTCGAACCCAAGACCTGCCACCAGCAGCGAAAACGGCCCGTTTGCTGCGGAAACGCGGCCGTGGGGCCGTGCCCTTTTTGTCACGGTGCGTATCAGGATGCGTCACTATGGGTCGATGCGTAGCGGTGTGCGCATACATATGGTGTAGAACATGCGAGACGTGACGGCTGGGACGGGCGAGAATAGCTGGGACGCCTGCGCAGGCGAGGCCTGGGACGCGGCAGCCCTTGATCGGGCTGGACCCGGCCGGGATCGAGACCGGCCAGGAGGGTGCGGTGAGGCGGAGGGGCGTGATGAGGTGGGCGGGGCGCAGGGTGCGTTGGCTGCCGGGTTCACCGGTCGGCCGGAGGGGGTCTAAACGCTCAAGTCCGATAGCGAACGTTGGCTGCTAAGGCACTAGCCCGCTGGCCGGCGGATCTCTTGACGCGGCATTCCCGCTGGGTGATAGTGAACCATCGACGCGTCCGGGGGATGGCCGATGAGCGAGTTCGCTGGACTACGGAGCAGCCGCTGGGTGCACGAGCGGGCGGGTGGCCAGGCGACGATCGACGAGCTCGTCGGGGCTGACCGGTTCCCTGGTCAGGGGACGGCCTTCGTGCCCGCCGGGGTGAGGCTGGACGCCGCGTGGACCGAGGCTCTGCTGACCGTCGGCTACGAGACGCGGGGTCGCGATTTCCCGGCGATGCTGCGCGACGTGCGGCGGTGGCAGGCCGGCGTTACCCCCAAGGAGAACGCGGTCTGGCTCGACAACTCGACCATCATCGCCGCCGCCACCCTGCTGGACGAATCGCAGGATACGCGCCTGTTCACGCCGCTGACGCTCTGGGACCTGGCCACCTTCGTCAAGGCGGCCGCCTGCTTCGACCGCATACACCATTTCGCGCACCGGGACGTGAACGACGCGGACATCAACCGGCTACTCGGCGACGACGTGCTGGTTGAGGTCTACCGCCCGAGGGAGGGCGGCGCGTATGAGGCGCTGAATGACGTGTGGAACCTCGTCGATGACCGCATCGGGGACCTGAACGGCCGCATCTCGACCGATACCCTTGACGGGCGGATGATCGACGCGCTCGTCGCGGGCTGGCGCACGATCGCCCACGCCCCCGAGCTGCAGGCCAGGGATCTTCTAGATAGAAAATCGGCGGACAGGAACTGGTACTCACCCGGGCAGATGCGGCTGGAGCAGATCGCCGATGCAACGTCGATCAACGCGACCGGCTTCCTCGGCCAGCGTTATTCCGACCGCGTCGCAGAGGTGCTGACCGACGAGAACTACCGGACCATGATCAACCAGCGCGTGGCCGATCTGGTTCAGCTGCCCTATCTTCCTGCCGTGACCCGGATGCCGTTCCGCGGTCTCCTGAACGAACGCAAGGAGGCGGTGTGCTCGCGGCTTTACGCGGTGGGCGCCCTCGATCGCGCGTACGCGGCGTCCGCCGACGGCCAGGGCCTGAGCGTCCCCGCGTTCCTGGCTGTGGCGATCCGCCGTTCCGGCCAGACCCGGCCCGGGGTGTGGTCCGCGGTCGCCGAGCTCAGGGCTCAGGCGCGGCGCTTCCGGGCCCATCGCGCCGAGCTGGATCGCGCGCTCGCGATCAAGGATGCCCGGGCGGTCGGCGGTGTGTCCCGGGCGCTGTCGATCGCGGCGCAGGGCCTGTCCGACCTGGCGGGCGAACTGGTCGTGGAGAGCGCCACCTCGGTCGTGGAACACGTAGCCGACGGCGATGTCGACCAGGTCGCGCTGGGCTCGGCCATGCTCGCCGCGGCCCTGCAGGGCCTGTTCAAGTCGGACACGGCCCGGAAGGTCCTGCTCCGCCTGACCCGGCCCCATCTCTACTTTCTCACCCGGATCAAGCAGGAGTCGGACCGGATCATCGACGCGATGCCGTTCGCGGCGGAGATATGGCAGATCCCGGAAAGAGAACAGGACTACTTCGCTGAGCGGGTGCAGGAGATTGGCCGCATCGCGTGGACCTGACCAGCGTAGACCTCACCGACGACGAGCGCTGGCACTTTCTCCCCGCGGCGCGAGGGGGCAGCGAGCCCGTCTGGTGCTTCGAGGGCCGCCGCAGCGAGCAGGCCAGGATCGCGACGTGGCTGGCGCGTCACCTCCACGGCCTCCTCATGGTGACGGGGGACGCGAGCGCCGGCAAGACCGCGCTGCTGGGCCGGGTGTTCGTCGGCGGCCACCCCCAGCTCGGCCCGATGCTGACCCCCCGCCGGCGCCTCATCCCGGCGCTCCGGCGCCCGCCCCCCCGCATTGACGTCATGCTTGACCTGACCGGACAGGACCCGGCGGAGATAGTAAGGCAACTGGCCGAACGGACCGGGCTGCGCGCCGTCCCTGACCCGCCTGACGATCCCGACGATCCCGGCCCTGGTCGGCTCCGCGCACAGGTCGACTGGCTGCAGGCCGCGTGGCAAGACCAGCGGCGCGGGTGGACGATCGTGGTCGACTCGCTCGACGCCGCGGCCGAACCGATGGCCACCGCCCGCCTGGTCCTGCGACCGCTCGCGGGCGGGCCGAGGGTCCGGATCCTGGTTGGCACCCGCTTCAGGCTCCGGGGCGATGCCCGTCTCGACGGGATGGACCTGGTCGATGCGCTCGCTGCGGACGACATCGTCCTCCTGGAGCGGCCGAACAAGGCCGTCAGGCGATACGTGCGGCGCCGGCTGACTGGCGCCGTCGACGCGCCCCGGGAGGTGATCAGGCGGGTGAGCTGGGACATCGCGGCCTCACGTCAAGGCTTCCTGTTCGCTCGCCTGGCGGCATCGGCCTTTATCGAAGACCCGGACCTGCTGACCGGGGACGGGCCGGCCCGGGTGACGTCCAGCAACTGCCGCGGCCTGTTCGGCCTGGCGCTGGACCGGCTGCGCCGCCGCAATCCCTCGTTCGTCCCGCTGCTCGAAGCCCTGGCGCTGAGCCGTGGCCGCGGCCTGCCCGCCGACGGCGGCCTCTGGGTATCGATGGCCGCGGCGCTCGCCGGTCAGGACACGGTAACGGACGCGGACCTCGACGCCCTGCTCCCGGCCGCCGCGCCCTACATCGCGGCCGGTCGCGAAGCGGACCGCACGGTGTACCGGCTGGCCCACGGCTCGTTCACGAGACACTTCACCGGCGACTGCCTCCTGACCGGGTCCCGGCCCCTGCCGCCGCGTATCGCCGAACGCCACGCCCTGATCCTCAACCACCTTCTCGCCGAGCCGCAGCCGCCGCTACATCCCCACCTGATCGCGCACCTGTCCGCGTACGCCGGGGCGGCGGGCCAGGCCGGATGGCAGGCGCTGGCCGACCGTCCGGCCGTCCTGGACCAGCTCGATCCCGACGCGGTGGCGTCCGATGCGCTGCGCACCGCGTTCGGCCGCTATCCACTCCCTGCCGCCATCGCGGCGGTCCTGACCGTGCGGGACCGGCTGAGGCGGTCGACCCCCGGCGACCGGCCCGGCGTACGGCAGCTGGCCATGGCCCGCCACGCGGGGGAGGTCCGGCCCGCGGGAGAGACGCAGCCCGGCCCGGCGGAGCCTGGCGGGGACTGGGCCGTGCGATGGGCCCGCCTGCAGCACGAACCCCCTCATTTCACCCTGGACGCGCACCCCAGCGCGGTCACCAGCATGTGCGCGGTGCCCGTGTCCGACCGCCTGTGCCTGATCGCCTCCGGTTCCCGCGACGGAACGATCCGCCTGACGAACCCGTACACGGGCCGTTTCTGGGGAGAACCGCTGAGCGCAGGCTCAGAAGTCACCGCGCTTTCCCCCTTCCGGCTGCCGGGCGGCAGGCTCGCCCTGGCCGTCGGCACCTCCGAGGGGACGATCCGGCTTTGTGATCCTGTCGCCGGGAGTCCCCTGGGGGAGCCGTTCACGGTGGCGGCCCCGGTGCGTGCGCTGTGCGAATTCCGCTGGGACCGGCGCAACGTGCTGCTCGCCACCGGCGGCGACGACGGCCTGATCGAGGCGTGGCATCCGGTCACCAGGCAGCGGGCGTGGGCGCCGATGTCCATCGGCGAGTACACGGGAACCGTCATCAGTTCCTTGTGCGTCGTGGCCCGCGAGCCGGACCGCGCCCTGCTAGCCGCCGGAGGCGACGAGCGGGTGGTCATCTGCGATCCCCTCGCGCGGACCATCGTCTGGCAGGACGATCCCCGCTACGACCACTCGGCGCCCGCGATGACCGTGGCCGTCCCGTCTCCGGAGCGTTCCGTCCTGATCTGGTGCACGGCTAACGGCCAGCGCAGTGGGAGCGGCCGGTTCGGTGTGTGGGATTCCGCCCGCGGCCAGGGCGGGGAACACTGGAAGCCCGGAGGCATCGACGAGCTCGTCACCGTGTGCGCCTCGACCCGAACCGACGGGCAGATCATGCTGGTGGGCGGCGGCAAAGGCCTGGACCTCTACGCTGCTCCCGCCATGCTCGCCTTCGGCGTCCTGGACCGGGACTGGCTGAATAACGACAGGGACAGCAACCCCGTGTTCCGCGTCGAGCTCACCAACTATTACCACCGCCCCACCGTCAGCTGCGCCGCGCAGCTGCCCGGTCGGCCGACCCTGATCGCGGTCGGCATCGACAACGGCACCGTCGCGCTGTGGGACCCGCAGGCCGCGGAGTCGGTTCCGCCCGCGGTCGGGCACCGGCGGCGCGTGCACCCGGTTCAGCCGATCGCGCGACCGGGAGAGAGCACGGTCGTGCTCTCGGCCGCCGAGGACGGGCCCGTCTGGCTCTGGGATCTGGACATCGGGAACCCGGTGGCGGAAAGCCTCGACGTCGGCTACGCGGTCCGGGCGTTCGGCGCGCTAGCCGTCGACTCAGCGGGCATGCTCGTCGCGTGCGGCGCCGGGGGCAGCGGGGTCCGCGTCTACCGCGTGCCGGACGACGCCACCGGCGGGTTCGCCCTGCAGGAGTGGGGCCACCTGCCAACCACCCACCGGGCGGTCAGCGCGCTGTGCGGCGTGTCGGTCAGCGGCGCGGGGACGTTCTTGGCGACGGCCGGCTCCGAGGGCGCCGTCCAGCTCTGGGATCTGCTCACCCAGGACACGTGGGGCGACGAGCTCGACGTCGGCGTGGAGATCAACGCCATGTGCCGGATCCCGGTCAGCGGCCGGGACCTCCTGGCCATCGGCACGAACGGCGACGATCAGGCCCTCCTGCTCTGGGACCCGGAAACCGGCGCGACCCGGCACCTGGCCGATTCCCCCCCGGGGGTCAGCGTGGTATGCGCCGTACCCGGGCCCGGCGGCTCCACGCTGGCCGCCGGCTCGATGGACGGCAGCCTGGCCCTCTGGGATCCCGTCTCCGGAGTTCCCCTGAGCCTGACCCAGCGGACCGGCCCGGCGATCTGGGCTATCGGGACCCCCGCCACCTCCACGGGCCGCACCCTGATCGCCACCGCCGGCGAGTCCTACCGGGTCCGGCTATGGCACCCCGTCACCCTCGAGCCCGTACACGACATCGACCTCCGCACCGCCGTCTTCGGCATGGCCGCCGTCGGCCCCGCCCTCGTCCTAGCCGCCCACACCGGCGTAATCGTCCTCCACCTCCACGACCACCTCTTCCCGCCAGCCGCCTAGTCACTTCAGAGACGCTCGGGCGGCAGAGCGTCGCCCGCGCCGGGGATCGTCCTGCCCCGCTGCCCCCATCACGGCGCCGCTCCGGCGCGGGCAATCTCTGCCAGCTCGGACCGGAACCCCTCGGCTTACCGGACCTGATGACTCGCGGGAAGCAGCCGGGCCGCCGCCATCAGCAGTCGCCCTGCCAGAGGCGCCACCCGTCCCCCGCTATCCTTGCTCGATCAGGCTCGCGCTCCCGGGATTGGGCCGCGCTCTCATCGCGGCAGAAGCGGATGAATCACAGTTCGCGGATGCTGTGCGCATCGGCAGTCCTGATGGGCGCACCATGACTCTATCCAGCCGAGTATAGGTCCCGCCTCATCCGCTACTTACAGCAGTTCAAGCTCTCGCGGACCGGCTCTGTCGGCACTTGATCATCCACTCTCGACGGCGTTGCTGTCACTGAGAAGTCGTCGGCACGAGATCCTTTCCATTCGTTTCGTCGGGCAGTACTCGGTTGCCAAGTTTAGCTTCTGTGTTGCCCTGACGGTGAAGACTTGTGTAACGTTAGGCAGCGAGCATGGCACCATACGAGCATAGGTATGTTTCATGGATCTGATTCTTCGGCGAATGCAGGACCGGGTAGCCAATGACCGCATCGACGGCGACGCGGCGTATTTCGACGCGGTCATGCTCCAATGCGAGCTGATAACGAAGCTCACTCTCCTTGGCGCTCTGGCACTCCTAGATCCAGATCTAGATAGTCACTATCGATATGACGTCGAATATACGCTCGTTAGAGCAGACGGTATAGGAACGTGGACCTACGAACTCCAGCGACTGATCACTGGGCCCGCTAAAGCAGCATTCAGACGTAACGCCGCCGGTATCATTGCGCAACTAAGCCAGCGTGTTGCGCCAGGCAGCAACGCGTGGCAACGCGTGGTACTAGATGAACTCGCGAGTGCGGAGGCCACGTTGGGAATTGACGGCTCAGACCCGAAATCGAAGACCGCACTGACAAGTTTCTTCTCGCGATTCGCCGAGCTGCGGAACAAGTCTCGCGGCCATGGCGCTCAGCACGTATCAGACAAAGGAACAGCAGCCTCTCACCTTCAAAATGCTACAACAACCATTATCGACAATTTGCACCTGTTCCACGAGGATTGGTTTGCCTGCGTCAGGAAGAGCTCCGGTTCACCTCGAGCCTATCCGCTCTCATCTACTATGCGTGAGCGGCTAGATTCAGACGACGCACTAGTGAACGACATCATTTCGGAATATTCGGGTGGCTCGGTGTACATTTTGTTCGGCGACCGACCACTGTCAGTACATCTTCTCCAGCCATGCGAGCCGCTTGATATATTGGTTGCGAACGGCGGCTACAGTGACACAAAAGGCACTTATGAAGCTATCTCGTATATTGATGGCCACAAGAAAGCTCTGATAGGAGCGAGCGATTTTGTCGCACCACCTAGCCTGCTAGCGGACAGTGAGACCCATGGTCAGCTTGAACTGGACCTGCAGGGCAGAACGTGGGCCAACCTACCGCTTCGGAAGCCGGACTACGTAAGGCGTCATGACATCGAAAAAGAACTGCGCGAGCGACTGCTAGATCGTGAGATAGATCCGATTGTTACGCTCGGCGGTCCCGGCGGGATCGGCAAGACTTCAACGGCCCTTCAGGTACTGCATGACCTGGCTGATGAAGGCTGCTTTGATCTTATCCTTTGGTTTAGCTCGCGCGACATCGACCTACTTGATGTTGAAGGTGCAGTACCAGTAAGGCCGCGTATCTTGACATTCAAGGATGCTGCTGATGACTTTTCTAGCATGACAGCCGTGCTCGGTTTTGAGGCTCAAACCCCAGAGGATAATTTCACGAATGCGTTGCGTGGTAGCGAACTATGCGATCGCATCTTGTTTGTCTTCGATAATTTCGAAACCATTCTCGAACCAGTAGCATTGTTCCAAGTGCTAAGGAGCCACATAAGAACTCCCAACAAGCTATTGATAACAACTAGATTTACCGACTTTAAGGGCCAGTATCCAGTCGATATTGACGGAATGAACCTGTCCGAATTTGAGGAGCTCGTTTCTACGACAGCAAGCCGACTAGGAATAGTATCCCTGATCAAGCAGTCTAGTTCATACGTCCAGAGCTTGCATCGGGAAAGCTGGGGACACCCTTACGTGGTAAAGATTGTTCTCGGCCAGATTGCCCATGACAACAAGGTTCCAGCGAAGTTCGAACGTA
>Ga0134128_10012686_pt1 | contig 10044 bp, 9 predicted proteins | sample KB31754_FD_96462 | JGI IMG/M metagenome (GOLD analysis project Ga0134128, IMG submission 96462) | Terrestrial soil microbial communities with excess Nitrogen fertilizer from Kellogg Biological Station, Michigan, USA - KB3-175-4 | ecosystem: Environmental > Terrestrial > Soil > Unclassified ...
CGGGACCGCCGGGACGCGTAGCGCCGCTGCGGCTTTGCGCTACGCCTGTGACCAGCTCGTCTCCCGGCTTGATCTCCCCGTTCAACTGCTCGACCACTTCAGTAAAGGTGTGGTCAGTGATGCCGGTCCTGATCCGCACCGGCTGTAGAGACTTATCTGGCAGAAGCTTCCACACCACTTGCGTGTCATAACGAGGGGCCGTTACATCTCCGCTGCTGGAAGAAGCAGTGCTGTTTGCTTGAGGCCGATGACCAGGAGCTCCTTCATGCGGTCGCGGATCTCCGCCGTTTCCTGCGCCTGAGGTGGGCACTGCATGAGCGCGCCCGCCGTTTTCAGGAAGTCCATATTTCTGATACACAGCCTCAAGCTCAGTGGCGGACATATCCGGCTTGTAGCGCAGAGCGCCGTTCGGCACCTTCACTACATTGCCGGCCGTCGCCACGGGAATGGTCACGTAGGCAGTCATGCCCGGAAACAACTTCAGTTCGGGATTGTTGAAATCCACGATTGTGTCGTAGGTCACCACATTCTGAACGACCGTAGAGTTCATGCGCACTTGTGACACCACGCCGCTGAAGGTATCGCGAGGATAGGCGTCAACTTTGAAAGTGACCTTTTGCCCGGGCCTGATCTGTCCCACGTCGGACTCATCAGTCTTCGCATACACCTGCATCTTGGTCAGGTCCTGGGCAATGGTAAAGAGAGTTGGCGCCTGCAACGACGCGGCCACGGTCTGTCCAACGTCTACGTTGCGCGCCACCACCGTGCCATCAATGGGCGCGTGGATGGTGGTGTAATCCAGGTTCGTCTCGGCCACATCAACGGCGGCTTTCTTCTGCTGCACCTGGGCGCGGGCCTGCTGCTCCTGCGCCAGCGCGGCCGAAACCTGGGCCTGCGCGCTGTCCGCGTTGGCCTTCGCCAGATCCAGCGACTGCTGGCTGATCACGCCCTGCTTCGCCAGCCCCAGATTGCGGTCGTAATCGGTCTTCGTCTGCAGAGCACTTGCCTTTGCCTTAGCCGTGTTCGCGACCGCGACGGCCAGGTTCGCTTTGGCATTTTCGTAATCGGCCCTGGCCTGCGACAGTGCCCCCTGAAACAGCGCAGGATCAATCTGCGCAATCACCTGGCCCTTTTTGACTTTGGAATTGAAATCAGCGGAAAGCCGCGAAATGGTGCCAGACACCTGCGAGCCGACCTGCACGGTAATAACGGCGTTGATGGTTCCCGTGGCCTCCACCACCTGCTTGATGTCGCCGTTCTCCACCTTGGCGGTGTAATACTGCACCGGGCCAGGGCCGCGCAGGCGGAAGGCGGCAAAAATCGCCACCGCGGCCAAAATCACGCCGATCACCAGAATTTTGCTTTTCGTAAGCTTCACTTGGACGCTTCTCGCTCGGGATACCTGACGTTTTAATGATATCAGCGCAGAAGCAGCCGGTCTTACAAGGCAATGAGGACCAACAGGAATGGGAGCTAAAGCGACCGGGACATCACCAGCGCGTCCACATATCCAAGTTTCGGGTGATGCAAGGCTTGCGGCAGTCGCCCAACAATCTCAAAGCCGAACGATTCCCAGAGCGCGACGGCGCGCGTGTTGCTGCTGACGACGAAGTTGAACTGCATTCCGCGATATCCCAGCTGTCGCGCATAATCCAGGGAATGCTGGCACATAGCGCGGCCGATACCGCGTCCTGCGGCAGCAGCACTCGTCATATAACCACAATTACAGATATGCTTTCCGCCGCCGGCCTGATTCGCACGAATGTAGTACGTGCCAAGGATCTCTCCGCTTTGTTCGGCCACGAACGTTTCCTTTTCTTTTCCGAGCCAATATGCGAGAGCGTCAGCTTCGGTCATGTCCTGGTCAAGTGCGTATGTCTCGCCAGCACGAATCGTCGGGCCAATGATGCGCCAGATTGCCGGAGCGTCTTCCTTCTGAGCGGGACGGATGTGCATGGTTGCCATGATGCCACAGCGAAAGCTACTGCTCGTTTTGCGCTATTTCTACCGTACTCTGCTTTTGCGCAGGAAAGATTTCCTTTAGCGCCGCCACGATGATGAAACTGATAATCACCAGCAGCATCCAGGAGCTGATCTTCGCCGGGCCCACAATGGCCCACTGCTTTGCCTGATTAGGATAGACCCACGCGCCGAAGTAGGTGGCGATGTTCTCCGCAATCCAGATGAAGAAACCAATGAGCACGAACGATAGCACCAGGGGCATGCTGCGCTCGCGCTTTGTAACCGTGAAGTAAACGCGCGTCTTCCAGAAGATGGCCAGCACAATGGCAGCGAGTGGCCAGCGGACATCCACGGTGAAATGGTTGGTGAAGAAGTTGCCGTAAATCGCTGCACAAACGGAAACTGCCAGCCAGAGCCGTGGGAAGCCGGCGAGGCGAAGCGAAAAGACGCGCCAGGCCTGCATGATGTAGCTGGCTACCGACGCGTACATAAAGCCGCTGTAGAGCGGAACGGTGCCAAGCCGGAAAAAAGCGCGCTCAGGATAGCTCCATGAATGCACCTGCGGTGATGTCTTAAAGAGCTCCAGTCCCACCCCGAGCAGGTGGAAAAGCGAGAGCACCGCTACCTCGCGCCAATTCTCCAGCCGGGCGGCAACCAGCGCGATCTGAATGGCAATGGCGCTGAGAAAAAGAAAGTCGTACCGGGCCAGCCCCGGAATCCTTACGTGTCCGGAAAGCGCCAGCAGAAGAAGGAAGGAGCCCGCAAACACGCATGACCGCGCTTCCTTGATGCCGAAGATAAGGAACTCCTGGATTCCGTCTACAAGCCGTTTTCCAACGGTTGGCCGAGCTTCGGAACGTGGAGGGGCAGCGGCGGGTTCGGTAAGGCTCGGCATGGTGCAATCATATTTCGGAACGGCACTATCTGTTTAAAGGAGAAGTAAGAAAGGGACTCGGACAAGAATAAGGTCTGGCGGAGGGAGAGGGATTCGAACCCCCGATACGGTTTCCCGTATAGCGGTTTTCAAGACCGCCTGTTTCAACCGCTCACACATCCCTCCGCGTGAGGTTACATCCAGTTTACCAGCACAAGCCGACTGCTTGGCCCACGCTGGAGTCTGTTTGCCGCGGGCGGCAGTCGCTCAACTTGGATCGCCTACACCTGCCGCAAATGCGCCAGCGACACCGGCGGCAAATACTCGTCGATCAACCGCCGCGTCCACCACGCGCCAGTCTCGCGTTTCTCCTGCCGACTGGTGAAGTGGTATTCGTAATAGAGCGCGCGGATGAATGCCGGCCGCTTGCCGCGAAAAGGATTGTGTTTGATCAGGGTCAGCGCGGCGGCATCGTCCTGAAGCAATTTCTGGACAAAGCGCATGAACCACACTTCATATCCCGGCACCAGCGCGCCGCTGCCGGTCACCATCACCGAGAAGGGCAGGAACCACATCAGCCAGTCCAGCCGCAGGTGATACGGCGCAAGCTGGGGCGGCATGCGCCGCGGATCGCCCGGCTTAGCCTTGAATTCGTAAGCGTGCCATTGCGTTCGCTCATTGAGGATCGGCTCGTCCGTTCCCTCCAGGACGATTTCATAGCGCGTGCGCGTCACGCTGCCGAACGCGCCATAGGTGTTGATCAGGTGGAAGCGGTTGTAGCTGTAATTCATGAGCTGGTTGCTGGAGAAGAGGTTGAGCGCCGGCTTAAAACTGAGCGCCACCGCTCCCGCTGCGATCACGTAGAGGAGCACCTGAAACCACACCGGGTCGGCCTGCGCCGGCGGGACGGAGATGCCCAGCACGGAAAGAATGGAATCGCTGAACGCGGTGACGCCCAGCACCACAGTGAGCCAGTTCAGCCACGAGTAATTGCCGCTGACGATCAGCAGCAATTGGTGAAAGATCAGCAGGCCACCGGCGACGGCCGCCACCGGCTGCGGCGCAAACAATCCAAAGGGAACAATCACCTGGACAAAGTGGCTGAAGAGCACCGAAAAGCGGTGCACGGATTTCGGCAAATGGTGAAAGTACCAGCTCAGAGGGTTGGGCAATGGCTGCGTTTCATAGTGGTAGTAAAGACAGGTCAGGTCACGCCAGCACTGGTCGTGCCGCAGTTTGATCAGCCCCGCCCCCAGCTCGGTGCGAAACAACATCCAGCGCAATATCAGCACCGGGATGAGCGGTGCTTTGACCCACGCCGGGCCCATGAATGCGGCGAAGAAGCCTGCTTCCAGCATCATGGATTCCCATCCGAACCGATAAAACTTCTGCCCCACATTGATGATGGAAAGATAAAGGAACCACAGAAGCAGCCAGACCGCGATCGAAAGCCATACCGGCCCCCGATCGAGAAGACCTATCAACGCGGCGGCGGACAGCACTACTCCCGTCCAGCCGACCGCATCCACCAAACGATCTGAATAGCGCCAGCAGAAAAGGCTGGGAGCCTCGTCGAAGGTGATGCGCTTTACGAACGCAGGAACGGGAAGAAGTCCGCGCTCGCCCATCAGAGGCTTGAACTGGCGCAGCACTGCGATGAAGGCCAGCAGATAGAGCGCCGCCAATGCGCGCAGAAACAGAAGACGCACCAGCCAGACATCGCCAAAGTACCATTCCATGGTCGCAGCCGAACCAGCTTTGTTTCAATTATCTGATGCCGCAAGCAGCGCCGATGCTCAAGCAAACCAGTAATTCGGGGTCACTCAGTGAATTCCGTGATTGCCAGACCTGTGTGGCACGCCCCGGAAGCGCGCTGTGCGCGTACCGCGGTGGAGGCGCCTTCGCCTGTGAGTCTCTCTCATCTCAAAGAACCAGCCTGAATTCGAAATTTCTCCCCTTTCGAAGCTCCCGTCCTGAACCCGCGCAAGCCATGCACACAAACGCACGCGCCTTTCAGGCGCGGGTGAAGGATCGGCTCCGCTGCCGTGTCGCGGCAGCCAGAATTCTGCTCTGCCTCGATGAAATCATTGCCATAGATCATGTTAATGAGGATGAGCTTCGGCATCCATATCGGCTACCGCGCGGCAGCAGCGGAGCTGATCCTTCGCCTTCGCCGAAACCAGTCACCGAGTACAAGGCAGTCCAACGAGGGCTCCGGCTCAGGATGACTCCTCGCCGACATGGGTGCACGGGTTGAAGCAATGCGATTCTGGCCTGAGTGCGTGGCGCTCTTCGTACTGTCGAGAGCGATGCGATTACAGTGGCGCACTTCCAAATTGAAGCGCATCCACAAACCTTGTAAACGCCGCCACAATCTCAGTCCCGAAGTTCGGGTTGGCTTTGCGCCCCAGCAGTTCATGCCCGACGCTGTCGATCTCGAGCAGGGTATGGCGCCCCGGCAGCAGCGCCAGCGCCGACTTGAGCTCTTCCAACGTCGCGAAGGGATCACGCGAGCCATGCACAAACATTGCCGGCGTGCTCAGCCTGGGCCAGTGCGCGGTGCGCAGTTGCTCGGGACGGCGCGGCGGATGCAGAGGGTAAGAAAGCAGCAGCAGTGCCTCCGTTATGCCAGGTTCCTCAGCCGCCAGCATGCTTGCCTGCCTTCCGCCATAGGAATGGCCGCCCAGGAAGATGGGACCTGAGGTCATTTTCCGCAACACCTCTACCCCGCGTTTCAATCCCTCGCGATCACGCTCTGCGCTCCCGGGAGATGGGGGCCCGTGCGGGCGTGCCTGCCGAAAGGGAAGATCGCATCGCAGAACTATAAATTTCGCGTCAGCAAATGCTCCTGCCAGCGCCAGCAGCAATTTCGACTCGCAGTTTGCTCCCGCGCCGTGAGTCAGCACCAGCCCAGCTTGAGCCTCGCCGTCGGGCTGGTGAATAAAGCCTCGCACCGGCGGCTCCACTCCGCGCTCGAAAAATGGTGTGCCGGAATTCATCCCTACGAGTTTATTGCACACCGGCAAGATTTCACCCGCTGGGTGGGCAGGGCGAAACGATGCAAGCTCGCAACTGCTTGGTCGTTCTTGCATCAGTGCGGCGCCACTGGATGGAAAACGTTGAAACAGCTAGACTGGAACACAAATCAAACGTATTCAGCCAGGATGCAGGTAGAAGAGAAAACTTTTGTCCCCTGGCGCAGGTTCACCCAAGTTTTTCACGCTTTTCACGAGGCAGCGATAAAGAGAATGAAGGCACTGATTCGTTTTGTAACTTGCGCGGTTGTGATCGCCGTTCTGGGGTGCGGAGACCCTCTCCCCAAGCCATCGGCCAATGTTGCGCTTCTATATCTGGTTGGGCAGGGCTCCAACGCGGTTGAGGGATTTCATATCCAGGCTTCCGGGGAGATCCTGTCCACGGCAGTACCCTCTTTCGCGACGAATCCGCGCCCGGTTGCAATCGCTCTGCACCCGTCAACCAACTTCCTTTACGTCGCCAATCTGACCTCCAACACTGTTTCCGGTTTTAGCCTGGATCATACTTCGGGATTTCTCACTCCGGTGGGGACTGCGCTGACGCCGATTTCAACCGGTCCTTCGCCCATAGCTCTCAGCGTGAATCCCGGTGGGCAGTTTCTCTACGTACTGAATCAAGGCGATGCAACGATATCAATTTATGCCATTGATCCGGTTCGTGGAATCCTCACCTCGACAGGCCCCGCTTTTTCAACAGGTTTGACTAATCCGCAAGGGATGTTGATCTCTCCCGGCTCGTTCCTTTACATCATCGCGGGAACTGCGGGCAGCACCACTGCAAATGCGATTTCGGTTTTCTCCATCGGCAGCGACGGCGCTCTTACTCCGGCAGCAGGCGGCTTCACCGCCGCCGCGAACAGCACCCTTTCCGGAATGACCACGGACCCCAAAGGCCAGTTTATGTACGTCGCCGATTCGGCAAACAACAACGTGCACAGCCTGAGCATTGATGCTTCCGGAGCGCTCTCCGAGGTGGCAGGCTCGCCCTTCGCCGCCGGTACGCAACCTGTGGAGGTTGCGGTAAACGGAGCTGGGACATTTGTCTATGTCTCCAACTCAGGATCCAACAATGTCTCCGCCTATACCGCGAACTCAGGTGTTCTTACGGAGGATGCGGGATCGCCATTCCCAACGCAGGGCACCGGCACCGTCGTTGCCACCCAGCCAGGGTTCCTCCTGGTGGACGCAACCAATACCTTTCTTTTCGTTGCCAATCAGGGAGGCAGATCGATAGCTTCCTTTGGCATTAATGCGGCAGACGGCACACTTGTCCCTGTCAGCACTTCGCCATTCGGGCAGCTTGTCACGCCTATATGGATGGTGAGCACAAAATAAGCGCCCCTGCAGTGCCTCTGCGCTCCCGAACGCGGAGGTTATGTACTCCGTCCAGGGCAGTACACCGCCTTTGGTTTCAATATCTTAGGGCATCCAGAGCAGCGCAAGGCGGGTCTAACCCGGAGAGGGAGTGTACGGAAAAAAATATGCGCAAAACTGTTATCGTCCTTACCCTGTTCACAGGACTGTGCCTGAACGCCTTTGCCCAGAAGAATGAACTGGCACTGGTGGCGGGAGCAAAAGTAACTCCGAGCGTCGGCAGCGGCACAAACCAGACGAACTTCGCCACCAGCTTCGCATTTGAAGCAAATTACGCGGCGCAACTCGCCCATGTGCCGGCTCTGGCGCTGCATCTTGAGATTCCGGTTATGTTCACCCCATCCACAGATCTCACCACCTCAAACGTAGCAGCGCTCAAGAGCTACAGCTCGTTTTTCGTCACGCCGGCGCTGCGGCTCAAGCTGATACCGGAAGCCCCATTCAGCCCATGGATCTCGGCGGGCGGCGGCATTGTCCATTTCAATCCAGGTTCAACTACTCAGGACGGCACCGCTGTGAACACGCATGGAGTAACCAAAGGCGCTGCGCAAGCCGGAGTTGGCGCGGATTTCCACCCACCGCTGCTGCCGCTTGCCTTCCGCGTGGAAGTACGCGATTTCTATACCGGGCGTCCCGATCTGAACGCGCTTGGCATTAAGGTCCGGAATAACATTCTGGTTGGCGGCGGAATCGTGCTCAGATTTTAAGAAGACCGAATCCTCATAATTAACGGGTAGAAGCGAACGAGGGGGGAATGCGAATGCGCACGACTTGTTCTGCTATTCAACTTAGAGACGCGGCATGGCCGCGTCTCCGCGTTATAGCGAGAGAAAAATCAAGCAAGGTGTCCAGCAATTCAGGCCAGAGTGCCAGATTCAGAAACGCCCCCCGTACGATTCAGCTAAGATCAGGCTGCCTGATCTCCGCGCTGGCGAGGCCGGGCAGAGAATCTGCGCACCTTCTTCTCCACGTGATCAGCTACCCGGAACAGCGTGACCCCGAGAAATACGACAGCACCCCACCCGAGAACCAGAAGAATCCACAGTACCATTGACCTAAATAGATTCACCTCGGCATCACTGGGTTGGTCTTTAATGGGCCGGGGACTTGACGATTTCTCCGCCTTTCATAACAAAGTCAACCTTCTCGAGCACCGCGATATCCTTCATCGGATCTCCCTTCACAGCCACGATATCGGCAAATCTTCCCGGTGAGACACTGCCTATATCTTTTTGCTCACCCAGGAGTTCGGCCGCCGTTGAGGTGGCAGCGCGAATGGCCTGAATGGGCGTCATGCCATATTTCACCATCAAGGGAAATTCGACTGCTGGATCTATGCTCCAGTCGAAGCCGCCCACATCAGTTCCAAACACGATCTTCACTCCCGCCTTCAGCGCGCGATTGAACGTGTCTGCATGGACCTTGATCATGTCGAGCCAGACTTTAGCGCCGGCGTTAGCGCGGCCCTGCGCGACATATTCAGCCACGAAAATTGTGGGGATGTAATAGATGCCTTTCTGCGCCATGGTTTTCAGGTCGGCATCAGAGATGTACACGCCATGCTCAATTGAATCCACGCCTGCCTCAATCGAATTGTGTACGCCGTTGAGCGCCATTGCATGGGAAGCCACCTTGTGGCGCTCGCGATGCGCTTCATCTACGATTGCGCGCAACTCATCCAGCGTGAACGTCGGGATGTCATCCAGTACCCCGTCTGGCCGCAGGAAATAACTGCGGTCAGAATAGACTTTGATCCAGTCTGAGCCAAAGCTGATCTGCTCGCGTACCGCCTTGCGCGCCTCGTCAGGCCCGTCCACCAGTTGCACGCCATGCGGAACCTGGATTTCCCAGTTGTAACCCTGCAGCGGATAAGCGCCGGTCACATCCATGGCGCGGCCGACCACCGTCATTCGCGGGCCGGGAATCACCCCGTTGTTGATGGCCTTCTTGAGATCAACATCGGCATAGCCCGCGCCTTCGGTTTCCAGATCGCGAATGCTGGTGAAGCCGTAGTTCAGCGCGCGCTTCGCATTCCGCGTGGCGAGAATGGCGCGATAGGCTGTCGACTCTTTCAGCAACTGCGCATCGTAATCTTCCGCGGTGATATCGCCCTGCAACAGCGTGTGCGTGTGCGCATCCACCAGGCCGGGAAGGCAGGTGTGATCAGAAAGATTGATGACCGCGCTGTCCGGAGCAGGTTGGCCATTTTCCTCCACCTGCGTGATGCGGTCTCCTTGAATCACGATCACAACGTTGTGACGCACTTGACCACTATCAGTTTCAATGAGCGCGCCACAGCGGATGGACTGAGCTGCCACGGGCGGCTTCAGATTCGCGCGAGATTGCGCGGAAACCAATGAGGTAACAGTAAAAAGGAGAACAACAGACAAGCCGGCTCTTTGCATAATGACTCACCTCTTGAAAGGAAGCCGGTAATCGTAACAGAAGGGCGGGAATGCACAAAAGCAGAGTGGGAACCGACTCATGAATAAAGAAAGGAGATTGCGGAGATCGAATGCGCTTTCTCGCCGCCTCAGCCAGTGGGCATCAGTGCCAGATTGTACTCTTCGAGGTAAGTGTTCGAGCGGAAAGGAAGAACCTGCGAGGTATTTACTGTCCGGAGCAGGTGAAAGCGTACAGAATGGCCGCACTGGCGGCAAACAGGAAACCGAGAGTGACCTACAAGAGTTGCTGAATGCATTAAGCGATGCTGATTATGTTCCACGCGATAAATTCCGCTGGCGGGAACGCGATCACCAGGTTTGTAGGTCCGAGTTGCCACTTGGTTCGTTACCACCC
>Ga0134128_10012687_pt1 | contig 10044 bp, 9 predicted proteins | sample KB31754_FD_96462 | JGI IMG/M metagenome (GOLD analysis project Ga0134128, IMG submission 96462) | Terrestrial soil microbial communities with excess Nitrogen fertilizer from Kellogg Biological Station, Michigan, USA - KB3-175-4 | ecosystem: Environmental > Terrestrial > Soil > Unclassified ...
AGATCGATCAAAACAGTTAGAAAGAAAGTGATCAGCAAAACGAGCACATCGCCTTTCGGTCCTTTTAGAATGGATTTGAAGTTTTTCCACTCACTCATATTATAAGCAACGATCACCAAAATGCCGGCGAGATTGGCAATGGGAATCAATGATGCGAGGCTTCCTGCTATCAATAGAATGATTAAAAGAGTGACAGCATGAACAATTCCTGCAACCGGAGTTCGTCCACCGTTTTTTACATTGGTAGCGGTTCTTGCAATCGCTCCTGTTGCAGGAATACCACCGAATAAAGATGAAAAAATATTGGCGGTTCCCTGCGCTATCAGCTCCGTATTGGAACGATGATTGCCGCTGATCATTCCATCTGCCACAACTGCTGATAACAAAGATTCGATCGCTCCCAGCATGGCAATCGTAAAAGCCGGCTGGATCAATTTTTTAAAAGTGGCAAAATCAGCCAATGGAAGTTGAGGCGCCGGAAAGGAAGATGAAATAACGCCGAAGCGGCTTCCAATCGTTTCCACAGGTAAATGAAAAAACTGCACTACAGCAGTTGCAACAAGAATGGCAATTAAAGAACCGGGAATTTTTTTATTCACTTTCGGCCATAGCAAAATAATGAGAATCGTTGCTGCTGCTATGGCTACAGCATAAATATTAATGGAAGAAATGTTTAGAAAAAAGGCTTTCCATTTGGCTAAAAAATCTGCCGGAACAGCACCCATCGAAAGTCCAAGAAAATCTTTTACCTGTGATGAAAATATAATGAGAGCGATGCCGCTGGTAAATCCAATGATCAGCGGATGTGGAATAAATTTGATGACCGTCCCCAATTTTGCAAATCCCATAATGATCAACATGATTCCTGCCATAAAAGTGGCAATGATCAAACCATTCACTCCATACGTTTGCACTATTCCATAAACAATAACAATGAAAGCACCGGTAGGGCCGCCAATCTGAACGCGGCTTCCTCCTAATGCTGAAATAATGAAACCGGCTACCACAGCAGTTATCAGTCCTTTTTCAGGAGTAACGCCGGACGCGATGGCAAAAGCAATTGCCAGCGGCAAGGCAACCACACCAACGATAATGCCCGCAAAAAGATCATTGGTAAATTGTTTGCGGGTATAAGTTTTTAGTGTATCAATCAGCTTTGGCCTGAAAATTTTTTCCATTTTGATAGTTATAAATATTGGATCTTAAAAATTCTTTTGAAGAAATAAGAATATCCTTTTACTATTCAGATCATTTACCTGAATGATCTTATTTCTTCAAACTCTGCGGCTTTTCTTTTATGGAATTTTTTTTGAAGGTCCCGGTCAAATGCATTCCTGACATAGTAGATAAAATTCAATGCGCTCACTAAAATTTGTTGTAAAGTTTTCATGGTTGATGATGTTATAATTTATGTAGTAATTCCGGATAATTTATGTAGTAGTTCCAGCCAGTTGCCGCCGTTGTGCACTAACCGGTAGCCATTTGATTCTAATATTGTTTTAGCTGCTCCGCTTCTTACCCCCGAAACGCAACAACAAATGATGGGCCTGTTTTGATCCAGTACCCGTAAGTGGTTCTTTATCTCTCTCACGGGAATGTTCATAGCATTTATGATATGCCCTTCTGAAAATTCATCTTTGCTTCTTACGTCCACGATAATGGCACCCTGTTTTACCAATGAGCTGTAATCTGTTTTGCGCGAATATTTAAATATATTTTTTATTGACTGTAGCATGATCTAAGAGTTTAATTCTGCAAGCTGTTCCTTGTTATTAAAAATAGATTCTCCGTTATAAGTTACTTCCCAGGTAACGGGCAACGCTTTTTTCAGCATACTGCTTACTCCGCAATATTTTTCCTGTGAATCGGTTACCGCGTTTAGCGTAGCCTCTTTGTTTTCCGGTCCGCCTTTTATATCATACATTATATGAATGGCCGTATATTCTATCGGCGCTTTTTTGCTGATCTCTCCGGTTACTTTCATCTCAAACCCGTACGGATCTTTCCCTGCTTTTCTTGAAATAGCTGCTATGTCCATTCCGCTGCATCCTGCCAAAGCCGTTAGCACCAGCGGTTTTGGAATAGGGCCGTTATCTTCGCCGCCTGCTCTTTCAGGCGCATCCATTATGATCGTATGACCATTTACCAGCGCATTGAATTGCATTTTCCCCATCCATTGAACTTCAATTTCATGTGCCATAAGTTTTGATAATTTTTGGGATGAAGATAGAAGAAGGCATTTTTTTAAAACATGACGAACATCATAGCTGCAAATGATCATCAACAGGAGTTGCATTTTCTTTTTTGCGGAGGTTGCACGTTGATATTCCTTTTTTCGTATTGACATCGACACCCTGAACCGGAATCATTTCTTTTCCTGATGGCTGTCATAAAAACCACTTAGCGGCGGTTTTAATTTTGTTGTATCCGAAATTTTTAAAAATCAATACCATGTTTGGAAAATTAAATAATGAGCAGATCGAACAAGTGATAGAAAATAATTTTGTGGGAAGGCTGGCATGCTATGCCGATGGAAGACCTTATGTGGTTCCGATCAGTTATGCCTACGAAAGGGGGTTTATCTATGTCCGCACTTTTGAAGGCATGAAAATAAATATGATGAGGAAAAACCCGAAAGTATGCTTCCAGATTGATGAGATGGAAAACATGGCCAACTGGCGGTCTGTGGTAACCTGGGGAACGTTTGAAGAACTGACCAACGAAATGGACCGGAATGATGCATTGGAAAAACTGGTCTCCCGCATCCTTCCCGGAATTTCAACCGAAATGGTAAAGCTTTCTCCCCAATGGCCTTTTCCTACAGATGATTTTTCAAAGATCAAAGGGATCGTCTTCAGGATCCGCATCACTGAAAAAACCGGGAGGTTTGAAAGCATGAACGCTATCGCCTTTAAGAGATAATCCAGAAATGTATTTTGGGCAGCAGAGCCGGAACCCACATTGAAAGCCCGGCTGCTGTCTTTTATCTTTTAAGTTTTTTAAATAAAAAAGGGTTGCCAGCCTTCCAAACATTGGCAACCCTCATAATCAACCCTCATAATCATTCATCTTTAATTTTCCAGGTAACCGAATTTGCCTTCATTAAATTCATGAAACGCTTCTCTTAATTCTTCTTTCGTATTCATCACAAAAGGTCCGTGGGCTGCAATTGGCTCGTTGATGGGCTCGCCGCTCAACACAAGAACTACAGCATTTTCCAGTGCTTCTACGGTAAAGGCTTCACCTTCTTTTTCAAACAGCACCAGGTGATCTGTGTGCACGGTTTCCTTTCCATTTACCAGCACGCTTCCTTCAATCACCAGTAAAGCAGTATTGAATCCGGCGGGGAAAGAAAAGTCTGCTTTTCCACCTTTGTTCAACCGTGCATTATCCAGGTTCAGCGGGGTAAATGTAGAGGCAGCGCCTTTAATATTTTTATATTCGCCGGCAATCACTTCAACAATGCCGCCATCGTTGGGAAGCTCGTATTTGCCAACTTTATCATGAGAAACTTCCTGGTACTTTGGCTTGCTTTTTTTGGCTTCGGCAGGCAGATTCACCCAAAGCTGCACCATCTGGAAATCGCCGCCTTTTTTGGCAAATTCCTTTTCGTGGTATTCTTTGTGTAAGATGCCTGAAGCGGCTGTCATCCATTGCACATCGCCTTCGCCTATCACGCCGCTGTTGCCACTGCTGTCGTGGTGGGCTACTTTTCCTTTGTAAGCCACCGTTACGGTTTCAAAACCTTTGTGGGGATGCACCCCTACGCCTCTTGGCACATCGGTGGGCGTAAAATAATATTTGGAATTATAGTCCAGCATGATAAAAGGATTCATTCTTTCCATGCTAAGGGCAGGATGGCCGGGAATAAAATTGTGTACCCGGAAACCGTCGCCTACAAAGTGGGGAGGCTGCGGAGCAATGACCCTTTCAACGTTTTTTGTGTTCATGATTTCTCCTTTTTTTTATAACACAAAATTACCCCTTCTTATTGCCGGCTCCATTGATACATGATAATAAATGATGTTGATGTAGGATAAGCAGGGATTGTAGATTGCCTCCTGCTATATTCTTGGATCTCGGCTTGTTATATTGTTGCATTGTTCTTAGATTTACACATCGGTCAACTGGTTTAATAGTATCATTTGAGCTTTAAAGATGAAAAAGCTTATGATAATAATCAGATGTAAAAGAGGGTAGACTTAACCAACAGGCGGCAGAAAATCCACAGGGAAAATCTGCCGGAAGCAAAGTAAAGAATATATAATGCTTCAGATCTGGCAGGCTTGTCAATATGAATGTTTAGCTGGCAGTATTCTGCCAAAACATCCAAACCGCTATTTCAGCGCGTTCTTCCACTGGTTTTACAAGGTAAAAGACCGGGTAAGTATGGGAAATGCCAGACTTACCCCGGAGTTAATTAGTCTTTGCCAGGGAGTATCTATGGCTTTGCTATAAGGTATCTGCAGCTTTGGCTGCTAGGATTCTGCTTGCTCTTAAAGCCAATGGTTTCCTTCCAGGGGTTTTCATCTGTAGAAAGCGACTAACCAACTTGTATTTTTCAACCTTATTTCGCCGGTTCTGATCCGCCTTCTCTTCGATCTATGGATCGAAGGGGTATCGAAGGGGTATCGAAGGGATATCGAAGGGATTGCTTTAATGGTATAAGGAAAGCAGGAAGTTAAAACACCAATCGTGGTTCTAAATAACTGTAAGCTTATTTAGGTGATCCTTCTCTCTGGTTGTAAATTTCTATCAAGACATATTATTAATTTCTTAAGACAGGATATATCACTTCAATACGTTGCAATACTTCTTTTTCAAATTCCGTAAATCCACGCTTCAGCACGCTGATAAGATTGTCAAAATCACTCATCCATTTTACAAGAGCCGCATCCCTAAGGCAAGCCAGGAGGTAGTATTGCGTGTCATCGCATACAAAAAACAGTGCGTCCTCCATCGGATTTTTAATTGGGGTGCCCCGTATCAGATATTGCAGGGATAGTTGGTAATAGTTGCCTTTGTCTTTTAAAATAAATTGCAGTTGCGGCCGTTCGTTGGAAAAGGTGATTTGTTCAAGATATTTGCGGCGTGGGGGATTACTGATAAAATACCGCGGATGTGCCAGATCATATTTATAAGCAAAGGGTTGTTCACAAAGCATCTGTAACGCCTGTTCCCATTGATGAAAGTTCTCTGCAAGATGCATTTCACCTGAAAGCACATCTTCCGGTTCAAATTTATACCTTTTTGGAAGCGGTGCATACATAGCTTCTGATAGCTTATACAATTGTTGCCTGCCCGAAGTATTCAATAGATTTTTATCATTAGTATTTGCAAAGCCTTTTCCAAAGCTTTTAATGTTTTTTCCCGACTTTTCAAATATCCCCCTAACAGGAACCAGTATAGGAAGATATCTTTGCCATGCGTAGGATGAGTACACGAGCAGCCAAACCAGTTCTGTTTCCCTTGCCGGTATTACAACAGATGGCAGAGCAGATAACTGTTCCAGTTCCATCGTTTCTATTTTTTCAAAATCATATAAATGACCCATTGATTTATCAGGTACAATAAATTCATCAGGGTTGGAATAGTTAAGATGAAAAACATTTTTATTTTCGAGGGCGATACTTACCAGGTTGCCGGGGGCAAAAATGGTAAAAAACTTTTCGTTGTTCCAGCAGAGTTCGTGCAGAGCATGATAACCATGTGCACATAAGGCTTCTTTTGGTAATTTGCAATTGCAGCTTACCTCCAGTGCATCCGGACTGATATTGAAAATTACTTTCCGTTCCTTTTGTCCCTGGCTTTGTACCCCTATGATTAGCTGGTTGGCATTATAGCTGATGACCCGGTTTTTCACATAATGAAGAGGTTCGCCGTTATAAAACGATCTGATTTCAATATCCTCGCTTAACGTATACGGGCTGCTGAATGGAATGGAAAATGGTGTAGTGGTTGCCATGACTTTTTATTTTAGGCAAACCACGAAAAAATGGGGAATGTATCCTACTGGTGGGGGATGTAAATTACAAAGTATAGCCGTTCAAGGTAATAATATTATTTCACTTCGATTTCAATACCATTCTCAATTCCAAGAACTTCATAAATTGGCACATCTGCTCCTAATAATTCTATTGAAACCACAAAAGCATAGGGTACTTCTTCTTTATTCTTGTCCCATCCTTTATGTCCGCGTATTATAAAGCCAATTTCTTCCGAAAGTTGATAGGATTTAATAATAGCCCAATCTTTCTGAAGCGTGTTATTACTTCGACTAAAATTATCGACACCAGAATTAGATTTTTCACCAATTTTCCACTTTATACTTTTATATGCTTCTCTTCTCTCTTTATCATATTTAGTTTCCACTCCATCCATTTCCTTAAATGCAAACTGATTAAAATCATCAATTGGTTCATCAAGTTTAGAACTACCCCAATCAAGCCATGTAGCGAGATAAGATTTTATTTTTTGCCTAGTACGACGTGTTTTTGCTGTATAAGCTAACGTAACTTCAATTAATACTTCATAATCGTCACCCGGATTTCTTAATTCCTGTGGTATTTTTAGCGAATAAATATGCCCTTCCTCTGCAGCTATTGTTGCGGTGTTATACAATGATATCCGATAGTCTGTATTTTTTGTAGCCCGATCTAATGATGGAATACCATAACCTAAAAAGCGAATGCTTTCTTCTGTGGGATTTATAAAATGGTCATTAGGTAACCTTGCACTCTGCACTAATAAGGCACGCAAAAGGTTTGCAGTCTCGTCAAAATACAGTTTTTTTAGATTAGCAATAATGTGGGTGACTTTTGGAGTAGCAAAAGATGTCCCAACTGCATCAAAACCATTAGCACTTCCTCCACCTAAGGTAGAACGTAATAATTCCGGTGCTGTTATATTTGTTTCTTTCACCTGATAATGCCCATTTTTTGATATTACAAGTCCTCCACCAGATTCTACTACATCTGGTTTAATTGTTCCCCAAATACCTGCACCTATCCTTGAAAATGCTGACACCATTTTTTCATCCCCTAATGATTTCCAACTAGCATCTTCAAACGAGGTATGGTTTATAGAACCTACTGTAATAGCGAAACAACTTTGTCCAGGATTAGCAATAGAACAATATGGTTCATTCAAAAAAGAAGGGTAGTTTATTCCATTTTTAACGTACTCCCTAATAGTATCTTTATGAATATTGCCAGCAGAAACTATAATGGATAAATTATGTTGATGTATCTCTTTGTCAATACAGGCGGCCCAAGTGGACATGTGCTTTCTTCTATGTACTCGAACTGAATTAATTGATAAATTGAATATGGAACAAGCTTCATGATCATTTACTATTTGCTCAATAAGTTCTGCCGGGTAGCGATGAGGCAAATGATTTTTTCCGTCCAAAACACGCAAATTTCTAATATAACAAGGCAACTCATAGGGAGAAATATATTTTGATATTCCCAAAGGATATAAAACAGCTCCGGCTACTCTTGTTCCATGTCCACCGCCCAACACATGATCAGCAGTTGAGAGATCTCCTGGTAAGTAACTCTTATCATTACCATGATCAATAGCCGGCTCAATATATCTATGATTCTGCATTATCCCGCTATCTATTACGCCAACAATCGGGGCGCCATTTGCCGGTGGTAAAATTTCCAACTCCGTAGCGCCTAATTCAGAATTGCCGCCAATTACCCCATCAATTTCTTCCAGTTCGTTTACTTCAAAAACAAAAGGATAATTTATAACCAAATCTTTTAAACCTTTCCCGCTTATTTTTACTTCACAACCAAAACAATCCTCCAGCCACACAAATGAGCTAGTGAGTTCACCATAATACTCAATAAAATCTTTAAAATGTTTCTCTCGTTGCCCTTCAAGCTCGTCTCTTTCAATTAACTTTTCCCGGTATTTTGCTAAACGTTTAGCACCACCTCTTTTCTGGACATTTGGTTCCAAACCAAGTGGCCTATCAAAAGCAATACTAACTTCGACTGCATATTCAGCGTTGTCATCAATTTCTGCCCATTTTCTAAAAAGGGTTTCGGATAAAATGTATTGTGCCTTCCATAACTCTCTATTGCCATTAACAATCCTCCACAGATCAGCGATTTTAGCACTACCATAATTGGCGTTAACAAATTCAATGATCTTACTTTCTAAACTTCTTAAATTATCTACGGATGCACCTATTATAAAGCCATCATCTTCTTCAGATATAATTTCAATGCCTAATGCTTGCAAATCAAAGCCAGCATTGATTATATCCGGATTTATTTGCAAAAATAGTGGTACAATGTCTTCACTAAGAGGAGCTAGTTGCTCCTCTTCTCGAGTAGATAATGAACTACCCCAGTCGGCTTTTAGCTGTGTGGTTTTTTGAAGTAACTCGGCGCTATGAGCTTGCCTGTTCTGCTTATTATGATAAGTATTTGGATTATCACTTCCACCACCCCAAAGCCGCGGTTTCCCAGTTAGCTTTTGAATAAATTTTAAATGCGGGAATTGTTCCATCAATTTACCTGTTTATGCTCTTATTTTCTTCTAAAGCACTGTACAAGTCATTAATGGAAATTTCCTTACATGAATTTATGATGGCTTTTTTAGCAGCATCATTCGCGATCTTTACAATTATTGCATACGACATTCCCACGAGTTCCTTGGAGTATTGCTCAAGGTTTATAGTTTTGTTGAGTTTTAAAGCAGAAAAAGATTGCTTCAAAATTGCTGTGATTTCGTTTTGAGATGGTTTAGGCAATTCAATGAAGTCATCAAAACGCCTAAATAAAGCATTATCTAGGCTGCCTTCAAGATTAGTAGTCGCAATTAAAATACCTTCACCATCATATTCCTCCAAAAGCCCCAAGAGAATATTGACAATACGATGAATTTCTCCAACATCTTTTGAGTTACCATCCCTTTGCTTACCAATAATATCAAACTCATCTAAAAGCAGTACACAAGGGTAATCTTCTACACTTTCAAATAACTTTTGAAGATTTGATGCTGATTCGCCCAAGTAAGACGAAATAATGGTATCAAAGCGAACCTTGTAAAAAGGTAATCCTAAATCCCAGGCAACTCTTTCTGCTGCCATACTCTTGCCACAACCGGATGAACCGTAAAGGAGTATTTTCTTTCTCGGCTTTAGACCATGATGCAAGAGTCGCTCACGTGCTAAATATTCTTTCTCTATTCTCAGTATTTTACTTTCTACACTGTTGGCCAGTACCATATCCCTCCTCAAAAACTCAGGTTCGATATGATTAGCTAAGGGTAATCTATAACGCCTATCTACAGGAATTTTAAGTACATTCTCCTTGATAGGCTTTAGTAGAGTAGCATTTTCAGAATAGCCAAATCTTTCATTATTTACTTTTAAAATAGCAGATAGTTTATCTGCTAATTTCTGATGACCCTTTTTCTTCTCATTTTCAATAATACTATAAGCCACCTTCATTAAAGGAGTATGTCCGTTTCCCTCAATCGTTTTAAAAAGCCTCATTAATAGTGCTTCGTTCATGTAGCTGATAGTATTTATGTAAAGATAGTTAAACCTCTTTTATTCTGATTTTATTTCAATCAACTTCTCCACTCTTGCCATCATTTCATCCTTTTCCTTCAACATGCGTTCGTACAATTCAATCTTTTCCTTATGCAATTTTTTTATTTCTTCAATAGGATTGAAGTTAAAAGTGGAATTTGGATTTCCAACGCAGGCATTATCTCCGAAAGTATTTGAAATAATGTTGATCGCCTGCTCCTCATCAAAATTCTGTATAGCCTCAGCAGGTATTTTTAGTGCAGAAGATATTTGTTGCAACAGCGCAGGATCAATCGTTTCCTTTTGTTCCAGGAGGGAAACTTTTTGCTGGTTCCAGTCGTCGCCAAGATCGGCTGCCAGGGCATCCTGCTTGATGCCGAGCATTTCCCGAAAGCGCTTTATGTTGCGTCCTTCGTGTATCTTTTTTGTAGTTGCTGTACTCATCATAAGCAAATTTAAATCTTAAAGATTGTTGATTGATAAAGATA
>Ga0134128_10012689_pt1 | contig 10044 bp, 10 predicted proteins | sample KB31754_FD_96462 | JGI IMG/M metagenome (GOLD analysis project Ga0134128, IMG submission 96462) | Terrestrial soil microbial communities with excess Nitrogen fertilizer from Kellogg Biological Station, Michigan, USA - KB3-175-4 | ecosystem: Environmental > Terrestrial > Soil > Unclassified ...
CCTGCCGCGGCCGCGCCGACAAGGATCGCTCTTCCGGCCGGAGGGAGCGACGGATGCGTGATCGCCCGTACACGCTGCTCTCCTGCTGCGTGTCGATCGACGGCTATATCGGCAACGCCGCCTCCCGTCTGCTGCTGTCGAACGAGGCGGACTTCGACCGGGTCGACGCCGTCCGCGCCTCCTGCGACGCGATCCTCGTCGGGGCGGAGACGGTGCGGGTCGACAACCCGCGCCTGCTGGTGCGATCCCAGACCCGCCGCGACGAGCGCGCCGCGCGCGGCCTGCCGGCGTCCCCCACCAAGGTCACCGTGACCCGGCGCGCGGAGCTCGACGCACGAGCCCACTTCTTCCGGGCCGGGGACACCGAGAAGCTCGTCTACTGCGCGAGCCCTCGGGTGGAGGACGCGCGGGTGCGTCTGGGGCCGGTCGCGACCGTCGTGGACGGCGGCGACGACGTGGAGATGAGCTCGCTCAGCACCGACCTGGCCGACCGCGGTGTGGAGCGGCTCATGGTCGAGGGCGGCGCGATGGTCCACACGCAGTTCCTCACCGAGAACATCGTGGACGAGCTCCAGCTGACCGTCGCGCCGGTCTTCGTCGGCGACTCGGAGGCCCCCCGGTTCGTGCGCGACGGCGTCTTCCCCTGGAACCCGGGGCGCCGGGCGGAGCTCGTCGACGTCCGGAAGCTCGGCGACGTCGTCCTGCTGCGGTACGCCCTCTCGTCCCGGTTCGGAGACGCATGAACGAGGCAGCGATGACCGCCCGGCTTCCCGTCGCGACGATCCGCACCCAGGTCGAGCTGCCTCTGCGGTTTCCCGACGGGTTCGTGGCCGACGCGCGGGCGTTCACGTTCGAGGGTCTCGTCGACGGCCGCGAGCACCTCGCTTTCGCGCTCGGCGATCGCGCGGCGCCGTTCCCTGCGGACGGGCGCCGACTGCCGCTGATCCGTCCGCACAGCGAGTGCCTGACGGGGGACGTGTTCGGCAGCGAGCGGTGCGACTGCGGGCCGCAGCTGCGGGAGGCCGTCGAGCGCATCGCAGACGCCGGCGGCTATGTGCTCTACCTGCGGCAGGAAGGACGCGGGATCGGGCTCTACTCGAAGCTCGAGGCGTACGCGCTGCAGGACGAGGGAGCCGACACGTACGAGGCGAACCTCGCGCTCGGTCACGGCGAGGACGAGCGCAGCTACCTCGCGGCGGCGCAGATGCTGCACGCCCTGGGCGCGTCCAGGGTCGCCCTCCTCAGCAACAACCCCGACAAGGCCCGGCAGCTCCGCTCCTGTGGCGTGACCGTGGTCGAGCAGGTGCCGACCGGCGTGCACGTCTCCGACGCGAACCGGCGCTATCTGGAGACGAAGGCGCGGCGGGGGCGGCACACGCTCGATCTCAGGGACGTGCTCGGCCCGAGCGAGGCTCCTGCGGCCGAGCCCGGCGCGACCGCGCTGCCGTAGGACGGCTGCGCGACGCCCTCAGTGGTCGAACGCGTTGAGGAAGTGATCCCGGAACGCGCTCATGAGCCAGGTCGGTGCCGTCGGGCCGGGCAGCATCCCCGGCGTCCATCCCCAGCCGGCGAGCCTGCGGATCACCTTCGGGTCGTGGGCGATGATCGTGGTCGGCACGACGTGGTCCGCCTGCTGAAGGACCCTCGAGGGCTGGTGGTCGCCGAGCACGATGAGCACGGTGTTCTTGTTGCCGTAGTGATCGACGAACGAGTACAGCGCACGCAGCGCGTACTTGATCGACTCCGCGTACCCCTCCTGGGTGTCGGTCAGTCCGGCGCCGTCGATGGGAAGCCGCTTGAAGAGCGACCCGTTGCCGATGCGCCTCCAGGAGATCAGCGGGGGGATGCGCGTCCACGGCTCGTGGCTCGACGTGAGGTCGATCTCGGAGAAGATCGGACGGCGGTGCTGCTTCCTCAGCTCGCGCTTCTGCAACGCCTGGAGCGCGTACTGGTCGGGCATCGGGGAGAAGCCGAACTTCGGGCCGCGATAGCCGAGGTTGTCGCGATCGAGGATCCTGGCGTAGTGGTAGAAGGAGTGCCCGTCCGGCCAGGAGCCGTGGGTGGCCGGCACGTCGGCGACCGTTCGCCAGCCGGCGCGCCGGAACGCGGTGGCGAGCGTGAGGCGCTTGCTGTCGACGAGCTGGGAGAAGCGCCCGGGGCTGTCGATCCAGACTCCCGACTGCAGCGTGGCGTGCGCGAGCCAGCTGCCGCCGCCGTAGGTGGACGAGGTGAGCCAGCCGCTCCGGGAGGAGAAGCCGTCGGCCTGGAGCTCTGCGTCTCCGGCCTCGACCACGGCGTCGACGCCCGGCGAGAAGGACGTTCCCTGCACCGCCATCTGCCCGTAGCTCTCGACGAACACGAGCAGGACGTCCTTGCCGCGCAGACCCTCGAGGAGCCGGCTCCTGGGCGTGTCGCCATACGGGTCCTTGCGCGCGAGCAGGACCCTGAAGCGCGCTTCGGAGCGGAAGTCCGCCTGCACGGCGTTCACCTCGTCGACCGCGAAGCGGGCTGCGCTCGTCGAGGCGATGCCGGCGCCCGAGACCTGGAGGCCGACCGCCCAGCAGACCGCCCAGGCGGCGGTGAGTACCGTGAGAGCCCCGAGCGAGCGTGCGCGGTGCTGCGCCGCCGTCCGCGTCAGCCGGCCGAACGCGAGCGCCGGGACGAGGAGCGCAGCGAGGCCGAGCACGACGGCGGCGGCCACGGTCAGATCCGCGTCACGGTTGCCGAAGGTGTCGCGCACCGTCCCGACCCCGATGGAGAGATAGGACCAGTCCTCGACCGGGTTGAACTGCCGGTCGAAGAAGACGAAGAAGCCGAGGTCGAAGAGCTTCACGAGCACCAGTGCACCGATCAGCAGCCCGATCGCCCACGACACGACGCGTCCCGCGCGGGTGGGCAGCGCGACGGCCAGGACGACGACGGCAAGCCCTTCGAGCGGCAGGCGCGCGAAGGAGCCTGGAGTGAACTGCCACGGCCGGATCGGCGCGACGAGCGCGGCCCACACCACCGCCGCGGCGAGCACCGTCAGCGCGGCGGTGATCGCGGGATGCCGGGTGCGTGCCGGGGCGACGCGGGTCGAGGTCGCGTGCCGGTGACGCCACAGCCACCAGACGTCGCGCCCGAACGACTCGGCCAGCAGGGCCAGGGCGACGGCGAGCAGGACGCGGCTCACGACCGACGGCGCGACTCCGGAAGCCGCGATCACGAGCGCGACTCCCTGCGCTGCCGTGACCGTCTTGCGCCAGTCGCGGCGCGGCAGAGTGGCCCGCATCCACGGGAGCGCCCATCCCGCCGCGGCGAACGCGTACCGAGCCAGGCCGATCGCGAGCACCCAGGCGCCGGCGGACGGGGCCACCTCGACGCTCAGCGCGAGGATCAGGAACGCGTCGACCTCGCCGTCGAGCTTCGCGCCGAGCGCCGACTCGGTCGCCGTGCGCCGGGCGATCCAGCCGTCGACGAAGTCGAGCGCGAGCGCTACCGACGCAAGCGTCACGAGCGTCGCGACCGCCACGTCCCGCTCGAACGAGGCCGCGGTCAGGGCGGCCACTCCGACCGCCAGCGTCCCGCGGAGGAGAGTCACCCAGCCGGCGGGCCCGAGTCTCGCCGACGGAGCGCGCCAGAGAGCACGCGCGAGCATCACGTTCAGAGTCAGCCCGCTGACCAGCCCGACGAACCAGCCGGCGCCGCCGAGCCCGACCGTCCGCGCCAGCACGGCGAGGAGGACGAGCGTGCCGCTGAGCCCGGCCAACGGGCCGAGCTGGTTGCCGAGATCGGACAGCGGGCTCCGGCCGACCCGCAGGTTTGCTCCCCGCTCGACCATCCGAAGGGCACTACGGTGCCTGGAGTGCATTGGTTTGTCGAGTGGGAGTGAGCTCGGACGACCGCCGCTCGCTCGTCGAGGCTCTGCAGCAGGCCCAGCAGGCGGCCTTCGGCCCCGGCGAGTACGTCGATCAGGAGAGCTTCGTCAGCGCGTCCGAGATCCTCGCGCTCGCGGCGCGGGCGGGCGTCGGCTCAGGCGTCTCCGTCCTCGATCTGTGCTGCGGGGTCGCCGGCCCGGGCCGGCTCCTCACGAGGGAGCTGGACTGTGTCTACCTCGGCGTGGACTCGAGCGAGACGGCCGTGGCCGTTGCCGCAGAGCGTGCACGTGACCTGCCCTGCCGGTTCCATGTGGCGGAGATCCCCCCGCTGCCTGCGGGTACCTTCGAGGTGGTGCTCCTGCTCGAAACCATGCTCGCCTTTCGCGACAAGGCGGCGCTGCTCGAGGAGGTCGCCCGCGTGCTCTCCTCGGGAGGGCGGTTCGCATTCACGCTGGAGGAGGGTGCGCCGCTGACCGAGTCTGAGCAGGCCCTCATGCCCGCCGCCGAGACGGTCCGGCTCACGCCGCTCGACGAGATGCACACGCTACTCCGGCAGGCCGGCCTCGCGGTTCGCTGGGAGGAGGACTGGAGCGGGTCGCACCGCGAGGTCGCCGCCGCGCTGGTGGACGCCTACGCCGCCGACTCGTCGGCGATCGCGGAGCGGATCGGGCGCCGAGCGCTGGACGACCTCCTCGCCGCGCACGAGCTGTGGAGGGACTGGCTGGCGACGGGGCGCGTTCGCAAGCTGGCGCTCGTGGCGGTTCGGGTGGGGCCGTGATCGCCGAGGCCGCTGCCGCCGTCGTGCTGAGCCGTGGCCCCGTGGCCGAGAGCGTCACGCGGCGCAGCGCCGTCATTTCGTTCCGCACCTCGGCGCCGGACCACGACTTCGTGCTCCTCCGGGACGGAGCCCGGATCGGCGCGGGCACGGGAGTCGGTCATACGGCCCGGCTGAGGCATCTGACGCCGGGGAGGCGGTACGCGTACACGATCGAAGGAGAATCCGGCGCCCTCGCCACCGGCACGTTCCGCGCCGCGCCTGCGGGACCGTCCAGATTCACGTTCGCGGTCGTGGGCGACTTCGGCAGCGGGACGAGCAACGAGACGGCGGTGGCGTCGCTGATCCGGTCGTGGCACCCGGACTTCGTCCTCACGGTCGGCGACAACGCCTATCCCCTGGGCTCGAGGGAGCTGCTCGACCGCGACATCTTCCGGCCCTACGCCACGGTGATGCGGGAGTCGGCCTGGTTTCCGGCGTTCGGCAACCACGACGTGAAGGCGGGCGGCGGGAGGCCCGAGCTCGAGGCATTCCACTCGCTCGGCAAGGAACGCTGGTATCGGTTCGTCTGGGGCGACGCGGCCTTCGTGGTGCTGGACTCCGACACCTCGGTCGCGCCCGGCTCGCCGCAGCTGCGCTTCGCCCGGCGCGCGCTGAGGCGCCGCTCGTGCTTCCACTTCGCCGCCTGGCACCACCCGCCGTGGGAGCCGCGCGGCCGCCCTCTCAGCCCGGGTCTCCGCCGCAACATCGTGCCGCTCGTGCAGAAGGACGGCGTCCGGGTCGTCTTCCTCGGCCACCTGCACGCCTACGCCCGCAGCCGGCCGCACCGCGGGGTCGTGTACGTGGCGGTCGGGACGGGCGGAGCCTCGCTGGACTTCGACGCCCGCAAGCTCACCATCCCGTCCGCGCGCATCGTCCAGGGGCACTTCGGCGCCCTGCGCGTGGACGTCGCCGGCCGCAGGGCGCGATTCCGCTACGAGACCGTCGACGGCAGGGTGCGCGACCGCTTCCGTCTCTCGTGCTCCGGACAATCCGGTGGTCGTCCGCGGCCGTAGAGTCCGCGTGATGACGTTCAGGACCGAGAGCCGCATTTCGATCGGCGGCAGCGTCGACGAGGTGTGGGCGTATCTGTGCGACGTCGGGCGCTGGCCGGAGTGGGCGCCGACCGTTCTCGAGGCCTGGGTGAGCGGGGATGCACCGTTGCAGCCGGGTGCCCAGGTGGAGCAGCGGGCGAAGGGGCCGCTCGGGACGTCTCGCGGCCGCGCCCAGCACGTGACCGTCGTCGACAAGCCCCGCCACCTGGCGTTCGCCGGGCCGCTGGGCACGTCCGCGGCGCGCTGGGGAATGGAGCTCGAGTCGGATGGCGAGAGGCAGACCGACGCGACGATGTGGATCGAGGTCGACCTCGCGGGCCCGATGCGCGCGATCCCGAGCCGGCTGCTCGAGGGCAGGATCCAGCGCGTGAGCGATCGCGAGATGGTGCTGATCAAGGCTGCGGTCGAGTCCGATGCGAGGAGGGCGGCGTGAGCCAGGTCGACGCGACGCGGGAGCACCTGATCGAGACCTACCGCAAGAAGGCGAAGCACTACGACGTCACCTCCCGGCTCTACCCCGCTCCCGGCTACCCGCAGCGGGGGCAGCGTGTCCGCGCGGTGGAGGCGCTCGGCCTCCGTCCGGGCGACACCGTGGTCGACGTCGCCTGCGGCACCGGCCTGAACTTCGGGCTGCTCCAGGAGCAGGTCGGTCCCGACGGCCGGATCGTGGGCGTCGACCTGACCGACGCGATGCTGGCCCGGGCCGAGGACCGGATCGAGACGAACGGCTGGAGCAACGTCACCCTCGTGCAGGACGACGCGGCGGCTTTCGAGTTCCCGGCCGAGGTCGACGCGATCCTGTCCACCTACGCCCTGACCCAGGTTCCCGAGTGCGGCGAGGTCATCGCGCACGGCGCCGCTGCCCTGGCCGGGGGTGGGCGCTGGGCCGTGCTCGATCTCAAGGTTCCCGACCACACGCCCCGGTGGCTGTCTCAGCTCGGAACCGCGATCGTGCGGCCGTTCGCCTCCATCGACGAATGGACGATGCGCCGCCCGTGGGAGGCGATTCACGCGGCGATGCAGGCAGAGCTCGCCGATCTCTCCTGGACCGAGCTGTTCTTCGGCACGGCATTCCTGGCCGCCGGGTCCCGCGGGCCCAGAACCGTCCGGCGACTCCATTCCACCTGAGTCCGCGCGCCGCGTCTCGTTGCGCGCCGCCTTCGCAGAAGAGATGATCGTGTCGGGAACGATGCGAAAGGAGCAGACCGGCCATGGACACCCAGACCCAGACCGACCCGCCCGTCAACCCGAACAAGGTGCTGTGGGAGAAGGGCGACTTCACGCGGATCGCGGAGGCGTCGATGCGCAGGAGCGGCGAGGCTCTCGTCGCCACGCTCGGGATCACGCCCGGGCTCGACGTGCTCGATCTCGGCTGTGGCGACGGCACGACCGCCGTACCCGAGGCGAAGCTCGGGGCGAACGTGCTCGGGGTCGACATCGCCGAGAATCTCGTCGCCGCGGGAAACGCGCGGGCGCAGAGCTTCGGCCTCGACAACCTCCGCTTCCAGCAGGGCGACGCGACCGACCTGAAGGACCTCGCGGACGACAGCTTCGACCTCGTCGTCTCGATCTTCGGCGCGATGTTCGCGCCCCGGCCGTTCGACGTCGCGAAGGAAGTCGTCCGCGTGACACGGCCGGGCGGCCGGATCGTGATGGGCAACTGGATCCCGAACGATCCGACGTTCGTCGCCCAGCTCCTCCGCGTCAGCACGGCGTACTCGCCGCCGCCGCCGGAAGGGTTTGTGAGCCCGATGACCTGGGGGATCGAGGAGAACGTGCTCGAGCGGTTCGGCGCGGCCGGTATCCCGGCCGAGAACGTCTCGTGCGAGCGGGTGATGTTCCGGTTCGAGTACGCAGGGACGCCGGCGGAGTACCTCGCCGACTTCCGCGACTACTACGGCCCCACGATGAACGCCTACGCGGCGGCGGCGGCCGACGGCCGCGAGTCCGAGCTGCACGCCGAGCTCGGGGCTCTCGTCGACGAGCACAACGTCGCCGACGGCGACGGAACCGTCATCGAAGCTGCCTACCTGCGGGTGACGGTCGCGGTCTAGAGCCGCGACCGTCACCGCGCCGGCCTGCCCTCGTCAGCTGGTGCGAGGAGCCAGTCCGGTATCCACGAGCAGATCCCGAAGCCGAACTTCGGTGCCTCGGGGGCGAGCCTCACGAGTGCCGGGTCCGGACGGAAGCCCGTGTGCAGGATCGAGTTCGGCGTCGCCCACAGCGCGCGCAGGAACGTCTGGGCGACGATCGCGCTCCCCCGCCTGCAACCGTGCACCCTCGTGCGTGCCCGCGGCCCGTGCCGGCTCGGCTCCCGGGCAGCGTGGAACAGCCTGCTCAGGCGGGCGGCATGGCCGCTGAGCTGCAGCCGTGCCTCCTTGGTCACCTCCCAGCAGAGCGCCGGGTCGGCGAGCGTCTGCTCGGCGATGAGCGCGAAGCGGTTCCAGAGGACCTCCTGACCCACGAGCCAGGCGTCCGGGAACTCGCGTGGGTCGCGCTGCGATCCCCGCCTGGAGACGCGCAAGCTCGAGGAGTCCCGGCGGCAGCTCGTGCGGAAGCTCCGCGCGGGAGCGCAACCGGGCGAGCGCGTCCCGCACGGCCGCCCGCACCCCGCGGCGCAGGGCCTGCTCGAACAGCGCCGAGAGCTCGGGGTCGACTGCCTCGATGCGAGCGAGGATGCGGTCCTCGACACCGGCCACGAACAGGTCGGGCGCGGCCTCGATCGAGTCGAGGACCCGCGCGACCAGGTCCCACACGACAGCGCGATTCCGGACGGCAGGGTCGTCCATGCGAGCAAGGGTCGCGGCGGCCACGAGAGCCCCCGAGTGACGCATTTGCGTCAATACGCTCCGTGTCGTCGGATCACCCGCCGGCGAACCGACGCAGACATCGCCTGCCCGATGGCTGGAAATGCGCCGATCTGCGCGCTACGGTTTTACTGGATCGATCGCCTCTTCGTTGCGGCCGGCGAGGCACGCCCAGCATGAAGCTCCAAGCAACCGCCACCACCGCGTTCCTCCCAGCCGCGCTGGCAGCAGCGTCGATCTCGCTGGCGCTCGTCCTGCTGCCGGGCTCGGCCGTTCCGGCGCATTCCTCCGGCCTGGCGCCCGCGCTCAGGGCCGTTGCCGGCAACGTCGTGGCCGCCGTCGAGGCGCCCGCGGGCACCGTGGCGAAGGGGCACCGTCACCGCAAGCCCGTCGCGAGGCACGCGGCACGAACGACGCCGGCGAGCACGTCGTCGCACGCCACCGCGGTCGCTACGCCGACCACCCCGGCGCAGCGAAGGCAGACGGCTCACCGCCGCGTGCGGCGAGCGCGTCCCGCCACGCGCGTCCATCCGACGACGCAGGCCGCCTCGCCCGTGACGACCTCGCCTGCGGTGGGGCACGGTCGCGGGAAGGCCAAGGCGCTCGGGCACCTGAAGAAGGCCGCGCCGGAAGCTGCGCACCCCGCGGTCCCGGCAAGCCGGGGCGCCGGAAGCGGCCATGGCAAGGCGCTCGGCCATTCGGCCGACGCCCCGCATGGGCCGCCGGCCGTTCCCCCGGGCCAGGCGAAGAAGGCGGTTCCGGGTGCGGGCGGCCACGGCGCCTCCCACGGCCCAGGAGGCACGAGATAACCACCCGGCCGGGCCGGGTCCGGCTGATCGCCGCGCTCCTGCTGCTCGCGGCCCCACTCACCGTTGCCGCCTGGGGGCTCGGAGGCTACGCGGCCCAGCGAGAGCGCAACAAGGCCGACTCGGGCCTCGCTGCGACCGTCAACTCCGTGGGCGGCAAGTCCTTCCGCGGCGTCGCGTCGAAGGCGGAGTCGGAGGCGACCGACCTGGCCGGGCGCAAGCGTGTGCAGCGCCTCTTCCTCCGCCACAAGTCCAACGAGTTCGTCTGGAAGATGCAGCTGCACCGGGACGGTCGCATCACGTTGACCCACTGGTTCTCGCCGCTGCCGGCAGCCGTGGCGATCCGGAAGGTCAGCGTCACGTCCGGCGGCCGTACGGTCGGACAGGTGGTGGTGTTCGTCGCGCCCAACCGCGTCGTGGCTCGTGCGTTGACCAGAGGCTCGCCGGCAGGCGACCGGCAGCTCGGTCTGGTGGTCGGCCGCAGCATCATCGGGACGGAGAAGATGCAGCGAATCGAGTCCGGCGCGCTCCTGCCGAACGGAGATCCCAGCGACCTCCGGATGGACGGTCGGGACTACCGGGCCGTCGCGAGGGATCTCGGAGCAGGCTCGCGGCTCAGGCTCGTCGCGCTGGAGCGGAGCTCCTCGATCGACTCCGGCGCGAATACCGCCCGCTGGCGCGTCATGGGTCTCAGCTTCGCGCTCA
>Ga0134128_10012692_pt1 | contig 10043 bp, 8 predicted proteins | sample KB31754_FD_96462 | JGI IMG/M metagenome (GOLD analysis project Ga0134128, IMG submission 96462) | Terrestrial soil microbial communities with excess Nitrogen fertilizer from Kellogg Biological Station, Michigan, USA - KB3-175-4 | ecosystem: Environmental > Terrestrial > Soil > Unclassified ...
ATCATAGGCGGCGGCATCAATGGAACGGGGCTTGCCCGGGATGCTGCGGGCCGCGGCGTCCGTGTGCTGCTTGTCGAAATGAACGATCTTGCTTCAGGCACATCCTCGGCCTCGAGCAAATTGGTCCATGGCGGTTTGCGCTATCTCGAGCATGGCGCATTTCGCCTCGTTCGTGAGGCGCTGGGTGAACGCGAAGTACTTTTGCGCATGGCACCGCATCTGGTCCGGCCAATGCGTTTCCTGTTGCCGCCGCTGCCGGGTTTGCGATCGCCGCTGTTTTTGCGTTTCGGATTGATCCTTTATGACTTGCTGGGTGCGCGTAAATTATTGCCGGCATCCCGGACGGTCGATCTGACCCACTATGTGGCTGGCCATCCGCTCAAGCGGGAATTCGGCTATGGGTTCGAGTACTCCGACTGCCGCGTCGATGATTCACGAATGGTCGTGCTAAATGCGGTCGATGCCGCCGAACATGGCGCGGACATTCGAACACGTACGCGCTGCACGCGCGCGGAGCGGCGTGACGACTGGGAATTGGTGCTCAATGCCAGAGGACGCCGCGACGTGAAGACAGCGCGTGTACTGGTCAATGCCGCAGGTCCCTGGATTGGAGAGGTGGCGGACACGATCATTCGATTACCGTTGCCGCGCCCGGTCAGGCTCATCAAGGGCAGCCATATCGTGATCCGCCGGCACTTCGAGCATGATTGCGGATATATCCTGGAGGCGCCGGACCGGAGGGTGGTCTTCGTTTTGCCGTTTGGCGAGGAATTCACCCTGATCGGAACCACCGATGAAAATTTTGTTGGCGATCTCAACTCGCCCGCACCCGAACCGCGTGAAATCACCTATCTTTGCGACATTGTTAATCGCTACTTCCGCGATGTCGTGACGCCTGATGAATTGGTGTGGTCGTTTTCCGGGGTGCGCGCGCTCTACGATGACGGTGCCGATCGACCGGAGGATGTGACCCGCGACTATGAGCTCGTCCTTGATCATCGCGCAGGCGAAGCCCCGTTGCTCACCATCTATGGGGGAAAAATTACGACGCATCGAAAATTGGCAGAGGCTGTAATGGCTCAGATAGGCCATTTTTTCGGCGCCCGCCCGCCCTGGACGGCGGGATCGCGGCTCCCGGGCGGTGAGTTTCAACCCGGGGAATTCGAGATACAGGTGAGCGAACTGATGCGGCGGTGGCCTTTTCTTGCGCAAACGCATGCCCGGCGGCTGTTGCAGGCCTATGGGCTGCGCGCCGAACGGATTCTCGTCGACGCACGAAGCATGGATGACCTGGGTCAGCGGTTTGCCGGCGACCTCACGGAAGCCGAGGTCCGCTACCTGATTAAGAATGAGTGGGCACAAAGTGCCGACGATGTGCTCTGGCGACGGAGCAAATTGGGGTTGAAGGCGACGGCGTATGAGACGGCGGCGCTGGATGGCATGATTGCGTCATTGGGCGTGGCGGGTCGTTGCCAATGACTCGGTCACACTGTCAAAGTTCAATAGCATAACCAAATTTTCTACGCTGGCGCGGGCAGCGCCATGGAGCTTTCCTTTGCCGGCCGCTCTCATTGCAATCGATCAGGGGACGACGTCGACGCGTGCCATCGCATTCGACGCGATGCTGCGACCACTTGCGACCGCGCAACGGGAGCTGCGCCAAATTTACCCGGCGCCGGGCGAAGTCGAGCATGACCCTGAAGAAATCTGGACCGCGGTCATTGACACGATGCGCGGGGTCATAGCGCAGGCGCGCATTGGTGCAAATGATGTTGCCGGGATCGGCATCACCAACCAGCGCGAAACTGTCGTGATCTGGGATCGCGAAACAGGAAAGCCGATCCATAATGCAATCGTCTGGCAAGACCGGCGCACGGCCACAGATTGCGATGCGCTGCGGCGCGCAGGGCACGAAGCAGAGATCACGCGAAAGACCGGACTTCTGCTCGATCCGTACTTTTCCGCCACCAAAATCGCCTGGCTGCTCGACCACGTTGAGGGTGCCCGTGCGGCTGCCGACGCAGGAAAACTCGCATTCGGGACTATTGATTGCTTTTTACTGTGGCGGTTGACCGGCGGTACGGCGCACCTCACCGACGCAACGAATGCGGCGCGTACGCTGCTGTTCGACATCGGCAAAGGCGCGTGGGACGAAGATCTCTGCCGTCTATTGCGTGTGCCAATGCGGCTATTTCCGCAGGTGCGCGACTGTGCCGGCCGATTTGGCGAGACCACCCCCGACCTGTTCGGTAGCGCCATTGGTATCCTTGGTATTGCGGGTGATCAGCAGGCGGCGACTGTGGGACAGGGCTGTTTCGAGCCCGGAATGGTGAAATCGACCTACGGCACCGGCTGTTTTGCATTGCTCAATACGGGAGGCGAGCGCGTCAGCTCGCGTCATCGGCTTCTCACGACCATCGCCTATCAGCTCGACGGCAAGCGGACTTATGCGCTGGAAGGCGCGATTTTCGTCGCGGGGGCGGCCGTCCAGTGGTTGCGCGACGGGCTCAAGCTCATTGCCGCATCATCCGACGTCGGGGCACTGGCGCAGCAGGCTAGTCCTGCCGAGGCGGTTTATTTCGTTCCCGCGTTTGTCGGTCTCGGGGCGCCTTATTGGGACCCGGACGCGCGCGGTGCCATCTACGGCCTCACGCGCAATTCGGGGGCGCCGGAAATCGCACGCGCGGTCCTCGAAGCAGTTGGCTATCAGACTCGCGACCTGCTGGAGGCGATGCACGCCGATTGGCCCGCATCGCGCTCCTCCGGCACGGTATTGCGCGTCGACGGTGGTATGGCCGCCAGCGATCCAACCATGCAGTTTCTTGCCGACATGCTTGGGTGTCCGGTCGATCGCCCCGCGCAACTGGAGTCGACGGCGGTCGGGGCAGCTTATCTGGCGGGGCGTACGGCAGGGCTTTGTCCCGATCTCGATGGATTTGCCGCGCGATGGCGACTCGACCGCCGCTTCGAACCGCGAATGAACCCCGAAACGCGGGATCGCAAGTATGCCGGCTGGAGGCTGGCCGTGAAGCGAACGTTGACGAATTGACGACGCCTCTTGATGGCCCTCTTGTGCGCGGCGATTGATGGTGCCGGGTTGAGTGTGTCGTTGCGCCCCGCTAGCGTCGTCGCAACGGGGAATCGATGACGGACGCCGGCGCAAAAGTGCAAAACAGAACGGACGAGAATCGAACCGTCGTTCGTTTTGAGGCGGTGAGCAAGCGTTTCGGCCAGGTCAATGCGGTCGATGCACTCACGCTCGATATCAGACAAGGAGAATTCTTTGCGCTGCTTGGACCGTCCGGGTGCGGCAAGACGACACTGCTTCGGATGCTTGCGGGTTTTGAAGCGCCAAGTGACGGACGCATCCTTCTCGACGGCGAGGACATCGCGGATATGCCGCCGCACCGGCGCCCCATCAACATGATGTTTCAAAGCTACGCATTGTTTCCGCACCTAACGGTCGCGGGGAATATCGCGTTCGGACTGCGACAGGAACATGCAAGCCGCGCGGAGATCGCGGATCGGGTGGCGGAGATGCTGGCGCTGACGCGGCTGCAGGGCTTCGACGCGCGGAATATCGGGCAACTTTCGGGCGGCCAGCGTCAGCGCGTGGCACTGGCGAGGTCGCTCATCAAGCGCCCGCGCGTACTTCTGCTCGATGAGCCGCTCGCCGCTCTCGATAAAAAATTGCGATCGGAAACCCAATTCGAGCTGATGGAATTGCAACGTAAACTCGGCACGACTTTCGTCATCGTTACCCACGACCAGGAGGAGGCGATGATCGTTGCCGACCGCATGGGCCTCATGCACCAGGGCCAGCTGATGCAGGTGGCGAGCCCGCCGGAAATTTACGAGAGGCCTAACTCACGCTGGGTCGCCGATTTCATCGGCGAGGTGACCATGATTGAGGGCCGAGTTGCGGCGGACGGGGCGATGGACAGCGCCCTGGGACGGCTGGACCTACCCACCGGCTCGGATTTGAGGATCAAGGAAAGCGTATGGCTCGCTTTGCGCCCGGAAAAGATCAAAATGAGTGGTGATCGGCCAAAAGACGGAACCAACGCATTGGCTGGAACAGTTTATGAAATTGGCTACCGCGGCGACATTTCGATCTGCAAAATCCGGCTTTCGGACAGGTCGTTCATGAAGGTCGCGCTGCCAAATGCGAGCGTGCAAAAAAAGCCCCTCTTTACGGTGAACGATTTGGTGTGGCTTTCATGGCCTGCTGAAGCAGGCGTGGTGCTGACGAGATAAGCAAATGCGCCCGGATCGACAAAATCGCGCGTGGCCCGTCATATCGGCACCGTATCTTTGGTTGGCCGTTTTCTTTCTCGCCCCGTTTGTCATTGTTCTGAAAATCAGCCTGTCGCAGACAGTGCTCGCTCAGCCGCCTTATTCTCCGGTATTCAACATTGCCGGCGGCTGGACTGGGCTGGCGGCATTTTTCGGCAACCTGTCTTTCGATTCGTATCGATTACTGTCGACCGACTTGATCTACCTCATCGCTTATCTCAAGAGCCTGGAGGTGGGCGCTGTTTCCACGATAATTCTTTTCATAATCGGCTATCCGATTGCCTACGGCATCGCGCGCTCGCCACGGTCCTGGCAACCTCTTCTGGTCATGGCCGTTGTTTTGCCGTTTTGGACGTCGTTTTTGATTCGTGTTTACGCATGGATCAACATCCTGCAACGCGATGGATTGCTCAATGACATCCTGCTGCGGATTCATATTGTCGATTCATCCGTCGCATGGCTGTCGTCCGATACCGCGATCTATATCGGCGTCGTCTATTCGTACCTCCCGTTCATGGTGCTGCCGCTTTACACTACGCTGGAAAAAATTGACGAAACGTTGCTGGAAGCGGCAGCCGACCTTGGCTGCCCACGCTGGAAAGCATTCTGGCTGGTCACATTTCCGCTGTCGCTTCCCGGCGTTGCGGCCGGTGCATTGCTCTGCTTCATCCCAATCGTCGGCGAATACGTAATCCCCGATCTGCTCGGCGGTTCAGAATCGCAAATGATTGGGCAGACGCTGTGGACCGAATTCTTTTCCAACCGCGACTGGCCTGTCGCCTCAGCAATCGCGATGGCGCTGCTCGGGCTGCTGCTGATTCCCATCCTGCTTTATGAACGCCTTCAACAGCGGACTGTCGATGGAGGGCGTCGGTGAAACGTGGTGTATCCGCATTCAATGTGCTCTCTGTCGCCATCGGCCTGGCGTTCCTCTATTTGCCGATCGTTGTTCTGGTGACGTATTCATTCAACGGCTCACGTCTTGTAACGGTCTGGGGTGGGTGGTCGCTCGCCTGGTATGAGGAACTTCTGCACGATCGCGCGATCCTCGAGGCGGCCTGGACCAGCCTGCGGGTTGCCGTTGTTTCGGCGAGTGCGGCCACCATACTTGGCACGCTTGGCGCGGTCGTCCTGGTTCGCGTCGGCGATTTTCGCGGTCGGCTGTTGTTCTCGGGAATGGTCTACGCGCCGTTGGTTATGCCCGAGGTGATAACCGGGCTCTCGTTACTTTTACTTTTCGTCGCGCTCGATGTGGACCGCGGTTTCTGGACCATCGCCGTTGCTCACACGACGCTTACGATGTGCTTTGTCACGATAGTCGTGCAGGCGCGCCTGATTGGGTTGGATCAAAGCCTTGAAGAGGCGGCAATGGATCTCGGTTGTCCTCCGTTCAAGACATTTCTGACGATCACGCTGCCGCTGATCGCACCGGCGATCGCGGCTGGCTGGATGCTTGCTTTCTCGCTGTCGCTTGATGACCTCGTGATCGCGAGCTTCACCACGGGGCCAGGCGCCACGACGCTCCCGATCCGGATCTATTCGGAAGTGCGGCTCGGCGTGAAACCGGAAATCAATGCAATATGCACAATCATGATTGCGGTAGTTGCGCTCGGCACCATCGTGTCGTCATTGATCGCAAAGCGAGACGCGAGCGGGCACGACCCTCTCAATTTGGCGCAATGATATCGTCCAATGCGCGCCCACGTTCGGGAATATTTGCTAGTCGGGGCTGCTCTTGCCCGGAGGCCTAAACAAGAAGGCCACGAACCAGATTGGAACGATCACGATCGAGCCGAGCAACACATTCGGCCAAGCCCAGGCAATGCCCCGCCTCGCATAATCCTCCAGGCGTTCGGTCGAAAGCCCCAGCTCGCGCATGATCTGGTCGGCGGTAATTCCAAAATGGGCGAGGATGGTGCCGACCACCAGCGAGGCGACGGCAACCTTGACCAAGGTGCGAAAGAGAGGATTTAGCATCCGCGATCCATCGCGCCGGCCCATGCCGGCAGGTGATTCGTCACCTGCGGGATCATAGTCGAAGCCCGGCTTGCCGGCACGTACGCCCGATCGAGTTTATTCGGGCTTTTTTGTCCCGTCCGGCGCAGCGGATTGGTCCGTCGCGGGTAGGGTACCCGAGGCCGGCGTGCTGCCGGTCAGCCGTTCAATCGCAGATCGCACGGAGTCACGGTTGTGCCGCTCGCGGACGGCATTGAGCAGCGGAGCAGCGGCGCCGGAGCGGCGTATCAGTGCCTCCGGGTCGGGAAGCATGATAGGGTCATCCCACGAACCCTGGACAATAAATGGAAGCTCGAAAGGAGCGGCACCGGGCTTGAGCGGAGTCGCCAGGGAGGCAGTACCCTTGAGGTCGAGTTCGCGTGCCGGGATCGAGGCTGTCCCCGCAAGCGCAAGTTTTACGGCAGCACCATCGATCGTCACGTCGTCAACGCTGACGGTGCCCTGCGCAATCTTCAGCGCCACCGTGATTTTGTCGTATGGCGTGCGCCCGCTGCGAAATTCACCGCCGCCCGAAAGCGGCCTGCGCTCGAGGCGCCGCAGCAATTGCTCGACATTGAGGCCCGCGAGCGCGCCATCAGTCCCAATTAAATTGGCGGTGCCATTCAGAGTCCGTGTCACCGCAAGAACGCTGTCCCCGCTGCCTTCGACCGCGACCGTGATATTTCCTTTGCCCTCGAGGCGACGCAAACCGAACAACTGGCCGAGGCAACTCTCAAGATCTACGTCCGTGAACTGCAGCTGCGATTTGACATCAACGCCCTGATCGAATTCGGCAAAGGACATCGATCCTTTTATCACGCCGCCATACGCTTGCGCCTCGCCAACCGTGACGACCAGATGTCCCCCGCGCAGATTCGCGGCGATCGCGGTGCGGCCGAGCTTGGCATTCGAGACGACAACATTTGCGGCCGACAATCGCAGATCAAGATCGAGGCCTGCGAGACCGTCAAGTGTGATGCGGCCATCGCTCCACGATCTGTCATTGGCCGTCAGGAGGCGTACGGTCGAAACGTAGGGCGTCAGGTCGAGCGTGTCGACAGCGAGCGTGCCTTGCAACGTCTGCCGTCCGTCGGCGGCGAATGTCAGCACGCCTTCCGCGGTATTGCCGTCAAGTTCGGCATTCACGCTCGACAGGCTGATGGTTCCGCCGATTACATTTGTCCGCGCCTTGATTGCAAAACGGCCAAATCCGCCACCGGGCAGCGGCTTTTGTCCGGCCCAAGCCAACGCATCGCGCAGAGATGTCGCATCCGCAGCGAGCGTGCCTTCAATTTTCAGGACGGGCTTTAGACTAATCGCGCCTTCGAAGGCGGCCTTCATCGGCGTGCCGGAGATACGGAGCTTCAGCCCGCTACGATTGCCGGCGAGAGCCGACGGAAAGTCCGCCAGCGTCATGCTGGCGTCCATTGGCGCGTCACGCCAGATGAAGCGTCCGGTGGCGCCAAAGCTTTTGGATATCGACGGCCACGCCAACGAGAATTCCACCCCAGAAAGCGTTTCGCTGATCTTGCGTGCCTTGTCTTCGATGACGATTGTGCCATCGTCGATGCGCATTTCGGAAAATGCGGCGAGGCGCTGCACGGTCGTCTGGCTGCGGGTGAGCGCTTCCATCAGCCCGGACCAATTGGAGCGACCATTTTCCTGCAACTCGACCGATATCCGCGGGTGGTCGAGGGAAACGTCGGCGATTTCCACGCGTCCGATGAGAAGGGGAAAAAAGCGCAGACGGGCGGTCAGCCGTTCCGCGACGAGCGCGGGTTGCTGCGCATCGCCGAGTGTAACATCGGCAAAGCTGACACTTCCCGTGGGAAAGAGCGAGACGCTCGCCTTGCCGCGCAGGACCGGATTGAGCCCGGTGACGGCCCGGATTTCACCGATGACCTGCTGACGCACCGAGTCGGCGGATATCAAATAGCCGGCGGTCGTGAGCACGAGCAGGCCGCCACCAATGACGGCGAGCAGTATGAATCCCAGGCGTTTTAAGCCGGTTGCGGCTGTCAAATGGAGGTTTCCGATTGCTTCAGCGTCAGACGCCGGCGGACTATAGCATTGGTGCCGCTGCGTCCAACCTTGGACATGCTCTGTGACCCTTTCATGGCTGGGGTCCGGCCGAGCTTACTGCGCGGCCGGCCTGCCCGGCCCGCCAGCATCGGCGATCTCGGCGACCAGCTTCTTGATGATTGCCTGCCCAAACGAGTTGAAATCTTTGGCCTCAAGCACAAAGCTTCCTGGTCCGCCGCTGACATTATCGCGATAGTATTTCGCAAGTCCGCCGGCGGGATTTGTGTGCTCGGGATTCCAAGGCAATGGCGTCTCGCTCAGGATCACCAGCCCATTGATGGTAATGCCTCGCGCCAGCGCTTCGTCGCGGGCTTGACCGACATCCCGTCCGGCATTGTTGGTGCCGTCACCGGACACATCGATTGTACGCCGATCACCGCTAATTGGCGCGCGCGATATTTGTTCGACGGCGGCGTCGATACCTCCGCTGATCGACGTCCTGTCGGCAAACGAGCGCGGCGATTCCAAAAGCCGGTCGCCGAATGTCTGTGCCGCCTTCGCGCCGTCGATCACCGTCCAGTCGATAACGACTTTCTGATTGCCAAATCCCGACCATTCCAAAAATAAAACGCCGATGCGGCCGTGGCGGCCTGACCGGATCGTATCAAGCACTTGCGGGTTGCTGATTGCTGCCGCATAGCCCTCTCGCTGCAACTGGAACTTCCGGCTGTCGACGCTTCGTGAAACATCGGAAGCGAGCACCAGGAGGAGATCGACGGGCTCAGCCGCGCGCACCGGTGCCGCGACTGCCGCGGCCGCAAATGCCAATGTGAATGCCAGCGAGCGTACCAATCGGTACATTCAATAAGCCTAGCCGATTTTTGAATTATTGCGCCAGCACCCGGCTGGCCGGGAACACCACTTCTGCCAACGTGCCGTCGTCAACCTGGCTGCTGATGTGGAAACGGGCATGATTGGCCTCCGCCAGCGCCTTGGTGATCGGAAGCCCGAGGCCCGTTCCGCTGGAACCCCAAAAGGCGGCCGGGGCAACCTGACGAAACGGCTCGAGGGCCGTCTGCAGTTCCTTTTCGCTCATACCAGTGCCCGTATCGCGAACCCGGAGCACGACCTCTTGGGCATCGGTCTGTGTCGTCGAAATGATTATCTGCCCGCCGGCGCCGGTGAATTTGATGGAATTTGAGAGCAGATTGAGGGCTATCTGCCGGACTGAGCGGGCATCAGCAATGACCTGCGGAAGATTTCCCGGCAACGATGTGCGCACAATAACACGCTCGCGGTTGGCCTGTTGCTGCATAATCGCCACGCATTGCTGCACCAGGTCATTGAGATTCACGCTCACGAAAGTCAGTTCAAGCTTTCCTGCCTCGATTTTCGAGAGGTCGAGGAGATCGTTGAGCAGCGAAATCAGGTGGCCGCCCGAAGCGTGAATGTCCTTGAGATATTGCCGATAACGGTCGTTGCCGATCGGGCCGAAGCGCTCGTCCATCATCACTTCAGAAAAGCCGATGATCGCATTGAGAGGTGTGCGGATTTCATGGCTGATCTTGGCAAGGAATTCCGATTTGGCCATGGAAGCCTTTTCGGCCGCTTGTCTGGCGTCGACGAGTTCCTCTTCGGTTCGTTTCCAGTCAGTGATGTCGCGCAATACCGCACAAAGCTTTTCACCATCTTCTATGCGGCCAATCGTGATGTGCAGGGGAACGAGACCG
>Ga0134128_10012693_pt1 | contig 10043 bp, 7 predicted proteins | sample KB31754_FD_96462 | JGI IMG/M metagenome (GOLD analysis project Ga0134128, IMG submission 96462) | Terrestrial soil microbial communities with excess Nitrogen fertilizer from Kellogg Biological Station, Michigan, USA - KB3-175-4 | ecosystem: Environmental > Terrestrial > Soil > Unclassified ...
GGCCGAAGTCTCCGTAACCGCTGGGTAAGTCATCTGTCTACACCCCTTGGTGGTAGACGCCCACCGTCGACGCCAAGCCCGCATGCAGGTTCGGATCGGTGCCCGCGCCGCTTCCCATCATGCGGGAGATGTTATCCATCATCGTGGCCTCGCCGCAGAAGTATACGTACATCTCGTACGCTTCATCCTTCGTGATCGCCCCGTCGGATCGCCGGATGAAACTCTCGACAAAACGGTTGTCGTCATTCTGGTCGTCTGAAACATGCAGTAGCGTCTTGCACCCTATCGTGAAGCTGTCGATGCGGTCTGGGGCAACCTTTCCACGCGTGATCGCGTTGATGCGCGCTGCATCTCTTTTGATGTCCGCATTGCCATTCGGAAAGACGTAATCCTGAATCTTGCGGAGTGTCGCATCGAGCTCTTTCTGTTCCTTGCTCTTGAACAACCCGAACAGTGCCATCTGATTCTCTCCGCACGATGAGCCTAGTTAAGCAAGTCGCTCAGCTTGTTCGCCCCTTTTTTGAACGTCGTGCGAATCGCATGTTCGAGCACGTGCACGTTCGGGGAATGGAGGTAGGATAGCGCCACGCGGGCCTTCTTGTCGGTCTTCGATTCAACAACGAACGCTCCATTCTGCGTATAGACCTGGACCTGGCCCCAGGTATGGAGAATACGTTCGGTGGCTTTAAGCAAATGAGTTCGAGGGAGGACGATGCCATCATCCTTCACCGTCGCACTATCGAAGTTAAATTCCCTGCCTGATTTCAGAAACTCCAGTAACCGATAGAAGATCGGCACGCCTGCGGCACGCCAGAGTTTGTCCACGAACGTGGAGAAAACCGCCTCATCCTTGGGTTCGATCACCGCAACAGAGCGGTCGTCACCGACGGTGACCGAATACTTCGTGCCGGTGTATACGCCGTTAGTGTAGTGCTTTGTCGAACCCCACTGAACCCTTGTGATGGCGTTGAGTGGAAAGTGCTGACTGTTGTACGTCAGCCCGTCTGCTGACAAGCTGAGCTTTGCCTTGAAGACAAGACCCCATTGCGCACTGAAGGCGATGTCCTTGGCCCACTGATCCTCACGGACCTTCGATTCGCCCCGCTTCTTGGTGATGTCCGCGAGATCATCGCAGTCCTTTTTCAACTTCTGGCCAATCTCTGGAAGGTCTGCGGCGAAGGTCTTGTGAAGGATCGTAGCTAGCTGCTTTGACTGATCGAGCAAGTCGTGGTCGTTGAAAAGATCTATCGACAACCCGCGTAGTGCGATCGCTAAGTATTCGCTATCCTCGTGCTTTTCCCCACGGCTGCGCTCTCGCTCGCGAATGGGGCGCGCTCGCGCATCCCAATACGCGATCGCCCCTAATAGCTTGTCGAGTGTAACCGGGGAGCCCGCTTTCGCTTGCTCGCGCAGTTGCGTGATTTCGTCTTCGACGAATCGCTTGGCTTTAATCTCGCCCAACGCTTCACGATCTTCCTGCAGCAACTCGGAAACCTCCGGGAGCTCTGCAAAGAGCTTCTGTAGGAGTTCTGTTATTCGGGTTGCCTGATCAATCAGATTCTGATTGAAGAGGACGATGGCTAGGCTTCGCATGGCCCGCACAAGGGCCTCGCTCGGGCCGTGTTCCTTGCCACGCGCCTTAAAGCTAAGCTGGATCGGTTGTGCGAGTGCGTCCCAGTTAGATGCCACCTGCTCCAATTTGCCCAGCACGGGGTCGACTGACGATGCTCCGGACGGCGCACGCTCACGCGCGACGTTGATCAGTTGCTCGACGTTCTTCGCCTCATCTTCCAGCACCCTCTGTGTTTGGACTTCGTAGGCATCGACAAGATCATGAACCAATTGCGGCCCATGGTCTTCTCCACCCTCTGTCGCGAGGTCAACGGCGGCCGTGACGAGCGAAATGAGCGGCTTGGGGTCTAGCCGTTCAAGCAGGCCATCCCTGACAGCATTGCGATAGTATGTCTTTCGCTCGCTTAGAAACGCCTCGACGGAGTCCCTTTGACTAACCTCAGGGAATCCAGAAATGGCGCGGTCCTCGTTGATGTCTCGTATGATCTCGTCGACGTCCAGAGCTTCGACCAGGTCCGCAAAGCTCGTAATCCGTTGTTCGAGGCACATGTCGCCAGTCTTGCGTAACTCCGTGGCAGGGTCCATGAGATCGAAGGCTGCTGCCATCACGTTCGCTTGGGCGAGCGAGGGAATCCCAGTTTCGCTCCAGATGTCGGTGGGCTGGGATTGCAGTTGTTCCATCAGTTGATTCGCGCGTCTTGGCGATACGCCGGGTAGCCACGCCATCTCCGCTGTGAGCCGGGTTCTTGGGTTGATCAGCTCCGCGCGGGCCTTCTGGCTTGCATCGTCCCCGATATCGAAGGACTTTTCTTCAGCGAGAGTGACGATCTTCTGCCGGTTGTCTCGTATCGTGGCGCCCAAAACCGCAAAGGGGTTCCGAGATAAGGCAGTTTCCTTTGGAGCCGGCTTCTGCGCCGAAGCGGGGGCAGTAGGCAGTGAGGGCGGCGGCGTCTTCGTTGCGGGTTGCGGTGTTGAACCGGCGGCCGCTGCCTGAGTTCGGGTGGCCGATGCGGCGGACTGTGCGGCAGGCGCGGTAGTTGTTGTGGGCGGTCGCGTTGGAGCCGTTGCGCTGGAGGACGTTGTCCGCCAGGAAGAAAGCGCCCTTCGAGCCTCGCGAGCCTTGACCATGAGGCTGTCGGGCAGCATCGGGAGTTGCCCGTTCCGAATCGCATGCGAACAATAGGCGAGCTGTGGCTGGCTAGCCATCGCCTCGCACATGGCCAACGAACGCATGAGTTCGTCTTCGCTGCGGGGCGCAGCGCCACATTGTCGGCACACGATGATCGGCCCAATCTTTAAGGCACCGCATTTGAAGCAGATCGCCGGCGAGGTCAGCAAGCTCATCGAGATCGCATCACCATGAAAGTGCCTGACCAGTGCATTGTGCGACTCCGCTCAGACAAATCCGATTCGACGTTTCTCGTGGCCTTCACGCTCTCGCGCAGGCGCGGCGTTGAGCGCGGCCAGAAGACTCGTCTGATCTAGCTTATCGAGACCAGCGCGTGCTGCCAGTCGAGCGCCTTCCCGGACGACGAACGAGACATCCGACAGTGGCCTGCCGGCGAGCTTTTCGGCAAGCGGGGCTACATCGACGTCATTCTCTTTTGGCATTGATGAGAGCAGTTTTTTCAATAGCTCGAGCACTTCCGCTTCGCTCGCAAAGTCAACCTTGATGATATGGTCAAAGCGACCTCTGCGCAGGATTGCAGGATCGATCATCTCCACGCGATTCGTCATCGCTACGATGAGCACGTTCTTCTTAGTCGCCTCAGGAATCCTCCTGAGGAACTCCGCGACTTCTTCGACGCGATGATGGCTTGAACCACTGCCCATTTCCCGATCCGCAAGGAATGCTTCCATCTCGTCGATTACCAGCACGGATGGGGCGTCTTGCATTGCTTGCTCGAACACTTCGGCGACCTTCTTGCTCGTCTGATGAATGTAGGGACTGGCCACGCTCGTGGCATCGATTGCATAGTTTGGCCAACCGAGGAATTCGATAAGCTGCTCGATGGCGAAGGTCTTACCGCATCCCGGTGGGCCGTGGAGAACGATGGCGGCTGGAGATCCAATGCCGAGCCTCCCGTAGCGCTCTCGGTTTTGGACAATGTCGATGACATGCTCGTTGAAAAAGGCGGCCAATGCGGGACGGCCCGGCAAGTCGAATATGCGTTTTGGCTGCGCCGGGGGAATGACCTTGGCGGTGGGCGCAGGCTGCGTGGTCTGACTTTGATCGCTTTCAACCGCGGGTGCTGTGGTCGTTTCTGGCAAAACAATCTCGGCCACGGGAATCCCGGCCGTTTCGATGACGTCCTTGAGGTTGGGCGTGCCCAACCAACTGAGCATCTGCCGCGCGCGCCGGAGCGACTTCACCGAAAGATTCGCGCCACCCGTGAGCCAATAGCCGAGCACGATGTCATCGGGTGTTCTCGAACTGATGCTGTAGGTCGGAAGCAAGCGGCCCAGCTTCTCCACGTAGATAGCATCCTGTAGCGGTGAGTCGTGGTCGATAGCTCGAGTTGCCTTCAAGGCATGTGCAAACACAAGCGCTTGCGCTTTGGAGTTGGGCGATTTGTCATCGGAGACCGGACACAGCACTTGGCCAGGACCTGTCGACAGCGCGTAAAGGCGCTCGCCGCCAAACTCGATGGGCAGGAGCGCCTTATCGTCGACCAAACCAGATTTCATCCAGCGGTGGAAGAGATCCGAGTAAGCCAGCAGTGCCCGGCCTCCACCCTTGGTTTCCAGAATCTGCCAACCGTTGTCAGCGAACAACGCGAGGCGGGTGATCGCCTCGTCGGGAAGTCTGAATCCGATTGGCAGCCAAGCCTCGATGGCCATATCATCCCTTGACAATGATGTTTGACTCGGAAAGCATTTCTTCGCCGCCGCCAGTCCAACGTCGCGCAGCGTCCAGATCCCAGACGATCTTCCGCAGCTTGTCGATGTCGTTGGCCTTGAGTGCTTCGGATCCAACGGTCACAAGCGCAGCGTGCTCTTTGGCATCGGGGAATAGATACGCGTCGTCGGCCAGCCATTTGAATCGGTCAATCACAAACCAGTCCTGGCGCCACAGAATCCAGAAACACTTGTCGCTCAGGTCGGCCAACAGAAGTTCAAATTCCGGTTTGTTGTCGTCGATTGCGCGTTGGGCCGTCTTTACCAGGTTGTCAAAGGCTGTCTCTTCCGTCGACTTGGCAAACTTGCGCACCGCTTCATTGAAGCGCTCCACGCGCTTGTCTAGGTCGATCTGCCGAATGACTTTCAGGTGCTCTCGGCGCGCAAGAGCGAGCAGTCGCTTGGCTTCCTGGATATTATCCATCGCCTGTTTAGTCGTCTCCGGATCGCCTTGTTCGAGTTTATCCGGATCAACCGATTCCAACTTTTCTCGAGCCCGATCCAAACGCACATCGTCGACTTTGCTGGCGATCTGGTCGAGGCGGCGCTCAACACTGGCAGATTCATCTGCAACGAGCTTTGATGCATCGCTGAAGTTGATCTTATGGGTTTCACTTGAATAGAAGTTGCGGAAGTAGCGTCCGCTATGGAATGAACCACCAATCGACGGAACTTGGACGTTCATGGTCAGCCAGCCGGAGTCCAGAATTTCGTAGTCGCATATCAGATCCGCCCCCTTCGGTATCACGCCTTCGTCGAAGTCCTTCCCCTTGATCTGAAATGATCCAATTGGCCGGTTATCCGTAATCGGGTAGGCAATATCTCCCTCCCAGATGTTGAAGTTCAATGAACGAGCTTCGCCAGCCTTCAGTGCCTCCTCCGCTTGGAAAGTGACTTGCCCCTTCTTAGGTAGCTGCTCACCTTCCTTGACCAAGAATTTAAGAATTTTGGGGCCGCCAATGCGCTCACTCGCGCCTATCGCGATGGAGTGAGAAGCGGGGATTGCATCCACGCTAGCGGCAGTGCGAGCGATGACAATTTTGCTTTCCTTGAGGGCCAGAGGGCCGCCTACGGCATCGAACAGGAAAACTTTGAACGTGTTCTCGCCGGGCTTGGTCAGCGCGACCTCGATCGAGGCGCCATCCTTCAGCGGAATGCGCCCGGACGTCCAACCTGTGTCCAGGCTATCCACCTGAAGCGTTGTGCCTGGGGCGACAGAGCCGAAAATTTTCGCGACAATCCTGGCCTTGGTGTCCGGTGTGCGCGATGTGTACACGAATGACAGCTGGAGATTGCCACCGGTATTCAACGCACCGCGGGAGCTCTTTCGGCCGTGGCGCTGGGAAGACCAATCGATCGACTCGGCAAACACGGCGGCACCTTCGGCCACCGCAGTCATGGGATTGACCTCTGTGGATTGCGAAATGCCGAGTCCTTGCGCCACCTTGTCGCGCAACGGCTTGTACTGCGTCGGTCCACCAACAAAGACAACTTTCTCGATATCGTGTGGCGAGAGGTGGGCCTTCTCCATCGTCTCGCGTGCAGCTCCGATCGACTCTTCCACTTTCTCCGCGATCAGCTCGTTCATTGTCGATACGGTAAAAGGGATGTCCAAATAGACCTCGCTACCCGATTCATCCTTGAAGGACATGCTGTCGAAGTCGGGGTCACTGATGAGGACGTCGTTATTGGACGACAACGCAATCTTGGCCTTCTCCGCGGCAAACGTGGCCATGCGAACCAACGCCTTGTATTTCTGCTGAGACGACAAGTCCTCCGGCAGATCGAACTTGTCCAACAACCAGGGCTTCACGACGTTGTCGAAGATAATCCGGTCAAAATCACGGCCACCGCACATGGCGATGCCACCGTGGGCCTGCAGGCTGACGCGCCCGGAAATGCTCTCCGCGATGGCAATATCTAAAGTGCCACCGCCGAGATCGTAGACGAGAAATATTCCATCGTTCTTGCGATTACGCATGACGCTCATCACGGCGGCAACGGGTTCCTGCATCAGTGCCACCTGTCCAATTCCCGCGGAGTCGGCTGCCGTGTTCGTCGCGTCTTTTTGCATCTGGTTGAACGCGGCTGGCACGGTTATCACAGTGCCCGTGTCGCGCCCGTTGCGGATCGACTCGGGGAGATAGCCGAAGAGGACTTTCAGGATCTCGGCAGAGCATTCCTCCGGCGTCAGAGTGAGATTTGCTGCATGCAGCTTGATGGGTGTGCTCGTACCCATTAGGCGCTTGAACAGGGTCGCTGCACTGTCGGGGTTGCGCGCGGCATTGTTGTAGGCGCGTGAGCCGACAAACTTGTTGCCGCGCTTGTCGATGAAGATCGCCGAAGGCGTGACATCGTGCTGTTCAGGGCTTTTGTACAAATGAATTGTTTCGCCGTCAAAAGAGCAGATAACGCTGTTCGTAGTGCCTAGATCAATCCCCGCATAGTTCATGGCTGCAACTTCCTTACCGTCACGGTCCCCTGTCGCCTCAGGCCTTCTGGCCCCATGATGATCGGTTCCATCATCTGATCCACCAGCAGCACGTCATCAGGGTCGAAATCGCCGATGTTGACTGCCGCAGCCGGCATGCCGGCGTCGTACTGTTGGCCTTCGATGTCTACGAGACGAAGGCCATTTGCCTCCAGGCCGTCCTGTACTTTTTTCTGGAAGTAGCGGAGCTGGTTCGTGTAGCGCCCCGCGTCACTGGCGTCGAGCTTGTTGAGTACACGAATGAAGAGACGGGAGAACCGCCAGCTCTCGACGGCAATGTCCACAAGCGACTTTTCGAGGACCTCTTTGTTGTTCTCCACAGATTCCGGATCCATCTTCATCTCCGTTAAGCGGAACTCCTACACTGGCTGGCGCCAATAAAATGGTGGCAATTGCGGATGCGAACGGAGCAGGTAGGGGTTCAGCCCACCTGCGTCATGACTGTTGATCAGATACCCCTAGGATCCCTGTCTGGTTCGTCTCAAAGGTTACGGCAAACAGCCCGTCTACTTCTACTCCAGGGACCAGCCCAGCGATCGTCACAATCCCGGGGCAGCCAAGGGTATGTTGCTGTTGTAATTGGGCTTTCCCCCTTCCGAGAATGGCCAACGCGCGAAGGGAATCAGAGAACGTCGATCCTTCGGCTAGGGAATCGCCTACGTGCGTGTAGGCGAATCTAGATCAAGAGCGCCGCTTCGCTCGGCTTCCTCGGTCAAGGGCCGCTCGGCCCCGTGTCCTCGCCTTCGGCTGCGGGCCGCGCCAAGGCCTCGCTGTTCGCTGTGCTCACCCTCCTTGACCGCGCCTCACTGCGCGGCCTCCGGTCGCCATCGACCGCGATGGTACATCGCGGCCGCTACTGGCCGAGATACCACGAGGGCGCAAAGCCCCCTCACACTAACGGAGGAAAGTATGGCGAATGAAACGAGAACGGCTGGCCCTTGGGCTGGCTTCGAAGTGATCCATCGGTATACGCGCGCGCAGGCAATTGCGGACGGCGTGCTCGTAGATGTAACGGCGAAGGCCCGTACATGCGGATTCACGGTGCCGGTTGCGATGACGGCAACACTGTTCGCGGACTGCGAAGGTTGGGCCGAAGGGTCGGACTGGGGCCGAGGCGAGCCGACGCCTGAGCAGTTCGTTCGATGGCTGCTGTGTTTCGCATGCGAAACGATCCGGGCCTCACGAGCAATCAGCACGGACCGCTTGACCCTGCCGCTGGCGCACTTCGCCGGCCGCCAGAAATCCGCTGTGATCCACATCGGCCCTGGCGACGACGCGGACCCAGTGATCACGCTGATGTACCCGGGCGAAGAATAGATCGGTTCCTCCGCTTCGAGGGGCCGCCAGGCCCCTCGCTTTTTGAAGGGACGGTGAACGGCGCGCACCTGGCCGGCTCGCCGTCAATGATCAGCTGTGATAAAAACGCGGACTTCCAGCAACAGGAGTGTTGATGATGGAGAAGCGTCTTGTCGCAATGGCCGCTGCCGCCGGCGGCTTGGTTATCGGTGTCGCAGGCGCCGGTCTTTTCATGCACGCGCACGCGGCGATCCCAAATTCGGTATGCCCCACGTACGACGCGGCGGCCGACGCAAAGGCCGACGCCGCAATGAAGCAATTGCATGCGCACGATCACGACCAGTACATTCCGCATTCCGCTCGGTCGCCGTTCGGCGATGCGCCGAAGGCGGCGAACGCGGAACCCACCAAGGGTGCGTCTCAATAAAGCGCCAAACGAGTCGCGCGCTGTTGCGCGCGACATGACTTTCCTACTCGATTCCGCTCTGCGCGGAACCGATTGCTAAAGGGAAGAGTGGCGCTTCTCCCCTTTGGAATCCCCATCGCGCTAGCGAAGTCACCCCTTTCCCGTACCGCACATGCTGGCAGCAGAGCAGCGGCGAAGTGCGCTTTCCGGGAATTGTTGTGCCCTATCGATGATCTATCGCAGAGGATCCGTAGATCGATTGCCTAGTTGAATGGTCTTGGCCACGGATCAGCAAACAGAGTCGCGGCCTTGGTCAGTTCCGGAGCTGTCATGCGCTGATCGCATTGACGCTTGATCGATTCGAGTTCTGTCAGCTTCAACGCGTTAGGGCCGAAAATATCGCTACCTCGAAGCAGGCCATCCCGCGCCTCCTGAATCGCCGCTGGATCGCAGCCCTGAGCGCCCTTCCATACCAGGTTTCTGGCTTCCAGCTTGCGCTTGTCTATGCTCATGCCTTGGAATCGCTTCGGCAGTAGCTGAACTCCCGTCGGCGGCATTCGCGCCAATACTTGCCCCTGGTAGGTATACATGCTTGGCATGCCGAGTTCGCCTAACTCCGTTGAATTCTTCCATGCAAGTTCGGGAGACTCCACGGGCGCACCCCATGCCATCGCCGACACGTTAGGATCGGAGACCTTCAACTGCAGTTTCGCCGCAAGCGATCCGCGATCGGCCAGTTCGTGAACTGCGCCTCGGGCTCCCTTAGGATCCTTGGCGAACGCCAGCAATGCTACGGTTTCAGCATCGGGAGTGTAGCCAAAGTCATTAGCTGCGAAGGATGCGACGCCGTGTCGATAGTTCGCACGCACGCGTTCCCCGTCGTTATCCACATCGAAGTGCTGCAGGGCCGTTCCCGCTGCGTCCAGCCAGTAGTGCCACACATGGCGCGGGATATTGTCGTAAGTGCCGGTCAGCACGATACCGCCGGGCCGTCGGGCAACTTCCAGACGCATGTGCGGGGAGTTCACGTCGTGCGCGATCATCTGGCTTTCGATCTCGCCGAGCATGATCAGCTGTGGCGCATAGCCTTGGCTGTTTTCGCTCAGCATGGAATAGAGGTAGCTCAGGTTCACGCAGGTCTGCATCTTCGGTTGAATCAGCCCGGGCGGCGATATGTCCTTGCGCAATATGTTCAAACAATCCAGGGTTCCCCAGGCTTCCACATCGATCCTCAGGCTCTGGTCCTGGAATCGGGAATAGGACAACCGAAATCGTTTCGTCGGCCGATCGAACTTCATCCGGAACGTGTCGAACTGACGCGCGACGGTGGCATCCCGTGGCATGAATTGAGCCTGTTCGCCGTTGACATCGATTTGCGGA
>Ga0134128_10012695_pt1 | contig 10042 bp, 11 predicted proteins | sample KB31754_FD_96462 | JGI IMG/M metagenome (GOLD analysis project Ga0134128, IMG submission 96462) | Terrestrial soil microbial communities with excess Nitrogen fertilizer from Kellogg Biological Station, Michigan, USA - KB3-175-4 | ecosystem: Environmental > Terrestrial > Soil > Unclassified ...
AAGCACGAACATCAGCAGGATGATCGGTGAGGCTATCACCACCGACCGCCCGATCGCCCGCCCCGGAGAGTGCGTCTCTCCTGCCATGATGGCGATGTACTCGAGGCCTGCCGCGGCGAACAGGACCTGTCCGACCAGTGACAGTGACATGGCATCGGAATGCGGAAAGTGCAGCGCAAACGGCGCATAGTGCAGTCTCGCACCATGCAGCCATGCCCAAAGCGGCGTCACGGTCAACAGCGCGAACACCACCAGCACCGCCACTCCACTGACGTTGTGGATCCACTTGCCGAGCCCCAGCCCGCGCACTGCGGTAAACGTGAGCAGCACCACGACCGTTGCGAGAAGCGGATAGACGAACAAATGGTTCTCGGGCAAGCCTGCGGCCGCCGGCCCGATCATGTAGGACATCTCGCTCGGAAGCTGAAACACGATCGTTGCGATCGAGCTGAGCGCGAAAGCCCATACATTCCATGCCGTCATGAATCCGGTCGCGTCTCCGAACGAGCGGCGCGCCCAGGAGTACAGACCGCCTTCGAGTGGCATCTCGCGATTGAGGTAGTACACGGCAACCGCCACGGGCGCGTAGAAGGCCGTGAACGCGAGCAGCCATACGAGGAATTGCGCCGAGCCGACACCGGCGGCAATGCCAACCCATGAACTGCCGACCACCGTCAGTATCTGCGCGAGCACCAGGTCGCGCAGCCGCATCTGCCGCGTCAACTGGCGACCGGAGTCCGACTCGTTCAAGTCAGACCAACTTCGCTCTTCGGATCACGCCGGTCCTTCGGATTTCTTCTCGAGCTGCTGCAGCACCTCGTTGCGAAATTGCAGGGGGTGCGCGATCTTATGGAATGGCTCGGAGGTACCGCCCGTTCCAACTATCGTTATGCTTCCATAGCCCAACATCCTGCCGACCATGGGCTCACTGACCTCGATCGTCTCGATTTTGTTCAGCAGCATCTCGATGGTCTTACGGCTCACGAGGCCCTGCTTGACCACCACACGGCGGGTGGTAACGGCTATCTCCGTGGCACTGCGACGCATTATGCCCGCGACGATCGCGGCGACGGCGCACAGCAGAAGCGCGGCCGCTCCACCCTCCATGAGGTGTTCGCTCGCAGTGCCTGACCGTGGCTGATGGAGCAGGTAACCTGCCAGCGCACCTGCACCGGCAAGCAGAAGCAGACCGAGGAGAAGGTGTCGAAGCATCACGATCCAATGCAGACGCGTCTGGTAAACGAGGGTCTCTCCCGGAACCAGGCTGGCTTCGATATATCGCATACGTACTCGAGAACGCGCTCAGTTTCCCTGCCGCTCGAAACGGCTGAGGAGCGGAGCCAGCAATCCCAGCCTCTCTCCGGATGAGAGCCGATAGAGGAGTCGTGCCCAGTGCGTCCTGCGCCCGCTGCAAAACTGGACGGCATGTCCGTAGAGGACTTCCCGCGGGCTCCATCGCGTCTTTGAAACGACCCGTCCGGGGGAAAGATCGACGCTCTTGAGTCCACACGCCATGGCGTACTTGATCGCCTCAGCCTGGATCGTCGTCGCCACGCTGTATCGGGCCCACGAGGGCCTGAAGCCGCTGTAGTACAGGTAGAGGGTATGCCCGACCACGAACCCGATCCTGCTCGCCACCACCTCCCCGCCGATGTTGAGCTCGAACGCCCGTACGATCTTGCGTGCAGCGAGTCTCGAGCACAGGTCGCGCAGAAACTCACGCGCTCCCTCGGACCTGAAGTGATCGGGATGCAGCGCGGCACCAGTGAGCTGCGCACGCAGCGCGTGCAGCTCGAAAAAGCGCTCGAGCGCCCCTGCGATCTCAGTGCCCTCGGTATGGACCGCGAGCTTAAATTCCAGCCCCTCGCGCTTGAGCGAGTTGTAGCAATGCCGCAAGGATTCGCGAATGTTGCGCTTGAGCCGCGCGCGCAACTCCTCCCAGCTCGGCGGCAGGTCTATGACATAACCCCGCTGCGGCTCCAGCCACAGGAGCTCTGCATGCTGTCCCAACGCTGCGGCCAGTCCCGGCGAGAGGCCACTCCAGTTCACCCAGTCCCAACCGGGAGTCGCGGCAAGACGCCGCTGGATCACCGCGGCTACTGCAGCCTCGAACCCGGGCTCGACCAGTGAGGAATGGATTTCGCTGAGGGCCGGATCGGGACCGAGCATGTTGAAGGAACATACCCGCAGCGGGCCGAGGGCCCGCACCGACCGGAGCATCGGGATGATGGCGGCGCAGACTCCGGCACGATCCCGCATCACGTGGACCGCGAGATCGTCCTGGACGCGGGGGTTGCAGTTGAGCCACTGCCGGCACCAACTCGAGTGCCACTCGTGCAACGCAAAAGGCAGGCCGTTACCCGTCACGCGATTCAGGCGCTCGTACTCTTCCTGGAGCGACTCGAGCGCCCCTATGCTTGTCACCGTTTCGAGGCTCAGTAGGCCGGTTCGATCGAGGGGGCCGGCTGCAAATCCGAGCCGCTGATGCGGGCTTTCTGCCGCTTCGAAGTCGTGGACCGTCAAAGCACCCGCCCGAAATAGCGACTGCCTTTCCGATTCCGGGTTCGACACTGCATGCCCCTCCCACAAGTGGGCAGAAGATCCATACGCAACAAAGCCCACGCGGGATCAAGGCCCTGGGTGGACGGTTATGGCACTTTACGCTATCGGGGTCCACTATTGACGGTGGTAGATGGTCCGAGCTGCGCTCCAGCGGGTCAAGTGAAGTAATGTGAAGCCCAAGCTAGGGCAGCACGGCGCTCCACGGCAGTGGACCCGGGACGGATCTCATGCGGACCGAAGGCCCAATCGAGCGATCAGGTCAGCGCCGCCTTCAGTCGCTCAGGACGGAAGGGTGTCTGGCGCAAGCGCACGCCCACCGCATCGCAGACAGCGTTGCTGATGGCCGCCGCAGTGGGACACGTCGAAGGCTCGCCTCCCCCGGTGGACCGCTGATCGGGCTTGTTGTTGAGCAGCACGATGTCGATGCGGTCGGGGATCTCCTCGAAGCGCAGGATCGGATAACCCGCCCAGTCCCGGCTGGTGACGTGAGCGGTATCGAAAGTGACTTCCTCGTGCAGCGTGCGGCTGAGCGACTGGATCACGTTTCCTTCGATCTGGTTCCTCAGACCGTCGGGATTGATCACCAAGCCGCAATCATGAGCCACGACGACGCGACCGACCCTGATCCGCCCGGTTTTGGGATCGACCGTAACGTCAGCGATCGTCGCTACCAGCGTGTCGTCGCGGTTGACCCAGGCGATGCCACGGCCATGAGCGGGCTCCCCGTCACCGCGCGCGCTGTCCCTGGCCGGCCGGCGATCCCAAGCATACGCTTCTGCGGCAGCTTTCAACGCGGCGATCGCCCGCGCATCCTTCAGGTACGAGAGCCGGAATTCGAGCGGGTCCTGCCGCGCCGCTGCCGCTAACTCGTCGATGAAAGACTCCATTGCAAAGGTCGTCTCGAACTGCGCCGGAGAGCGCAGCCACGAAGTCATCAGTCCGACCCGGCCCTCGCCGTGGAAGGCGACGTCGGCATTCTCGAAGGTGTAGGCATACCCGATGGCGGGCTCACCGATGCCGGTCGTCCCGGTGACGTCCGGCGTTCCAATCAGCGCTGCGGCGATCAGATGCGTGTCTTCGCAAGTGGGAAGCCAGACGTGGTGCTGCCAGCCAATCACCCGCCCTTGGGTGTCCAGGGCGCCCCGCAGGTCTTGGACTAAAGGCGGCCCCTTGGGCTCCCAACCATGCTCGTCCCAGCGCATCCACTGAACGCGCACCGGCCGATGCACTGCCTGGGACATGATCGCGGCGTCAGCGACCACGTGCTCCAGACCGTTGCGACCATAAGCGCCCGACCCTTCGACCCAGCGCACTTCGACATTATCGAGAGGAATACCGAGCAGCTTGGCCATATCCCGCCGCAACTCGTGCGGCATCTGCGTGCCTGACCAGAATATCGCTCGATTGCCCTTCACGTCGGCGACGGCACAGGAAGGGCCAATCGATCCGTGCATCTGAAAGGGCGTTTGGTAGGTTGCCTTCAACGTCCGGCTGGCATGTGCGAAGGCCGTCGCCATCGATCCCTGGCTGGCGACCGAATACTCGTGAGCTACGGTGGCCTTGCGCACCGTTTCCCAGAGCTCGCCCATCTTCGGCAGGCCGTTCCAATGCGACCATTTGGCCTGGCCGGCTTCCGGGCCCGAAGGGTTGAGATTGGATCCAAGCCTCGCCGCCGCCTGGATCGCAGCCCACTCGGTCTCAGCAACCACCCCGAGGAAATTCTCGCGCCGTACCAGCTGCACGAACCCCGGAATCTCCTTGAGCCCCCTCTCATCAACGCTCTGTAAGGTTGCCCCGACCCCATAGGGACGTACAACCCGGCCGTGCAACATGCCTTCGACCCGGACATCCTGTACGTAAGTGAATTGGGCCATGATTTTGCCCGGAATGTCCTTACGGGGCAGAGGGCGCCCCACGACGCCGTACGTGTCCGGGTCCTTGGTGCGCGCTTGAGGCGCGACCTTCAGGTCGAACCCTTCGCCACTGCTGCTGATCTCGACGTTGATGCGCTTCCCGTCCACCAGCTTTCCATAGGTGATCGTCCGATCGGGAGAGCCTGCCACGGAGATCGCACCCTGCGCGACGATGAGTTGGCCGGCGTCAACGCCGAAATGCCGTGAGGCAAGATCGAGCAGTGCCTGCCGGCCAGCGGCGGCGGCGTGGCGGATCTGCGGGCCAGCATAGCGGATGGTCATGCTTCCATACGTCGGGCCCTGATCGACGGTCGACGAAGTCGTTCCCATCACGACGTCGAGCCGCTCGAAGGGAAAATCGAGCTCTTCGGCGGCAAACTGCGCGAGGGCCGTCTCCACACCCGTCCCCGTCTCGACCTTTCCGGTGAAAAGCGTCGCAGTATTGTCCGGGCGTATCGCCAGCCACGCATCGATATTCCCCGCCACCGGGGATGCCTGAGACTCTTCTGCTCCCACTGCCGACGCCGCCCGGCCAAACAGATTGAAGGCGACGACGAGGCCGCCCATCGACTGCAGGAAGCTGCGCCGGCTCAGCGTCGGATCGAAACCGGTGGCATCACCCGCGCTCATCCGTTCATGCTCCCGGCGGCCCGCTCAATGGCGCGCACGATCCGCATGTGCGTGCCGCAGCGGCAAAGATTGTCATTCAGCGCCTTCTTGATGTCCTCGCGAGCGGGACGCGGGTTCTGCTTGAGAAGCGACGCCGCCTGCATGATCATGCCGTTGATGCAGTAGGCGCACTGCGCGGCTTGTTCCGCGATGAAGGCGGCCTGCAACGGATGAGGCTTCTCCGGCGTGCCGAGCCCCTCGAGCGTTACGATCCTGGCTTTGCCTACTGCCGACACCGGAGTTACGCAGGATCTGATGGCGGTTCCGTCCAAGAGCACAGTGCAGGCACCGCACTGCCCCAGTCCACACCCGAATTTGGGACCGCGCAATTTGAGATCGTCTCGCAAGGCATACAGCAGTGCGCTGTCAGGTTGCGCATCGACGACGTGATCCACGCCATTTACGTTGAGGGTAGTTTGAGGCATTTCACTCTCTCGGGCGGGCGCTGTAGTGACGTGCGCCCTGGAAATGATTCCTGGGCCGATGGCAACGCCGCGCGGGACTTGGTACCCGGTATCGCTCGTTTGAAGAGCTCAGCCGGGACCAAGCCTGCGCCCGTCGATCCTTCACGCTCCCTGCGATTTCGCCTGAAGGTGCTGCACCACCTCGAGAGCCTTTGCAACGTGCTCGGCTGGTGTGACGTTGCTGATCACACTCACGATCTTACCGTCCTGGGCAATGACGAAAGTCGTCCGGTCCGCGAATCCGTGGCCGATCTCGACGCCACGTACATCCTTGAGGCCGGGCGGTCCCTGGTGAACCTCGATGTCGTATGACTTCGAGATTGCGCCGCCTGTGTCCGACGCGGTGGGAAACTTGCCCGCACAATACTTGGGGTCGGCGGAGAAATCATTGAGCCGCTGAATGCTGTCGAGCGATACGCCGATGATCGTGGCGCCTGCCGTCGCGAATTTCGCGCTGTCCTGCGCGAACGTGTGTGCCTCGATATCGCAGCCTCCGGTGTACGCGGAGGGGTAGAAGTATACGACCACAGGGCCCTTACTCAGCGCCCTCTTCAGCGAGAACGTAAACGACTTGCCCTTGAGCGAGGCTTGCGCAGTGAATTGGGGAGCCGAAGCGCCCTCCTGCAGGGCCGCCATGGCCGGCAGAGCCACGACGCTCATCAGAAGCGTACCGAACAGCAAACGTTTCATTGTCGAACACCTTGAGTGAAGCCACCAATTCGTTGCTCGCGACGGCGACCGTCTGCGACCCGGAGCGACGCACATTCTATAGGAGCGACGCGGCTTCGCCGATCTGCCCGTCAATTTGCGCGCCTGAGCGATGCGTTTTGAGAACCTTCCGCCCATGAGACGGGACTTACTTCATTCGCTCGCACCCTCTATGAATCTGATATCCCGATCGACCGCGTCGCCGAGCGCGGCGAGTGCAGCTCTGTAGGCCGGACTCTCATAAGCCGCCCTCGCCTTCGCGAGGCTGTCAAATTCTATGAGCACCGTACGCTGGGCGAGTCCCGCCTCGCGCACATCGGCGGGCATGCCCCTGGCAACCATGCGCCCACCGGCCGCCTCGAGCGCTGGCCCCGCCAGCTTTGCGTAGGCAGCAAGAGCTTCGGGCTTTCTCACCTCGCGATAGAAAGTGATCCAATATGCTTTAGCCATCGATTGTTCCTCCAAGCTCCTGGTCCACGTCCTCCGTATCCAATTCGAACACGTGGTCATCGTAATCGAAGAAGTACAAGGCCCTGTTGGAGCGCGCCCTTATGTACTCGCGTCCCATCGTTTGAAGTTTGGCGGCCGTGGCCTCGAGGATCTCCGGGGTGGCACGAAAAGCAATATGGTCTCCGGTCCGGGTACGCTGAACCGGTGCGCCAACCAGCACAATCCAGATGCCTCCCAGGCTGACGAATGTTTCGAGATGACCCTCCTCGTCCTTGCGCTCGACTACTCGGCTGCCGAAGAGGTCGTGAAACAGCGCGGCTGTCCTGGCAGGGTCCTTTACTACGAGAGCTATGTGGCTGATCGATTCGAGCATGGATCACCCCGGTAGACCGGACTCACACACTCACCCAATCCCGGACGGCGGAAGGCCCCCTCAGGCCGTGCTGAGGGCACTGCTAAGGCCGCGCGGCCGTGATGACAATTTCGACTCGGTACGCCGATGAAGCGAGCGGCGCCCCGACGGTCGCACGCGCAGGCGCGCTGCCGGGTGCGACCCAGGCGTCCCACACGGTATTCATCTCATTGAACGTGCTCATGTCGGCCAGGTAGATCGTCGCAGCGAGCACATGGCTCTTGTCAGTGCCGGCCTCGGCGAGCAATCCGTCGATGGTCGCAAGAATCTCCCGCGTCTGGTTCGCAGTGTCAGCCGAGCGATTGGACGCGACCTGACCAGCCATGTACACCGTATTTCCGTGGATGACGGCCTGCGACATGCGATTGCCGGCTTTAATGCGCGTAATCATTCATTGCTCCTCTGCATCGACCGAGCGATTCTACCCTACACGCCGGCGAACCTGTTAGACGGATCGTCCGGGCGCAGAGCCGCAGCAGCCCGAGGCTCAGCTGACGAACAGCCGGCAGACGAGCGTGATCCATACCATCGCGCAGATGAGCAGCGCCAGCATCACGGCGGCGCTGCCATAGTCCTTGGCCCGCTTCGACAGACCGTGGTGCTCGAATGAAATCCGGTCGATGGCCGCTTCGATGCTGGAATTCAGTAGCTCGACGATCAGGACCAGTACCGCCGATCCGATCAGCAGCAGGCGCTCGGCGGCGCCGAAGGGCAGCAGCAGCGCGAGGGGAACCAGGCACGTGGTCAGCGTCAGTTCCTGACGAAACGCGCTCTCCTCGCGGATCGCGAACACGAGCCCGCTCCAGGAATTCTTGCTGGCCTGCCAGGCGCGGGTGAGTCCACGATTGCCTTTGTGCGGGTTGTGCTCGGTGGAGTATTCGGTGTTGGTTTCCTCCATCAAGCCCGACTCGCGGTGGCCATTGGGGGCGGCAGCCGGGCACTTTGCGGGCGCGGGTGTAGGTGGGTGAGGAATTGCTCGGTTGCAGCCCGCCATGAGAACTTCCGGGCATGTGCCGCCGCATCTTCGCGGCGCAGCTTCAAGGCCTCGAGACAGGCGGTGCGCAGGTCTTCACACATGACGCCCGCGGTCCTGGAATCGCCGATGACATCCAGCGGACCTGTCACCGGATACGCCGCGACCGGCAGGCCACAGGCCATCGCCTCGAGCAGCACCAATCCGAAAGTGTCGGTCTTGCTGGGGAACACAAATACATCCGCGGAGGCGTACACCTGTGCCAGCTCGTGCTGGTTGAGCACGCCGAGGTAGTTCACGCCCGGAAACCGCGCCTGCATTCCCTTCAGAGCAGGTCCCACGCCGGCCACCCACTTCGAGCCCGGCAGATCCAGTGCGAGGAAGGCCTCGATGTTCTTCTCGACCGCGACCCGACCGACATACAGGAAGATCGGCGGGTCGCTCTTCAGCCGTTCGCTGCGCTGGGGCTTGAAGATGTCGAGATCAACGCCGCGTGACCACGTCACGACATTCCTGAATCCATACGCCTCGAGGTCGCGTTTGACGACTTCGGTCGGAGCCATTATGGACTCGGAAGGACCGTGAAACCAACGCAGGAAAGCATACGTCCATGACAGCGGCATGCCGGTGCGCGCGCGAACGTACTCCGGAAAGCGCGTGTGATAAGCGGTGGTAAAGGGAAGGCCACGCGCCACGGCAAAGCGCCGTGCCGCAATGCCGAGCGGGCCCTCCGTGGCGATATGCAGAGCGTCCGGGTCAAAGGCCGAGAGTCGCCGCACGACTTTCCCGCCGGGGAACAATGACAGGCGAATATCGGGATAGGTTGGGCATGGCAGCGTGGAGAATTCCAGCGGCGTCAGGAAATCGACTTCGTGCCCCATCGCCTGGAGCTCACGCGCTGTGGTCTGCAGCGTTCGCACGACGCCATTGACCTGCGGCTTCCAAGCATCGGTGACGATCATGATCTTCATTGTTCCCCTCGACTTCGGGATTACGCCGGTACTGAGTTGTCCGCGGGCAGCTCGTCGACGATGCGGCCCAGGTTCATCGGCTGCGCCAGACGGCTACGCCAGTGGATCAGGTGGAGCTTGCCGTCGAAATCCTCGGCAAGAGCGGTCAGGCTCTCCACCCAGTCGCCATCGTTGCAGTAGAGGATGCCGTTGATCTCGCGCACCTCAGCCTTGTGGATATGCCCGCAAACAACGCCGTCGCAGCCTCGCCGGCGCGCTTCTTCGGTCATCACGTGCTCGAAGTCGGAGATGAAGTTGACCGCGTTCTTCACGCTGTGTTTCAGGTACTGCGACATGGACCAATACTGCAGCCCGAGGACCTGACGGATCGCGTTGAGCCAGCGATTCAATCTCAGAAGGATCGTGTACATCCAGTCGCCGAGATGCGCGAGCCAACGGGCGTGCTGCATGACGCTGTCGAACAGATCGCCGTGCACGACCCAGAGCCGTTTGCCGTCCGCAGTGGTATGGATCGCCTCTTCGATGATGGCGATCTCGCCAAGATGCAGGCCGATGAACTGGCGGACCAGCTCATCGTGGTTGCCCGGAACGTAAACGACCTTCGTGCCCTTGCGCGCGCTGCGCAGGATTTTCTGCACGACGTCGTTATGCGCCTGGGGCCAGTACCAGCTCTTCCTCAGCTGCCAGCCGTCCAGGATGTCGCCGACCAGATAGAGCGTGTTGGCGTTGTGCGTGCGCAGGAAATCGAGAAGATAGTAGGCCTGACACCCCGGGGTGCCCAAGTGGATGTCGGAAATCCAGATCGTTCGAAAATGGTAGTGGTCGTCTGCGGCGGACACCGTCGGGCGGCTCGCTCCCTATGTCAGCGCGGAGTAGACCACGGTTGCATGACGGACTGATGACAACTCGGGTTTTTGCGG
>Ga0134128_10012696_pt1 | contig 10042 bp, 16 predicted proteins | sample KB31754_FD_96462 | JGI IMG/M metagenome (GOLD analysis project Ga0134128, IMG submission 96462) | Terrestrial soil microbial communities with excess Nitrogen fertilizer from Kellogg Biological Station, Michigan, USA - KB3-175-4 | ecosystem: Environmental > Terrestrial > Soil > Unclassified ...
CGACTGCGGCAGCATCCGCACGTACATGTTGACGATGTCGCTCAGCGCGACGGTGTGCAGGGTTCCGCAGGGCACGCGCACAGCGCAGGTCGCGCCGGCGTTGAGGATCCCGAGCGGCTGGCCGACGCCGTCACCGGTGAGGAACGCGACGTCCTCAAACCAGGCGAGGGCGGAGGGGAACATCTCTTCGAAGAACTGCTCGAGCGCGGCGATCGAGTCCTGCAGCAGCTCGTTGGGGATCTCGGTGTAGCCGGTGAGTTTCTTGGCTTCCAGCACGATGCGGCCGAACGCGGGCTGGGACTGGGTGAGGGCCGCGGCTTCCTCGGTCCAGTAGCCGACCACGCCGCCGTACACGCTGCTGCTGTGGCTCGGGTCGTCGATCGTCGGGTAGGGCACGCGCAGCGAGTCCATGGGGATCGTGCGCGCCCGTGAGCGCACCACGGCCTCTTCGAGGGAGAGGCGCAGCACCTCGGAGCGCAGGTGCTCAGGTACGAGGAACCCGCCCTCGGAGGGCACGCGCTCGCTCATCGCGGCCCTGATCAGCTGCCGGAAGGCGTTGATCGGGTCGGTGCGCTCAGCCTTGTGGTGGATCGCCGGCAGGAAGTCGGCCCAAGACGCGGCCAGCTTCTCGCCGTACAGCTTCGCGCCCAGGGCGCGCTTGTCGTAGAGCTTGGCGCGGCGTGCCTGCGCCTGCTGCGCCGGGCTTAGCTGCTGGCCGAAGGAGGCGTAGGCGCCCTGGCGCGCGGCCGCGGGGACGCCGATGTTGCCGCCGTCCTTCGCGTCGACCAGGAACTCCTGCAGGCCGGCCTGCACCGCGTCCTTGGTCTGCTTGGCCAGCTCGCCGTTGTTCTTGGTCAGCTGCGCCTTGGCGTATTCGCGGATGAACTTCGCGTGCGCCTGCGGGTCCTTGAAGATCTCGGTCATGCGGTCGCCGCCGGCGGCCGCGTCGTTGAGCATCTCCTCGAGCTCCTCCGCGGAGGTCGGGATCGCCACTTCTGGCATGGGCTATGCCTCCTTGAAGGCCTGTCGGAACGAGGCTGCGTATGCGGCCGCGTCGATCGGGTGCTCGTGGTGGTCCTCGGCGTCGTTCTTGTGGGCGTCGTCGAGGTGGGCCTGCAGGTGGGCGCGCACACCAGCCTTGTCGCCGTCCGGGATCGTGGATCCCTCGAGGCGCGCCAGGCCGTTGCTGCACGCGTTGACGTTGGCCGGGCCGCCTTTTTCGGTGTGGTGAGGGAACTTGTACGCGGACTTCTTGTCGTCCGCGTCCTCGTCGCCTTCCTTGTGCGGGGTGCTTTCGGCCTGGTCGCTCTGCCAGGCGTGGCAGTAGCGCAGCACCGCGTCGTCGTTAGGCATCGCCTTGACGGCGGCGGGCCCGTCCCAGGGCTTGTCGACGGTCGCGGTGTGGTGCACCGGCAGCGGCCCGTTGAGCGGCATGGATTCGACGCCCAGGACCCGGGGCGCCTGGTTCGCGGCCTGCCCGTCGCCCTCGGGCGCGGGATGCTCGTGGCCGTGGTGGGCGTCGCCGTCGTGGGTGTGCTCGTGCTCGTGGTTGCCGCCCTGCCCGCCGTAGGCGGGGTGCGGGTGGGAGTGGGTTCCGCTCATCGGGCCGTGCGGTTGCGCGGCGTCGGCCAGCCAGCGCGGGACCCGGGCGAACACGGTGAAGTCGTGTGCGGCGACGTCGGCGGGGTTGGCGGGACGCTCGGCGAGCTTGTCCGCCAGGCCCGCGTCGACCGCTTCCTGCGCGGTGTACCAGGTCTCTGTTTTCATCGCGTCGCGCCATTGCGCGCTGGTGCCGCCGCGGGAGGCGTAGACGGAGGCGAGGTTGTCGGAGACCTGGTCGAGTAGCTCGGCGGTTTCCCGCATGTCGGCGGCGTTGCCGATGCACATGCTCAGCGCGTCGTGGATCATCATCATGGCGCCGGGGGCGATGACGCGGGACTGGCCGGCCTGCGCGATGATCGAGGCGATCGACGCGGCGATCCCGTCGACGACGGTGGTGACCGTGCTGGAGCGGCCGGCGATCGCGTTGTAGATGGCGATCCCGTCGAATACGTCGCCGCCGCCGGAGTTGATGTGCACTTCGATATCGCCGTTGATCTCGGCGAGCTGGTTGACGAAGTCCTGCGCGCCGATGCCGCCGAACCAGCCGGCGCCGATGTCGTCGTACACGTCGACCCGGGTCGGGCCGGCGTCGTTGCGCACGATCCGGCACGCCATCGCGCGGGCGCCGGAGGCGGCGAGGTTGGCGGCACGCTGCAGGTTGCGCACGCGGATCGCAGGAGGGTTCACCGGCGTGCTCCCGTCGTCAGCTGGTTGTAGGGGGCCGCGATGCGCTGCGCCCAATCGGGCCGCTCCAGCAGCGCGAACAGGTCGGCCAGGGCACGGTCCTGCGCCTCGCCGCTGCCGGTGCCGGAGGGCGGCAGGGGCGGCACGCCGCTGGCCGCGGCCGCGGGCTCCACGCCCATGTCGGGCAGGCCGACGACCTTGGTGACATCGGCGGCGGCGAAGCCGGCCTGCCGTAGCGCGAGCGCCGCGGTGGCTTTCGCCACGAGTTCGGCGTTGTCCTGCTCACGGTTCGGCGGCACGGGGGTGATGTAGTCCAGTTCGCGCCCGGTGGTGGTGGAGCCGAACAGCGGCAGGTAGGAGTGCCCGAGGGCGTCCTTCCACCGGTCCAGGCGCGGCACCACGCCCCAGGAGGAGAAAACTTCCTCGCCGGTCTGCGCGTTCGCACGGTTGACGTCGTCGGAGACGCCGAGCATGACCTTGTGCATGCGGAACGCTTCGCGGAAAATGTCACGGCCTTGATCCCGCAGCGTGGAGAATTCCATGTCCCGGGCGGTGTGCATGTTCGGGACCCACTTCTGGCCGGCCTCCAGGACGGCGACCCGGTGGGCGCGTGCGACGCCGCGGTGGCCTTCGCGCCAGCGGTCCATGAGGTTGGACCACTCGTCGTCTTCGAGTTCGTGGTCGACCTCGATCACGCCGCCGGGCTCGGCGGAGTTGATGAAGTAGTTGCGGTTCCACTCGGCGCTGTAACGGGCGGCGTCGATGTCCACCAGCACCGACTGCACCGGCCCGAGCCCGTGATATTGGTCGTACGGGTTCGGGTACATCACCGCGATGACCTCGTTGACCTCCAGCGGGATGCGTTCGCGGCCGTCGGGTGAGGTGTAGATGTACCCGGCGAGGTAGGTCTCCGCGTCCGGGACCGGTTCCATCCGGTCGGGGCGCACCGGCCACAGTCCGATCGGGATCGTGGAACGCGGATTGCGTTCGATCACCCAGTAGGACTCGCCGGTCAGGTCCAGATAGGTCTGCGAGAGCTCCATGAGCCGGAAGCGGGACCAGAACGGGTTCGGCTTGTAGAGCAGGTTGAGGGCGGCGTGCCCGAAGACCTGCGTGCGCTGGTCCGATCCTTCGTCCCGGGTGGTGTACCGGTTGGAGTCCTGCTGCACGGAGTTGAACATCTGCCACTTGGGGCGCGCCGTGGAGGTGGCGTACAGCGAGACGATCGAGAAGATCGTGCCGACGGTGCCGTAGGTGCGCAGGAACGTTTCGCGGTCGTTCGCGCCCATCGCCAGGCCCGGCAGTTTCATGAACCCTGCGGACCCCATCGGGACCGGCGCGGAGCCGCGGGGCCGGTGTCCTGCCTGGCCGCCGAGCGCCTTGCCGAGCAGGCTCGCCACCGCGTCAGCCTTGGATCTTGAAGTCGAGCACCAGCAGAGATGCCGCGGTGACCGCCAGGCCGACGATCATGGAGTGCAGGAAGCCCGCGGTGTCCGCGCATCCTAGGGCCGCGACGGTGAGCACGTGCTGGCGGACGCCGGCGGCCCGCCCGGCGACCTTCGCCAGTCGCTCCCGGGTGCGCGACGCGACGCGGGTGCGCGTGGCCTGCCCGATCAGGCTCGAGGTCGCGATCGTGGTCGCCATGGCGCAAAGATAGCACCGCTTTTGTAGGAACCATACAAAAGAACGATCGCAAAGTACCCTGCGCTTTGTGGGAAGGCTACAAGACGCGGAGTATCTGCTCGAGCCGGCCGTCGAGGCTTCCCTCGCCGTGCTCACCCTCGCCGGCGAGGACCAGGGCGCCGCCGCGCTCGCCCGCGCCTACGCCCGCCAGATCGACGAGGCGACCCGCGCGCAGCTGTACACCGAACGCGCCCTCGAGGCAGTCGGCGACGAGGACCCGATGACCCGCGCCTACATCCAGGCGCTGGCCGCGAAGGTCGACGCGAAGGAGATGTTCGACCGGATCGGGCCGAAGCTGCTCGCCGTCCTCGAGTCGCTCGGCGCCACACCTGCGGGCCGGTCGCGGCTGAAGGGAGGCAAGGTCCCCAGTGCCCCCCAGAACCAGCTCGAGCGCCTCCGGCAAGCCCGCTCCGGCAAGGGCGCGTAAACGCAAGCTCTACGGCCGCACCGAACCGCGGCTGTTCACCCCGCCGCTACGCACCCTCACGCGCCGCACCTCCAAGGGATACGAGGTCGCCGAATTCGCCGACATGATCGGCGAACCGCTGCTGCCCTGGCAGCGCTGGGCCGCGATCCACGCCCTGGAGACCGTGCCCGGCGGGGACTTCCGCTTCCGTGTCGTGCTGATCCTGGTCGCCCGGCAGAACGGCAAAAGCAAGCTCAAGCGCACCATCACGCTGTGGCGCATGTACATGGAGCGCCCGATGCTGATCCTCGGCGTCGCCCAGGTCCTGAGCCTGGCGCGCGAGCAGTGGCAGATGGCGATCGACTCGATCGAGGCCAGTGCGGACCTCGCCGCTGAACTCGGGCAGGTGCGCAAGGTCAACGGCGACGAGTGGTTCAAGGCCTCACGCTCCCGCTACAAGATCGGGGCCGCGAACCGGTCGGCCGGCCGCGGCCTGTCGATCGGCGAGCTGAACATCGACGAGCTGCGCGAGCAACGCAAGTGGGACGCCTGGTCCGCCGTCTCCAAAACCACCATGGCCGTGCCCAACTGCCAGATCTGGGCCATGAGCAACGCCGGCGATGACCAGAGTGTGGTGCTCAACCAGCTGCGCGACGCGGCCCTGTCCAACCGTGACCCGTCGATCGGGCTGTTCGAGTGGTCGGCCGACGACGACTGCGCCCTGGACGACACGCACGCCTGGCGGCAGGCCAATCCCGCGCTCGGCTACCTGATCTCTGAGGCCGCGATCCGCACCGCGCTGGCCACCGACCCGCCGGCGGTCTTCCGCACCGAGGTGCTGTGCCAGAAGGTCGACCAGCTCCAGGGCGCCATCGACTACACCGCCTGGCAGGCCTGCGAGGACCCGCAGGGAACCATGGATCCGTACCGCAGGCGCCTGGCCGCGTGCCTCGACGTCGCCCCGGACGGGCAGCACGTCACCCTGGCGGTCGCCGCCAAGCAGCCGGACGGGGTGATCCGCGTGGAGATCGTGCAGGCGTGGAAGGACACAGACACGGTGCGCGCCGAACTGCCCGAACTGTACGCGCGGATCAAACCGCGGATCTTCGGCTGGTTCCCCAACGGCCCGGCCGGCGCGCTCGCCCCGATGCTGCGCAAGTTCAAAGGCGCCACCGAGCTATCCGGCGGCAAGGTCAGCGAGGCCTGCCAGGGCCTGGCCGACCTGGCCAAGACCCGTGGCGTCCTGCACCCCGGTGACCCTCTGCTCGACGCGCACATCAAGGCAGCGGAGAAGCTGCCGAGCGGCGACGGCTGGCGCTTCGGCCGCAAGGGCTCCAACCAGCACGTCGATGCCGCGTACGCCGCAGCCGGCGCGGCCTACCTCGCCGACTCGATGCCGCAGCCGATGCGCTCGAACATCAGGATGCTGGCGTGAGCGCCCAGGCTTCGTCGTAGTCTGGGTGGTCGGACCACACGGCGGCGAGGTGTTTGAGTTCCTCGCATGGCCACGCGTCCTCGGTTGTGCCGCCGTTGCCGTCGATCTCGCACACGGTGAACGTCGATCCGCTCTTGGTCTTCGGGTCGAAGTAGCCGATGCGTTCGGGCAGGTGGCGGTCGAGGATGAAGCGCTTCGCCGCGACGGCGCGCAGGACGTGTGCGGGGTCGTGCCGGCGCATGTGCTCGCCGACGCCGGAGTCGTGGACCAGCACGAGGTCGTCGTCGCCGATGTCGAGGATGGCGCTGCTCGGGCACGTCCAGTCGGCGGCGTTGCGTGACGCGGCGTCGAGGGCCTGCGCTTCATCCGCCTTGAGGCGGTCGCGCAGGAATTCGCGGATTTCCACGGGGAGACTCCTTCGTCCATGGATCTTTGCAGGGGGACGCACGTTTTTGACGCTTGATCACGAGCCTCCGAGCCATCCCGGAGGCTCTGACCTGGGGATATAAAGGTGATCGTTGCTATCTGGCTACCCGGGGAGGGAGAAAAGGGTGGGGCGCGGCCCTGAGACCGGGGACCTGCTGGACATTTTCGATCACGGCTTGACCTGCGGTTTCCGTCTGTCTGCTACCAGGCGGTGCGCGGCGCCGGTTGCGGATCGACTGATCTCGGTTTTCCGTTGCGATATCCGCCGCCCTGCTGCGCGGTGATCTTCCGATGGCAGGAGGTGCACACTGCCTGCAGGTTGCGGTGCTGCGGATCGTTCGCGATTCCATCCACGTGGTCGACCTGCGAGGCAGCGCCCTGACAACCAGGCAATCGGACCTGGCATCTTCCTTTCGCGTCCCGCAGTGCCTTGGTCCGGGCGCGACGCCAAGCCGCCGTGTGATAGGCGGGATTGTCATCGGCCCGGGACCAAGGCATTTCAGCTCTTGACCTCGACGGTTAGCAGCTTCGTCTCAGGATCGACGTCGACTGTTACGCCCACGAGCTTGACCGTGACTTCGGTGAGACCTTGGCCGGTCACCTCGAAGTTAGCCACGGTCACGAGGTGGCTGACGTCGGTCCCGTCGAGGATGACGCGTGCGCGCTGAAGCTGTTTTGCCATTGTCAGGCTGCAGGCGGTGCATCGGTCGCGGCCGGCGCGGCGTCGGACTCGACCGGGTCCGGCGTCGGCTGCTCGGTGGTGGGCTCAGCCGGTCCGGCGGTTCCGTTGACGGTGGCGCTGCCGTGCTGGGCGAACGCGGCGGATGCCTCGCTGATGAGCTTGGCGATCTCCTGCTCGACGTTGGGCGGCAGGATCGCGCCCTCGAGGGCCTGGACGATCGGGCTCTGCTCGTACTTGGCTGCGGCTTCGACGAGCGCGGGCAGGTGGCCCTCGATCTCGCCGACCCAGCCCTTGACGGCGTCGGCGCCTTCCTGGATCTTGTCGTGCAGTTCGGTGATGACGCTCATGATGCGGTTGCCTTTCGCGCGGTTGGCTTGGCTCGCGGCGCTGCTGCCGGTTTGCCTGACGGTTCCTCGTCGCTGGTCGACTGCTGCGCCGTAGCCGAATCGGGCGCGAGGATAGGTGAAGATGACTCTTGCCGCTCGGTGCTCGCCGGGTTGGCCGCGGCGTACGTCCTTGCGTAGTCGTCGATGCGCTCGTTCAGTCGTCGCCATGACAGTTCGCGGCCGCTCGGTCCGCCGGCGTACGCGTCGCTGATGCCGCGCTCGTATTCGGTGCGGATCGCGGCGAGTGCCGCCTGGAGGTCGATGCTCAATTCGCCCATGCCCTTTCGATGCAGACTCCGTAGTCGATCAGTTTTCTGCGTAGTGCCCGGTACATCGCGGCGAGGCAGACTTTGCGGGGCGCTCCTGTTGCCTGCATCAGGTGCTCGAGTGCGTCTTCGCCGAGGCCGTGGCTGCATGCCGCGACGACCTGTTCGTCGGTGATGTCCTTGCGGGCGAAACGACGAGTGATGTGTTGCTCGGCTAGCAGTTCGTTGCTCATGCGTGTCTCGTCCACGGTGGGCAGTCGTGTGGCCGGCCGTGAATCCAGGTTCCTGAGTCGTACTGTTCGCAGAAGATGCGCGGGTTACGGCCGCTGCGCGGTAGGACGTCCTCGACCGCTCGCAGCGGGACGCGGGGCTGGCTATCGACAGGTGGATCGCCCGGCGCGCCGTAAGGGAGGGCGCGATCGACGTCAACTTGCGTTTGATAGCCGAGCATCGAAAGCAGCCCGCTAATCTGGCCGCCGAACATGTGCTCAGCCAGCTTTGCGATCGTTCGCGACAGCGTTTCTACTTCGCTGCGCAGGCGGTCGACTTCGGCGCGCAGCTTGTCGTCGGTCGTCACTTCGTGCCTCGTTTCGGCAGGTTCTTGCGTGCGGCGTCGGACCACTGGATTTCGGCTACCGGTTGCGGGCGGCATGCGGGATCCGTTGGCACGCCGCGGCCGGTGACGGTGAGGGCGTCGCGTGTGGTTGTTTGCTTCTGTCGTTCGCGGCGGATCGTGGCGAGGATCGCGCGGCGTGTGCGGCGTAGCATCGCCGTGTTGTCCGGGAGGTGCGCCGTGTCATCGGTGTCAGCCATCTGCTCTATCCTTCGCACTCAGCGCGGGAACGCGGCGGTCGGTGTGGCGATGGCACCGCGTGCGGGGCCTTGGTCGGGTCGCTGGCCCGGGTTCGCGGCTTCGGCGACCAGCAGCCAGGCGACCAGGGTGAGGATGACGAGCGCGCCGATGATGTTCGTGAGGATCACGGGCACGGCGTAGCGGGTCGGTGTGGTGCGCTCAGGCATCGGCGGCCGCCTTGAGCTGTGCGACGTGCCGGGCTTCGTCAACGGTGACGTGTTTCCAGCAGCCCGCGCAGAGCCAGGGCAGTCGGCCACCGTCGGGTGAACCGTCCAGCCAGTGCGACCACCTGCAGTACGAGAGGCCGTCGTCGTCGAGAATGTCCTCGCATGCGACGCTGGCTTCCTGGTCGCTGTATCCGTTGGCGCATGGGGTGCAGATGCGTCCGTTGTATCCGCCGGTGTCTTCGACGGCGTCGCAGTCGCACATTAGCCAGCGGTAGTGCTCTTGGTCGATCTCGTAGCGCCAGCGCGGTCCCTGCCGGCCGCATTGGTGGCAGGGTCCGTGGTCGGTGCGCAGGCACTCGGGTTCCATGCCGGGTTTCTGTAGCCAGGTCGCTTCGCCGGCTTCTGGTTCGGCGAGGAATCGGGCGAGGACGCGTTCGCGTTCGATATCTGCGGGGTTGACGACTTCGGGGCGCAGGAACGGGCGCGCGGGGTAGATGACGGTGTGGTAGCCGAGGTCGGTCTTGTTCCACGCGGTCTCGACGCGGGCGCTGATCGGCTGGTAGCCCGGCAGCACGACCGGTGCGGTGATGACGTTTCGCTCACCCATCGGTGGCCTCGCCGAGTAGCGCGCGGGCGACGTTCAGCGCGAATTCGGATGCTGGGTCGTCCTGTGCGTTGCCGTCTGCGCATTGGGCTTCGAACGAGAGCCATGACGCGATCGGCCGCACTTCGGCTGGAGACAGCAGCACCGAGCGGTTCTTACGTTCGGCTCGGTCTGCGTCGACGGCGAGTTGCACCGCGGCGCGGTGGATCGTGACGGCGGCCGGCTCAGGCATCGGCAGGCTGGCTTTCGGCCCACAGCTGCTCGCCGCAGGCAGCGAAGAAGTTGGCGAGCGCTTTTCCGTTCCAGATCTGGCCGCCGGGCGCATCGACCAGGCGCAGGCCGAGGATCGCTGCGGCGAGCAGGACGCGGGCGATCTGCTGGTCGCTCTGTCCGGGCAGTTCGTCGCGCAGGTGCCGTAGTGCGGCGGTGACGCGTTCGCGTTCGCTCTCGGGCATGCCGGCGAGGTCGGTGTGCAGTTGGGCGGCGAGGTCGTCGAAGTCGATGCGGAACGGGACGTAGCCGTCTGTGGGCTCGGTGTCGGTGTCGGTCACGGTGTGGTCCTGTCGGTGTCGAGGGGTTCGAGGCCGGCGCCGAGGCATCCGGCGGGTGGCTGATCGCCGGTGGCCAGTTCGTGGTCGGCGATGCGGCCGATGACGGTGAGGGGTTGGCCGGTGCGGCACAGTGGACAGATGCCTGTGCCGTGCAGGCGTTTCTCGTAGAAGGCCGCGCGGACGGCTTCGGCTCCGGTGACCGGGTCGCCGGCGGGTGGCTTGAGCCGGTAGTCGGCGTCAGGGTTGTGCAGGTGTGCGGGGCGTACGAGTCTGATGCGCTGGCCGTCGAGGGCGGCG
>Ga0134128_10012697_pt1 | contig 10042 bp, 9 predicted proteins | sample KB31754_FD_96462 | JGI IMG/M metagenome (GOLD analysis project Ga0134128, IMG submission 96462) | Terrestrial soil microbial communities with excess Nitrogen fertilizer from Kellogg Biological Station, Michigan, USA - KB3-175-4 | ecosystem: Environmental > Terrestrial > Soil > Unclassified ...
AGGACGTCGGTCGCGCCATTGGACAGGCGGAGTCCGGTGCTGCCCGGCTGTGAGCCGCCGGCAGTGAAGCTATTCGACACGCGGCCAGTGTGGCAGTAATCCTCGCGGCGCGATCCAGAATCCTACGATGAATGGCTACATCGAACAAATCAGAGCAAAAGTATACGATATTGGCCCGGCAACGAAAGAAATAACATGCCACGAACAAGGACCCTCGTCGCCGCACTCGGGGCTCTGGCAGCGATCGCGGGCGGGATAAGCACAGCCGGGCCAGCCATCGCCGCACCGCAGCCGGCCATGACCGCGCCGCCGTCGGCCATGGCCGATCTGCCGGGAAGCGTCGCGCCGTTCGCAATGCATGCCCAGGCAACCGGTGATGCCGGAGGCTCAAGCCGCCTCACTATCCAGGTCTGGCTGCGGCCGCGGAACCCGGCGATCTGCAAGCTGGCCGGCCCCAGCGCGCTTTTCGACCCGGTGGCACTGATCCCGCATAGCCCGGTGTCCTGGCGAGCGCTGGTATGCCCGGCTTCGCTATGCGGCAACGATGAGCCGATCGCCACCGACGGCCAGGGCCGTCCGCCTTCATCGGCTACACCGGACAGGTCACCCGGCGTGGCTACGACAACATGACCGGCCTCGGCTCGCCCAACGGCAGGCACTGCTCCGGCGCCGCGACCAGCATCTGGTCAGTACGCAACGAACGGCCGCAAAGCTTTCTGGATAGAAAATGATTTTCTTTCATTATTTAGAAAGATTTTCGCGGGTGCCTTCGGCCGCACAGGTCAGGTCGAGCATCATTCGGGTGAGCCGGAGCCGTCGCGTGAGCAGCGCCATCGTCTCGGCGCTGGCTGTGTCGCTGCTCAGCGACTCGACCGGGATCGCGCAGAGCGCCGACCGGGCGGCCAGCGAGCCAGGTAGCCGGAAGATGGCTCCGGCGGAGGATCTAACTTTCCTCTGCGCTGGCCCCTGTGCCGGAGGGCAGGTGCGTGACCGCTTCCGCGACGGCGGTGTTGAGTTCGGTGCCCCACAGGGGTTTTTCCAGTTGGACGGCGATTGGCGCTACGCGGGTTCTGATCAGCTTCCAGATCGCCGAGAGGGTGCCCGCGACCGCTGCGATCGCGGTTGCGGTCCGCGCCACGGCGGGGCCCGGGATGACGACGAGGACCAGGACTGCCGCGGCCAGGAGGACCAGCAGCAAGGCGAGAAGCCACGGCATGCTGCGCAACGTCTGGCGGACGAGACTGGCGTAGTGCCGGGCGAGCCGTTCTCCGGCGCGCAGGTACTCAGGTGGCGTCAGCAGGTCAGTGCAGAGCTTGTCTCCGTCGAGCACGCCTCGCCACAATGCACCTTGACGGGAGACGGCCGCCGTCAGGTCTTCGACGGACGGCCGGGCGGCCTGGCCTGCGAGTGCGGCCGTGACCGCTTGCTGCCACCAGGTGAGTGACTGCGCCACGGCCCTGGCTGCGTGATCAGGGAGCAGGGAGGTCAGTTCGTCCAGCCAGGCACACAATTGGCCGATCCGGTGCGGTTCGAAGGACGCGGCCAGTTGGTCGGTGCTCTGGTCCGGGCACGTTGTGTCCGCTAGCGCCCGGCCCAGGCCGTAGGCCTTGCCATAACTCGAGTTCGCCGCCGTGAGGGTGACGAGAAGATTGACGTGGAGATCGCGCAGTGCCGCCCGGTAGCTCTGTCGGCGCGAGGCCGCCCCATCGCCGTCCGCGGCCGTGGCATCGAGTTTGGCCCGGGCGTCCGCAGTGAGATTCAGCGGAGCGCCGACCGGAATGCCGACCTTGGCGGTGACCTGGCTGACGACGAAATCTGCCTGGTCCAGCCCTAGGCGCTGCAAGTCGTACGAGGTCAGCGCGCTCAAGCCGGGCAACTGCTCGAGGTCGTAGGCGCGCGGAACGCCCTCGGGCACAGCGAACTGGCTGAACAACTCCTCCACGCGCCAGCCGAGCCTGAAACACGCGCTGGCAACCGAATCCCCCGCGAGGCCGCCGGGTACTTCAGCCGACACCGTCATGGCGTCCCGCACTCTCTTGCCGTCGTTCTCCGAACAGGAGAAACCCTCCCGTTCCCCGCACCAGATATCCCCAACCGCGATTGTAATTCGCATTTGGCCGACTGGTTCGCCATACGTCGCGGTGATCTCGCTGACGACGATGCCGTAGCCGCGTCGTCATGCGAAGGTCCACGCGATGAGTCGGGGTGGCGACCACGCGCTGGCGCGGCGGCGGCTTGCCGCCACTGGGCCCGCCATTATCTGCCTCTTTTCAGATCTCGTGGCGCTAGTTACGTTGGTCAAAGGACATGCCGTTGGCAGGCCAGCCACAGAAAGGTGAACGACGACATGCAGTCTCTCTTAACGCGATTAGGTCTCACGGGCGGGCGCTTAGCCGTGGGCGGCCTCCTGGCCGTAGCTACCGGCGCGGCGCTCATTTTTTCCGGCGTCTCCACCGCCGGAGCCTCGCCGTCGGCGCACTCTTCGGTTCACCCCATCACCCACATTGCTCCCAGGCCGCACCGCGGTTCCCCCGCCCCGGCGGCCGCGGGCAACCTGATCAACCACGGCGGGCCGGTGCAAACCGCCCCTGCGGTCTGGGTCGTCTACTGGGGCTGGACCTCTGACCCGAACGGGGAGCAGGCGCGCGTCAACAGCTTCCTGTCCGACGTCGGCGGATCGTCCTGGCTGTCCACGGTGCACCAGTACAGTAGCGCCGGCTACACCGGGACCCTGCTGCACGGCACCTGGTCAGACAGCGCCTCGGTCCCGACTCGTCCCACCGACTCCCAGATCCAGGCTGAAGCCGCGAGGGCCGCAGGTCACTTCGGCACCGGGACCTCCGACAACGTCGAGATCGTCGTCGCCACCCCGACCGGGCACTCCGAGCGGGGCTTTGGTACCCAGTGGTGTGCCTACCACGGCAAGGTCAGCTCCGATCCCAACATCACGTACACCTACCTGCCGTACATGACCGACGCCGGCACTAGCTGTGGTGAGAACTCCGTGAACGGCGGATCGGCCGGCATCCTGGACGGCGTGAGCATCGTCGAGGGTCACGAACTCGCCGAGACCATCACCGATCCGCTGCTGAACGCCTGGATCGACTCCTCAGGCGCCGAGATCGGCGACAAGTGCGCGTGGATCAACCTCCAGAACACCAGCATGGGCGGAGGCACCTTCCCCACCCAGCCGCTGTGGAGCAACTCCGCAGGAGGCTGCGTCCAGTAGCACCGGCATCCGCGATGCCGACCGGGCGGGCCCCAGCGAGCTGGAGCCCGCCCTTCTGCGCCGCAGATCCCATGCTTCCCGCCGGCGATACTGGGCTTAATCGGTCTTTCTGGTGTCTCCGGAGGTCAGGATTCAGCGTCAGGTGCCGCGACGCCGGCAGGCAGCATGAAGAGGCCTCGGGTGGCTCATCTCGGCCCGGCGCTCGAGAACCGCGATTTCCGGCTCTGGTGGCTCGGGTCCTTCGGCATGAACATGAGCCTGCAGATGCTCGAGGTGGCCATCGGCTGGGAGGTTTACGCCCAGCACAATAGCCCGCTCGACCTCGGCTGGATCGGGCTGGCCGAGTTCGTGCCCATGTTCGTGCTGGCCATTCCGGCCGGGCATCTAGCGGACCGGCTGCCGCGCCGGCTGGTGTTCGCGCTGGCACTGGTGGCGGGGGCAGCGGTCGGCGTCGGCCTGGGGGTGCTGAGTGCGTCGGCTGTGACCTCCGTGGTGCCTTACCTGGCGCTCGCGGCCGGAGCAGGCGTGGTCATGGCGACCGGGACTCCGGCATCGCGGGCCATGCCGCCGACTCTTGTTCCTGCTGACGTGCTGCCGAATGCCATGGCGCTGCGGTCGATCGCGGGCCAGTCCGCCATGGTGCTCGGGCCGGCGCTCGGAGGGGTGCTCTACGGTGTCTCGCCGCTGCTGGTGTACCTGCTCGCCGCGGCCATGTGCCTCCTCGCGGCGGCGGCCGTGGTCATGATCACCGCTCGCCCGGCCGCCCAGCCGGGCCGATCGGAACTGCGGTCCGCTCCCGGCTTCGGCAGTGTCCTTGAGGGCCTTCAGTTCGTGCGCCGGACCCAGATCCTGCTGGGCGCGATTCTGCTCGACCTGCTCGCCGTCCTTTTCGGCGGGGCCGTGGCACTGCTGCCGATCTTCGCCCGGTCGATCCTGCATACGGGTCCGGAGGGTCTGGGCGTCCTGCGGGCCGCCCCGGCGGTGGGGGCGCTCTTGGCGGCGATTCTGATATCCCGGCGGCCGCTGCTGCGAAGGGCCGGACGCCTCCTGCTGGTGGTGGTCGGGATCTACGGTGCGAGCATTGTCGTATTCGGCCTGTCGAGGGTCTTCTGGCTGTCGCTGATCATGCTGGCGGTCGGGGGCTTCGCCGATATGTTCAGCATGAACATCAGGTCAACGACTTCCGCTCTGGCGACACCAGACCGGCTCCGGGGTCGCGTGTCGGCGGTGGAAATGGTGTTCGTCAGCGCATCCAATCAGCTCGGTGCGTTCGAGTCCGGCCTGGCTGCGTCGCTAGTTGGTACCGTGCCCGCCGTCGTTGGCGGCGGCCTGATCACGGTCGGCATCGCCCTTGCCTGGAGTCGCCTGTTTCCCGCGCTGGCCAGGGTCGACCGGCTGCAGGACGTCCGGCCAGCCGAGACGATGGGAACGGAGGCTACGCCGACCGCCAGTCCTCAGTCCACCTGCTCCACCGGCGTACGGCCTCGCGAGTGTGGGCAGGTACCCAGGCTAGGGAGCTCATCAGGCAGGGAATCGTGTGCGGGGCATGCTGCGAAGGGGGAGACATGAAGGTAACAGTCATCGGCGGTACCGGGCTGATCGGTTCGCAGGTGGTCGCGAAATTGGCCGCGGCCGGGCACGAGGCCGTCCCGGCAGACCTGTCCACAGGTCTGGACCTGATCACAGGCGAGGGCCTGGACCAGGCGCTGGAAGGCGCGGAGGTCGCGGTCAACGTGGCGAACTCACCGACATTCGACGAGGCCTCCGTGGACTTCTTCCGTACCTCCATGACCAACCTGCTCGCTGCGGCGGAAGATGCCGGGGTAGGGCATCAGGTGATTCTCTCGATCGTCGGGGTCGACCAGGTGCCGCAGCTGGACTACTACCGCGCCAAGACCCTCCAGGAGGAGGTGCTCCGCGAGGGTCCCGTGCCGTACTCCATCGTCCGCGCCACCCAGTTCTTCGAGTTCATGAAGTCCCTGGTGTTCGAGACTGCTGATGACGCCGCCGTTCACCTGCCCTCTGCCCCCATTGAGCCGATCGCCGCCCACGACGTCGCCGACGCGGTCGCGGACGTCTGCACAGGTACGCCGCTGCGCGGCATCCGGAACGTTGCCGGGCCGGATGTCTTTGCTCTGGATGAACTCGGCAGGATCACGCTGGCCGCGCAGGATGACACCCGGACCGTCATCACCGATGACAATGCCGGCACGTTCGCGGGCATCACCAGCGACGTGCTTATCGCGGGTCCGGACGCGCACCTGGCACCCACGCACTACCGGGACTGGATCCGCACAGCCCGGTAACCCCCAGGCGGCGGATGCCGGCCGTGAGTCGCCACGTACTCCGGTCCGACGGCCGCGGTGAAGCCATGAATCCGAGAGACCTGACAGAGCACGGATGGCCGGGTCGTGAATCGGCTATCCGGGGAGGGAGCCACTCATGAATGCACGGCCGAATATCGTCCTGGTCCACGGCGCGTGGGCCGACGGGTCCAGCTTCAGCGCGGTCATCGAGCGTCTGCAGGCCGACGGCTACCGTGTCACCGCGCCCCAGTTCCCCGAATCCTCGCTGGCCGACGACGTTGCCCGGCTGCGCGAGGTTCTGGCCCGCCAGGATGGCCCGACCATCGTCGTCGGCCACTCCTACGGCGGTCAGATCATCACCGCTCTGGGCCCGGATGCCCCTAACGTCGTAGCCCTGGTCTACATCGCGGCCTTCGGCCTGGACGAAGGTGAATCGATCGGTGCCCTGCTGGCCCAAGGACCGCCAACTCCGGCATTGGCCCACCTGGACGTCGACGAGCAGGGCTTCGCCTGGCTTCCCGAGGACGACTTCGTGAACCACTTCGCGGCCGACGTCGACCCGGTCAGGGCACGGGTCATGCATGCGGTCCAGCAACCGCTGTCCTGGTCCGCCCTCGGCGAAGTGATGGGCCCGCCGGCCTGGAAGTCATACCCGTCCTGGTTCCTGGTCGCCGACGGCGACCAGGCCATCCCGCCAGATGCCGAACGCCAGTTCGCTGCCCGCATGGGCGCCACCACCATCGAGGTCCCGACCAACCACGTGGCCATGGTCTCCCACCCCGATGAAGTGGTACGGCTCGTCGAGACAGCCGCCCAGGCCGTCCGAGCCGCGAACTAACCGCAAGGTCGCGACGGCGCAGGCTATTGAAGCCCCCGCTAGCGATCAGCGATCAGGAGCAGAATATGAGCACACAACGCACACCGGTTAACGACCTGCGTTCGGCAGGTTTCTTGGTCATGCGCTGCGGGCTGGTGACGACCCTGGTCTGGATTGGGGCGCTCAAGTTCACGGACTACGAAGTCCAGAACGCAGAGGTCCTGGTCACCGCGAGCCCGCTGACCTCGCGGCTTCGGAAGAAGCTGGGCGCACGCAAGCTCGGGTGGCTCGTCGGGGTCATGCAGATCGCCTTGGGTTCGCTGATCGCCGCGAAACCGGTCGCTCCCCGGGCCTCGGCCGCAGGCAGCATCGGAGCGGCCGGATTGATGGTCAGCACGCTCAGCTTCCTGGCCACGACGCCGGAAGCGTGGACGAAGGGCCCAAGAGGGATGCCCCAGCTATCAATGCTGGGCGAAGCCCTGCTGAAGGACACCGTGCTCCTAGGAGCAGCCCTCCTGACAGCCGCCGAGTCACTGCGAGCCGCTCGCAGCGACAGCACCTCATAACCGCCCGCGACGGGATCCGCAGTGAACCGCGCGGACGCCGCTGGCCCTCACCGATGCCACCCGATGGTGGCTGCAGCAGAAATAGCGGTGACTGCAAAGCGACCGCCGATCCGGTTCGGTCATCCGGTGCGCTGTAGCCGCCTACCCTTGCCGGTATGCCGGTATTCGGGTGGATGGGCGAACTGTGGGATCGCATAGCCGGGACGCAGCCTGTCCCGCCGCTCTGGGTGATAGCGGCGAGCGGTGCCTTCGCGGTGCTGATCGTGGCGACCGCCGGCACCTGGCGGGTGGCGCGGAATTCGATCACGATCGCCCACGAGGGCGGCCACGCGCTGGCCTCTGTGCTGAGTGGACGGCGGCTGCAGGGAATCCGTCTGCATTCGGACACCTCAGGCGTGACTCTCTCCCGGGGCAAGCGGACCGGCCCGGGGCTGGTACTCACCTTGGCGGCGGGCTACCTAGCTCCCTCGCTGCTTGGCGCCGGGGCGGCCTGGCTGCTGGCCGCGCACCACGTGACCGCGATGCTGTGGCTGCTGCTCGCGCTGCTCGCCGCGACGTTCCTGGCGATCCGCAACGCTTACGGCGTCTTGGCCGTGCTCATGACGGCCGGCGCGGTCCTCGCGGTGAGCTGGTTCGCCACCGCCGCGATCCAGGCGGCGTTCGGCTACACCGCCGCGTGGTTCCTGCTCCTGGGCGGGGTCCGCGCGGTCCTCGAGTTGCAGGGCGACCGCCGCCGCGCCCGCCGCCGTCGCCAGGTGAGCATGTCCGATGCCGACCAGCTTGGCCGGCTCACTCGAGTGCCCGGCGGCGCCTGGGTCGCCGTCTTCGCACTCGTCTGCACCGCCGCTCTGCTCCTGGGCGCGCGCCTGCTCATCCCCGGCTCACTGCATCTCCCCCGCTAGCCGCCCGGCCTCAGTGCCCTGACCGTCACTTAGCCCTGGTTGCGCGGACATAGCCCTGGTTAGCGACGGCGAAACCAGGATCAATACGACAAAATTTGCCGCTAACCAGGGCTAAGTCGTCGCAATCAGGGCTAAGTCGCGCGGACGGGCGATGACAGCACCACAGGGCCTCTGGAAGACGGGCCCGAGCCCGCGCAAATTTTTCAGCCAAATTTCTATTTAGAAAGATTTGCTCGGGTCGGATCCAGCATTCCCGAGGTGACTCATCAGAAATAGTGGCGCCGTCCGGCGATGCCGTGGCCGGTCAGGCCGAGCAGAAAAGCGATCAAGCCGAGCAGCAACGCGACGATTCCGATCGTCCAGACGACACCGTTCCTGGTGAGGATTCCGGTGGCGAGAAGGACGATGCCGACGGCAATCATGATGAGCTGTCGCCCGCGGCGATCAGCTTGCGGATGTCCGGCGGCATTGTGCGGCAGGAATCCGGGCCGTTCGGCTCGGCGTGCGCCTGGCCAGTGATCCCAAGCTGCTTGACCAGGTTGAGACCGCCGTCCAGGGCGAGATCTCGCGGTACGTAGATTTCCGCGCCGTTGATCAGGCGGTCCTCGATAAGGCCATTCAGAGTATCGGGATTCATGTCGATGCCACCGCCGGGCAAGCGACGGGCGTGAATGGGGCTGGGCAGCACTCCCATGAGCTCATATGCATCCGTCCAGCTCATGTAGTCAGGCGGTTCGCCGAAGTAATACCAGGTCGCGTCGCAAACGCCGTAGATATTCGGGCCGAATTGCGCCTCGTTGAGGTACAGCTCGAGCACTCGTTGCTTTGAGATCGCATGAACGAGCTGCTCAGCGAACAGACCGTCCAGGACCTTGCGGACCGGGTCCCGGCCCGGCCACAAGAGCAGGTTCTTGCTCAGCTGCTCGGGGATCGGAGAACCATACGGGTCCTTGCGGTGACTCAGGAACGCCGTGGCCCGGCGCCACCACTGGTCCCAGTCCAGCCCGGTAAACCGGGTCGGTAGCTGGGCATCCTCGTGCGCGATGGTCGCGGCGATCATGTAGCGCGACACGTACCGCAGCGACACGTAGTCATGCAGATGCTCGCCGCCGCCTTCGAGCATGTAGGCGGTGACCGGCGGATTCACCCAGTTGAGGCTGACGAAGTAGGCCTCGGCGGCCAGATCGAGGAACAGGCACATGGTGACCAGGTAGGCCAGGGCGCGGCCGAGTCGCCGAAAGCGCCGCCGCCGGCGGGGCGGCTGGTATGGAACTGGCTGCGGGCGCAGGGGCAGCCGCGGTCCCGGATACGGCTGGCCCGGATACGGCTGGCCCGGATACGGCTGGCCCGGATACGGCTGGCCCGGAAAAGGCGGTGGGGCCAGAACTGGCTGGCCCATCGGCGGCTGCGACCCTTGCGGCGGCGGGAAAGAGGGCGACCGATACCCCAGCGACATAGCCGAACACCCCCACTAGTAACTGCTCAAATCAGCACTTACGAGTCCTTCAGCTAACTTCACCCACCGATCCAAGGTACGTGTCGATGGTAAGTGCTCCTCGCGCACGACGGCAACGCCGGTTGAGCAGCCGGTGCCCTGCCACCAGCGGCAACCGGAGACGACCCAGCGACTAACGGTCAAGTCGAGCTGTCCGGGCAGCTCGACGTCGGCCCAGGGCAGTCGCCGCAGGTGGCCGGCCCGGCCAGCTTGGGCTGGAGAACCCGTGACGGCGGACAGGCCGTTCTGATGGGCCACCGCATCGTTAGAGCCGCCCCACCGTTCGCGCAGGTTGGCCCCCGGTGAATTGGCAGATTCACCGGCTAAAAACCAGGTGAATTTGCATATTCACCGGTTCCAAAAGTTGATCATGAGTTACCGGTGCGCCAGGCGTGACTGAAGTGAATCAGTTCGCGGTGGCAGCGGGCCCCGAGGCGGCCACCCGTGGCCGATCGCGCTAGGAGGCAAGAGAAATTGGAGATATGTCCGCTTCCGCTAGGGGCTAACCTCGGCCGGCTGGCAAGGGCGCGAATAGGCAGAAGGCGGGCCGAGCTCTTCGTCGATGCGGGACTAACGGCATGCGGCGGCTGCGGCCTTCACCCTGCCAGCGGCCCGCGCCGCTTCCTCGTCGATGCGGGTTGGACCAGCCTCAGGCCCGCTGGCAAAGAACGACCGAAATGCTTTCTAAATAAGAAAGACCTCTTTATTCATTTTGAAAATTTTGCCC
>Ga0134128_10012703_pt1 | contig 10040 bp, 7 predicted proteins | sample KB31754_FD_96462 | JGI IMG/M metagenome (GOLD analysis project Ga0134128, IMG submission 96462) | Terrestrial soil microbial communities with excess Nitrogen fertilizer from Kellogg Biological Station, Michigan, USA - KB3-175-4 | ecosystem: Environmental > Terrestrial > Soil > Unclassified ...
GACTCCGACTCCGACTCGAATTCGACCTCGTTCGCGCCGCAGGTGATGATCTTCTCGAGCGGCGAGCTGTCCTCCTTCAAGATTACGCTCGAGCGCCCGGGCGTCGGTCGCAGTATCACGCTCGATGAGAACAGGGACGGCGACATCGTCGAGCGGCGCATGGTCGAGGGCGGCTCTTGAGAAGCCGGGGCTTCACCCTGATCGAGGTGCTGGTGGCGCTCGCCATCGTCACGATCGGCATGGCCGCCGTCATGGAGACGCTCACCTCCTCCGCCAACACGGCCATCTACCTGCAGGAGAAGACCTTCGCCGAGTGGGTGGCGCTCAACCGCATGGAGACCGTGCGCCTCACCGGCGCCCCGCCGACGACGGGCACCAGCAACGACACCATCGAGTACGCCGGGCGCAACTGGGAGTGGCAGGAGAAAGTCTCCAACACTCAAGTGCAGGGCATGGTGAAGATCGAGGTCAACGTGCGGCCCGCCGACAGCAAGGCGGGCGACAACCGCGGCTGGTATGCGAGTGTGGCGGGCTTCATGAGCCGCGATGTCTCACCAGGAACGACGCAAGGACCCACCTGGTCGTGGAGCCCCACCAACGTCCCCCCGCCATGACTGCGAAGCAACTCAGAGGTTTCACGCTGATCGAGCTGCTGGTCGCGCTCTTCATCGCGGCCATCATGTTCGCCATCGGCTACGGCGCCATCAATCAGGCGCTGCAGAGCCGCGGTAACATCCGCCGCGATCAGCGGGACCTCCTGCAGCTTCAGGCCGCCATGAACATCATGGAGCAGGACTTCGTGCAGCTCGCGCCGCGGCCGGTACGCTCGCCGGATGGCAACGGCTATCTGCCCTGCCTGCAGGGCAACCCCGTATCGCAGAGCTCCGACACCTCGGATGCCTCGGACAGCTCGGACACCTCGGACAGCTCGAACAGCTCCGACACGGCCGCTGCATCCGACACCTCCGGTGGCCCCGCCCCGCTGGTCATTCTGACGCGCAGCGGCTGGAGCAATCCTACCGGGGTCGAGCGCACGGAGCTCGAGCGAGTCGCCTACGTTCTCGACAACGGCACCCTGGTGCGTGAGCACTGGAACGTGCTCGACGCCACGCTCTCCAGCGTTCCCTTCAAGCGCAACCTCCTCGAGCATCTGAGCAGCGTCTCCATTCGCTACATGCAGCCTACCTCACACGGCTGGGTGGGTGTCTGGCCACCCTCCGGAGCGCCCATCGGCGGGGGCCCCGAGAGCCTCTACTATCAAATGCGCCCGATGGCCGTGGAGGTGACTCTCGATACCAAGCAATGGGGCAAGCTCACGCGCATCTTCGAGATTCCCCAGTGAGCCGCGAAACCATGGAGCCGCCCCTGGCTGCGCAGCAGACCCGCGCCGTCCCGGCCCGGCGCCCTCACCGAGGCCGCGGCTGTCCCCCGCGCCAACATCAGCGCGGTGTCGCGCTCATCGTCGCGATTCTCCTCGTGGCGTTGGGCACCATCATCGCGGCGGGGATGGCCTACGACAACGCAATGACCGCGCGCCGCGCGGGCGCGAGCTTCGACTTCGATCAGGCATTGCTCGTTGCCGAGGGAGCGGAAGCGTTCGCGGCCTACGGCCTGCAGCAGACCGTCGTTCAGAACAACCCCAAGCAACTGGTGTATCCGGCGCAGGGGTGGAGCCGGACGCTGGGTCCCGAGGAAGTGCTCCCCGGCATCATGCTGCAGGCCTCGCTGGAAGACCTGCAGGGACGTTTCAACGTCAACGAGTTGGTGATGCCCGATGGCAACACGCCAAACCCGGGTGCGATCGAGGCATTCCAGCGGCTGCTCACCAAGCTCGGACTCGATCCCAAATTCGCCGATCTGCTCGTCGACTGGATCGACGAGAACACGACTCCGCGGCCGGACGGTGCGGAAGATAGCGTGTACATGGAATTGGATCCGCCCTTCCGCACGCCCAACATGCCGATCTCCAGCACCAGCGCCCTCCTCGCGCTGCCGGGCTTCACTCGCGCCGACTTCAACAAGCTGGCGCCCTACATCGTCGCCCTGCCCCCCAAGACGCTGATCAATCTGTGCTCGGCCTCTCCCCAGTTGCTCGATGCGCTGAGCGGAATCGAGCAGTACAGCCTCAATCCGGCGGGGTTCGAGCAGGACCGCCAGGCAGCCGGCACGTGTTTCCCGACAAACTTCCTGCAGGCCATTCCCGCCAATCTGCGGCCGCAGGTCGAGAGTCTCGTCACGCAGACATCGGTTTGGTTTCGCCTGACGAGCTTCGTCGGCGAGGGTTCCACCGAATTCGCCGTGTATACGACGCTATACGTGGACCCCCTCACCCACAAGCTCCGCCCCGTGATGCGCAGCTTCACGCCGGACTGAGCCTGCCGCTGCTAGTATGGGACCCCATGGCTGACTGGCTCCTCCTCAAGCTTCCGCGTACCCCGCAAGAGCAGGCCACCTGGCTCGTGGTCGATGCGCGCGGCGCCGCCGCCGGCACGCCCCAGGGCGGACCCCTCTCGCTCGCCGCGCCCCGCGCGCCCGGCCGGCACGTGGTCGTGCTGGTGCCCGGGACGGAGGTGCTGTTGGCGCAACCGGAGCTGCCCCCGGCGAAGGCGGGCGCCAGGCTGCAGCAGCTCGTGCCCTATGCGCTCGAGGAACAGCTCGCCGAGGATATCGAGGAGCTGCATTTCGCCATCGGCCGCCGGCAGGGCGAGTCGACGCGCGTACCCGTCGCGGTCGTGGCGCGCAAGCTCATGGACGAGTGGACCACCCTCCTGAAGTCGAGCGGGCTCGAGCCCGAAGCCCTGTACGCCGACAGCGAGCTGCTGCCGCAGAACCCGGGCCAGGCCATAGTGCTCCTGGACGGGGACGCGGTCGTCGTCCGTCCCCCTTCGGGGACCGTGGTGACACTGCCAGCGGATGCCCTGGGAGAGGCGCTCGAGATCGCCCTCGCCGGCATCGAGCCCGGCACGCCGGGAGGCCGGGGTCTCATCCTCTACACCGGCGCCGCGGAGTGGCACCGTCATGCCGCAACGGTGGAGGCGGCGCGGGAGCGCTTCGAAGGCATCCAGATTCAGCTCCTCACCGGCGGGCCGCTCGCCCTCTTCGCACAGCAGCTTCCCGCCGCCACGGCCACCAACCTCCTGCAGGGTCCGTACGCCGCGGCCCCGCCGCACCCGGTCGGCTGGAGCGCCTGGCGGATAGCAGCCATCCTGCTGGCGGGCTTCATTGCGCTTCACATTGCCGGCAAGGCCGCGGAGCTCAGCGTCCTGCACCATGCCGACCACCGCCTCGACGCCGCGATCGAGCAGGTCTTCCGCACCGCCATGCCGGGCCAGCCCGACACCTACGAGGCGCGCCGTTTGATGGAGCAGCGCCTCGCCGCGGTGCACGCGGGTCAGTCTTCCGGCGGGCTCCTGCCGGCGCTGCAGGCGCTCGTGCAGGCGCATCGCGCCGCTCCCGAGGCCGTGCTCGAAGGACTCACCTTCCGCGATGGCGCGCTCGAGCTCAAAGCCTCGGCCCCGAGCGTCGAGTCGCTGGATCTCCTGAGCCGCAAGCTCCAGCAGCAGGGATGGCAGGCGCGCCTGGTGGCCGACAATCCACACGGCTCCGCCTACGAGGGCCGCATCCAGATGAGCCCGAGGACCTGAGGTGGCGCTGTCGCTCGAATCCTGGCTGCGCTCCCTCCCCTCTCGCGACCGCCGCGCCCTGCTCGTCGGCATCATCGCCGCCGCGATCCTCATCGTGCTGGCGATCGTCCTGCCGCTCGACCACAGCGTCTCGCGCCTGCACGATCAGGTTGCGCAGAAGCGCACGGACCTGGTCTGGATGCGCAACGCCGCGCCCGAGATCGCCGCCGCCGGGCCGGTGCGCAGCACCGCCGGCGAGTCGCTGATCGTCATCGTCGATCAGTCGGCGCACGAGGCGGGCCTCGGCGGCTCGCTCGCCGGCAGCCAGCCGAGCGGCCGCGGCAGCCTCAGCGTCCAGTTGGAGAAGGCGCCGTTCGATACCCTGGTGGCCTGGCTTGCGCGCCTCAGCCAGCAGAACGGCGTGCAGGTCGAGAGCGCCACCATCGACAGCGCCGGCGCGCCCGGCACGGTCAATGCCTCGCTGGTCCTGAAGAGCCCCTGACGCTCACCCGAATCATGAAGCGGCACGACCGAGTGGCAGGCATACGGAAGTGCCCCGCCGCCGCGGGTGGCGGAGCCTCGGGCAAAAACCACATATGAAGCGGACCGTGATCGTCATCGTCCTCGGCGTCGTGGCTTTTGTCGCGATCGTCCTCGCGCGCCTGCCCGCGAGTTGGGTGTTGCCGACCTCCGGCGCGAATTTCACCTGTGCGAACGTCGCCGGCACCCTCTGGAGCGGCTACTGCGCCGACCTTCAGGTGAGCGGCGCGGCGATGGGCGATCTCACCTGGCGGCTGCGGCCGTCGCGGTTGCTGTTGGGCAAGCTCGCGGCGCACGTCGACCTCGAGCATCCGCCCACGACCTCCGCCCAGGGCGATGTCGAGGTGGGATTCGGCGGCACCGTCGTCGCGCGCAACCTGACCGCCTCGCTCCCTCTCGACCCCAAACTGCTTCCGGGCGTACCGCCCACGATCACCGGCTCCCTCAACCTCGACCTCGCGCTCGCCAGAGTCACCCGCAAGGGTATCGTCGAGAAGCTCCAGGGCCGCATCGAGGCGCACGACATCATCGACAGCAGCGGATACGTCACCCCGCTCGGGAATTTCGCCGTGACCTTTCCCGGCGGGGCCTCGCCGCCGACCGGTCACGTCCAGGACCTCGGCGGCCCGCTCGCGGTCGACGGGCAGCTCGTTCTCACGCCCCAGCCCGGGTACGACCTGTCAGGTTACGTGACGCCGCGGGCGAACGCGGTACCCGCCCTGGTCAACGCACTCGCGTTTCTCGGCACGCCGGACGCGCAGGGACGGCGGCAGTTCGCCCTGTCAGGAACTTACTGACACTCGCGAAAGATCCCGAGCAGCGGGAAGTAGAGCGCGGTCCGCACCGGCTCCGGTCCCAGGCCGCGAGCGAGCGCCGCGTAGGTCTCGAGCTGCCCCCGATAGCGCTCGAGCTGCCGGCCGATGAACTCCTCGAGGCCACCGCCCTCGTGCGGGCTCGTCTTGAAGTCGACGATCCAGCGCGTCCCCTGCTCGTCGACGAAGGAGCGATCGATGACCACGCTCGCCAGCCTCCCGCCCGCCATTCCCGTCAGCGCCAGCTCACTCGCCGCCTGGACGTGCTTACGGGAGAGAATCCAGCGGCCTTTGTCGTCCGCGAGGGTCCGGACCAACGCTTCGACCACGTCGGCTGCCGCACCATCGACGTCGCGCTCCGGCACTCCATGGCGCCGGAGCTGTTCGCGGTAGTGCTGCACCTGGGATTGGACCCAACCGCGCGCAGGCAGCTCGGGGGCAGCGCCGAAGGCTTGCAGCGCCGCATGCACCACGGTGCCGATGTGACGCCGCGTCTCGCCGACCCAACTGAACTCGAGTGTCTCCTGCGATCGCTGCGCGAGCGGCAGCCGCTCGAGCGGTGGTGTCGGCGACAGCTCCGGTGGCGCCCAGTCCGAGGTCAGCCGGCGCAGGGGGGCGCGCGGCCGCCTGCCGGAGAAGAGCTCGAGCTGCTCATCGGCCGAGGCGACGGAAGCGGTCTCCATCGGCGGAGGTGCCTGAAAGGCCCCCTGGAGCGCCGGCCATAGAGAAGCCAGCAGTGTTCTCGCCCGAGGGGCCACCCGCCCGTTCGCCCGCGGTGCGGGCGCGGCATAAAGATGGAGAGACCGCCGTGCGCGCGTCGCCGCGACGTAAAGCAGTCTCACCTGCTCGTTGGCGGCGCGAGCCAAGGTGAGGCCCTTGAGAAAGGCGCTGACATCGCCCGGCGGCTCATCGCCGATGACCGGCGCCGGCGCCATGACCAGATCGGTTTCCCAGGACGCCGGCCCATCGCGATGGTCTGTCTCGAGGCCGCGAGGGCCTTCCGTCCGCGGCAGATCGAGCCACCGCAAGAGCGGCTCGCGTCCGCGATTGCGCTCGCGGTCGAGGCCCGGCACCAACACGTGATCGAACTCGAGCCCTTTGGCGCCGTGGATCGTCATTACCTGCACCGGCGCGGCGGTACGCGCCTGCGGCTGGGCATAGAGGTTGGCCAGAACGGAGTCGAGCGTGACGATCCCCTGCCACTCGCCCGCAGCCGTGCGCTCGCTCAGTGCATCGAAGAAGGCGCGCGCGTGCCGCAATTCCTGCATCGGGTACGCATCCTGGGCCCCGAGAGCCATCCAGACCCCTTCCAGCCAATCGGCGAGCGGCGCCTGGTCGCGCTGCGACGAGCCCTCCTCCAACACCCGCGCCACGCGCTCGAGCCGCGCACGCTCATCGGCCGGCGCATCCTCCAGCCGCTGCGGGTCGCGCAAGGCCTCGCAGATGAGCTGCGGATCGCCGCGGCCCGAAAGCCGGGTCAGCGTCGCCAACGACACCCCGCACCACGGCGCGCGGAGCACCGCGAGCCACGCCGTGCGGTCCCCCAGGTGGCAGAGCGCACGCGTGAGCGCCACCAGGTCCCGCACGACCGGCACCTCGGCGAGCGGCACCAGCTCCACGCCGATCGCGTCGAGCCCGGCGTCGGCCAGCGCCGCGACGATGGCCTGCGCATGCGCGCGCGCGGCCACCAGGATCGCGATGCTCGCTTTCGGGTCGCGCGCCTTGAGATCCGCGACCCGGGCGACGACCGCATCCGTCTCGGCCGTACGGTCGGCTGAGGCGAGCAGGCGCAACTCGACCGGATGCGCCTCGCCCTGCGGCTCGTCCGTCGCGTCCGTCGCGTCTCTCTGGCCGGCGAGACTCGGCGTGAACGCCACGGCGCTCGCGCGCAGATCGTCCGCCGGCGGGAAAAGCCGGCCGAAGATCTCGTTGCTCCACTCGATGAGCGCCGGCACGGACCGGAAATTGCGCAGCAGCCGAAGCGGCGTCAGCCGCACGTTGCCGATGCCGAGATCGCGCGCACGCAGGAAACAACCGACCTCCGCCTCGCGAAACTGATAGATCGACTGCATCGGATCGCCGACGACGAAGAGCGTGCGGCCATCGCCCGCCTCCCAGCCGGCGGTCAGCGCCTGCAGCAGCTCGAGCTGCGCGACCGAGGTGTCCTGGAACTCATCGACCAGGATGTGCCGCAGCGAAAGGCCGGTGCGCAGGGCGAGGTCGGTGGGCAGCCCGGCTTCCGCGAGCGCCGCCCGCGCGGCGCCGGCGATGTAGGTATGGTCCACACGGCCATCGAGCGCGAACATCGCCTGCAGGTGCGCGGCGGCTGCGCGCAGCACTCTCGAGAGCGCGGTGAGCGCCGCGGCGTCGTCCCGTCCGAGATCCGGACTCGGAAGCGATGCCGCCTCGAGCAACGTCTCCTGCGCCGAGGGCACCCGGCTCAACCGCTCGATGCAGGCGCGCAGCGCCTCCTTGCCGATGCCATTCTCGAACCCCGCCCCGAGCTTTCGGTCGATCCTGCGGCGCCAGTCGCGATCGTTGGTGAGCGCGAGCCGCGCTAGCATCTTCCACGCCGGAAGGCAGGCCGACTGTGGCTCGAGCGACCCCACGCCGGGCAGGTACGCCGCTTCCGCGCAGAGATCCGCGCCCAGCGACCGGCGGGCCGCGCGCAGGCGCTCCTCCACTATCCGCGTCAGGCTCGCGGCGACCCGGCTGCAGAGGGCATCAGGCTCCTGACCCAGCACGTGCGGCAGCCAATGCGCCCGCTCGCGGAGCATGTCCGCCAGGAGCATCTCGACCTGACGCCACCGGTTGTCGAGTCGCTCGAAGAGGAGCTCCAGGTCCGCGGAAAGCGCCGCGTCCTCTTCGGCTGCGAGCAGCGTCTCGCGCGCGGCCGCCAGGTAGAGCTCGGTCGAGCGCGCGCTGACCGACAGCTCGCTCCCGGCGCGGGCCGTGACGGGGAGCTGACTCGCAAGCCTGAAGTTGAAGGAATCGATGGTCTGGATGCGCAGACGCCCGGGGTCCTGGGCCAGGCGCCAGCCGCGCGCCTGCGAGCGCGCGAGCGCCGCGGCCGCGAGCTCGCGCATGCGCTCGCTCCGGGCTCCCTCGCCGAGCTCGCCGCGAAGCGCCTGCAGCACCCGGGAGCGCATCTGCGCCGCCGCGCGGCGAGTGAAGGTGATCGCGAGGATCTCTTCGGGCTCATCGACCACGGCCAGGAGCCGCAACAACCGCTGCGTGAGGACGGTCGTCTTCCCCGAGCCGGCCGGCGCCTGCAGGATCACCGACAGGCCGGGATCGATTGCGCGCTCGCGCGCGAGATCATCTGCCTGAGCCGCATCGACGATGTCCAGGCCGGATGCGCTACTCATCGTCGATCCTTCTTGTCCCATCCTCGAAGGCGTCATCTTCGACCTCGGTGATGGTGTCGCCGACGCGGCACACGCTGGACACGGGGCAGAAGTCGCACGCGCCGGGCTTGGGATCGACCACTGCCTGTCCGGCGGCAAAAGCGGAGGCCAGCCGCTCCACGAGAGCGCGCCATTCCCGCACGCGCGCCGGCCACGCATCCTGCGGCTGTCCCTCGGACGCCCTGACTCCCGCCACCTTGGGGAGCAAACCCTCGCTCGCGGCAATGCCGTCGAATCTGACTTCTCTCGCCGTAACGTTGACCGTCGCCATGGCGACGACGCCCTCGCCAACAGCCGCGAGATACGCGAGGAGCTGCGGATGCGACGGCCGATCGCCGTACCAATCGCCACCGATCCGCCGGCCGCTCTTGTAGTCGAGAATGGCGGTGCCGCCGCTCGCGAGCGCATCGAGCCGGTCGATCCGCAGGCGAAGCTCCTGACCCGCCAGGCGAAGCCGCGATGCGTATTCCGTGTGCCGCACCCGAAACGGAGCGCGGTCGCGCTCGATGTCGAGCAACTTGGCGATCAGCCGCACCGTGCGCCGGCATTCCCGCGCCAGCGCCGGGCGCGGCAGCGCCTCCTCGCCCCCGGCATCGAGCGCATCCGCGGCACCTTCCACGCACGTGGCGACCCACTCCGCGCAGTCTTGCGCGGAGAGCGCGAGCAACCCGCGTGAATCGCCGACCTGCTCCCAGAACCGCTGCAGGGCCGCGTGCAGCAGCTGTCCGCGTACATCGGGCGCAATGCCCGGCTCCGGCGCACCGAGCTCGCCGCTCCCGAGGCGCAGCTGCGCGTACGCCCGGAAGGGACACTGATTCTGCAGCTCGAGACTGCGCGTGCCGGAGGGCAGCGGGAGCTGCGGGCTCCAGGCGATGCCGGCCTCATCCCGCCATTCGGCCAGCAGGCCGGAGCGGTGAAGCCGGGCGGGAAGCCAGATCGGCGCCCGTCGCTTCGGGGGCTTGGCGGTGGTCCGCCACTCCTCGAGCAGCGGGCTCGGCAACAGCTCGATGTCTTCGGCGCGCGCGGGGGCGCTGAGCACCAACTCATCGGCCGCCGACCGCCAGCCGGCGATGAGGGCCCGCGCTTCCTCCGACCGGCCCGCGGCCGTGGCGGCGGCCCAGCCCGCCGCGACCTGCGCTTCGAGCGGCAGAAACGGGTCGGGCGCGACCGGCTGCGGAAAGCCCTCGGCCGTGAGCCCCGCAACCCAAACACCGTCGTACTGCACCACCGGATCCGCGTATGTGGGAGAGAGGGTCACCGCGGCATCGTCGTCCGAAGGTCGATACGGTGTCCGGGACGCGATCTCGAGGAGCCACTGCACGGCAACACCTGCCGTGATCGTACGGGCGGCCGTCGAGAGCTGACCCAACTCCTCGAGCAGCTCATGAAAGCGCGCCAGCGTCTGTTGCTCGGAGCTGCCGCGCGCCCGTGCGCCCGGCCAGCCCAACCCCTCCAACAGTGCCGCCCTGAATCGCTCCGACCATTCCCGGGGTGTGCCCGGGCCCGCGCCGCGCACCAGCCCGACCGCCCGCTCTAGCCCTGCCGCGAGCACCCGGGCCGGGACTGCCACCGCGGCCGGCGCCCGCCGCAACGCGCTCAGCAGGGAGAGCAGATCGAGCCGCAGCCGGCCGCGCTCGCGCAGCCACAGATCGAGCCGC